>Ga0187870_1000262_pt1 | contig 67576 bp, 76 predicted proteins | sample June2016WEW_13_1_3_FD_132974 | JGI IMG/M metagenome (GOLD analysis project Ga0187870, IMG submission 132974) | Peatland microbial communities from SPRUCE experiment site at the Marcell Experimental Forest, Minnesota, USA - June2016WEW_13_150 | ecosystem: Environmental > Terrestrial > Soil >...
ACCCAACAACTTGACCCTGGCTGAACAAGGCTCAGCAACAGATGGCCTCCACGGATTATGGCCAGGACAAGCCGCGGTATCCGGCAACATCCTAGCCGACGCACCCTTCACGCTGTCGCAACTGCAGAGCGACCCTGAAACCACTTTGGTTGGAACAGGCCCATGGAAGTATCGAGTAGGCAGCACAAATGCAGCATCATTCACCTATGGTGGGGGCATAACTCTTGATGTTTATGATGGCTTTTTCTTGAAGCCTGCGTTTGGTGAATTGGATTTCAGGTATAGATGGCTTAATACTTCTCCTAGTGCGCAACCTTCAGGTGGATACTACACGATAAGCTTAACTGACCTCGTGATGCTTGCAAACGCTTATGGAACAGTCGGAACACCCCCATCAACAGTTCCTCTCGGAAGTATCCCAGGAACGTGTCAGATTTGGAACCCGGCGTGCAATGTTGCGGGGCCGTCGGGTGTCGTCGGCCTGTCAGACCTAGTCACGGTCGCTCTGCATTATCACTGGTGCTGGGGGAACTACAGCTACAACGCGCCTTATCCACCCTCTGAAATAGCCAACGGCGGACCATGAACCCTCCACCTCCAGTGTACGGCCGCTTTCTCCTTGCAAATGAATCAGAATACGATGTTAACGAGGGCAAAGTTGATGGCCTATCAGCCGCGCGCGTTGGACTTGGCCCCGTTTGGGGTTCAATCCCGGCACGTCTGCACGTCGTTTATGATGGAACTCTTTTCTATAGCCAATCATAGAAAAAGTGAAATACTGCGCGCTGTAAATATAACCTGAATGTGACAGTCTATGAATAAACGAGTCGCACATTCAATGATTTTGCTGCTTTTTGTTAACATATTGGTTTTAATTTCCAGATCAGCAGTAGCTCAGGGAAGTCAGTCTCATTCAGGCCCATATTTGACGGTTGAGCCTCAAAACATCACGTTTGGTCCTGGACCCGCAGTAGGCCAAGAATTCACGATAACTGTAATGCTGCATAACGTCACCACCGCCAACGTTCCGGCCGGATTGGCTGGGCTCGAATTTTGGCTTGGTTGGGACTCAACGTTGATTCAGCCTGTAAACTTCACTGACATGCTGGGCCAGCCGGGCGGAGTGTTGGCTGGTCCGGAGAGTTCACTGCTCTATATTACGAGTGCAGGCTTCTATCTGGCAGACGGATTCACAAAGGTAAGTAGCCCTCCGTATTCTAATGCCGCCCAATACGAAGTTGCGGCTGCGTCAACATGTGGGTGCATGGGATGGTGGGGGAATGGTATAGCGGCCGAGATCACATTTCAGGTGGTCAGTCAACCACCTTCGCCTACTAATTCGACTGTTGGCTTTATCTTCACAGACCTGGCTGACAGAAACACTGGACCTGTTGCCGTAGATTCTGAAAATGGCTACGTCTCAATTCTACCACAGTCTCCAACATCCGTTTCCTGTTCACCCAACCCTGCTTCCATCTTCCACAACGTTACCTGTACGGCCACCGTCTCTAGGGTTAACCCAACGGGCACTATCACTTGGAGCACGAGCAGTGTTGGGGGGAGCTTCAGCCAGTCGGTCTGCACCTTGTCCAATAGAACCTGTTCTACCACGTACATCGACAACCTCACCGGCTGTGTAACCATCGCGGCGAGCTACAGTGGAGACTCGAACAACACGCCCAGTAGCGGCAGCACCAGCTTGACGGTCACGTCAAGCGGGCCTCTCTATTACAGCCAAAACTACACGAGCGTTCAAGCCGCAATCAACGCTGCGCCATCCGGAGCGAACGTCATAATTGCCCCTGGCTTCTACGGCGAGTCTCTAACAATTAACAAGACGTTGACGATTATAGGTGAAAAAGACCCGCCCGTCTACGGGGGAGGAGCTTCAAGCATCTATCTTACGTTGGGGTCTGGAGCGTCGGGCTCGACTGTTACGGGAATCGAGATAACCAACGTGCCCGAGGGCATACTCGTCGATAACGCCAGCAACTGCAGAATCTACGGCAACATCATGGCTTCCATAGGCAGCAGCGGAATCGTGCTTGAGGGAAACAACGCGACGGACAACATCATATTCGACAACATTTTCCAGGACACGCCGACTCCGATCAACCTGACAGCTTCCGCAAGCGGCAACATCATATACGGCAACATAATCACCTCGCAAACCAGCGTGACCCTCAACATTGGAGCAGATGGAAACGTTGTCTACGGAAACTCCATGTCAGGAAACCAAATCCTATTGAACATGACGAACTCGAACGCCAACATTTTCTACCACAACAACTTCTTGGCCACCGCCCAATTAACCGTCCTAGCCACTGGAAACAGCACCTGGGACAACGGCTATCCCTCCGGCGGAAACTACTGGAGCGACTATTTGAAGAAACATCCTAACGCTGCTGAAATCGATAGTTCAGGTATTTGGAATATACCTTACCAAGTCGACAGCAACAACACGGATCATTACCCGCTGCTAAAGCCTTGGACAGTGGCGTCTGGCCACTGCGTCGCGGTCATCAGTGTCGTGGCGGCAAAGACCGTGATTGCGCAGGGCTTCAACTGCAGCCTAACGGTCTGCGCGGCCGACAACGGCGAGTACGCTGAGTCGTTCAGCGTTACCGCGTACGCAAACGCCATGGGCATAGGCTCTCAACAGGTCAGCGGTCTGAATGCATCGTGTGGGATGGTTCTCAGGTTCGCGTGGAACACTGCGAGCCTCGTCTACGGAAACTACACGGTAAGTGCTTATGCACAGCCTGTTGCAGGCCAAACTGACATGTCAGGCAACGGCTTCACTTTGGGAACGGTGAAGGTTACGATTCCAGGCGACATCAACGGCGACTTCAAAGTCAGCCTCTCAGACCTGTCGCTACTAGCAAAGGCCTACGGCACCACACCGGCCAGTCCAAAGTGGAACCCCAACGCAGACATAAACAGCGACGGCAAAGTCAGCCTATCCGACCTATCCCTACTAGCAAAACACTACGGACAACACTATCCATAATTTCGCTTCTCTGTCTCCTGAAGGGGCCAGAACAGGCAAACCGTAGTCTGTATCAGAAGCGTGGGCTGGCCGTAGAGGAAAGTTCTGTCGGTCAAAAAAGGGGTTTGCGCGGGAGAAATCTCCATTGCAAGCGATAATACGATTTATGACTTATTACGAGGCATTTATGCGTATTTTCGAACCATCATGCGGGGCTCCCACAAATCATAAGAACTGTACGCACGAGAGTGTTAGCACGGCGCCTGCGTGTTTTCCGGGTGAAAGGCTTGGTTAAAGATGAACACTGGATAGGGATAGATCTAGGGGGCACATGGGTAAGGGTTGCCGTTTCGGACAAGAATGGGCACCTCATAGCGAAAACCAGTGAAAAGGTTGACAAGAGTAGTGCCAAGGCAATAAGTGACCAGATGATCAGACTTACCCGTTTCTTATGTAACAAGCATGGCTTTGGCATCAAATCTCTAAAGGGTGCCGGCATCGCAGCCACAGGTCCCCTGGTCCAAGAGGAAGGCGTACTCATCCATCCGACCGCCATGCCATTTGACTACGTGCCCATCACGAAGCCCATCTCGGAGGAACTGGGCATACCATCATGCTTGATCAACGATGCTGCGGGCGCGGCTCTTGGCGAAAAAATGTTTGGCGCTGCGAAAGGACTAGACAACTATGCTTACATAACCATAAGCACCGGCATAGGCTGTGGAGCGATTGTCAACGGCACTCTGCTCTTGGGAAAAGATGGCAACGCTCATGAAGTCGGTCACATCGTCATAGACTATGAAGGTCGGCTTACATGCGGCTGCGGAAAACGCGGCCACTGGGAAGCCTACTGCTCAGGGAGCAACATTCCAAACTTCATCAGAATGAGACTCAAAGACATGCCCAAAAAAACAGTGGAGGAAAGTATGCTGCTCAGAATGGTAGGAGGAGATTTGTCAAGGTTAAGTGCAATTGACCTGTTCGCCGCTGCAGGAAAGGCCGACAACATATCGACAAGACTGGTTGAGGAGATTGGGGTTTTGAACGCGATAGGCTTTGCGAACGTGATAAACGCTTATGATCCATCACTAATCACTGTTGGCGGGACTGTAACGCTGAAGAACAGGGCGATGATTCTGAAACCGATAAGAAAGCACGTGAAAGACTACGTCATAAACAGAATCCCGAAAATAAAGATTACACCTCTCGGCGACGATGTCGGCCTTTACGGAGCCATTGCCGCCGCTTTGACATATATATCATGGCGTTGACAGCGCACGACTCTAAGATGAAACTCTACTGCGCGAGCTGAGAGGGGAGACAATGTCTGTCTTGGAATCTGACTTCGAAGTCAAACCCACGTCTGCCAGTACGCACGCTTGACCAGTAGCGCCTTGGCGATTATGATTCGGATGTTGCTTCTGGGCGGAATAGGGAGCATGGCGCAAATATTTAATAGAAATGGCAGCTAACGCAGGTGTATGATGAAGCGTATACTGGTTTTTGCAGCGCATCCTGACGACGATATCATAGGGTGCGGTGGCAGTCTGGCAAAGCACGTGAAACTGGGAAATCAGGTCTCTGTCTGTTACATGACTTCTGGAGAGGCTGGCAGTCTGGACCACTCCAAAGAGGAATTATCAAGAATAAGAGAAGAGGAAGCGAAGAACGCCGCTCAGGTAATTGGTTTCCAGGATCTGACCTATCTGAAAAATCCAGATGGCTATCTGCAATACGATCAGAGCAACTTGAAGAAGCTGGTTGAACTGATCAGAAAGAAGCAACCGAACATGGTTTATGTTCATCACCCGTCTGATGGCCATCAGGATCACAGAGCGACTTTCCAGCTCGTGAATGAAGCATTGGCAAGAGCCAGTGTACGCCTATTCCAGGAATACACAGGGACTCCTTGGCCTACCGAGACCGTCTTGGCCTATGAAGTCTGGACGCCTCTCTTAGACTTCGAGTATGTGGAAGACATTTCGGAATTCATCGACAAGAAAGCCACTGCCTTGAGGAAGCATGAGTCACAGATGGAGAATATTCGGTACGATGAAGCCTTCGAAGGCCTCGCCAGATACCGAGGAGCAATGACCGGAAAAGGCAAGTACTGCGAAGTCTTCAAAGTCACAAAGATATCCAATCTACCTTAGCCGCTGTTTCCAGCCACGTCTTGAGTCAGCATAGAGTTTAAGCTGTTGACATGCAGTGGTTTGATGTTTGGACTCTTGCACGGGAGATAGAACATAATTCCATAATTCTTAAATCTGTTCCTGCGGAAAATACAGCGTCGCGAGAAGGAGAAGGTTAAGGCTGGAAAGAGGGGAGCGGCAACTAATCTATTCGCAGGACCGTCGATGACCCTCTTCCTCACAACATGGACGCTTCCTTCCGCTTTTGCCTCTGCAGCGGCACACTTTCCTGCCTGTTTTCTGTTGTTTTTCAGTTTCAGAACGTTTAAATTTTGGTTCGCCCTATTATTCTTTGGGAGAAGGGGGTTCCGAACAACTCCTTACAAAGGTCTACACTGGTGAGTTTATTGATTGAACCTGAAGGGAACATCAGCAACAACCATCGCGGCAATTTCGACATCATCGCAGACATACTGGATGCTTCTTACGGCGGGGCTAAGAAGACTAATCTGATGTACCGCTGCAACCTCAGCTTTAAGCAATTGAAGGGCTACTCACGTTTCTTGCTTGGGAACGGACTGTTACGCTTGAACGGCCGAACAAACAAATCTGACACTCTGACGTTAGAGGTTACTGAGAAAGGCCGAGAATTCCTGAAAGCCTACAGGGGCTTGAAAGCCCTTATGAAGTAGCCTCTTTGGCTAGGAATTTTCGGACGGCTTCTTCAATCTTAATCTTGTTTTTAGTTTCATCAATTGCCACGAACTCGTACTCTTCCAGAAACAGTGCAATTTGCTGGATTTGGTCCTTGTTCAACTTCATTTTCCTTCGAATTCTCTGCAGCGTGTGCCATTCTCCGTCGCTTAGTATCTCCAGAACTCCCGCAATCTTGAAAGCCATCTGCAAGTCCAGTAGAAGCTCATTGTTAGAATGCGTTTAAAGCCTTTCTGATGTTATCTTAGAGAAGTCTTTTCTAGAATATTCTTTCCTATTCATCTCAACTTCGGCATGGGACAAGGATTTCAAGGTCAAAGGCCCTCGAGCTGAAGTCGTCTTCAGCAAAGGCTTTAACGAAAGCAGTCGTATGCAAGAACGGAGAGCTTTGATGAGACAGTACAATTGGCCGCAGATACTGGTACAGTGCAAGAACAGGATACAAGAGCAAATCGCTCCGCTGCTTAAGACGCTGGATCAACCTCAGCCAGACTTGGGCATCGGTGCAGGCGGGGATCCGATCAAAAAGATTGACTTGGCAGCTGAAAACGCCATCGTCGGTACGTTAACAGGGCGAGGGATCTCTTTCACGTTGATAAGCGAGGAATCCGGCGTGCGAGAACACGGGGAGAACCCTCAAGAATGCTACGTGACGGTTGACCCCATTGACGGTACGACAAACTTGATGAGGAGACTTCCCTTCTACGCAACCTCAATTGCAGTGTCTGAGAAACCGTTCTTGGAGGATGTACACTCGGCCTTGGTCGCTGATTTATTCCATGATGTAACGTACACGGCGCAGAGCGGGAAGGGCTCCTGCCGTGGCGATGAACGCATCTCTCCATCTGACAACGTTTCACTCGAGAACGCCGTAATAGGCATGGACCTGAACAGCTACAAAGTGGATAGGATTGCTCCCAGACTGACAGGTTTGATTAAGAAAACGAAGCACATACGACATTTCGGGGCTAACGCGCTGGAACTGTGCTACGTGGCGGACGGGTCAACGGACGCCTTCATCGACATTCGCGGAAAGCTGCGTACCACGGACGTGGCTGCTGCATGCCTGATTGTAAAAGAGGCGGGTGCAATCCTGACAACGTCGAATGGAAAACCCTTAGGTGCCAAGCTGGATCCGGGGCAGAAGGTCGAGTTCATAGCCGCTGCCAACGCTGAAATGCACCGGAGAATACTCGATTTGGTCAAGCCTGGAAAGGAAAAAGAATGATAACGCCTCTGCCGCCGTATCCGGCTGCGCTTCTGAAATCGCGTGGAACGCGGCTCATGGCCATAGCCGACCTGCATTTAGGGTGGGAGATGTCTCTTTCAGGCAAGGGCATACACGTTCCATCGCAGACGCCGAAGCTTCTGAAGAAGCTCATCGACCTCATATCTGAATACAGGTCGAATGAAATCCTCGTGTTGGGCGACGTGAAGCACACGATTGCAACGGCGGAGAAGATGGAGTGGCGCGACGTCCCCGACTTCTTCAACGCGTTAAGGAACCGTGTGCAACGAATATCCATCATTCGCGGTAACCACGACGGAAATCTTGAGCCGTTGCTGCCTGAGGGAATAACAGTTCTGCCGGCAACCGGCGTGGCCTTCGATGACGTGGGCTTTTTCCACGGGCACCAGTGGCCTTCGCCAGCCCTTCTGAAATGCAAAACACTGGTGATGGGGCACGTTCACCCAGTTGTGGTGTTCCGCGACCCCGCGGGGTTCAGAGTGACCAGGCAGGTTTGGGTGAAAGCAGACTGTGACGGAAGCAGGCTTTCCAAAGTTCTCCTGCAGAAACACAGGATAAAGGTTGGAACCAGTGCAGAGGAGACTTTCCGTGAACATTACGGGACGAAACCCAAGACCTCGCAGCTTTTCATAATGCCCTCTTTCAACGATTTCTTAGGAGGCAGGCCGTTGAACGAGAGGAGACCCTCCGGAAGCAAGGCTGAACTGGTGACCGGCCCTGTTCTCAGGTCGGAAGCCGTTGACATGAGGGCCGCTGAGGCGTACCTGCTTGACGGAACCTTGCTCGGAACGATTGAACAGCTCAGAGCCTTGAGCTGAGCCCTCGTGCGCGCACAACGTTTATAGATAAACGCATTCTTAATTCTAGACAATGGTGATGGACGCTATGTCTTCGGAAGATGATTCTTCAAGGTGGCATAGGAGTAGACGTTCTCCCTTCTTCAGAAACTGGGGCTTTGATGACGTCGACAAGATTTTCGAAGAGATGGAGAAGATGATGGAAGAAGAGTTCAAAGACTTCGCCTCGCGGGTTCCGAAAGACTACGTGAAGGAACGCAAGCTGCCAGACGGTTCGACAGCGCGGGAGTTTGGGCCTTTCGTGTACGGCTACAGCATGGAGGTCGGTCCTGACGGGAAGCCTGAAATCCGCGAGTTTGGAAACGTGAAGCCTAGGAGAAACGGACTTCCCCACGTGCAGGAGGAGCGTGAGCCTCTGGTGGACATAGTTGAGACGAACGGTGAAATCCAGGTTGTGGCTGAACTGCCGGGGGTTGAGAAGAAGGAGATTAAGCTGAGCGGAACGGAAGACACTCTTACAATTGTGGTTGACAATCCTCAGCGCAAGTACTTCAAGGAGGTCTCGTTGCCCGGGAAAGTCAGGGTCCGGGAGGCGAGGTCGCAGTACAAGAACGGCGTTCTGGAAGTCACGTTGCCGAAGGCAAAGGATGGAAAGCCGCCTAGAGGCGAGCCCATAAACATAGAGTAGCCTCGATTTTCAGTGGCGTCGCAGTTTGGGTAGTTCGCCTGTTATGGACCAAGAATCTGAGAATGAACTGCTGGTTACCGTGTGCAAAGAAGCTAAGGCAGAGGGCAAACTGACCGGCAAGGATTTGACGAGGCTTTACGAGGTTTTTGGGCAGCGTTTCACGAGGGCTTTTGAGGCCTTGAAGGAGAATCGAGTGAAAAGGTATGTTTTCAGGCCGAGCGGCAAGAACGTTTGGATAGTGGTTGGGAAGGAGCGGGATTACCTGATTATGCCTGAGGCTGAGTTCTGCACGTGTGACGATTTCTATTTTCGAGTCGTGGACAAGAAGGTTCACCTGTGCTATCATCTCATCGCGCAGAAGCTGGCTAAGGCTTTGGGCTGGTATGAGGGCATAGAGGAGCATGACGAGCTTTACGATTCGCTCATGAACGAGTGGAAAAAAGCTACTGTTTAAATATTCAAACTCTGATAGAGTGTGAAAGGAGGCTGTCCGCATGGTAATAGGAGAATACTTTGTCCTGCTTCAGTACGTCATGATAGTTGCGACGTTCATAGCACTGGCCTTGATATTCCTGTACGTGTTTTACGGCAAAGAGGAAAAAGAAGAATCCTAAACCCGCGTGATGCCTGGCCTTCTGCGCAAAATCAGAAACATTATAACGCTTAGAACTGCTAGAATAATAGCAAACAGAATCAGCCACTGTGCTCTGGGGCCGGCGCCAAAGACGATCGGGATTGGGCCGATGAAGATGATTCCTCCGAAGCTGGTTGAGCCGCCCTGGGAAACTATCGCTGCGATTGCGACGAGTATCAGCCCCACGAACATCGTTGAGAATCCGAGAATGAAAAGTGTAAGGAACTTTCGCGGTGTATTTTCATCGGAGGGTTCGGCTGTTTCACGCATTTGCGCCACGGCTTTTTCCTCGATTACTTGGACAGGAAATGCAGCATTATGACCAACACTATGAGAAGTGTCGTGAGGACTATTGAGATCAGCAGGGCTGTCTTGAGTGATTATTTGTCTGTGCCGAAGACTATCGGGATTGGTCCGATTATTATCGCTCCGCCTCCTCTGGCCTTCCCTGCCTTTCTACTTTTTGACAGGAGGAGGAGTGCGGTTGCGACTATCATGATTAGCATTTCGGCGAAGGCTAAGGCTGTGCCTAGGCTGTAGAGGGTTTGCGTGTTCATTTTTTGCGGCGGTACTCCTTTTAATGTTTAGAGTCGCCGGCGGGTCTTAATAAGCTTTATAGCGTGAGTGATTTCACTTTTGCAGTGTTGAAGCAGAGATGTCGTTTGACGAGATAGTTGAGCGCATTCTTTCAAGTTGCCCCGGGGTTTCGAGGGAATCTGTTCTGGAGAGGCTGGAGGCGGAGAGAAGTAGGGCTGGCGGCCTGATTTCGGATGAGGCTCTTCTGAGGATGATCGCAGCGGGATTTGGCTGTGAGAATCTGGGCGGTGAGACTGCTGCGCATGTCCTGTTGGTGAGGGACTTGATTCCCGGACTGAATGACATCAGCGTTGTCGGGCGGGTTGTCGCTGTTTTTTCTCCGCGGGCTTTCAACGGCAACAGGAAAGGGAGGTTTGCAAGCTTGCTCATCGCTGATGGGAGCGGGGTTCTGCGGGTGGTGTTGTGGAACGACAAGGCGGGTTTGGCAGAGTCTAGCGGGGTGAAGGTTGGCGAGATAGTTCGTTTTCGTCACGGCTACACTCGCGAGGACTTCGGTGGGAAAGTCGAAGTGCACATTGGAGAGAAGTGCATTGTCGAGGTTAACCCGGCGGACGTGAATTCGAAGGATTATCCTTCGATTGGCAAGTTTACGACGAAGATTGACGAGCTGTCGAGCGTTCAGAAAAGCAACAAGGTGAACTTGACTGGGACTGTTAAGCGGTTGGGTTCGGTGTCGGAGTTTGAGAGGTCGGATTCAAGCGTTGGCAAGGTTATGCGGTTCATCTTGTCCGACGGTTCTAGGGAAGTGGCGGTCGTGGTTTGGAACGAGAAGGTTGACGAGATTGAAGGCCTAGTTAAGGTGGGCGCAGGGTTGCAGGTGGTGAATGGAAAGGTTAAGAAAGCAGCTGGTGGAGGGTTGGAGGTTCACGTTGACTCGGCAACTTATGTTGGCGTTCAAGCTCTTTCAGAGTTTTCGCCGCTGGCGAGTTTGAAGGAGGGTTTGGGCCAGGTCAACGTTATGGGAGAAGTTGCGACGAGACCGATGGTTAGGGAAGTGAAAACTTCGAAACAGGAGATTCTGAAGCTGGCTACTTTCGAGTTGAAAGACGAGACGGACAGGATGTGGGTTTCGGCGTGGCGAAACCATGCGGATTCGGTGAAAGACTTGAATGTTGGCGACAGAATAGTCATCAAAAACGCCTATGTCAAAAAAGGCTTTGGCGACCAGCTTGAACTGTCAACCAGAAACGCAACGTCCATAGCTAAGGAAACCTGAAGGGCTGGCCTGAAGGAACAACTGCGAAGTCGTATCCTGGAAAATCACGATGTGCCCATTTTCGGCTTGTGTGCGCTGACGTACCCTACCCACCGGTCCACTATATGATCTGAATATGATTGGACAAACATGTGTGTTAGACCAACTGAGATGAGTTTGAGTAGCGCGTCGCGACCAGTCTTGATGAAAAATACATGCGGCACGAAATAGTGCTATCATTTATGAGAAGGCAGTTGCTATCCACATTACGGAGTTGACTGCGGAAAAGTTCAGCATTCTTGACTAGACTGCATTAAAGCCAGCGCGCTACTTCTTTGAAAACCTTACGATATGCAACGTTCCATGCAGCCTACTTAGAGAGTTCATGCATATAGTTGTGTGGCCAAGTGTCAAGGAGGGATAAGCGGAGCAATTCAAGACTTGATGAGAAGAGAAACCCTGAAACAAAAGAAAATAGGCACCATTGCTGATGCAATCAAAAAGACTTAACGCGCTATTCGTATGGGCTATCCTTTCATGGACTATAACCAACCACATGCATAAAGCTTATCTCTTAATTCCATTACGAACTCGAGGTGAGTCCTCAGATGCTTCTTAATCCTTTCTACTGTTAGTGCGTCGTTCGTTAGAGACAAATAAACATCTGGTATGTGAGAAGATTCTTCCTTATGCTTTGACAACCCTAAGAAATCTGCTAAGTCTGAAGCACGGATAGGTTCTGGCCCGTACTGAAAGAACTCAGCTAGATCTTCTATTTCGAATGCACCATGCTCAAATGGCAAAGCAATGCCATATTTCAAAGCTCTAATATTACAGAAAGGGATATCGTATGTTTTTATTTTCCATCCAGTTATTCTTATGTTCTTGTGAGATTTTCTTTTTAGATATGCTTGAAAATCCTTCAATAGTTCCTTTTCATCTTTATTAAAGAAAATATTATCTCCTATTCCAATCATGATTATCCTACTTGAAATAGGACTGGTTCCTGTTGTTTCGATATCGAATGGGACAGTTTCACTCATCTTTTCCCAACTCCATTCCTAAACATGTCTTTGCGCATTGCACACAATAATCTGTAATCGAACGTCTCTTTTTAGGTTTCACGTTACTATAACATGCTAGACCGAATATGATTCAACATCAAGCGTGCATGCATGTTCCTCAATCCGGTTTTCGAGTGTGACGGTAGTTGGGTCGCACCGTTTTTTAGACACTGACTTCTCGTATCGCGCATGCTTGGAATTCGAGCCCTTGCTCTTGAGTACTCAATTTCGTGGTTATTTCGAGGTTCAATTTTCTTGTGTTTTCTTTCGCGTGGGCGCCACAGGATCTGACATAAGGGAAGCGGTTGCCTAGTAGTTTCGCGCGCGCTAAGCCAGTGCGCTTGTGCGTACTATCTTCCCTAAATGCGCGATAGTTTTAGTACTGATTTCAGCATACAATGATAAGGGTTTCTCAGCATTGCCGCAAAATTCTGGAGATTCTGGCTCGATACTCTGGACAGGCAAACCCTGGATACTGCCTAGTGCAGTGACTGGAACCGTACTGATCATTGTGGTCGCCGTCGTGATATCTTGGCTCGAACTCTCGTATGATATAGCGCACACGATTCCATATCTGCAGAATCCGATTCCGAATACTCAGATTGTGTTGTGGATTGATGTGGTGATTTTCTTGGTTTGGGTGCTTAGCATGGCGCACCTGCTGCTGATAAGGGCTTCAAACACCTATGTTCTCAGGGATGATAGTTTGGAAATAAGGTTTGGAATCTTGACTTCAAAATCGACTGTAATCTCTCCTTCAGGTTTTTCAGATTTGGAAGTAATCAGATCGATTTCTAATAGAATCGTGAACTCCGGAGACATGATCATTCGCACTCAAAGCGAAACCGAAAGCAACCTAAAGATGAAAATGATTTGCAGTCCGATGAAAGTTGCTTCCCAAATAAGGGAAGTCATGGCTAGACCAATAGTTAGGATCGAAGGGAAAGAATAGCGCGCGCGCGTGACTAGTGCCCGCGAAGAGATATAAGGCTTAGGACCCGTGCTGCAATGTTTACTGGGTTCAAAAGAAATGGGCAAACGAAGAGGAGCAGCGGAAATATTGATGTTAGCCAAGGCTTGGCTATGGTGTCTTCTGGTTGCGGGCTCGCTGATTGGTGCCGTTCGCCCTGACGGAGGCTTGCTCCGGCAGTGGGGCGGGATTCGAGCCCGCGACTTCTGGACATTGGGCGCCTTTTAGTGCCCCGTTTGTTGTTCTCCAGATTATGAGTCTGGCGCCCTGGCCAGGCTAGGCTACCCCGGCGTGTGGTTCTTGGCTATTTTGTTTGAGAAGGGTTGATTTAAGGTTATTTATGCAGTTGTCAAGTTAGGCGTGCATGAATGTTCATTCGCCGGAAGTCTTGAGGGCTTGTTTTCTAGTCAGTTTCTCTACGTTGGAGTGTTTTCCGACGTATGCTATTTCTGCCATTTGGACGAAGAGACCCGTCTCCAAAATTCCGGGCATTGACTTGAGTCTGTGTTCTAGCTCAGCTGGCTTGTGCACGAGTCCAAAGTCTGCGTCTATGATGACGTTTCCGTTGTCCGTTATGACAGGTCCGACTTTCATTTTTCCTTCTCTTAGGGCAGGTTTTCCGCCCATTTCTTTTATTCTGCGCATTACAAGTGAGGCTGCGAAGGGCAGTGTTTCTAGGGGCACTGGGTGATTGTTTTCTCCCAGAATCTTGACTTTCTTGGTTTCGTCTGCGATTATTATCAGTTTTTTGGATGCGGAGGCCACGATTTTTTCGCGTGCGAGCGCTCCGCCCATGCCTTTGATGAGGTTTAGTTCTGGGTCTATTTGGTCTGCTCCGTCTATTGTCAAATCCAATATAGGCTGTTCCTCAAGGGTTGTTGCCGGGATCCCGTGCTGGACGGCGAGCATGAAGGCTTGGTATGATGTTGGAACGCCTTGAACGTGCAGTTTTTCTCTTTTCATTCTTTTTCCGATTTCTTCGATGGCGTAGGCTGCTGTGCTTCCGCTGCCTAGCCCAACTGTGAAGCCATTTTTGACGTGTTTTACGGCTTCTAGGGCGGCGTTTTTCTTGGCTTTTTCAACCCATTTCTGTTTAGGATTCAATTTCCATCTGCCCCAGTTTGTCCAGGACTTTTTCCACTTCGGCTCTGATTTCTTCTATTCGTTTTTCTGCTTCCGTTCGTGGGCTGGGTTTGGCTGGCGATTGCTTTCTCTTCTTCTTGGCTTTCTCTTCTTCCGTGGGTTTTTCTTCAGAAGCGGGGGTTTCGGTTGTCGACGCTTTGGGGGCTATTGTTATTTCTTTTATCGATTTGATTTCGGTTTTTGTTCGAAGTTCTTCAATTTTCGAGGTCAGTTCGTCGAATCGTTCGCTGAACAGTTTCATCAAGTCTTGCTGCATGCTTTCAAGCTCGTGCAAGGCCACCACGGATTCGTCTTTGGAAATGGCGTCTTTCACCGTCATCATTCGGGACTTATACGTCTGTGCGAGCCTTTCTCTTTCTTCTTCCGTTATTTTGCCTTCCGCGTGCGCTTCATATAGTCGCCTGATCGCGTCGCTTAGAATCTCCCTCTCCAAATCCAATATTCGGAGTTCTTCTTTGGCGTGTGAAGCTTCCTCGGCAGGGACGCTCTTGCTGACTCTGAACGGGTAACCCCTAAGATCAGCCTGTAATTCCTCTTCTGCAGTTTTTTTCTCTTTTTTTCCTCGCCTTCGCATGGCAAAAACAACGATTAAACAGGCGATGATCACCCCTACCGTGATTATTGCAACAGTTAAGGCGTCATCGAATGGCAATAACCGCGTCCCTCTTTATCCTCATTGCGCATAATCCATATATAAGTTATCTAAACGCCCGCTTCGCTGAGGGCATATTGATGCAAAACTTCTTGCCAACGACAAATTGGTTCTCAACAGGACTTTGCAGGAGAAGAATCCTCGTCAGTGCGCGCTTTGCTCGGGTCACGGGACGAGTATGCCGATGAGTTTGACTCTCTCCAGGTTTTCTTCACCGTGCGGCGCACTTGCCATGTCTTCTGCCAAATCTTTACCCGCTACGTGTTCGCCCTGATGATCTCCGTCTATCCACAGATAATTGTCCGTAACGTCGTACACCTTGCCCTTGTAGGCAATGTAGGCAGGTCTACCCTCTTTTCCATCATACTGCTTCAGCTCTTCGAGAGTGAACTTGCGTTGAACGCCCTCCAAGTTGACACCACGCAACTGTGTAGACGAGTTGGGTTATTTGAGGCTTTTGAATGGGGGCATCAACGCGCGCCTTGTTTCCTATTCGATAACAACTGTATACTCGTCTTCGCTTTTTACTCCAAGGCCGAGAGCATTTGCCTGGCGGATTTGAGTGTAGCTCCACGGGCTGTCCTTCAATTTGGATCCTTCGAAACTTTCGATGACTCTGATGGATTCAACGTCCATGGCTACTCGGTCCCCCGAAGCAAGGATGACGTCTGCGTTTCGCACTTCGCCGCTGAAGGGCCCTCCCGTTATGAAGCATTTTCTTCCGTCCATGATTATTAGGTTTGGATGCACTACCAGGTTCAGATCGACGAGTTTTTGCTTCAGGTGTCTGATGTGAAATTCCATTCTTTCGCTCTTTTTTGTAAACCCAAAGGCCAGCTTCAGGCTGAGGGAGAAGTCGGCGCGGAAATGCGTCTTCATGCAGCAGGAATAGACTATTTTGTCCGCCCGCATGGCTCGTTCTGCCAAGCTGACGTGTTTTAGGTATTTCCCGCCCACGTTTACTTTGACGTATTTTTCTTCGTCGAAAAACGCGATTTCTGCCCCCGTGTCTTTCAGCGCAGAGAGTGCTCCAGCTTGTTCTAGCGTCTTCCGAGTGGCAAGCCCTTGCCAAGAAGATTCTCCTAGGATGACTTTTCCAGCGCCGTGTTCAAACAGCAACTCTACCATTGCCTTAAGAAATTCAGGGTCGCTTGAAGCGGGCGGAGGATCGGCACTGTTGTAGTTGGGCTTAAGCAAGACTTGGTCACCTTTGTCGATGACCTTGTTGAACCCGCCAATCATGTCAACGGCCTTAAGAATCTCTGTCTTCACGTCTCCAGCAGTCGCAACTTTGCTTAAGAGGACTTTGCCATCCATCGTGAACGGATTACTCGCAACCTTCCCAATTCCTTCATCGGGCGACATAGTGAAACACCAAACATGGAAATGTACGCAGCGTGAGCTTGCGCTTCGCCAGTCTCAAAGTTTGACAAATTCCTAATAAACACTTGTGACTGCGCCCGAACATCCACGTTCGCACGCGAGTCCTGCCCCCCCGACAGATTAAGCACCCAACTGCGGCTTAGCACCTCAAAAATCTCGAAAATGCTTTGAAAGCATGCCCTCAACCTTTGGCAGGCGCCTAAAACGGACAAAATGGGCAAGCTTGATGATGCTTCTTTATCGAAGGAAGGTTCTGTGGAGCCTCGGGCGGGATTTGAACCCGCGACCCCCGCCTTACCAAGGCGGAGCCCCACCAGGCTAGGCTACCGAGGCGCAGACTCTCCTTTGAAGAGGACTCTATAAAATTTAGAGTTTTCTATCCAATCGCCCTGTTCGGGGGGTCTCTCTTCATGCATTATTCATTCTTGGCGATTGATCTTAGAAGATCTTTGGCTACGCTCGCAAAGGTTAGGTATCTATAATGAACCTCATCGTTTAGATCTATTAGGAAACTATCAACGTCTGAAGGTGTGATGTATGGGAATTCTCTGATTATGTTTCTGTGCTCAGCATAAGATGCGTAGTCCTTGTAGAGGCAAATCATCACAGCATCCCGGCTTAATCCTAAGCCCCTTTCAAGCAAGAGAATTACGAAATGACTCTGGCTCAAACTCTCTTTTGCGGCCTGTCTCACGCTTTCGACCCTTTCAGGGGGAGGTCTTTGAGTTTCAAGAAAATGAATGCGCACAGGTTGTACCCCAGTTTCCTGAAATCGGGTATCATCGTGTATTCGTTCACAACTCCCTCCCTCTCCAGCCTCTTAATTATTCTGCTCACCGTCGGCTGGGAGACTCCGATGGCCCTGGCTAGTTCTCTGTCGCTTCTTCTGGAATTGCTTATCAGCTCCGAGATAAGAGCCGCCTCAGTGTCTTTCAGTGGCTCTCTCTCAGCGTTAAAGTCGCGAACAGTTCCTTGCCTGTGACGCTCACGCTGCTTATCTCTTTTCATAATCTTTCGCCTTTCTCTGGAACTGCGGTTATTTGATTATACATAAATGATCAAATATAACCCTTAGCATGGTCAAAACCGGTGTATCATTCTTGGAAGGCTAAACAAATATAAAAGAAGATGCTGATTCAACATTTGAACCCTCCTCACTTCGCGGGGGTGTCCGAGTTTGGCCAAAGGAGACAGGCTTAGGAGAACGCTGCCTAGAATAGAACAAAAGGTTTGTATCGGAATAGGCGCCGTTTTAAGGAACCTGTTGCCGTAGGGCTGCATGGGTTCAAACCCCATCCCCCGCACCACCATGTTGAATTTTGGGGGTTTATCCGGGTGACGTTTACCCTTTGCGTTTTCGGAAGATTTTGGCGTTGTCAAAGTCGCAGACATACTCGAAGCCTGCTTCCACCAGTGCGCAAGTGTCGACTGTGGTTTTGGCTACTTTTGAGACGTATTCCTGTTCGCCTTTGAAAACCTCCTCTGCCAGGTGCACGTAAACGAGAGTATTCTTGATGTTTTTGTGGCCTAGGAGCTGCATTACGTGGACGATGTCTTTTGTTCGATGATACTCCAAGGTCGCTTTCCAATGTCGCAGTGTCTTGAAGGTTATGTTCCTGAGTCTGGGATTTCCAAGCTTCTGAGCTATGTTTCTTCTTTGTCGCGCGCGCGAATCTTCCATACTAGCTCATGAAGAGAATTGAGCGCGCGCTAAGGCAGGACGCCGAGAAAACCTGAAGGCTATTTTGTCATTTTAAGTTCCCGAATAATCCAGACTGCATATTTCCAGCGCGCCTTTCCCAAAGACGGAGAAAATGGAGGTTATGTTGGCTTTGTTATGGTTGTTTTGGCGGTGGCGAGGGTGTTCTTCTTCTCGCTAGGAAGATTAGCACTCCGATGCTCATGATTAGAAAACCCACTGCGAAGATGAGCCAGGCGTATCCCTGCATCGTGAGCAAGTTGCCGCCTCCCTGCAGAATGGACGCGATGGCGTCTTCAAACGTGGACCATTTTGATGTTTCATTTGACCAAGCCTGCTGTATAGAATCCAACGAGTTCTTGTAGTAGGCCGCGGCCTTGCTGAAGTCTCCTCGCATATAACTGTCGCTTGCCAGCGTCTTGGCGACGTTCGACTCCTGTAGCAGTTGCCTCGCGTTCGCTGTCAGAAACGGAATGCCGTTGAAATTGCTGGTCGGGTATGCGTTCACCTGTTGTTCGTACTCATTCGCCGCTGCTTGATCTGTGGAAAACACGGCGAAACCGTTGCCATTCGTAGTCCAACTGGTTATTATCCTTTTGGGTCCGGTCGTACTGTTCACGTTCTCCACGTAAATTGTGTAGCCATGCGTCACCAGGTTGGATGCGAACAACGCAGACGGAACCGTGAAGCTTACCATGAAAACGTGTGACTGAGAACTGGCGATGCCAAACGGATTATCCGGGCTACACTCGCTTGAAGTGTAGTTTACGCCCCAATCGAAACCCACCTTCACAGCAGAAACGTTCAGCTGACCAACATAATAGTCGTTCGAAACACTTACAACTAGAAACGCCGATGTGTTTTCCTCATATGCTGTAACTAATGAGCCGTAAAAGCTATCATATTGGTTCCGAACAACTGTAGAGATCCAGTTGTAATTGTTGATCGAAGCTCTTCCTGCCGGTATGTTCAATGCGACAACCAAAACAGCAGCGCACAAGACGGTGCACATTGTGATTGTTATTTTCATCTTTCTCACGTTCTATTTGGCTGTGAACGGAATCCAAGTTGTACCTCAAAGTTATTATAACTTTCCCAAACGCCTTATACACGCGCTCAACAGAAAAAGCCGCTGTTTCTAGATGCAGACAATGCGGGTTCGTGGGAGTGACGTGTGCCCTGTCAAAGCTTAGCGCGCTAGGCCGTTGCTAAATTCGGACAAAAATGGATTTTAATGGGTCTGAGCTTTTTTCTTGTCAAGTGTCTCGATGTTTTGACGGAAGGATAGTTGTCGAATAAAATCCATCAAGGTCTCAATTTAGCAACAAGCTGGCGCGCCAATGCCCTCAGGTCTCCCAGACGTGAGAAACCGTCCGCATGCTCGTTTGCTTCTTCAATGTTTGTCACACACACAGCAACATTACATCTGACCTTACAATTGTGGAGTAGGATGGCTGCTTTGAAGGGCAGACCAGCCTGTTTTCTCCATGATTTGTTACAAAGCATCATTACAAATGGCGTTACAACTGAAAAGAGGGGGGGTCGACGACAAGCATCACAAAACAACATCGCATTTGACGTAGATAATGGAGGGAGCGGTCAACCTTGAAGGATACGGTGCGTTTCTGCTGAAGCAGAGCGCAAATTCATTGGCTCACGTTTTCGGATGTCAGAGCCCCAACAGCGCGCGCAGGCTCAAAGATGCGCGTGTGCCCCGAACAACCACTAATTTAATATTTAAAAGGAAGAATTCGGTTCTAGAAGATCGAATATTGATTTGAGGAAGCGCGAACACTATGGAAAAAGAACCCTCTGATATTGACAAAGCCATAACCGAATTGGTCATGACCGACGATTCAGCGCAAAAGAACAAGTTGGCCAAATCCATTTTTGAAGTTGCTCACAGGGAAGGAATCTACTCGTCCAGCATCTATGAATTCTACATGGCTCGGGGCAGGGGAGAATTCAAAGGTTTCACGGTTCCCGCGATAAACCTCCGAAGCATGACCTACGACTTGGCTCGCGCGATATTCAGAGTAGCAGAGAAAAACGGTTCCGGCGCGTTCATCTTTGAGATTGCCAGGTCGGAGATGGGCTACACCAATCAACTGCCGACAGAATATTCAAGCGCCGTCCTAGCAGCAGCGATAAAGGAAAGCTACTCTGGCCCGGTATTCATCCAAGGCGACCATTTTCAGGCTAACACCGCGAAATACAAGGAAAATCCAGACAAAGAAGTAGAAAGCCTAAAGGCGTTGATCGCCGATGCAATACGCTCAGGTTTCTACAATATCGACATCGACTCTTCAACGCTCGTTGACTTATCCAAGCCCGATTTAAAAGAACAACAGCTCCTGAACTACGAAGTCTGTGCAAAACTCACCCAGTTCATCCGTAGCATCGAGCCGAAAGGGATTACCGTTTCAGTGGGCGGAGAGATAGGCGAGATTGGGCATCAAAATTCTACGCCGGAAGACCTGCACGCGTTTATGGCCGGCCTTGAGGAGAGGCTACCGAACGGATTAGCAGGAATAAGCAAGATTTCAGTTCAGACCGGAACGACTCACGGGGGCGTGGTCCTGCCAGACGGCTCAGTTGCCCAGGTAAACCTTGACTTTAACACTCTAAAGGTTCTCTCAGAGATTGCCCGCCGAAAATACGGGTTGGCAGGAGCCGTGCAGCACGGAGCATCAACCCTGCCTTCTGAGGCATTCCACAAATTCGTTGAATGCGAGACCGCTGAAGTGCACCTAGCCACGGAGTTTCAGAACATGATTTACGAATCAAAATACTTTCCATCATATCTCAAGAAGAGAATCTACGAATGGCTAAAAATCAACGCCGCAAACGAGGCTAAACAGGGCGAAACCGAGGAACAATTCCTATACAAAACAAGGAAGAAGGCGTTAGGCCCGTTCAAGAAAGAGATCATGGGTCTGCTGCAAAAAACCCGCGACGCGATTGCAGCGGAAGTCGAGAGCAAATTTGATTTCCTCTTCAAGCAGCTTAACGCTGTGAACAAAAGGGACTTGGTAGACAAATACACCCGCGCCGTCGTCTAGCAACATCCAACGCGCACACCTTCAACATGGTTCTTCACGGCGCAGTTTGGTCGAATTCCGAGCCTGCTCAAGTTTATCAGATAAAGCCAACGTTGCCGGGCAAATCTCTAAAAAAGCCTCCTCGGCCACCATTAAGGTGATGGGTTATCTTTTTCTAAGGAGGACCATGTTTATGTTGCTCAGAGTTTCCGCCTTCTCTAAAGGCTTATCGAGGAACCATGTGCTTTCATTTCCTTCCCACCAACCAAGAAACTCGAATCTGTTCTGAAGTTTTATGAGTGCCTTGAATTCTTGTGGAAAGATGAGCTTCAAATCTTCTTCGCTAACTAACCTCTTCGTCTGTCCCTGGTCATCGACTTCAAGCATGCCCTTTTCTGTGTAAATCTGATTCAGTATATCCTTCCAATAGGTGAATGAATAGGTCGTTTTAACCGAGACTCCCTCTCTTTCCATAATCCAGCTTTGTTCTGCATTTCTCATCCAATCGACAATCTTGTTCTGAATGAAGTATAAACCCCCTCTTTTCAAGGAGCAGGCTACAGAATCCAGATGATCGATGAACCGCTCATTAGACTCAACAACCAAAGAACCCATCATAATAAACGCAAAATCCACTTTCTTCGCGAGTCTAAAGTTGCACATATCCGCTTGTACAGTCTCGATTCTAAGCCCCTCTTCTTTTGCTTTCTCCGAAAGGTATCTCAGCATTTGAGGAGAAGAGTCCAACCCGACTGCTTCGTATCCTCTCCTTGCAATCTCTCTCAGCTGCACGCTTGGGCCACAGGCAACGTCAAGAAAACGTTTCACCTTTATCTTGCTAAACTCCTTGATTACAAGGTCGAACGTGTCAACTTGCTTTTTCACGTCAAAGAAACTGAATGCGATCTCGTAATACGCGGGATTCTTGTAGATTTCCATGTCTAGAGCATTGCCTCTCTTACCAGATAAGCGTACTTAGACCGAACGTGGAACACTGTGCATGTGCGCTATTCTGAACTGCGCAAATGGCGAGAAAGGTTTAAGGTCATCAGAATCGTGTTGGTTTAGTCTAAAAGTGACGAATTTGGACTCGAGTCTCATGGGAGAGTCAGCCGCGATTCTCACTTCATGTCTCTGGACGGTTAGCTCTCTCTTTTTCACGTCGGCTGGCAGAAGGTTTGGCTCGTTCGGTGTCAATGCCTATCGTACGATAATGGCCATAGGGCTTCTGGTTTGCGCGCACGTCGTTTTGCTGGGCACCCTATTGCCTCTTGCGAGTAGCGGGCAGTGGTTCTGGGTGGGTCTGAGCGGCGTTGTTGGGCTTGGCATCGGCGATTTCGGGTTGTTTGCCGCGTACGTTACAATCGGTCCGCGACGTACAGTCCTAGTGCAAGCCTCAGCCCCCATATTTGCTTCATTGGCCGCGTACTTCATGCTGGGAGAGCCGCTCTCGCCACTGGCTATACTTGGAATAGCGGTTACACTGTCCGGCATTATCGTGGTCATACTGGAAAAGGAAGAGAAGTCTGAAGAGAATCTCGCCGCAAAGAATCGGAAGACTCAAGGAGTGTTCTTCGGTCTGATTTCGGCAATGGGCCAAGGGTTCGGCGTTGTTCTCTCAAAGAAGGGAATGTACCTTGGCGTGAACGTAGCGATGAATCCGGTGTCCGTGGCCCTGATAAGGATGTTGCTTGCGGGCGTGTTCGTGTGGACATGTGCTGTCTTCGCGGGAAAACTGCCGACATTACACCGGGCGGTGAAGGACAAGGAGGGAATCAAGTACACCGCGGCAGGTGCGGTGGTCGGACCCTTCTTGGGCATGACGCTCTCAATGGTCGCTGTGGCCGACACTCAGGCAGGCATTGCTCAAACATTGATGTCCCTGATGCCCGTCATCATCATCCCTGTGATATGGATAATCTACAGAGAAAAGACTAACTGGCGCGGCATATTAGGGGCTATCGTAGCCATCATCGGGATTGCCATTCTGTTCTTAACCTGAAACCGCAGTCTCGCCTAGCGTGCTCTTATTCGTGTTGGCAAACACACTCGCGCGCGCGTTAAATCAAGCTCGTCTAGGGTATTTTTCATTGAGGCGTACGTAGGAAATCATAAATCATCGCAACAACTAAGCCCTAAAAACATGAAGCCTACTTCTCAAGCAAGAATTGTTGACATAACCAAGGCTGATGAATACAGGAAATACCTCTACAGGTGTATCGTAGGCCCACCATCAAAACAGTGTAAAAAAAGAATGGAATATCTGAAAAAGGCCATTCCCAAAGGCTTTCACAAGAAACTTCTCCTCTTGAATGAGCAAGTTGTGGGGCAGATTGAATACTCACCTGCAATAGTGTCCTATTATCCGATAATTGGCGACAACGTGACAGTGTTGAATTGCATATGGGTCTTGAGGAAGGCGGGAGGCCATGACTTCGGGAAACGGCTTTTGGAGGACATGATGGCGAGCGAAAAAGAAGCCTCAGGTTTTGCAACTATAGCCTTGGAAAATCATTGGAGTCCATGGTTTAAGAAGGACCAAATGGAAAAACTGGGCTTCAAACCCCTAGACTGGATCACCGTAACGCACAAGACAAAACGCAGGCAAGCTTTCAAAATACACCTAATGTGGAGGCCAAATGCTAAGAACGCAAAACCGCCAACCTGGAACAAGCAAAAAATGTTGGAAGGCATAATCTCCTGCACTGCGCATCCACTCTACCATCCGCGAACGTATGGACCCAAGGAAATTCTTCAAAAACAATAAGGCATAAGACCCGCAGTAGCGCGCATGCGCGTCCCTAAAACCGTTAAAAATGGTGTTTATTCCTTTTTCAGGTGGTTTGAGGACGGAAAACCCCGACTTCCTGTCGGACCTGCCGGAGCTCCCGTGATCTGCCATCAACAAGGGGGGAGGATTTGTCCCTCAAACAAGCCTCAGACGCAAACAGGCAAGAGAAAAACAAAAACCGTTTTACACAGTTCTGGAACACGCTTGTGCGCTACCGCACACTAGACCCAACAGATCACAGCACGCGCCGCTTGTCCAAAAGTTTATAGCTTGATAATCTCCTGCTGTAGGCAAAATGATGATTCAGGTCTTAGAATTCGCAACTGAACATTTGCCAACTGTCGTCAGATTGTTAAATGATGAATACAGGCGCTCGCATGAGTTCGTTCCGTTCGACGAAGAGAGAGTCCTGTCCCAGATTCGAAGACGGGGCATCAGGATTCTTGTGGCAGAAGAGAACGGCTCCGTGTTGGGGCTCATCGGAACTCGTCCTGAGGAACGCTCGGAAGAGAACATCTCATGGCTCGCCGTTCGCGAAGGATCTGACCGAAGAACCGTTGAAAACATGCTCGTAAACGCGGTTGAGAGAAAGGCCCAGGGCGACACTGTAATAACAACGGTTGATGAAGGAAGCTCGAGAATCAACGATTGGATTAACCGAGGCTATGACCTGAATCCCGGCTGGCTGCGAATGTCCGCAAGACTCGACCGCCTGAAACCAATACCCAGAATTGCCGAAGGTATCAAGCTTCGAAGCTTAAGAGTCGGAGAGGAAGGAAAACTCGTCGAAGCAATGAACACTGGGTTCGGTTGGCGAAGACTAGAACTTGGAGCTGTTGAAAGTTGGAAGTTTGAGGATCCGCCGTTCAGCGAGGACTGGGTTCAAGTCGCTGAGACTGGCGAAAGGATTGTGTCCGCCGTTGTAGCGAAGCCGGACACGGATTACAATAAGTATCTGCATCTCAAGCGGGGTTATCTTGGGCCAGCCACCACTCTCCCCGAATTTCGAAACAAGCATCTGGCGTCAGCACTCACGGCTCAAGCCATGAATTTCCTGTTCGAAAAAGGAATGAACTCAGTCAGACTGGGGACTTCAGAAGAGAACATTTCCTCCATTACTTTGTTGCGCATGTTAGGCTTTCAGGTGGACATTGTCAGAAAAATCATGCGCAAGAAGCTGAAGAACGGCTGAGCCAGAGGCAAGTCAGCGCGCGCTGTGTTTGTGGTATTTGCACGTTTGCATGGAAGACGGGTTGCATGCTTGGAATCTTCGTATCCGTGCTCGAAACCATCGCTTCAATTAGACTTGAACAATAATAATCATGTTGGCGAAGGGTCGAGCGAAAAAGGTGCGGATTCTTGCCTTCTGAGGAAGAGACAGAGGTGTGGTGTCAGAGAAGTCTAGGGGGCCTTGAGTTTTTTCGAGCTCCAGCAGCAGTCGTCCTCGTACGAGTCTACTGTTTTAAACCAGGCGCCATCAGATGGAATCCCAATGCCGACTTAGACGGCAACGGTGTCGTGGGCCTATCAGACTTAGATATACTGGCACAGCACTACAGACGGTACTGGCCGTAACCCTTTTTTCTTTTTTAGTGCGCGCATATCATTGTAGCGGCTAATCCTCTTCTCCTCACATTCTCTGAGACGTAGATTTCTCCAATTCCTTTTGGAATGATTTTTCTTCCATCAAGTCGTTAGGGCGTGGGCTACCTGAAAAACATATTACAACAGGTGGACACTACTCTACAACATGAGAGACTGGATAAACAAGCTGTTCATTGACCGGTCCGATCTTTTCTTGAAGATTATGAACCAGAGATGGGCCAAGACCGAGCAGCTTGTCAACGGAATCGTGAAAGTGCTTGACAATTTCGGGATCAAGTCGGGCAAAGTGCTCGACTTATGCTGTGGAAACGGTCGAACTTCCATCTACATGGCCAAGAAGGGCTTCAGATCTGTCGGAGTCGACATATCAAAAGCCTTTCTAGACGACGCCAGAAGAAAAGCGAGAGAGCACAGGGTTTCAGGCCTTGTCACTTTTCTGGAGGGCGATGTGAGAAAATTGAAAGAAGTCGTTGGACCTAATTCAAAGCCTTTCAATGTAGTCGTCAACGTCTGGACCTCTATTGGGTTCTATCGGGAAAAAGATGATCTAAACATTTTCAGACAGGCTCGGCAGCTTTCGAGGGAAGGCGCAATCTTGTTCATAGCTGAAACCGCCCATACTGAATATCTTTCGCTCAAGTTTACTCCCAATTCTTACGCCGAGCTGGACGACATTGTAATGTTGGAGAACAGGAAGTATGACCCAATAACAGCGCAAGCCAATACTTCCTGGACCTTCTACAAAAGACGCGGCGAAAACTTGGAATTCATAGACAAAGCCGAAATCATGCATCACGTCTACAGCCTAAGTGAGCTGTGCTCTCTTCTAAAAAGAGCCGGCTGGGAAACCCTGGCATCCTATGGGAATCTGTCAACACTACAACCAATGAGCCCCCTAACGAGCATGAACATGGTTGCAAAAGCCGTTGATTCAGATACCTAACGCGCATACACGCAGGACTAATATCCGAAAAAAAGACCGTGGGCGCTGGCAAAAAGCGCGCGAGTAAGAAAGGCGGTTGGAAATGTTCTTCGACGATATGGCCTGTTCCCTGAAATTGAGGCTCAAAGCGCTTCCTCCGTATGATTTTGCGCTCACAGTCCACGGACCCGCCGGGTGGCCGCTGTCAACACCCTTCGAAATATTCGAGAAAGGCGTGCTATGGACTGCCATGAGGACACCTACTGGAAAACTGTTCGGGCTGAAATTGAGGTCTGTTGGAACAGTCGAGAAACCAGAGATATTTTGCAAGATATACTCCCACCGGGAGCTCGGGACAAGCGAAAGAAGAGAGCTGTTGAAAACTGTAGCATGGATGCTGAATCTTGGAGAGGACATTAGAGAATTCTATGCACTTGCCGAGCGTGACACACTTGTCAAAGTCTTGGTGAAAGATCTATATGGAATGAGAAACACGAAACAGCCTGACATCTTCCAGCGTCTCATCTTGGCAGTAACCTTGCAGATGGCTCCCATAACGAGAAGCAATCAGATGATGAACTCGCTGATAAACGAGTAAGGCGACAGAGTCAGCTTCGATGGAAAGGACATCTCGTACTGGCCCTCCGCGGAAAGGATAGCAAATGTTGAAGTCGAAGAGCTTGAGCAGAAGTGCAAGCTTGGTTACAGGGCAAAATTTCTCAAAGACATAGCGGAAACTCTACGAGCGGGTTTTCCATCGCTTCAGGAACTTGAAGAAGTGTCGGCTCAGGAGGCAAAAGCCAAGCTCATGGAGCTGAACGGGATAGGAGAGTACTCCACAGACATTGTACTGCCTCATTCTGGGTTCGCCCTAGACGTCTGGAGCGCAAAAATATTCAGCGCGCTCCTTCTTAGAAGAAAGGCAGAATCGCCACGCACCCTCATTCCGAAGCTCAAGAAGATGGCGGAGGACCGATGGGGCCGGTGGAGAGGCTATGTCTTCATCTACGTGCTGCACGATCTGGGCAATTTGTCACGTAGGTTCAATCTAAACCTGACCCAGATGTGAACACGCCCTCAATCTACGAGGTTTGTCTTCTCTAAGCATGATAAATTACTTAACGGCGGCTGAGTAATATACTTGAGGTTTCACAGAGACACTTGGAACCAGCACTGGAGAGATGTTCGATGAAGAATAATCCGGTTATTCAAACGATGCTTGATCACCGGTCGATCCGAAAATACACAGACCAGACGCCCACAGACGAGACAGTTGAGACAATCGTGAGAGCAGGCCAGCAGGCTCCCTTCGCGTCGCAGTACTACAGTGTCCTGCTCTCGAGGAACAGAAAAAGAAACCCCTTCAAAGCCCCCCTCTTGTTCACGATATGTGTTGACTCCCACAAGTTTGAGCAGATAATGGCAAAAAGAGGCTGGAAACTGGTCACAAACGATCTTACACTGCTGTTTTTCGGAATTCAAGACGCTGCCTACATGGCAGAAAACATGGTCGCGGCAGCGAGAAGCTTGGGGCTTGGAAGCTGTTTCCTCGGCAGCGCAATGTTCCGAGGGGACAAAATCGCAGAAGAATATCAGCTTCCTAAGAGAGTGTTCCCACTCGTACAGTTGGCTATGGGCTACGCCGCAGAAGACCCGCCCCCCCGACCCAGATACCCAATGGAGTTCACGATGTTCGAGGACAAATACCCCGACTTGAACGCTAAGATGATTTCGAAAGCAATGAAACAGATGGACGACGGTTACCTGGCTCAGGACTATTATCGCAAAGCAAAAGCCAAGATACCGCTTGAGGGGGAAAGAAAAGAAACCTTCACTTATGACAACTACAGCTGGACCGAACACATATGCAGAAAATGGGGACAATGGTATCCTGACCCGGAAGAACTGCTGAACCAGCTTGAAAAACGCGGATTCAACATCATCAACAAGAAAACAAAATAGCGACTTCCGTTCAGCGCGTTCACTGATTGAACGGAATTCTTAAGAAGTCTAAAACTCAAGAGTCTGCTGGGTTGGCCTTCATGGAAGTTGATGAGGCTATAAAGGGAAGACGGAGCGTACGCAAGTATTCAGACAACCCCGTGCCCCTGCAGATTGTTCGTGAAGTACTGGAAGCAGGGACGTGGGCGCCATCAGCCAAGAATGGCCAGCAATGGCGATTCACAGTACTCACTGGTTCCTCCAAGAAAGAATTGACCACACTTTTCCGTCATGAACTCGAAAGGCTCTCGACAAAGATTGGCATGGCGCGGATGGGATCTTCATTCAACTCCTGCCGCATAATGGAAGAGGCACCTGTCCTAATCATGGTTTGGGACTCCAACGAGGCTAAACAGCTAGAAGAGTCTTCGTTGCAGAGCGTGGCCGCCGCAATTCAAAACATGCTCCTCAAAGCCTACGGCATGGGTTTGGGCTCACTGTGGATATGCGACATCTACTACGCAACAAAGACACTCACGAAGCATCTCCGCAAACACTGGAAGCTGGTGGCCGCAGTGACCCTCGGATGGCCGGCGGAAACTCCACAACCGAAACCCAGAAAGCCCGTTGATGAGCTATCAGAGTTTCTCAGCTGATACACTTTCTCGCGTTGAATATCCCTAGCTTCTTGAAAGGGTAAGAATGGAATTCTCCGCGCTATTTCTAACGTGCCTCTTAGGAGGGTGGTGGCGGAGGAGGAGGGGCTGTTCTGATTTCAGGCGGCTGTGGGGCGGGTTTTTGTTCGAGCTCTGGTGCGCTTTCCATTATGAATCCAGCTGCTATTCTGATTACAGCCGCTGCCAGAAACAGGTATGCTCCGATTCCGAAGCCCCAGTTAACTGTGGTCGTGCCGATTATGTCAAACTGTGCGCTGGTTGTTCCGGAGACAGGGTTTCCAGCGATGGCGTTAACCATCGTGTTCAATTTGGGTGGCATTGTTTGGCCTGGAACGAGTGCGGAAGCCCATGGGAGGAAGCTCGGCAGCTGCGTTATGAATATGAAGATGAGGATGAAGGGCAGGAGCGATGTGATTGCTCCAAGCATGAATTTTCTTCCGATGTTCTTCCCGCTTTTTACTCCGATCACGTCGAGCACTAGGAGAACTATGCCGACTGCGATGAGTATGGCGAACGGTATCTGCATGAAGAATAGGCTGCTGTAGCCGGATGCGGAGTCACCGCCGGGGCCCGTGAACAGGTTGACATGCATTCCGTTGATGCCGTCTATAGTCATCAAGGTGACGCCGCCCTGCTTTGCTAACGGGCCTATGTTGGATGAGGCGGTTATCGTGTACCACGGTAGGAAAAGTGCTACCACCATGATCAGAATCGCCACGATCCCAACTGCTAGTCCAATGCTGCCGCGGCCTTTCAAGAATTTCTTCACAAGCAAGCCGCCCTTCCTGTGCAGCCTCACGATCCCCACGATTTTCCATGAGGCTCTGATTACAACATAAATGACGAACAGCAGCAGAAAATTGGCAACCAGCCAGGCGAGGATAAAATAGGTGCCGCCCACCGAAAATGTGGAGCTGAGGTACGATTCAGAGTCTGCCCATCTGACTCCGTTCTGATTCTGAACCGGACCGAGAGGGCCGGCTCTTCCTAAAGCCACATCTTCCTCTGTTCCCCAATAGCCCCAGCGCCCGTTGAAACCCAGCCAGCTCGGCGGGTTGTTCACGTCTATGATGACAAGTTGCATGTCGTTAGGCATGATTGTGATGCCGTTGCTGCCCACGATGTCGTTTTCGATTCCTATTTTGCCCTGATAAGGTCTGAAATAGTTGGCGTGAGAGCCCTGAGCTACGTAGACCACCGGGTGGTTGTCCGTTTTCTCCACGTCTCCCCACGCAGCGTTCTCGCCTGCTCCGTGCTGCGAGTACAACGCTTTCACCGGTGTTCCTGAACTGTCAAGGAAGATTTCTACGACTTCAATGTCGCCTTGATGATCATTCAAGGGTCCATTGTTGTATGCGTAGAACAGCCAATACTGAATCACTGTTGACGTGCCGCTGTTGAGGATGTGAACGTAAGCGTAATACTCAATACTGCCGGCTTTTGAAGCGTAATCAGCGGCTATGGCGTCCAACGTGCCCAGCTTGTTGTCCAGAAACAGGTCGGTCCCAGTGTACGTGCCCAGAGTGTCGGTGGTCGGTGCAGCGTCGACAGTCGCGTTGGACCCGTCTGAAAATCGCTGCTTCAGAACCGAGCTGCCTATGATATAGTCCACCGATGTTGGATAGAACTTTTCGCCCTGCGTGAAATGAAGAACGGGCGCGAACGTAGAAGCCTGCTGTTCCGGTGTCTGCGCGTTCACAGAGGATCCTGGAGACAGGCAAATCATTAGGATGATGGAAAGGAGCAGGCCGAGCAGAAACAAGCGGGATGAAGAAAGCGTCCTCGACCTTGCCTTGACGGTTTTTTCTGGCAATGTCATACGCATCGCTCCATAATTTAGCGGACTCACAATATAAGATTTGCAATGTCTATTTCAGCTTTCAACTTTTTGTCGCCGTCTATTTCAAGTCCTGAATGATCCTGCTGGGACAAGGCGCCTTACTGTTTAAGGCATAGTTTTCTTGAATGAGAAAAAACAGAGGATGTTTATTGTTTAGGCTGGTGTGGGCAAGAGCGCGCGCTCGTGTCAAGGTCACGCGTGCGGGCAAGTGTTGATTGCGCATGCCAGGATGGAACGAAGAAAGGTTAGGGCTGGCTCATTCGATTCTTTAGGTTGCAGGGCCATGGGTTGTCCATTTTGGAACGCGCGCGTCTGGAACGCAATCAACCTTGGAAAGATAAGGCTTGATGTCGACGATTGGCGAACCCTTTGCAGCGTCAAGTCCCTTTACTGTTAAGACGCACTCTTCAATCTTCATCAGTTCCACCACACACAGTCCTATCGGATTCGGACGTGAGGGGCTTCTGCATGCGAACACTCCTGTCTCAACTTTTACCGCGTGTTTTTTCGGAAAAACCAGCAGAGTTTTCCTCTCCTTCTCACTGTCGCGCAGATGCATCCAGTAAAGAGTGATCAGGTGGGAAAAACCCGTTATCTCTTTCAGCCCAGCGCAGAACTCTGGAAAAATGTGCACCTCAGCCTCTTGTTCACCAGCTTTCATGACGGTTCCGATGAAGTAGACCTCTCCCTTAACGCTCATTCTCATGTCTCCAACCCGAGCATGCGCCAATCTGCAATTCGGGGTCTGGCGCATATAAGAGATCTGATTAGAAAGTTAAAGGCAACGCGGGCGGTCTCCCTTCCCAGAAGAAGTGATTTCAGAAAGAGTGAAATGCGATTTCACCGAATAAGTCTTTGTTGCGGTCGTATGATAAGGATAAAGCGGGTTTACGATCAGGCATCGAAGGAAGATGGGTTCCGAATTCTCGTGGATAGACTGTGGCCTAGAGGGCTGTCCAAAGGCAAAGCCAAGGTTGACCTGTGGTTAAAAGAGGTCGCTCCAAGTGATGATTTGCGAAAGTGGTTCTCTCACGACCCGATGAAATGGCAAGGATTCGCAAAGCAATATGAAAACGAATTGAAAGACAAGCAAGAACTGCTGCGTGAAATCAAACAAGCGGAGAAAGAAAAGGGAACAGTCACGATTCTGTATTCAGCAAGAGACGAAGAACACAACCAAGCAGTTGCGCTGGTCGCTTTTCTCCAAAAAACATAGACTGCACCGCAGGCTCTGGCCTCAAGCGCCGTTTGGAGCTTAAAGCCGCGCCAAACTGAACAGAACAGACCGTCTATCAGAGTCGAGTTTGAACTTTCATGCCTATGAGGTTCTGCGGAACACTACATGCAACTTAAAGAATTGTTTGTGTAGCACAGCTCGCACGTTTCAATGTTAATCGTCGGATCAAATGCCCTGTGTAGTTCACACAGTAAGCCCTTTGCTCTTATTGTCCTGCAGATTTCACAGTATTTAGGAATCAAGTCTCGGCGCGAGAGCTTGTTTTCGGCCAATGCTACTGCGACGTTGCGAACCAGGTTTCCGATGCCCTCATCGTTTTCCAAGTTGATGGCTATGCCGCGTATCTTCCTGCAGTAGAGGCTTATGGCCGGCTGGCTGACTCGAAGCATCTCGGCAACTTTCGTCTGTTTCAACCGGTATTTTGCCATGAGCTCTTTGGCCAGCATGGCACGTACCACGGGTAGAACGCATTTCACTGCAACTTCGCACGGTACAGACATTAATGAGACTTCCGCTTTACTGTTGTCGAAAGACATAAATATAGTTTATTACAATCGTAATACAAAATTGAAGGTGCAAAACATGAACTGGCGAAACATTGCCGAAATCTCAAAAAACGTTTACTGGGTAGGCTCTAGAGACTGGAATCGTAGACTCTTTGACGCGTTAATCCCACTTCCAAGGGGAACAACTTACAACGCTTACCTTGTAATAGGGGAAGACAAGAAGGCCCTCATCGACACGGTGAACCCGGGCTTTGAAAAGGAATTGGAGGAAAAAATCAGGAAAGTCACCGACACAGCCGATCTGGATTATGTTGTAATGAACCATGCTGAGCCTGACCATGCAGGTTCAATCCCGTACATCATGTCGATAAACAGCAAAGCCAAACTGGTAGCCACCAGCAAAGGCGCCAAGATGGCGCAAACCTTCTACAAAGTTCCTGAAAACAGGATAAAAGCCGTCGCTGACGGAGAAACTATCGACTTAGGCGGCAAAACGCTTCGATTCATCGAGGCTCCAATGCTCCACTGGCCCGAAACAATGTTCACCTATGTCCCAGAAAACAAGACCCTGTTTCCATGCGACTTCTTCGGCTCACACGTCGCTGAAGGACTGTACGATGACGAGGTGGACGACCTGCTTGTTTTTGCCCAGAAATACTTCGGCGAGATAATGATGCCTTTCAGGTTCAATGCACAGAAAGGAATGGAAAAGATAAAGGACCTACAGATTGAAACCATAGCTCCCAGCCATGGACCAATACACAGAAACCCAGAACGCATCCTTCAAGCTTACAGGAAATGGTCAAGCGGTGAAACCAGGCAGAAGGCAATCATAGTTTACGCAACCATGTGGAACAGCACGGAGAAGATGATTCGAACAATCGCAGACGTCTTGGCCTCTGAAGGCATCGAAATCGTACGGCACAACTTGACCACGGCCGACATAGGGGAAGTAGCAAAGGACCTAGTCGACTCAAGAGCCATAGTCTTAGGTACCCCCACGGTTCTGGGCGGTGCTCACCCAATAGCAATGTACGCCGCATATCTGGTTAAAGCTCTGAAACCACCGACAAAATACGCGGTGGTCCTCAGCTCATACGGATGGGCAGGAGGGGCGATAAAGCACGTCCAGGAAACGCTCGGACCGACCAAAATGGAAATCGTCGGAGCACTGGAAATCAACGGTCCGCCCACCGAGAGCGATATCGACAAGATAGTGGAGTTCGGCAAGGCCCTCGCAAAGAAGATCAAGGCAGAAAATTAACCGTAAATCCCAAACTTTTATCACCTAGAAATCTATGATTTCTGCCGTTAGGAAGGCGCGTGAAAATGGCGAAGGAGAATGCAAACAAGAAGAAGATGTTAAAAGAAGTAATCAAGGAGTTACACGGTGGAGCGTCGCCCACGGAAGTTAAGGAAAAATTCAAGGAAGTCTTGAAGGGCACGAAACCCGAGGATATTGCCCAGATAGAGCAGGAACTTGTAAAGGAAGGAATGCCGAGAGAAGAGCTTCAAAGGCTCTGCGATGTTCATCTGGCCGTCTTCGGCGAGCAAGTTCAAGATCAAGAACTGCACATTCCCGCGGGCCATCCCATCAACATACTTATTGAGGAACACAGGGTCATGCTGGAAAAGGCTGAAAGGCTGGAAACTCTCGTGAAAATGCTTGAGGAAGCATGTGACTCTGTATACGTTGGCGACGCCTTGACAGAACTGCAGACCTTAGTGAAGGATTTTCAGGACTCAGAGAAGCATTACCTGCGGGAAGAAAACGTGCTTTTCCCAACCATGGAAAAGCACGGAGTCACCGAGCCTCCAGCGATAATGTGGATGGAACACAACCGAATAAGGGAGATAAAGAAGAAACTCTACGACCTGGTTGAAAAATGGAACACAATGCCCTACTCCGACTTCAAAACACGGCTAAGCCAGGATGCCGGGCCCTTGTGCAGTGTTCTTCCAGATCACTTTTTCAAAGAAAACAACATACTGTTCCCCACAGCACTCCAACTTGTCACGGAGAAAGAGTGGGAAGACATTCGGAAAGAATTCGACGAGATCGGATATCCCAGTTTTACGCCCGCGAATGTCTTGGCGGCCTTCCACGCTGCAGAATCGGCACCCAAAACGGCCGAACCGTCCGCAAAAGCGTGGCAATTTGAAACTGGAAGCCTCTCAAAAGAGGAGGCTGAGGCCATTCTCGACACGTTGCCTGTGGACATATCCTTCATCGACAAGGATGACCGTGTGAAATACTTCAACAAGGCTGAAAAGAGAATATTCGTGAGGACCAAAGCGGTCATCGGCAGAAGCGTGCAGTTGTGTCACCCTCAGAAGAGCATCCACATAGTCAACAAAATCGTCGAGGCCTTGACAACAGGCGAAAAAGACAAGGCGGAATTCTGGATCACTATGAACAACCGCCTAGTCCACATACGGTACTTCGCGGTGAGAGACAAGAACGGAAAGTATTTGGGAACCATGGAAGTCACGCAGGATCTGACTGACCTAAAGAAGATTGAAGGAGAAAGAAGGCTTCTGGACTGGAAAGAATAGACTCAGTTCAACAGTTTCTCGTGGGCGCCGACATTAAAGCGAAAAGATATAGATGAATGAGACCCTAAAATAAAGGCTGCAAAGGATAGGAAAGGTTTTTAGTATAGTTGTCATATGAGAGACTGCAAATAGTTAGGATATACTGTGAGGATGAACTGAATGTCAATGTTTGCAGCACCAGGTGCTTACGACCGTGCTATAACTGTTTTTTCACCGGATGGGCGGCTTTTTCAAGTTGAATATGCAATGGAACTTGTCAACCGCGGAGCCACAATCCTTGCGATACGATGCTCAGAGGGAGTGGTTCTTGGAGCTGAAGAAACCGTTGATCCACTGGAAGAAACGGAGTATTCATGGAAAATCTTTCGAATAGACGATCATGTTGGAGCAGCCATTGTTGGTTTAAGCTCGGACGCGCGCATACTCATAGATCAGGCGCGAGTCATGGCGCAGTCTAACAAGCTAACGTATGATGAACCGATCGATGTTGAAGTCGTGACTAAGAGAATATGCGACATAAAGCAGCTTTACACACAACACGCGGGTGTAAGACCCTTCGGCGTGTCAATGGTGTTTGCCGGAGTGGACAAAACTGGAAACCGCGTGTTCGGAACCCACCCTAGCGGAACCTACAGGGGCTACAAGGCCAGAGCGGAAGGCGCAGGAAGAGAAACGGTGTTCAACATCCTGAAAGAGGAGTACAAGGAGGAGATGGGCCTCAAAGAAACCACGAGGCTCACGGTGAAATGTTTGGCCAAAGCCTTGGAAGCGAGACAACTGCCGACGAGAATCAAAGTAGCAGTGGTGTCCTCAGAAACCAAAAAACTGGAAATGCTGAGCGAAGAGAAAATTGAGGGTATCCTGAAAGAGCCGGGCGCGGGCAAGTGACACGCTGATGAGTGATAAGTACACCGTTGCGCGTATTACAAAGGACAACGAACACTTTGAAGTGCTTGTAAAACCTCAAAAAGCCCTAGATTTTCGAATGGGAAAAATAGCGGCAATAACCGAAGTTTTAGCGGCTGAAACGATATTTTCTGACGCTAACAAAGGCACGAAACCTTCGGAAGAAAACCTGCGCAAGGCTTTCGGCACTACGGATTCGCTGAAAATAGCTGAGACCATACTCACAAAGGGAACGTTGCAGGTGACCACCGAACAACGCAGGAAAATGATTGAAGACAAGAGAAAACAGATAGTGGATTTCATATCAAGGCAGAGCGTTGACCCCCGAACCAACCTTCCGCATCCGCCGACGCGAATAGAAAACGCTATGGAACAAGTTCGCTACTCGATAGACCCGTTCAAGCCTGTGGAAGAACAGGCTAAAGAAATAATCAAGCTTCTACGGACGATTCTGCCACTCAAAATGGAACAGGTAACCGTAGGCGTCACCATACCCGCGGAGCATTCGGCAAAGGCCTACGGAACAATCAAGGGATTCGGAACGATAAAACGTGAAGAATGGCGCGCAAACGGTTCATGGTACGGAGTCCTAGAAATGCCGGCAGGAGTCTACGCCCCATTCCTAGATAAACTCGGAGAAATAACCAAGGGGACCGGAGAAGCAAAGATTAACCCCTGACAAGAAAATCTGTATGAATAGAAAAGGAGTGATTTTATGCCAATATTTTTGGAAAGAAGACAGCTTGTGACGCCTGGCGACTTAATCGCAGAAGGCGATTACATAGCTGGAGAAAACACGTACATGGAAAACAACAAGATTTACGCTTCAAGAGTTGGAATCGTCGAGTATGAAACAAAAAAAATGGATGTCGTCGCCCTGAAGTCCTTTTACGTTCCGAGGATGGAAGACATCGTCATAGGAACTATCACGGAAGTTGGATTCAGCGGGTGGACGGTGGACATCAACTCGCCCTACCCCGCTCTTCTCAGGGCGTCAGACGTACTGAGCAGACCCTTCAGACCGCAAAAAGACGACCTGTCCCCGGTTCTTGACGTAGGGGATTTGGTGGTGGCCAAGATAGTCTCTTACGACAGGACGCACGACCCACAGTTGACGGTGGCAGAACCTGGGCTCGGAAAGATAACACGCGGACAGATACTAAAGGTCACGCCGACGAAAATCCCCCGCGTGATAGGCAGAAAAGGCTCGATGATATCCACGATAAAACAGGAGACAGGTTGCAACATTATCCTAGGTGTCAACGGAGTCGTGCTAATCACTGGAAAGACTCTTGAAGACGAACAGTTGGCGATGATGGCGATTCTGAAAATAGAAGAAGAATCCCACACAAGTGGTCTCACGGATCGCATAACCAAGATGCTTAAAGAAGCAAAAACTGGAAAGGAGGAAAAGAAAAATGAATGATAAACCTGAAAAGTTAATCGATAAAAAAGGCCTGAGACTGGACGGGAGAAAGCTCGATGAGTTAAGGCCGGTGAAGCTTCAAGTAGGCGTGATCTCAAACGCAGACGGTTCAGCATACATTGAACATGGAAAAAACAAGATTCTGGTCGGTGTGTACGGGCCGAGGGAAGTGCATCCCAAGCACTTGGCCCTTCCGGATCGAGCGGTTGTTAAGTGCCGTTACCACATGGCACCGTTCTCAGTTCAGGAGCGCAAGTCACCTGCGCCGTCAAGAAGAGAAATCGAACTCTCGAAAGTGATAAGGGAATCGCTTGAACCCGCCATTTTCATGGAATATTACCCGCGCACGATGATAGACATATTCATTGAAGTGTTACAGGCCGATGGTGGAACAAGATGCGCGAGCATCACAGCAGCCGCTCTGGCTTTGGCAGACTCGGGCATTCCGATGCGAGACCTAGTCGTCGCATGCGCGGCGGGCAAAGTGGAGGACAAAATCGTGCTGGACTTAATGGACACCGAAGACAAGGTGGGTTCGGCTGACGTTCCCGTGGCTCTGATGCCCAACCTGAACGCCGTCACGTTGCTGCAGATGGATGGAACACTTTCAACCGACGAGTTCGAAAGCGCGGTGAACTTGGCTCTTGAAGGGTGCAAACAAATCTATGCACTTCAGAAAGAAGCGTTAAGAATCAAGTACGTGAACGTTAAAGAAGAAAACAAGGAGGAGGCTGAAGAATAATGGCAGCAGTAATAACCAAAGTGAAACAGAAGCAGATTGCGCAGTTGATAGACAACGGAAAACGCTTGGACGGCAGAGAATTGACAGAATATCGCGAAATAAAAATCGAACAGGGCATAATTGAAAAAGCTGAGGGGTCAGCAAGGGTGCTTCTTGGAAAAACCGAGGTCGTCGTGGGAGTAAAAATCGAGACGGGAGAGCCGTTCTCGGATACGCCGAACGAGGGCGTCTTAACGGTAAACGTAGAGCTTGTACCGCTAGCTTCGCCGGGCTTTGAACCAGGACCCCCCGACGAGAGTTCGATAGAGCTCGCGAGAATAGTTGACAGGGGAATTAGAGAGTCCAAAGCTATCGATACGGGGAAACTCTGCGTCGTACCCGGAAAGAAGGTGTTCGTTGTCTTCGTTGATGTCTACGTGCTGAATCATGATGGAAATTTGATAGACGCCTCAGCACTGGCCGCAATGGCTGCACTGCTTAACGCGAAAATGGGCAAGTACGAAGTCGAGGACGGAGAAGTGAAGATGAAATCAGGCTACGAGCCGCTTCCACTAAGGAAACACCCCATAACGGTCACCTGCGCCAAAATAAGCGACAAACTCGTCGTCGACCCCTGGCTGGAAGAAGAGCAAGTTATGGATGCCCGAATCTCAATAGCATTCGACGACGACGAAAACATATGTGCCATACAAAAAGGCGGAAGCGGGTACTTTGAACCAAAACAAGTATTCGAAGCGGCAAGAGTAGCTAAAGAAAAATCTAGGGAACTGCGAAAGAAACTGAACTGGTGAAAACGCGATGGGGAACAGAACCAAAAAAGTCGGGCCCACTCGCGGACTGGGTCCCCGCTACGGTTCGACAGTCAGAAAACGCTACATGAAGGTAATGATAGAGATGAAGAAACCCCACAAATGTCCACAATGCGGTTTCTCAAGAGTAAAAAGAGAAAGCGTCGGAATCTGGAAATGCAGAAAATGCGGTTTCACATACACTGGCGGAGCCTACACGCCCATTACAAAGCTCGGAATAGTGGCAAAACGCTCAGCCAAGGGCACACCGGCAGAAGAAACATTACAGACAGCGGAAGAAGAAAGCGCCTAGGCCTCCCCTCTCTTGCCAAATTCAAACGCGGAACCTGAGCTTTCGAACGGTTTTCTGGAAATGCCTGAATGAAAGCGAGAGCAACTGTGCGCCTGAAGTTACCCTCAGAGAAAAAGTTGCAGACGATTCTCAGATCCTTAGAACCAGAGGTTAACAGTCCAACCGGGCGTGCGTGGGCAAGTTTAGCGAAGAAAGGCGATTACCTGACTTTGAAGATTGAAGCCAAAGACACGGTTGCGTTGCGTGCCGCACTAAATGCCTATCTAAGATGGATAAATTCGATTCTAAACGTGTTTCAGACACTTGAAAGAGAAGAAGGGCGTTCAGTCTTGAAATCAGAGATTTGACTCAGATTCCGGCGAGAGTTCTCCTCCAACTATCATGCTTTCATTCCTTGAGAGAACCTCGATTTTTCCAGCTGAACACGCCGCTAGTCATGTATCCTAATGAAACAACTAGCGACCTGCTATTTTCAAAGCAGAAATAACCAGCAACAGAGAAGTGAGGCGCAACGGCTTGAGTTGAGAGCCTCCGGACAATTTGAGAAAATGTTAAAATGTCGGATGAATTGCCGATTAATTTGCGCGCATGCCTGTTCCTAAATTCATTCGCGAGCTGGTTTTTGTTATAGGCTCGCTTGGTTCGTGGATGACCGTGTGACTATTGATGCGAGAATTATCGTCTGTAGGACATGGACCAACTCGTCACGCCCAAAAAAGGGAATTTAGGAACACGCTAGCGCGCTACTTGTCTGGGGGTAAAGTCTACTCCCAAACCCAAACCAAATCCAACCTGACGCCGTGCCTTATGGAAGTAAAGTGCGTTATTGAGAGGCAATATATGCGGTTCAGCACATAGTTCTTGATCTCTGCAAAAGAGGCGATATTGCGGAATTCAAGGCATAATAGGGTAGGTATATAGGTAGTATCGGAATCGAGTATACGTTCTGCAGCGTTAACTTATAAAGGCTCGTTTGAGCAACTAGAAGCATACATCAGATATGAAATGGGCAGGGTAGTCATATGGCATGAAGACCGACTCAAGCTCTGACGGGTCTCGGCGCAACAGGCTGTTTCTGCCAGCATTGGCTGCTGCCAGCTTTGCTTCAGGCCCGATTACGGTCTTGGGAGCCCTTCTCCTAATTGACATAGGCAACACGTTTGGTACGTCAGTTAGTATTACAGGTCAGATTTACACGTTATATTCTATTGCTGCAGTCATCTTTGCGTTGCTGACAGGGGTCTTAAGTATTAAATTCAAGCATAGGTCGTTGCTCCTCGTAGGCTTGTTTTTGATGGCGATCTCGGCTGCAGGTTGTTTCTTAGCTCTGGATTTCGTCACGTTGCTTGCATTCTATTCTTTGAGTGGAGCTGGATACGCCATTGTCAACCCTATGGCGTTCACCTTAGTTGGAGAGCATTTTCCTTTGGAAAAGAGGGCAAATGCGATTGGGTTGATTGTTGCGGGCGGGGCGCTGGTGTACGTCATAGGGGCTCCGGTGATTGCGGTGATGTCAGGCTACAGAGGCTGGCGTTTTCCCTTTCTGGGTTTTGTCCTGCCGATTCTGCTTATAGGTCTGCTATTGGCTTTTCTCGGTCTTCCGTCTACTTCGAACAAACGTCAAGTGCCATCAGAGGCGAAAGCTAATCCGAGTCCTAAGGCGTTTTTCCTGAACAAATCTGTTGCTGCTTGCCTGATTGGCGACACCCTTCGTGCCGCAGCTTTTGTTGCAATCATGCTTTACGCAACGTCATTCTTCAGACAGCGATTCTTGGTTCCTACAGATTCTGCCTCCCTTATACTGTTGGGTGGAGCATTGTCCTACGTCGTAGGCAGCTTGACCACTAGTCGGTTCGTAAATAGGATGGGAAGAAAGTCTTCAGCTGTTCTTACTGCCTTGTTATCAGGAACATTCACCGTTTCGTTTGTTTTCGTCCCCAACGTCTGGATTTCTTTAATACTAATGTTGATTGCCAGTTGGTTCTTCGGCATGGTTGCTTCATCAGCTAACAGTCTGATTCTTGAGCAGATTCCAGAGCTGAAGGGTACTTTGATGTCGATTGATACTGCGGTACTGAATGCTGGTTCAGCCTTTGGAACTACTGCAGGAGGAATGGCTTTACTATATTTTGGCTATGAAGGTCTGGGCAGTGTTCTGGGAACTGTAGGCATTGTTGCTGCATTGGTTTTCTATCTACTCGCAAAAGATCCAACCAAGCCGCCATAGTTTACGGGATAAAACTTTACCCCCAAACCCAAACATATTTTTATTACGACGACGCGACGACGAACGCATAGTTTACGGACGCATAGTTTATCGTAAAATGATACAGACCGATTTTCATTTACATATTAATGGTTTTGTGGTTTCTACTGTCAATTTTCCATTGGGCTTTTCCTTCATTGCATTTTTGTAGAAGCCACATTCCAGATGATTTCTGTCATTGCAGTTGATTCCTGTTATTTTGCACCTGTCAAATAAGGGACATTTAGGCTGAGTCATTTGTTCTTCCTTTTCTTAAAGGTCTTAACTAACCGTTCTTTTTCAAAATCATAAATAAAACCCTTGTTAATCCAGTCTCCCGTTTCCCAATCATAATTATATTTGTCTCTGGCACGCGCTAGAACTCAGAAAACTATCACGCAGTTAAAAAAGGGGAACTATTTAAGTTCTACAACTAAGAGGTCTACGTCAGTTTTCCCTGGGTTCTCGGCTTCGTGAGATTGGGCTTTAAGGAAGATTGCCTGACCAGTCTTCAGGTCTAATACCTCTGTTTTCCTGAAGATGTCAGTTTTAGTTTGCCACCTTTGAGAACATATACGACATGGTCTGGATGGCTGTGCATTACTGTTTTGTCGTTTGGTTTGAACAGAACCTGAAGTACACGCACGCGGTCGTTTTCCATTATGGACTTAGAGACGTTTTCCGCCTTCGTTTCCTCATTCCTTCTTAGACTCTCCGCTTGCATATTTAAGAATATGTGACCGTAACCACACAGCAAAAACGCGTTAAAATTCTGTAAGCTGGAAAAGCCACGACAGATAAGTTTACAGTATCGACTTGACAGAACCCCTATAAGAAACAATGGACATAGATAGACTCGGTAAGAAGATGCCAAAGAAAAGAGCACACGCAGGACTCAAGAAGAAGAAACATAAAGAAGCATAATCAACGCGCACGCGCCAATAGAATAAGAACAATATCGCCTCCAATACCCGACTTGTTATAGGGTGAACCATCACCCGAAAAGAGACCAGAACCTAAAATGAAATGAGGGAAGATGGTAGCTTTACTCACTAGGGAGAAAAGGGGAGAAGAGAGAAAAACTTACCACCATTTCCCTCAGTCAATTTCGACTATACACATGTTGGTTACTTTTAAGTTTTTCTTCGATTTTTTGAATCGTGCGCGCTAGCCCAGATGGAAAAAGTTTAATTAAATGCAATAGTCTAAACTCCCCCACAGACAAATATGAACAGCGTCGTTATTCTCTGTGGAGGAAATAGTTGTGGAAAAACAACTACTCTGAAAGGCTTTTTCAAAGTGAAAGGTAACCACAGTCCAGAATCCTACATTGAAAGGAAACTTGATGGTAGGAGAATATGTGCTGTCAGTTTTAGTTCTCCTCAAGAACAGGAACCGTTCTGCGAGGTCAGACTTGTCAACGATAACATCAAGAATCGAATAATAGAGTGCGAGAAGAATACTAATGGCGAACCATACATTTTGATTATCCCTTTCACGATGAGCGGGAGTAGAAAGAAAAGAAAGAAAATCAACGAGGACTGCATTCTCAAACCCATTGAAAAATTGAGGGAAAAGTTCAAAGTCTTTGTTATTTACCTAAGGAAAACCAATGCTCGGAACCTCGAAGATAAAGATGCTTTGATGAAACGGATTGCATTGAAAATGGTCGAAACCACAAAAGATGATTATGATAAGTCAGCAGAGTTAGAGAAGTACCTTAAGGGAGTAGTCATAGAATCACATTGATTGTCTACATCCAACGACAGTTAACAAGGAAACAATCCCATGAGAGCGCGCGCCTTACGGAACCGCGAGCGCGATGGGAAGCTGTGGTACAATAGGCATCATTTCTGCTTCATTGCTTCTTTCTTCTTTTTTTCTTCTTTCATCCTTTCTCTCTTTCTTTTAGTTGTCATCGCGTCACGTTCTATTTACCATATATCTCTAACAATTTCGTATACTTGTTGTAAAGAATATCTATTTCTATGTTTCCTTGCTAATTTTCCTATTTCACGCGCCCTTACGGAACCCGCGCGCGTCTATAGCAGCATAAAGTAGTCCGTCCTTGGATAGCGAGCTTTAACTCAACGGTTTCTCATAAGACTTAGCTGGTGAAAGTCGAAATAATCATGGTGCCTATGATGATAATCACGTCAGTATGAAGGGATTTAAGTTTGGTCCTTTTTTCCCAAGATGATTTGACATTAAATTGATTCTGAGGCGCCACAACACCATCTTCTAAAGTAGGCTCACAATGAGCTTGCAGAGCAACTGAAAGAAGAGAAAAAACTCGGTGAAGGAATAAAGAGAAATTTGGTTTGGTTTGGATAAAACTTTACCCCCCCCAAACCCTGCCGAAGCAGCAAAGAAAAACAGAGGCCCAGCAAAATCTGCCAAACCGCTTTATATCTTCATCTCTTCAACCTTTAGCTAGCTAGGGGGCAAAACTGTCGGTGATTAAAAAGCCTTCAGAGCCTTCATTTGATTAGATAACTTGAGTTTAACACAGTTAGTGCAAACCGCGACAAATACCTTCTCATTAGGAAAACCCACTGCATACGACACTATTTCTGCTCCACACTTGGGGCACTTCACTTGCGACATTCTTCTACCTCAGCTATCCGACTGATCAATCAAATTGAAACAGACACTTAAACGGTATTTCAAGCAGCAGAATATTACCAAAAAAGTGCGCGCGCAAACCCAAGTTTTGATTTTTCGGCAGTTCGTCATCAAAAATGTTAATTAATGGCCCAGCTTATTGCAGTGCAGATGGAAGGATAGGCGTGAGCGACGAGATTTCGCAGCTTCCGCAGCCAGTTCAAGAACGTTTACTCAGGCTTCAACAGCTCCAACAAACGCTTCAATCAATTCTTGGGCAGAAACAACAGGTGGAGCTTGAGGCAACCGAGATTGATCAAGCCTTGAATGAACTGCAAAAAATGACTGACGACGCGGTGATATACAAGGCCGCAGGTACCTTGTTGATGAGGTCTGAACGGGCGAAAGTGATCACTGAATTAACTGATAGAAAGGACCTGCTGAACACACGAGCCACGATTCTCGTAAAACAAGAAGAGCGTTTACGCGGTCAACTAAAAGACGTGCAGACAAAGCTTCAACAAGACCTGAACCCAGTTTCTCCTCCTTCCTAGCAAATTGCCGCTTCTAAGTGAGGTTTATGGAAGCGCTGGGAATACCAGAGTTAACCACTGAGCAGATTGAGGAGCTGTGTCTGATCGCGGAGAAAGCGGCCAGAGAACACGTTCTGTCAAAAGTCCCTTCGAAAAAGATAGAAACACTAGACATTAGCGCCGAAGCAGAGGGTACAAGACCTGTAGCGTTGAGGATTGACGTGGCCGTCACGTTGTCTCCTTCAATGAAAAGCTTCGACGTGAAGAAACTCGTGGACGAAGCTGTTAGAGAAGCGTTTATTTCTGCTGAAAAACACTTGAGGGAAATAGCGTGTCATTCACAGAAATAATCAACCTTTTGGACGCGGTTGACGCCAAGTTTGTTGTTCTGCTGTGCCACCATAATGCCGATCCAGACGCAATCTGTTCGGCGTATGCCCTTTCAAGCTTGCTAAGACAGTCACGACCACAAATGATTGTTGAGGTTGGGGCTGCACATGGGATAAGTCGACTTTCAAAGCATCTCCTCGAACATTTGCCAGTAGAAGTGAAAACACAACCGAGTGTAGAGAAAGCACAGGCGATAGTGTTGCTCGACACGAACACTGTCCAGCAGTTGGACGATTTGGCTGATAGAGTTATGAATTCGAAGGCTCCACTCATCGTTGTTGATCATCACATCGTTCACCCCGAAACCAAGCAGCTGGCGAAGATTTCTATAACCGATGAGGCGGCATCATCCACGTGCGAGATCGTGTACGACTTCTACAGGCAAACGGGAATAAAACCTGGCGGAAACGAGGCCAAGGCCCTGTTCTTAGGCATAGCTTTTGACACGCGGCATTTTATCTTAGCCAACTCGTCCACGTTGAAAAACATCGTGGGACTCATCGATGCCGGCGTGAACGCCCAAGAGGCACTCTCACTGCTCTCGTTGCCCATGGATTTCTCCGAGCGCGTGGCGAGGCTTAAAGCTTCTAGGAGAACCAAACTCTTCAAGGTCGGAGAATGGATAATCGCTTTGTCACACGTCAGTGCCTACGAGGCTTCAGCCGCGCGGGCGATGGTAGAGCTGGGGGCCCACGTTGCTGCCGTAGCCGGGGAGAGAGATGGAAACTTGGAAATTAGCCTGCGCAGTTCAATTGACTTCTACAAGAAAACGGATGTTCACCTCGGAAAAGACGTGGCGAAGCCGTTGGGCGAATACCTTCACGGTATGGGCGGAGGACACGCCACAGCAGCGGGAGTCAACGGGAAAGGCGACATAGAAATCGGGCTCAAACGTTGCCTGTGGCTTTTGAAGGAAAAACTGGGTAACCATAATTATTAGGCCGCAAGTAACTGGTACGCGCGCGAAAAGGCTTTCCTGAGAGTCTTACAAAGCGGTGCCGACGGGAAAGTACCTGGCCCCGCCCACCAATGGCGGGCCCTTTCGGGCAATCGCCGCGCGGCCTTGGTTTTCCTCAGATTTTCTCCTCGCCCCGGGCCGCGTTTTGGCGAAGCGGAAGGGCTTATAGCGCGCTGCCTTGTCCCGAAATTGGTGTAAAGTGGTCATAATTCTTGTTTTCGGGTTTAGGGGCAGTTTTGAGGCACATATGTGTTTTTAGCCCTTCTGTGTGCCTTGACTTTCAAGATGGGCTAAGTGTAGCCTCAACGGCTTATGGGAATAACTACTTCCATCCGGCTTTGATGGAACCCCCTGATTTGCCGGCTTTCAGCGCGGTCAGGATTTGCCTATGAAACAAGCCCAAATCAAGCTGCAATAGACAAAAGAAGAATAAAAACCATTTTAGACCATTTTAGGGACAAGCCAGCGCGCTGGACCTAGAACCTTCTTCTGTAGCTGATAATGCAGAGAATTAATTACCCAAAAGAGTACAATTATAGTGAAAGGAAGAGTGTAAATGAAGAAGCTAGTTTCTGGAATGATGTTTACGTTGCTTGTGCTTGGCACGTTAACTTTAACTCTTAACGTTCAGCCTGCAATATCTTCGCCTGCAACAATCACGGTTCCCGACGATTACGCGACGATACAGGCTGCAATAAACGCAGCCAATGCTGGAGACACAATATACGTACGCAATGGAATCTATCCAGAGCACATAGAAGTCAACAAAACCGTCACGTTAATAGGCGAAAGCAACCAGAACACCATCATAGAAGCCCACACAGTAGACAGTTTTCACATTGGCGTTCACATTGGCGCCAGCAACACTATAGTTGAAAACTTTAGAATCGTCCCGCCTAATTCAACTGACTTTAAGGAAATTCCAACCCTTGTCTTCATCGATGGACGCACAACTCCTTGCTCTAACGGCACAATAAGAAACTGTGTCTTCGTATTCGCAACCGATGTGGAAGCAGGTGCAGACGCGATAGACATCTATAGCTCCGCAAACAACACCGTCACTGGCAACCTGATAACCATTGCAGACAAGACTGACGCTGGAATAGCAGTGCTGGTAGGCTCTGCTGGCAACCTAATAGACAACAACACTATAACGGGAGGTTGGGAAGGCATCACCATAGACTTCGCCGACAACAACATTCTGTCAAACAACTACATCACCGACCAAACTCCTTTGTCCCAGCCCGGTTTTCCGCTCTCGTCTGGTGCAGTGTACTTAAGTGTGACTTCTGGCGACACAATCAAAGGAAACACACTCGTAAACAACACCATCGCCATAAACCCCGACAACAAAGTAGACAACTGCCTCATCTACAACAACAACTTCATCAATAACACCCAGCAAGCACTCGTCGGAAACACCGTGACGCGCATAGCCTGGGACAACGGCTACCCTTCTGGCGGAAACTACTGGAGTGGCTATAGCGGCATAGATTCATACAGTGGTCCTAATCAGAACGTCCCAGGCAGCGATAAGATAGGCGACCAACCATACATTATTGATGCAAACAACACAGACCATTATCCACTTATGTTACCATACGGTGCACGCGCGCCTTATTTTAGCGTTGAAACTCAGAACGTGACGATGGGTCCAGGGCCGGCAGTCGGGCAATACTTTACGATAACTGTAAAGCTCCACAACATCACATCAGATAATGTTCCATATGGTCTTGCCGGTGTTGCGGTTGGTTTACAGTGGAATAACACTCTCATAGAACCAACGGCGTTCGATGACAGAATAGGGCAACCGGGCGGAGTGCTCGTGGGCTCTGTGATCTACGGCCTAACGCCTGGTTTCTATAATAAATCGGGCAATCGTATCTCTTCACCGCCATACACTAATGCCACGAATTTCGGAGTTCTGGCCGCATCGACAGCTGGTGGATGGTGGGGCAATGGCACAGTTGCCGTGATTACCTTTAAAGTTGTATATCAACCCATCCTACCGGAGCCATCGGCCTCCTGTGGCCTAAGCTTTGTACCGGGCACGGGTGCAGGTGACACAGATCTCGCTGAGTATACCGGCTCTAACGCGCAAGAAGTGGGTTTTGACGTGGAAAACGGTAGCTACACAATTCTGCCGTACGCGCCCAATGATACTTCACCGCCCATAACGACCCTGACGATTGGTGAGCCAAAATACGTAGATCCCGTGTCTAACGTCACCTACGTCACTCAATACACTCCTTTCACTTTGGAAGCCTATGATAATGAGTCGGGAGTTTCATACACTGCCTATCACATATACAATTCTACGTATGATGGCGGCTGGCAGAACTACACGACACCATTCGTTCTTGGCCCATTGAAAGATGGAACTTATACTATCGAGTTTTACAGTGTAGACAACGCTGGGAATGTGGAAGCCACAAATTCAGTGAACGTCACGTTACACTGGCTCTATGGAGACGTCAATCATGACGGAAGAGTGAGCCTAAGTGACCTTGCACTCGTCGCTACAGCTTATCGCTCACGCCCAGGCGATCCCAACTGGAACCAATACGCAGACCTCGCCCCACCGTGGGGCATCATAAGCCTGACCGACCTCGTCACAGTAGCAGTTCACTACGGCCAAACCTTCCATCCGTAAAAACCGCGCGCGCCTATACACCTACAGCTATCCATACCGCTCGCGCTAGTACGCTGATCTCGACAGAAACGAACGAGTAAGCCTAACGGATCTGGTCACGCTAGCAATACACTATGGACAACAAAGCCTATAACCCCATTCTTGTCATCTGTGAAGTTGCAAGGTTCTGGTACCTCTTCGTCTGTTCTGAAGTGCTGTTTCTTTTCGTCTGCTGGCTTGCGCGACAGGAACAAGAAAACGAGTAGACCTTTCTTTAGGGTTCTGTAAACTCTCCGTTTGGTTTATCTCCCTGTAAACTTTCGTTTGGTGGTTCTGATACTGTAAACTTATCTGTCATGGCTTGATTTTTACTGTTGTTTGAATCTAGTTCTCAGCATGTGCTTCATCTAGCGAAACTTCAGTAACTCCTGAATCTTTTTGAACTTAAGCATGCGTACTGCAACTGCGACAGAAGTGAAGAGGGTGAGAATCATCAATATGGTCTGGAATGCAACTGGAGCTGTCGAGAAGAACAGGTCTAGAAGAGACAGGAGTGCCAAGATAAACGCAATCGGGAGAGCTGCAAATAACGCCAGAGCGAATACCATTAATTTGAGGGTATCAGAAGCCGACTGATGCGCAAAGTAACAGGCTATTGTTCCAAATAGAATCATTGCTGGAATTTCGACAATGAGAAAAAAGCTTGGCGCAAGCACTATTATAGCGGTCAGTATTTTTCCAGCATTCATGAGACCCACTATGTGAAACGGCGGCACGTCCCCGACCATGAAGAACTGATAGTACAGAAGAAAAACAGCGAGCATGAAAAAGACTTCTGCAATTCCACCGACAACCCACACTTTTTCTTGCCTTGTTAAATCACTGAATCTTCTGCGACCTTCACTCATAATTTCACCTTACGGAACCCAAGTATATTAGCGCACTCATTGTTCAGTTAAGCGACAAGTAACCAGATAGTGTAAACTTATCTGTCATGGTTTAGCATTTTAGATTTTTCTTTTGCGAGCCCACATGAGTTATCGGAAAAAACGGTCTAAGCCTTGACTTGTCGTTAGAAAACAAGGCAACAAACCTGTCAAAGTCGTAGCTGGAAAGCGTTTTCGCTTGAAAAAGCGAGCCCAAAAAGAAGCGAATAGTCTAAACAAAAATTACAAGGGTAGCGGAATCAGGTTTGTCGTAAGGAAAGAGGGCGGGAATAGGAAGCGTTGGTGGTCATAGTAGACAGCTAGTCTTTGTGGATGCTTGCGTTTTGTATCAAAGTTTTCCACTTATTTTCTCCTTCCACTTTTATTCCGCAAGCCTCACTAGGAGTCTTACCTTCGAGTCCTTCGTGAGCCCTGATATAGTTGTGAAAAAGCTGATACCCTGCAAGAATCGGTGTTTCTTTCGTCTTTAAGCCTCTCATGGTTTTCTCTCGGTCTCGGATTTCTCCGTTCATGCGTTCCATTTTGTTATTGTTCCTGTCACCTTGAAGCCTAATGTGCCGCGTGTGTTGAGCTTGAGGAAAAACGTCCATGCATCCAGCAGAGTAGGTCATGAGTCCGTCAGTTATGAGATTCTTGGGTTGTTTTCCCATCAGGTATTTAGCTTTGGAGAATAATGCTCGTACATCGTGTCTGTCTTTTGTTTCTGCTACTTCTTGAGCAATCCAGAACCGTGTTTCATCATCCATTAGGGCAAAGAGGTATTTTGTGTCTCCCTTTATTTTCACCCATAATTCGTCTGCTCTCCATGTGTTGCTTACGTTTGGAACAATGTTTTCAACGTAGTCTTGCATCAGCTTGACGTACTTCTTAATCCACATAAAAACGGTTTTATGACAGACTTCTACGCCTAATAGTTTTAGCGATTTCTGAGTGTTCCTCAACGACTCTCCTGAGAAGTACAACTGCATAGCGGAAGTGATTGCTTGAGGGTTATGCTTCATTCGTTCAAAACCGATATTGATAGTAAAGTAATGATGACAGTCTCGGCAATAGAACTTCTGGATAGCTCCAGCCTTGTTCTTTCGTATTCCATCTTTCTTTAAATTGACAGAACCGCAATATTGACAGTTCTGAACATTCACTTCTTGGATAACTCGGTTAATTTGAACTTCTTTTCTTATTTGGCTTGAAAATTCAACCGCAAAAATATGCTTACATTTCACATGGCGATACTTGTTGTCTGGACACTCGCAAACCCATTCACCGCAAACCTTGGTAACGCAATATTCACCATTTCCAGACTGAGATTTCACGGTGTAAGCTAATTCGTCAACTCTCTGTATTTGGTTGGAGAGTTTTGCGATTGCTTCTCCGCGTTCTTCTCTTGTTGTTATGGTTGCCATGTTACTACACCACTACTTTGTAGTATATGCAATAACTACTATAAAAGCGTTACTACAAAAGTTATATATACTATAAACACAACATTAGCTATAGGTGCAAGATGTATGCCAATAGAAGAAAAGAAGCAATTGGTAACTTCCTTAAGGATCAACCCAGAAATCTGGAAACAAGCCAAAGTGGAAGCAATACAACATGACATAACCTTGACTCAATTAGTGGAAGAGGCGATAAACTGTTGGATAAAGGAAAAGACGAAGAAAAAGTGAAAGACGACAAGGAAGAAGTGATAAAGCGTCTCTTTGGTAAAGACAACCCGACAATTGATGAAGTACGCGCATTCTCAAGAAACTTGTGCCAAAACACGATACAAACATTTGATGATGCGCTTAAATCTAGATGGATTAGGAAGGACAAGAGGGCAAATCTGACAATGTTTAGAGCTATCTTACAAATGCAGGCAACTGACAGCGACATCATTTACCAGATACTAGATCAAATAGATGAGTTAAGAAAGACCGTTATTTATCTTGGGAAAAAGGCAGAATCAACTCAAGGAAAAACACAAGAACTCACAGAAGCACTATCTAAACTGAAGCATTCTACCGAAACAACACTTGCGGCCTCTTATGCGGTTGTCCAACGCTTAGACCAATTAATGAAAAGTGACGATGCCAATAACCAACAGAACAAACCTCAAAAAAGTAAAGATACCAGTGGAGATTACCGTGTCTGACCTAACACCAACAATTCAAGCTCTCCAAGAACTTCAAAAAATGCATCAGCTTAATTTAGAGTTAATGGAGCAACTAAGCGTTTTTGCAGAATGGGTAATAAACAATCATGTGAGTATCCCGAACAAAGACAAACTCGAATCTCTGCTTCATAAGACACAAGCATTGATGAATGAACTCTATTCCACTCATTCAACAAAAATTTTACAGTATCAAAAGCTAGCAGACGAAAAGAAACACCTATTCAGAACAGACGAAGAGGAACCAGTACCAGTTGCAAGACCCTAACCATAATTAGGTAGTTACTCTTAAATGAGCGGACAGCCCGCTTCAAGTAGGCAGGCATTGTTTGCATGGCAATAATTGAAGCGAAAAATCTAACGTATACCTATCCGGGCGGGACGAAGCAATCAATCAGTGACGTTTCCTTGCGGATGGAGAAGGGTGAATTCGTCCTAGTCACAGGCCCAAGCGGATGCGGAAAAACAACTCTCTGCCGATGTTTCAACGGGTTGATTCCCCATTTTTATCAGGGTGAAATGAAGGGTGAACTAACTGTCGCGGGGCTGAAGGTCAGCGAACACCCAACATACGAGCTGGCGCAACATGTGGGCCTAGTTTTTCAAAATCCAGAGAATCAGCTTTTCGCTTTATCTGTTGAAAAAGACGTTGCGTTCGGGCTTGAAAACTTGGGAGTTTCAAGAGAAGAGATGCGTAAAAGTGTTGACTGGGCACTCCAGCTTACTAGTATCGACGATCTGAGGGAAAGAGCGCCTCATGAACTCTCGGGTGGACAACAGCAACGCGTGGCCATAGCCTCAGTCCTGGCGATGAAGCCGCAAGTGATTGTTCTGGATGAACCGACTTCTTTCCTTGACCCACTGACGGCAAGAAGAATATTCGAAGTGATTCACGATTTGAACCGAAACCTCGGAATCACTGTCGTACTCGTCGAGCACAGGCTCGATTTGACAGCCAAGTACGCGGATCACATAATCGTGATGGATCAAGGAAAGGTTCTCTTGGACGGCGATCCTCACGAGATTTTGAGATCTGAAGAAGCCCGCCTCGTCGGCGTCGGAATTCCAAAGGCAACGAGGCTTTACCAGATGCTCCTGAAGGACGGAGCAAAACTCCGCAACATTGTTCCCCTGTCTTCCGACGAAATGGCAGACTTGCTTAAGGAGGCTTTAGAAGGCCGATGATAGAGGTCAAAGACGTCTATTTCAAGTATCCAAACGACGTGGAAGCGCTGAAGGGAATACGCTTGACCGTCAAAGAAGGCGAGTTCGTAGCCATAATGGGGCAGAATGGAGCTGGAAAGACAACACTGGTAAAACATTTCAACGGCCTGCTCAAGCCAACCGCAGGACAAGTGTTCGTAGACGGAGTCAACACGACAAAGGCCAGTGTGGCAACCCTTTCCAGAAACGTTGGGTTCGTCTTTCAAAACCCCGACAATCAACTGTTCAGCGAAACAGTAGAGGAAGAAATAGCGTTTGCCCTGAAAAACTTCAATTTCAGTGAGGAAATAATAGAAAAAAGAATAACCTGGGCCCTGAACCTCTTGGGGTTAACTCAGTACAGAAAGACATCTCCATTCTTGCTCAGCGGAGGAGAAAGAAAGCGTGTGGCCTTGGCTTCAGTGCTGGCGTGGGATCCGGCGATGCTGATACTGGACGAACCGACCATAGGACAAGATTATGAACAAAAAGAAAAACTCCGACAGTTCATCGTGCAGATGAATACTCAGAAAAAAACCGTCATCATCGTAACGCACGACGTCGAGTTCGTGGCTGAATGCAACCCAAGAGTTATGTTGATGCGTGAAGGAAAAATCATCGCCGACGGCGAGGCAAGAACGATCCTCACAGACCAGGACACTCTGGCGCAGGCATCGATTGTGCCCCCACAGATAGCCCAGATATTCCTGCAGCTCCACGACCTGAAAGTTCGCGAGGACATCATCGACATCTACGAGGCGCAGAAAATCCTGCTAGAGATGCTGGAGAAACGCGACAAATGAGTGTTTTCCAAGGACTCAAGTTTCGCAAAGTCTACTCGCCCATACACAACCTAGATCCGAGGATAAAGTTCGTTTATGTGTGTGTGATATTTGGGGTTGCAATCATCTTCGGGGAACTTCTGCCCTTGATAGCGCTTTTCCTCTTCCAAATTCCGTTTGTCCTTTTGGCCGGCGTCAAACGTGAATGGCTTCGTTCAATGCGCGGGGCAGCATTTCTCGCTACTATAATCTTCCTGACGAATTTGGTCTTCAACTTTTTCGGCAACGGCTACACCCTCACACCTAGAGTGCTGGAAACGGCTGCAGCTTTGACCCTGCGCTTCGTCGTACTCGTGGAATCGTTCTCCATTTTCTTTCTCACAACTTCGCCAGATCACTTGGGTCTCGCCATGGAACAGACACGAGTGCCATACGAGTTCGTTTTTGCCTTCACGACAGCAGTTCGTTTTGTCCCAGTCTTGGCAGAGGAAGCTGAAACAATCATGGACGCCCAAAAGGCAAGGGGATTGGAACTTGAAAAAGGAAACTTCCTGAAAAGGATCAGAAACTACATTCCAATTCTTATCCCATTGATTGTGAGCGCGATTCGCAGAAGCCTAGAACTAGCTGAAGCCATGGAGTCACGTGCTTGGGGAGCCACAAAAAAACGCACCAACCTGTACGTGCTGAGGATGCACAGAGGCGATGCCGTCATGATGGCCGTCACACTCGGAGTGCTGGCCTCAGCGATTTACGTTCGATTATTCGTTCCCATTCCCTCATTAAGCAGCTTCTTAGCACGTTTTTTCTGAACCACAAGCTTTTAAATTGGACGCTCACGTAAAGCGTCCGTCGTGGAAATCTAAGCGGTTGAAATGGCTGAACGCCGCGGCAGACGAAATTGTTGAGTGCATAAAGAGTTCCATCAAAGCACTCGACATGGAACAAGTCGAACGACTCATCAAACTCACGCTTGAAGCGAAAGAAAAGAAGATATTCACTGTCGGAATGGGAAGTAGCGGGTACGTCGCCAGAGCCTTTGCTTTGCGCCTGATGAATCTAGGCTTCAACGTTTACTTCTTGGGCGAAACCATAACCCCCGCAGCAGGAAAAGGAGACCTACTTATAGCCATCTCGGGCACGGGAATCACAAAGATGGTGCTGACCGCGAGCACGGCCGCTAAGGAAATCGGCTCCAATGTCGTGGCAATCACCTCTTTCCCAGAATCTGCTCTGGGACGGCTCGCAGACTTCGTAGTCACGGTTAAGGGAAGGACAAAAGCGGGTATGCCTGTAGAAAAAGACTACTTGGCTAGGCAAATTATCGGCGAACGCGAACCACTTACTCCGCTTGGGAGCATCTTCGAGAACAGCTGCATGGTTTTTCTGGACAGTTTAGTTGTCGAACTAATGCATCGAATGGGACGAACTGAAGCAGACTTGAAGCGCAGACATGCAACAATAGAATAGGACAACGAGGATGGCAAAATCGCCTGAGAGAAGCAGCATTGACCCTTAAAGGATGTTGGAGGTTGGTTTTTTCTAGGTTTCGCTTGCGTTAAGTGTGCTAATGATTGGTTATGCATATGGCTTATTAAGACTCGCTACACAATATATATCAAAAGTCACCATCCGGTCTAAACCCGACAGGGTAGTTCTAAAGATGAAAGAATCAGCATCAAAAGTCTCTACTGAAGAAAAAACAACGGTAGAAATCACGCTAAAAGAGGAGACTAAGAGACCTACTGCTTTCAGAGAAGCCTACCCTATACAGGAACCTTACGTCTATGCGGCCATAATCAAAGACCCAGATACCCAGAAAATCCGCTACGAGGTCATAGAACCGACTCTTCAGAAAGAGGAAGAGGAGCAATTAAGAGAAGTGAAGGCTTTCCTGATTGAGGAAGTTGACGTAAACTTCAGGGAAATTGAGACTAAGGAGAAAGCAGAAAACTATCTGAGAGAACAGACGAAGAAAACAATTAGAAAACACCGAATAAAGGTTCCGCCGGAAGCCATTGACAAACTCACGTACTACGTAATAAGAGACTTCATAGGCTACGGAAGAATAGATCCGCTGATGAAAGATCACCTCATCGAAGACATATCCGCCGATGGAGTGAACATTCCAATCTACGTCTGGCACAGAATGTACGAGTCTTTGCCCACGAACGTGATATTCAAAGAAGAGGCGGAACTTGACTCCTTTACAATACGCATGGCGTATCTGTCTGGGAAAAACATTTCAATAGCATCTCCGATTCTGGATGCATCACTTCCGGATGGAAGTCGTGTTCAGCTCACTTATGGAAATGAAATCACGCGCAGAGGTTCAACCTTCACGATTCGACGTTTTAGGGTTGACCCGTTGACTATCTCCGATTTGATTGCATTCAAAACCATTTCTTCAGAATTGGCCGCGTACTTGTGGTATGTCGTGGAGAACCGGGCGTCAGTGTTAGTAGCCGGGGGTGTAGCCTCTGGAAAAACGACGATGCTGAACTGTTTGTCGATGTTCATAAAGCCCGAGATGAAAGTAGTCAGTGTAGAAGACACTCAAGAGCTTAACCTGCCGCATGAAAACTGGATACCTTCGGTCGTGCGGCTGGGCTTCGGTCATGAAGACAAGAAGGGGGGAGCAATAACGCTCTTCGATCTGTTGAAAGCCGCAGTGAGACAGAGGCCTGACTACATCATCGTTGGTGAGGTCCGCGGTGAAGAAGCCTATACGCTGTTCCAGGCCATGGCAACAGGCCACTTGGGAATGTGCACGATGCACGCAGAATCGGTTGAGGCTGCTATAAATCGATTGGAATCCGCGCCGATGAATATTCCGAAGCCGCTTATAGCGATGACAAACGTGATAATGGTCATGGCACGAACGGAAATTGACGGCAAACCCGCGAGGAGGGTAAACAACGCAACAGAGGTTCTGGGACTTGATCCAAGGTCAAGAGACATAGCAACTGACGAGGTTTTCCACTGGAACCCAAAATTCGACAGATTCTCCTGCTCAAACCATAGCCTCCTCTTGGAGAAACAGATGAAGAAATTGGAAATCGATGAGGAGGCAGTAAAACGCGAGCTAAATCGAAGACAGACGGTTTTGGACTGGATGACTGGGAAAGGCATCCGTCGATACACAGAAGTTGCAACCGTGATTCGCGAATACTACGCCAATCCAGATAGGATTTTCCAAAAAGCTAGGGTCGGACTGAAGTGAAAAACGGCAAACCTCTCGAAAAAATCAGAGCATTCTATACCCGTCTAGGAACAAGACTCAAACTCTCTTTCAGGAAGTCAACCAAGGCCAAACTCGAAGTGTCCCAGAAGAAGCTCAGGTTGTCGTTGGAAAGTCCACAATCCATAGCTTACAACCTCATCGGAAACAGAACGGCATGGGTTCTACCTCTGTTCAAAGATTTGGACGTGAAATTGCACAAGTCAGGGCTTAAAGTCAACTTCAAGGCGTATGTCAGTCTGACAATTTTCGCTACGGCATTGGTTTGCGCTGCTACCTTGGCGCTGATACCCTGCCTGTTATTTCTAGTTTTCAATTTGCCACTCTTACCAGCGGTCTTGTTTGGTGTTGGTGGAAGCCTCTTCGCTATTGCGTTTTCGACTCTAGCATTCTACGTTTATCCGATTTATCGCGCAGACACACTCAAAAGAGAGTTGGAAGACGAGTTGCCGTTCACGACAGGTTACATGGCGATCCTGGCGAGTGCCGGCGTTTCTCCAGAAAAGATGTTCTACTCTCTGTCAAATCTTAATGTTCCGCTAGCTGTGACCGCTGAGGCAAAGGATATTATAAGGGACGTAAACCTTTTCGGTTCGGACATAATTTCCGCTCTTGAAGAAACGTCGAAGCGGACTCCTTCTCAGAGATTCCGTGAAACGATAGAAGGGCTCATCACAACAATCCATTCGGGAGGCAACTTGGCGGCTTATCTTCGAGAAAAATCCAAGGAATACATGAGGCTGAAGAGAATAAGCCTGAAGAAGTATTCAGACAATCTGTCGATGTTGTCAGAGGTTTACGTGACCCTGCTGTTGACGGGTCCACTATTCTTGGTGATAATGCTTGTCGTCATGGCGATGCTTGGCGGAGGGGGTTTTGGTATACTAAGCCCGGATCTCATGTTAGAATTGCTCACATACGTAGGAATCCCCTTGGGCGCCATAGCCTTCCTGGTAATATTGGACACGGTGTCGCCTAAATGGTGATGGAATGCCAAGAATCGATGAAAGGCTGAAGAAGACCACGTGGATCGTCTCAATCATGCTAGCAGGGGCCATAATGTCTTATGGGCTTCTCAGGTTTTGGTCGACAGACACGTTCGACGACTTCGTGTTCTTCGCGGTAGTAGTGTCTGTTTTTCCGTTGTCAATGTTGAACTATTTAGATTATAAGTGGAGGAAAGCCATTGATGAACACTTGCCTGATCTCTTCAGAAGCATTGTGCAGGCTCAAGAGACGGGAATGACTCTGCCTCAAGCCATAGAACAGGCGTCCAAGAGAAACTACGGGCCTCTCACCGAAGAACTGAAGAAGATGACGGCGCAGATTTCTTGGGGAATGAGCTTTGAAGAGAGTCTCTTGAGTTTGGGGAAGCGAGTGAACACCGTGTTGATGCAAAGGACCGTGCCCATGATTATCGAGGCAAGCCGGTCAGGAGGACGAGTTGAAAAGGTGTTTGATCCAATGGGGAAGTTCATACAGACGACACTCCTTCTTGACAAGGAACGCCGAACTCAATCGAGACCGTACATTGCAATAATCTATGTGGCCTTCTTCGTTTTTCTTTTCACCATAGTGCTACTTTTCCGATCGTTTTTTGCAAACATGCAGGGTCTGTCGATGTTTGCAACTGCGGGGATGCCGCCGAGTACACTTGAGCGAATATTTTCTCACATGACTTCAATTCAGGCTTTCTTTGGGGGTCTCGTGGCGGGAAAAATGGGAGATGGTACGATAGGAGCCGGATTGAAGCACAGCCTGATCCTAATGGTGTGCGGTTATGTAGCCCTGAAACTCTTCCTTTGAGGTGACAAAATGGTCAGAAAGTTCAAGAAATTCGTCCGTGATAAGAGGGCCATAACTCCAGTTCTCAGCAACCTGCTGCTGACTGTCGTGGCCGTCGCGGCCATGGCACTTGCCACTACAACCACCTACGTCATAACGACCAACCTTCGAGAAACAATGGGCGAGCGTGTCATCATAGAAGACTTGTGGTTCAACAATTCGACGGGAAACATTGATGTCTACCTTCGAAATGTCGGCCAAGCTGTCATCCAAATCTCTAATGTATACGTGAACCACACTTCCCAGTATTTTCCAACACCTTTCAGACTCGAAATAGGACAGCACAAGTGGCTCAACATTTCAGATACCTGGGTTTCAGGCAGCATATACTACGTAGATATTGTCACGACGAGAGGAACGCATGTTGGAGAATACTTCACAGCGCCATAAGTGCCCACATGTGTCATGTTTGCAAGGTAGCAGACGCTTCAACGACATTGAAATTGTTGCGGAATAAGAAATGCAAAAGTGCCTGCCGTCCGACTGGCATGACCGCCTCGTCTCTCACTTTGTTTTTGTGATTTTTTCCTTCAAACTATCTATTGCTTCTTTTTGGTTCTTACCTTCAATTGCCTGAATATTGTACAATTCTGCCATTTTCTTTGCGTTGTCATTTAGCTTGGGAATTGCAATGAGATAGGCCGCGTTGGGCGATACATCAAATATCTTTGCGAACAGTGCGATTACGGGCTGCTCTGACACGACGTTGTCGGTTGACGTGGCCAGATCAATCACTGTTACGCTTTTTGTGTTTTCTTTTCTTGAGGCAACTATGTCGAACATGTGATTCGCCCCTGACTTCCCCTTCAAGTACGCAGGGCTCTTAACTTCAAACCCGTTTTCTGCAAAGAACTCGCTTATGGGTGGAATCAAAACCCAGCCTTCAGCGGCTTCTCTTCTGGCTTCTTCTTTGAGAGCATATCTGTAAACGTCTTTGATTGCTGCGTCCTCAAATGTGAATTCTTTGTGGCAGTCTCTGCAGAATAGTTTGACCACAGGGATGTCGAAGCTCTTGCTGCAGTCCTTGCAGGTGCACCATGTTCCGGCCCGTCTGTAATCAACGTCGGGTTTTCTCAGTTCATCGTGGCATTTCTGGCAGATGAGCTTGTCACCTTTGTGGAAGTTTTCTTCCACGTCCATGTACCCGCATTTGACGTGTTCGATCAAGGAACTCTTTTTTATGTTGAATGATTTGCAGTATGGGCAGCAATAGTGTATAGAAATGCCTGCGGAATTGCATTTAGGGCAAAAGATGACTTCGTCATGAAGCTCTCTTGTCAGTATTCCCGCTTCGTAGAGTTTGTCCAAGAATGCTTCAGCCTTTGAGGGGTCTCCCACGATGGTTTCAACGGTTTCGTATCGATATCCGCGTTTGGGGGCGTAGACGGGCTCAATTTCGTTGAGTTCACCGCTTAAGAATTTGCTCAAAAACACTTGCGTGTTTCGATCTTTGTAGAGTTCTAGCCGTTCTGCTTTGCCCGTCGTTTCATTTCACTCCAGGACCAACATGGTTCTGATCGTTCGAAGATCTCTTAACACTTCCTCTTCAAACCGTTTAAACATTTCCAGAGAACCAGTTTATTTCTGCCCGTGCGTGTCCTCATTCCTTCGTTGAATTCCCGCTGGCTTTCTCATCGGGATTGCTTTAATGGGCTTCGTGGCTTCTTTTGATGCTGCGAAAAGAATTAGGGTCGCACGGAAGTCTTCAACGTTACCCTTTTTAATGAGAACCTTAATATTTCCAGCACATATTCAAATTAACAGCAGCAAAACTCACGGTGAAATGTTTGACGTCTCAATCCGCCCCAAGACATACGGTGATTCACTGGAACACGTTGAAGGGTTCAATTGCAGTAATCGTATTCTTGGCTGTGGCAGTGTTAGCTGAAATTCTCGTGGTTTTGTATGCCATGGATTTGGGCGTCAAAGACGTAGGTGAATTGACAACCAGCTGGCCAGTGACGATCACCATCAGTCCATTGTTTCACCTGGTTCCAATTGCTGTTATTATTACGCTTTCGTTCGCCTGGATCTACCTGACAAAGAAGCTTTCAGTGAGACCGGTACAGCCGATAGGAAGAGCTGCGATGAGGCAACCAACTTCCAAAAAAAGTCAACCTGCGAAGAGTTCGGTTGAAAAGACAGAGCCAACTCCGCCAAGGGTCAAAGGTTTTTCCTACATCTGGCAAAAAATATACTCTGCCAGAGCAACTATCAAGAGCGCCTTAATCATATTCCTAGCTTTTGCGATTCTGGTGCTTGTAGTATCGCAGCTGGCCTATCCAGGAGTTATCTATCAGACCATTACGAGTTCGTACCAAAGCCATTCTTCAGTGTATGACTTTGTGGTATCAGTCGCCAATTCTTTAAGTGGCTTTGCCCGCGCCGTATCACCCATCGGTTGGATCGCTACAGCAATACACAATGGCCTTGTAGCAATCTCTCCTGGCGTTAGGGCCGTCGGTTTGGCCTTCGGCAGTTTGATCGCGCCGTTGGCGAACCTGGATCATGCTGGTAAGTACTTGGCCTTCCAGAATGCTGCAGCTTGGATTTCAGTTCTTCTGGTTCTTTTGTACGGGCAGTATGCGCGTAGAAGCTATCGGTACAGGAAGAAGTAGAAGAATAAAGGGATTTCAATGGCTGACCACCCCAGGTTCGGTCCGGCTGGGGTTCCTCCATCATTCAGATTCATGAAGGCGGCCTTGGCAGATGTCCCGAGACTTTTGCAGGAAGAGGGTCTTGACGCCTTTGAATATGAGGCTGTGCGTTGGGGGAAGAAACCGCAAATAAAGAAAGAGGACGCCGAGGAGCTAGGCTTGGCGGCCAAAGAAAACGATGTGTGGCTCAGCCTGCACGGTTCATATTTCATAAACTTTTGTGGCACTAAGCAAATTGTTGAAGCAAGCAAGCAACGACTCATCGCATGCGTCACCGCGGCCAAATGGATGAACGCTTATGTCGTCGTTTTTCATCCAGGATTCTACGGTGAAAACTCTGCCAAACAAGCCTTCGATATGTGCCTTAAGGCTTTGCAGGAGACAGTTGAAACCATCCAGTCGCTAGGAATCCGTGACGTTAAGATTGGTCCCGAAACGATGGGTCGGCTTTTTCAACTTGGAAGTTTGGATGAGGTAATGAGACTGTGCGAGATGGTTGAACAAACGCAGTTGGTGATTGATTGGTCGCATTTGCACGCTAGAGACCAGGGACGGTTTCGCACGGTTGATGATTTTAGGCGGGTTGTGGAAAAAGTGGAAATCAGGCTTGGAACAGAAGTGGTTGAGAACATGCACTGCCACTTTACGAAAATCGAATTTACCAGCAAAGGCGAGAAACGTCACCACACGCTGGAGGAAACGCGTTATGGGCCGGAATTTGAGATGCTGGCGAAGGTCATATCTGAATTCAGGCTGAAACCCGTTATCATTAGCGAAAGCCCAATCCTAGACATAGACGCGTCAAAAATGCGTGACATACTCCAAAAGGATTGGAGTAAGAGCTGAATTAACGAGCTCGTTGCGATACGTTTTTCTATCAAATCCTCCAGTGCTGTCTAGGGGTACATGTCTTGGTGCGACTCAAAGGTTTCCAGAAACTAACGTCAGTCGATAATGCTTTGGAGAAGTTTTTTGCAGCCGTCGAGTTCAAGCAGCCAAAAACACTTGCTGTTCCACTAAATTGCGCTTTGAACCGTGTTCTAGGCGAAAATGTCGTCGCAAAAGTGGACGTGCCAAGATTTAACAGGTCGGCAGTTGACGGGTATGCTGTTAACGCTGGACAAACCGTCGGAGCAACGCAGTTCAAACCCAAGGTCTTCCAACTCACCAACACTAGTCGAACAGACGTCGGAAGGGCAAAGCAGGTCTGGACGGGAAACCCGATTCCTGAAGGTGCAGACGCGGTGGTCATGCTCGAAGACACCAAGCCAGTAAAAGACAGAGTCGATGTTTGGAGTCAAGTAACGCCCGGCGAGAATGTTTCCAAAAAGGGCGAGGACATTCGAAAAGGAGATGTTGCAGCAGAGGTCGGGACTCGTTTGAAGCCGCAGCATCTGGGGCTAATAGCTGCTTTAGGGATGAGCAAAGTCAAAGTGTTTGATAAGCCCAAAATCGCCGTTCTAGCCACTGGAAACGAACTCGTAGAGTTAGGGAACAGACTTGAAGGAAGCCAGATTTTCGATACAAACAAGCTTGTCCTCTCCGCTCTGTGCAGCGACTTGGGCGCAGAACCTTTGGATATGGGCATCGCAAGGGACGATGTTGATGAGATTTCTGAAAGGCTGAGAATCGGACTCGAAAAGTCAGACGTAATAATAACTTCCGGGGGGACAAGTGTCGGAGGGTCAGACTTCGTTCCAGACGCTGTCAACAGGGTTGCAAAACCAGGCGTGATTGTTCATGGTGTGGCTATGCGTCCGGCTATGCCCACGGCTCTCGCTGCAGCCAACGGGAAGCCGATATTGATTCTTCCCGGCAACCCGGTTGCGGCGATAATAGGGTTTGAAGTGTTCGCAAGACCCTTAATATGCAGAATGCTTGGGATGAAACGAGTAGAACCTAGACTCACGGTGGAAGCCAAGATGACCAGAGGAATTGCTACAGCTCTTGGGAGAAGGAATTTTGTTCGGGTGCGCGTTTTCCGACATGATGATGAGCTACTTGCGGAGCCTATCAGCGCTCGGGGCTCAGGCATGATATCAACGATGACAAAAGCTAACGGCTTCGTTATCGTTCCTGAAAACCGAGAAGGCCTAGAGGAAAAAGAGCCGGTTTCAGTCCAATTGTTCGACATCGTGGAAGGCTGAGGAGAAATGTTCAGGAAACTGTTGACTTTTGATGAAGCGAAAAAGGTTATCGAAAGCCAGTTTAAGGCCAAGCCATTAGGCGTCGAAGAGATTTCTCTCCTAGGCTCCAGCAGTCGCGTTCTTGCCGAAAACATAACTGCCGACATGGACATTCCTCCTTTCAATAGATCCACGGTTGATGGATACGCTGTCAGAGCAGAAGATACGTTTGGCGCGGAGGAGAACAGGCCAGTTGTGCTACACGTTTCTGGGACGGTGAACATTGGAGAACTTCCCGAGACGACTGTCAGAAAAGGCGAAGCCGCTGAAATTGTGACTGGGGCACCCATACCGGAGGGTGCAGACGCGGTTGTCATGATGGAATACACAAGTCGGAAGGGTGATGAGGTTACGGTTTTTAGCGCTGCGGCAAAGAACGAGAACATCATGAAAGCTGGCTCCGATATCAAGAAAGGCGAAACCGTCCTTAGGAAGGGGCAACTGTTGGGTTCAAGGGAAATCGGTGTCTTGGCGGCGCTGGGGAAGGCGGAGACTGGAGTCTACACAGTTCCTCGAATCGCTATTCTTTCAACGGGGCCTGAGATAACTGAACCTGGCAGGAAATTACCCCCTGGGAAGATTTACGACATAAACGCATATACCCTCTGCGCGGCGGTGCTCGAAAGCGGAGGAAACCCGGTCTACTTAGGAGTCGTTCCAGACGGGGCGGACGAACTCCACGAAGCCCTAGTGCGTGCGCTTGCTTGCTCGGACATGGTTGTGACTTCGGGAGGAGTCTCTGTAGGTCCAAAGGACATTATGCCCAAAACGGTAAATGCACTTGGAAAGCCGGGCATAATTGTCGGTGGGATTGCACTCAAACCTGGCAAACCCACAACAGTGGCTTCTGTTGCTGGAAAACCAGTTTTCTCCCTTCCTGGCCATCCAACGTCAGCCCTGCTGACTTTCCTGTTATTCGCGCGTCCACTAATTCAGGCCATGAGCGGAAGAAAGAATGAGAAGCCATCGGAAGTGAAGGCTCTTGCATCGATGAGAATGTTCCCAGCAAAAGGGCGCAGAACCTTCATCATGGTGACGCTAAAACACAAAAAACCAGGAGGACTCATCGCTGAGCCCGTACCGACAGCGTTATCTGGAGCTATAACAACACTCGCAAGGGCTGACGGGTTTGTGGAAATTGCTGAGGATGTTCAGTTCGTCGATGCCGGCGAACCAGTCACTGTGAAACTTTTCAGAAATGAAAGCAGTCTGCGAGACAACTAGCCGGCTATCCAGAGGAAACTTTTTTCTAACTGGACCTTCGGTGACCAGTTTAACTAGCTTTCGAACACTTTTCTTTTCGCCAATGCGTAGATGGTGAAAACCCACGTTAGAACAAGGTAACCTATCGAGCTTAGGCCGAGAAGAGCGTCTATTTGCAGAATATTGTAAATCATTACGGCTGAAAACGTCGTTGCAACAAAAAACAAAATCATCACAAACCAGATGGCCCAAACTCTCTTTCTGAACACTCCATAAGCGGTTATCAAGCTGAATATGCCGATTATCGCTAAGTATGGGGCAAAACTAGCCATCGGCAGCAAAACAAAGAAGATTATTCCGACAATTGCGTAGAAAACGGATGTCGCAAACATACCCTTGCTTTCAATCTTCAGCTTTGATCCAATCGACACTTTTTTCATTCCCCTTTAAGCATAATGCATTCACGGTATCGTTAATAAGTTTAATGTTCCACTATCCCATTTAAAGGCACATTGTTGTCGATCGTATGCGCACGCCATATTGGTGATATTACTGAAAGCCCTCCTTGTTTTAACGCTTTGTTGTCCCAAAATTTTATTAATTGAACTAACATATGATTGTTAGGCATGCGGTTTGGGTTTTTTGTCTGTTATTGAGGAATTTCTCAAGCGGAGTGACGAGTTTTTCAAGAATCTGATCGAGGAAAAGGATCTGACCACTTATTTTGTTGATTCTAATTTAGCAATCTTGGTGCTTTCGGCAGTTTATGGGGCGACTATGGGAACTTATGCTGGCGGATTGTCGATTCTTTTCAGCGCAATCAAGGTCCCGGTGCTTCTGCTCATTTCTCTTTACTTGACTATCCCAAGCTACTATGTGCTCTATTCGCTTCTGGGCGGAAAACGAACTCTGCGTCAAACTGCTATGCTCTTGTTGTTCAGTTTCACTGTGATGGCAACGGTTCTGATAGCTCTCGTTCCTATAAATCTGTTCTTTGTGATTACGACCACGAAATCTTCCGATACATATGCGTTTATGGTTCTTCTGAACATAGCAATCTTTACTCTTGGTGGTTTCTTTGCACTCACCAATTTTGTTAAAGGCGCCAAAGTGTTGTATAGAGAGCCTTCCGAGAACTGGAAACCCGCATTCCTGCTTGGAAGCTTAATCCTTATGATTGTTGGAACCCAGTTGGCATGGGTCTTACGGCCGTACTTTGATTACTATCCAGGATTCATACGGCCACTGGAGAGTAACTTCTACACTGCAATGGTGCAATTGGCTTCACAATTCATAGGCAAAACTGGAGTTTATCTTATCGTCTCTGTGCTCGTCATCATCATTGTTTTACTGTTCTTCTCTGCTCTTAGACCCATCAGAAAAGAGGGAAAAAATAGAACTTTACCCATACCACCACCACTTTCCACGTGAGGGAAACAGTGCGCGCTATTCTGGACAAAGTTTGATCTTCTTAGGCATTCAGATATCATCTTTAGTCTTCATACGATGGCGTTTATCCGCTTCTGTTCCACACAACCAAAAGAGGGGTGTGCCTATTAGAAATATTGCCGCCGAAAGCCCTATGCCGAATAAGAAATCCGACAATTGCATCAGTTGCATTTTTAAGGGATAGTAAAACAAAGAAACTGCAATGACCATTACTATGAATTGAAACGCACATAATGCTGAAAGCCACTTCCACATATTCATGCCTGCCGTTCATCTCCGCAAACATATGAATCGTATTTGTTGGTGCGGCTTAATATGTGCGCGCGCTTGCCCTCGGAACCAATTCATCGTTTTGGATACGCAGTGCGAATACACTATAAGCCGCGAAGAACCTATTATCAGAAATGCAACCTAATCAGCAGAGGAGCCAAATCAATCCTGGTATCCGCGTAAGAATCGTCTTGAAGCAGGACCAACGCAACGGCAAATTAACTGAGGGCATCGTCAAGAATATCCTCACCAACAGCTCAACTCACCCCCACGGAATCAAGGTACGACTGACAGACGGCAAAGTCGGCAGAGTACAATCAATAATAAAATAGTAGCACGCCTTGACTTGTTAGATATGCATATAATCTATCTTCCTTTCTTCTTTCTATGGCTGATGGTATGGTACGGGTTAGTGTGGAAGGAATTAAGAACGGCCTTTACGCCAACACGGTGGCCCAGACAAAAACGTTCGACATGAACACAGAAGCCGCCATGTTTCCAGACGAATTCTACAGCTTCGTCAAAGACTTGCAGGAACAACTAGCAGAAGGAAAAATAGACAGGATACTCATACAAAGACGGCCCTAATCCTCTTTAGCGCGCGCTTGAGCTTAATGCTTTTTCAGTACCACTAATAGCGCGCGCGCTGGGATCTCCTATTATTTTCTTTAATCTCAATTACAGAGTGACATCGTGGACAGTGTCCAGGTACTCCCTCACTCTTGAATTCTAGACTACATGATGGACATCTGTAGTTTTTACTTCTGTTGTATCTTCTCTCGCTCATCTTTTCTCACCTTCTTATTCTACAAACTTAATGGTTGATTTTCCAAAATGACTTTGAGTTCTCTTGAATCCTTCAACTAGACCGAACTTATTCAACCTCTGTAATAGAAGTATCGCTTGAAGCCCGGTCAAATGGTCATCATGATATCCATAAATTAATCCATCTTCTAGCGCGCATGCCTGTTCCTAAATTCATTCGCGAGCTGGTTTTTGTTACAGGCTCGCTTGGTTCGAGGATGACCGTGTGACTATTGACGCGAGAAGTATCGTCTGTAGGACATGGACCAAGTCGT
>Ga0187870_1000265_pt1 | contig 67523 bp, 72 predicted proteins | sample June2016WEW_13_1_3_FD_132974 | JGI IMG/M metagenome (GOLD analysis project Ga0187870, IMG submission 132974) | Peatland microbial communities from SPRUCE experiment site at the Marcell Experimental Forest, Minnesota, USA - June2016WEW_13_150 | ecosystem: Environmental > Terrestrial > Soil >...
GCCGCCTGGCCCCGTATTGTTGCCGTCGTCTGCGCCAGGATCAATGTTTCATTTGCCGTGAAGCTCACCGTGACTATGTTTCCCGTCCTGGCAAGCGCGGTATTCGCGTTGTTCGATGCTATGGTCACGGTGGGCAGTGTCGGAGGGGTCCGGTCAAATGTCACACTCGAGGCATTTGTGGTCGCTGTCACCTGCGTGCCTGCATTGCCGGCCGCGTCTTTGAAATTGATCGCGAATGGTATTGCCCCTTCCGCGTCGGTTCCCTGCATCGTGTATGTCGCCGTGTAGTTCAGGCCGCTCACATTCGCCACTGTGGCCGCCTGGCCCCGTATTGTTGCCGTCGTCTGCGCCAATAATAAGGTCTCACTCGCCGTGAAGCTCACCGTGACTATGTTTCCTGTCCTGGCAAGCGCGGTATTGGCGTTATTCGACGCTATCGTCACGGTGGGCAGTGTCGGAGGGGTCCTGTCGAATGTCACACTCGAGGCATTCGTGGTGGCAGTCACCTGCGGGCCTGAGTTCCCGCCCGCATTGAGATAGTCGATGCTGAAGGCCACCACCCCTTCGGCGTCTCCTGCTGCCATGGTGTATGTCGCCGTGTAGTTCAGCCCCCCCGTATTGACCACCGCTGCGGCATGTCCCGCGATTGTGGCGCTGGGCAGCCCCAGAAGCGTCTGCGAGGAGGTGAAGCTCACCGTGACCTGGTCTCCCACCTTTGCCCTGCTCGTGGCGGCGTTGTTCGATGCGATGGTCACAGGAGTCAGGCTGGGCGGCGGAGCGTAGTAGAGTGCGGAGATCTCGGCGGGGCTCAGGGCCCGGTTGTAGATCCGCACGTCGTCGATCAGCCCGTTGAACTGCCTTAGTGTCGCCTGGGCGTTCTCCCCGATGAACACATTGTAGTTGTTCGTCGAAATCGCCCCCGTCGACGCAATCGAGGTGTCCAGGGTGCCGTCGATGTACAAGGAGAGCTTGGCGCCGTCATACACGCCGACAGCGTGGTGCCACTGGGCGTTGTTGACGCTCCTCGTTCCGTAAACGGTATCGGTCGTCAATCCGGTCCCGGCAAAGCACAGCGTGTCGGTCGTATTGTTGCGGATCAGCCTCCAGGCGCTGTCCCCCTTGGTCACGATGGATTGCCATTGAATCGTGAACGAAGCGACCTTGATCCACGCCGCCACGGTGATGCTGCCCGTGATGTCGTAGGTTGCCTCGTTTGCCACGCTCACGTAATTGGTCCCATTGAAGCTCAGTGCGCCGCCCAGGACACCGGTCGTCCGCGTCGGTCCGTTGACAAGCGTCCCGGCGTTGGAGCTTACCGAGGAATCGACCGCTGTCGTTCCGGAGCCTTCGTCGAACTTCCAGTAGCCGATGAGACCCGTGAACGGCGCGTATGCCTGCACGTCGAAGGTCGCACTTTGCCCCGCGATTGTGCCGTTGCTCACGACGATCGTGACGTTCGTGGCTGTGGCGCCGATCATCACCGTTTCCGTCCGCACTCCCGCCACAAAGCTGCCGCTCACCCCGGGCACGATCGTGCCGGTGCGGTCACTGATGGTCACCGTCCCCGTGAACCCCGCTACCGTCGCGTTCGATGCATCCTGCGCCGTGATCGTGATCGAGAACGGCACCCCGGCCGCCTGGGGGCTTGTGACGGCGGAGATGGCAAAATGATGCAGCTGGCCGGCGGAATTGAACTGCCAGTTGGCGTTATTGTTCCCCCCGTCGGTGCTGTTGTTCGCGCTGATCACGGAGCTGGCGATGCTGTCTCTTACATACGCGTAGCTCACGGACTTGGTGGTCGGCGTGATCGTCCACTGAATCGTGTCCGTGGTGCTCCGGAGGCTCACCGGGACCCCTATCGTACCGGTGACCATGAAGATCGCCACGGTCTGAATAGTCCCGTTCTGGAAGAGCACCGTCTTTCCCGGCGTGACGATATTCAGGCTGTTGAAGGTCCGACTGCCAACAATCTCCCCATTCCAGGCAGGATCGATGAACTCTACCGTGCCGGCCCCTGAGGCAAAGCTGCCAGGGTTGAAAGTCCGCGCAATCTGGATCGTCCCGCTCGCGGCAGACACAGTGCTCACCGTCAGGTTGCCCTTCACCACCAGCGTCCCGCTGCCTACCGCTACGGTCCCTGTTCCCGTCAGGTCCCCCTGGACCGTCAGGGTATAGCCATTCAGGTTCAGCGTGGCGTTGTTCGCCAGCGCCAGGTTCCCGGCCACGGTAATATCCGAAACCAGGTCCCCTGTGATCCCGTCAACGGTGAGATTGCAGTAGTCAACCGCCCCGAAGTCCCGAATCGACGCGGCGGTGGTCCGATACACGACCGTCCCCGAGCTGGTATCCATTCGCGTGAGCGTGTCGCTGCTCAATCCCGCTCTGCCGCTGAAGTACACCGTTCCCTGGTTTTCCAGCCCGTTCGCGTCATCGATCGACAGGGTGTACCCGTTGAGGTCCACGCTGTGCGCGGCCTGGATGGTCAGGCGCTTGATCGCGATGTTCTCCCCGAGCTGCGGACCGCCTGTCCCGCCAACGAGCACTTGCCGCGTGATGTCGTTCGGATAAGGGACCTGGTCCCAGTTCCCATTGACCGACCAGGGAGCTCCGCTGAGGCCTGTCCAGGTCCACAGGCTGGGAGGTGGATCGATGGTGATGTTGCTCCCCGGCGCGTTCTGGTTCACGTATTCTGCCTTGACCCAGTCTGCGCTCCGGGCCGTGTAGGATATCCGTATCTCGTCAAGGGTGCCCGGGAAGTATCCGTCTACAGCATTCGTCCAGCCGCCCCCCCTGTAGCTCCCGATTCGCCAGTATTCCGTCGCCGACTCAGCGTTTGCGTTCGCCTTTGTGCCAACCTGCGCTCCGTCCGCGTACAGATAAAGCGTGCCGGTGCTGTTATTACGAACGCCCACAAGGTAGTGCCAGGCGCTATTGTTGTAGGTTGCTGCCGACACCGCCGAGTCCGCAGTGCCGGAATAACAGCCGAAGTATGCCTTTCCGTCCGTCCCGATCCACAGACTCCGGTCGAAGACCGTGCTTCCCGCTCCGGTCTGGGTGTTCTCAAACCCGACGATCTTGCGTCCCGAAGCGGAGCCTGTATTTACCCACGCGGAGAGTGTGAGCTCCTGGGGATTTACGACCGACCAGGAGGTGGTGATGGTGTTGGAAAGGCCGTCGAAGGATTGTCCGCCGGCGATCTTTCCCGCCACGGCGGTCGGCGTTCCGCTGACGGTGACCGTTCCGCTGGTGCCGTTGTTGCCTGCCGGGGAGCTGTCCCGGTAAACGGAGCTGACCCCTCCGCCGGCCTCTTCCAGGTGCCAGACCCCTGAAAACCCGTTGCTCCATGTCCCGGGAATGTTCTGCTGGTCCGCGGCGGCGGGGTTCCCGTAGTACACGTCCACCTTCGTGTCCATCGACGAGGAGATTGCCGGGATCTTCACCCATGCGACTATCTTGCCCGTGCTGTCGAAGCTCACCAGCTCATGGTCGAGCTTCTGCCCGTTGATCGCGAAGACAATGTCGTTGCCGCCCCACTGCGCGTCCGCGCCGATCTCCGCGTCCGTGAAGCTCAGGAGCACCGGCATATCTGCCAGGTCGCTGTTGTCCTTGGGTACGTTGTTCGTTCCCACCTTGTCAGCGTTCAGGGTCAGGGTTTTGCGGTAATTCCAGCTCGCATTCCACCAGGAGGGGTACGCCGCAATCTCGGCCCCTACGCTCTTGATGAACTTGCCTGCCCCTATTGTCGTGTCATTCTGGTTATTGTACTCGCTGGCGATCCAGTTGGCCGAGCGGGCACTGGTCGAAATACGCACCTCGTCCAGCGTTCCGTTTATGCGAAACTGGGTGGGATCCCAAGGAGCGGCTCCCATGACCAGGCTATTGCCCGCGCCTATGTTGAGCCCAGAGGCGGCAATACTGTCGACCGGAACGCCATTGACGTATCCGACTGTGGCGCCACCGGTGGTCCGCGTGACGACCAGATACGTCCACTGGCCGGACAAGACCGAACCGGCGTTGAAAGTCTCGTGGACGCCCGAAGTGTCCCAGACCTCCGGATAGAGTCCGCCGGTCTGGGCCCCCAGCAGGTAGCCTCGGTTTGGAGCGGGACTGTTCGTTTTTCCAAGAATCTTCTGGTCGGTACCTGAGTTGGCAAGGTTAACCCACACCGACATCGTCAGCGCACTTGTTGCGTTCAAGCTCGCGCTCGTGGGCACGGTAATGTAGTGGCTCCCGTCGAACTGAACGCCTTTCCCTATCTGGGCATTCACCAGGTTGCCCGCAGTCATGCCGTTACTCGTGCCGCTGTTTCCATTTGCGGTGCTGTCTGTCTCTGACCCGGAAGGGTCTTCGTTCATATGCTGGACCATGCCGTAGGTACTGTCCCAAACGGCGGACGACGACGGACTTGAGGTGACACTCGCGTTTCCATAGTTGAGATAGAGAAACGTATCTGCGACACTCGTCAGGGTCGGCACCTTCACCCACGCCCACAGCTCGCCGGTCCCGCTGTTGTAGGACTCGATCTCGTGCGACAGCGGCACCCCGCTGGCATCCGTGAACAACGTGTCGTACCCGTTGGCGTTCTTCACATGGGCCGGGTTGAGGGTCACGTGGACCAGGACCGGAAAGTCCGTGTGGGTCCCCACCACCATGTCCTTGTTGATGGTCACCGCCCTCTGATACTGGAAGTATCTCAGCTGCCGGTCCTTTTGCTTGATGAACCTGGTGTTGTCCACGGTGCCTGGGCTCGCGGGCGCCCCCTGGGCCGAAGTTACCTGGGTCTGGTACTCCGTCTTGATCCAGTCCGGTGAACGGGACGCGGCTGAGAACCGCAGTTCGTCCATGCGTCCGTTGTACTCGAATCCCGTTTGGCCATTGCCGTGCTTTCCAATGTAGGTGTCAGGCCCTTGGTTGTACGTGGGGCTTCCCGTAGTACTCGCCGCGGCCTGCTGGACCCCATCGAGGTAGACGTATGACCAGTGCGTCGTATCGTCTATGCGGTAGGTCACCAGATGCCAGCCTGTTCCTGCGACAGCGACGCTTGTGTTACACTGTCGCCAGGCCGTCCCATCATAGAAACTAGCCCTGATGTGACCTCCGTTACCGGGAGAATCCAGACGCACGAGCAGGCTGTCACCAATCGAAAAAACCTCGGATCCGGAGGTACCCACCGCGTCGAGGTTCACCCACGCGCTGAAGGTCACGTTCGCGGGCTCCCCCATATGTCCGGACACCTTGATGTAGTCGTCCGTTCCATCGAAGTCCTCGCTGTATGCGGCAATGCTGTCCGTGCTCCTTGTCGGCGCCTGGTTGGTGGTGATCGTCCCTCCCAGCCCTGCGTTCGCGTTGCGCGTGCTGTCTTCATAGTTGCCGGCGGTCCCGGTTTCCTTCAGGTGATAGACAGATCCATACGTTGCGTCCCAGACCTCCCGTTTCTGCTGCTGGCTTCCCACGCTCGGGTTGCCGTAATACATGTAAATCACCGTTGCCGCGTTGTACCGGAAAATCGGGAGCTGAACCCACGCCGTCAGGTCCTTGGAGCCTCCGTTGCTGTAGTTCTCGATCTCGTGAGGAATCTTGGTGATGCCGTCCTCGGCGGTGAAAAGAATGTCGTTCCCGCTCGCCTGGCCCCTGGCGAAAAGGTCATTCGCGCTGTCGGTGATCTTGACCAGGAACGGGAACCTGGTCAGGCTTGCGGACAAGCCATAAGCTCCCGCGTTGCTGTTGATCGTGATCTTCTGCCTGCTGGTCCATGCGGAATCGTACCAGGACTGCGCCATGAGCGGCGGAACCGAGGTTGCTGCGAGAAGGAGCAGTGTGAGAGAGATTCGAAGGCGTGCCGGACCCGGCCTCCAAACCCACGACGCCGGAGGTTTCTGAGGGGCATTGCATTGTCGGCGGACGTATTTTCGCCCCAATCCGGAGCCTCCACGACTCGCACAAGCGCGACATCTCCCCGTACTTTCACGGCTATTTCGATTAGAAATATACCATTCAACAGAAAATCGGCAGTTTCATTCACGAAATGGTGTGGATTTTATCCGTGATCAAAATCTCAATAAGGCTTGATAGCCGACGTTTCGCCGTACGCACAAGCTCCCCATTGCGCTTGCCCGACTCGTTGAGGCCGACAAACACGAGCCCGTTTCCTGAGATCAGCGCCGCTGGGAGAGGCCGCCGATGACAGTTCGGCGGCCCTCTCCGGCCGGTCTCAGGCTTTCCTGACCGGGAGCCAGACCTCGCAGTAGTAGTCTGCCGCCCGGGTGTCTCCCATTCCGTAGACCTCCAGGTCAGGACTGTCGGCGTGCTCGTAGCCCGACGTCGGGAACCATTCCGAGTAGATGCGCTTCCAGACATCCTGGATGGCACCGGGAAGGGGCCCGCGCGAGCCGAACACGGCCCAGGTACCGGCAGGAACTGCCACGTCCGCGCAGCCCCTGGGGAGGGCCTTCCGCGCCTGGGCATCCGTCGGCCGCTCGATTCCGATGAGATAGGTGAAGGTATTGGTCTTGTCGTCGAAATCGTTGACGCATATGCCCATGACACCCAGCCTGGCATTCTTCGGCATGGCGCGCTCCAGTGCCTTCACGTGCCCCTTGCTGTGGCACTTATCCCAGAATGCCGGGATTTCCCGCAGGTTCGCACCGTTTTCAGTGCTCGCGCGGATTGTGAGGCCTGTAACGGCAAACTCATCGCGCTTCTCGATCCTGAACTCCATTGCAACATCTCCCTTCAGGACGACAGAAAACGACATGCGCGGCCCGACTGAGGCGCCGCCGCCTGACGTACTCGCCCACGGTGACGCCGGTGACCACCTCGAACATCCTGAGAAAGTGGAAGGGCGAACAGTTCGCCTCGGCCGCGGCTCTCCTGTATTCGATCTCCCCTTCCAGGCCCCGTTCAAGGTAGGCCATGGCGGCTTCCATGCGTTCCTGCCAGTTGATGCGCCGTCCTCCTCTTCGTCCCACAAGATACTACAGCGGAATGCCGCGCGGCGGCCCGATATTCATTGCGCTCTTCTGACGGGTAGGAGCCGGCGCAGACGGGGTCGTCCGCCATCTGTTTGACTCCCACGGGACCGGATCAGTACGTTCTTTCCATGACACTCAACACATACCTGCACTTCGACGGCAACTGCCGTGAGGCCATGACATTCTACAAGGAATGCCTGGGGGGAGAGCTGAGCATGATGAGCGTCGGAGAATCGCCGATGGCTGCCCAGATGCCTCCTGAAGCGAAGAAGAACATCCTTCACGCGAAACTGGATAGTGGCTCCGTCACTATCATGGCTTCCGACATGATGGGACCCGGGGGCGTGACAAAGGGCACCAACGTCTCTCTGACGCTCAATTGCAGCAGCAACAAGGAAGCCGATGCCCTCTACGCCAAACTCTGCGCGGGGGGCAAGGCCACCCATCCCATGAAAGAGGAGTTTTTCGGCTACTACGGGGACTTGACGGACAAGTTCGGCCTCAACTGGATGCTCAACCACGAGAAGCCGCAGTCATGAGGCTGCAACTCGGACCAGACAATACACTCGGCCACACGCACGACGCTCATTGCGCCCCGCTGACGGGTCTCTCCAGCGCTCCCCGATCCCATCCCAGCAGATTGGCAGCCGCTTCATACGTGCTGCGACAAAAATCAAGGAGAGCCTGCTCGGGATTGTCAGCCGTCCGCATGTCCTCATAACGGAGCAGGAACTCGCGCAGCTGAGGATGATAGAACGCGGCGGAGGGCAGGATGGGTGCGCTCTTGAGACCGGGAGGCTCCGGAGAGGCATACGCGTAGAAGGCCGGCTCTTGAAAGGTCTCTCCGCCGGGCCAGAACCCGCAGCTTATCACCTCGTGGGAGTAGCCTTCCCTGGTCATCAGATCCGCTCCCCTGCGTTCGGGAGCGCGCCGGCCCGAGAAAAAGCTCACTGCCAGGTCGAAACCTCCCCAGAAGAAATGGACCGGGCTGCATTTGCCGATGAACCGTGACCGGTGGCGCCTGAGAACCATTGCAGTCTCGAGAAGGATCCGCCAGAACCGGACGGCGTAAACAGGATCGTATGAGACGTGCTGCTCATCCTGGTCGCAGGGAATCGGGCTCTTAATCTCACTGGGAAGCGGGTTGATGGTGACATCGATCTCCAGGGCGCGCAGGCAGTCCATGAACTCACGGTAGAACTCCGCAACGGAGCGGGGGACCAGGGGTACAGCCTTGCGGGTGCCATCAGACGCAAGTATAAGCAGCGTGTGGTCGATGAAGTCGAATTGGACCTCGAGGATTTTGCCCTGTCTATTGTTTCCGCGCATGGGGCCTGTGGTCAGCCCGCGGGCCGTCACGGAGAGCGAGACGTGCCACCAATGATTCTCATACGGGTTCAGCGCCAGCTTTACCTTGCCGACAATCTGAGTCCACAGGTGAAGCGTGTCACGCGTGTCCCTCCACTCACTGTAAGAAAGGGCCGACCACCTTTCCTGCACGGCTACTCGAACGCGATCTCGTCCACGTAGCACCACATCCAGCTCTCTCCCGGCTCAATGGACTTTATGATTGGGTGATTGGTCCCGTGGAAATGCTTCGTTGCGTGCTTGTTCTTCGACTGGTCGCAGCATCCCACGTGTCCGCAGGTAAGGCAGAGGCGGAGATGCATCCAGGAATCACCCGTCTTCAGACAATCCTCGCAACCTTCCGAGCTCGGCGAGACATCCCTGATCTGGTCAAGATGAGCGCAGGTCTCCTGCGGCGGTTTCTTCTTTGTCATCTGGACTAATATATGGAACATTCCCAGTTTTTCAAATGGAATGAATAGCGGCAGCGGAACGCGCGCGCACGCCTATCGCGCTATGGGCCTGTCCTTGTCCGTGATCCAGTCGCTCCATGAGCCGGCATAAAGCCGGGGCAGTCCCCTGCCCGCGTGCGCGCAGGCAAGGACAGAGTGCGCCGCGGTCACCCCCGAGCCGCAGTACACGATGGTATGCTCCGCGTCACGGCCTCCCATGGCGGATTCATAGAGTCGGGCGATCTCTTCGGCCGGTTTGAAAAGTCCATCCAAGCCGAGCGCCGAGACGTACGGCGCGGAGACCGCGCCAAGGATATGCCCCGCCACCGGGTCGATGGTCTCGTTTTCTCCTCTGTAGCGGTCAGCGGCCCTTGCATCCAGGACGACCCAGCCGGGATCGTTCAACACTGAAAGAACGTGCGGTGCATCCACCGCGAGCTCAGGCCTGAATGCGGCAGCGAATCTGGACAGGGGCCTGGACTCAGGTCCACTGCCGCACGACAGCCCGGCCCCGGTCCATGCCTTGAAGCCGCCGTCAAGGACGGCCGCCGCTTCATGGCCTGCCCACTTCAGGAGCCACCACAGCCTTGCGGCCGCCATGGCCCCTGTGGACTCATCGTATGCAATGACTTGTGTCCTCGGCCCGATTCCCAACCGTGAGAAAACCCGTACAATCGAGCCCGGGTCCGGCAGGGGATGGCGGCCCGTGCGGCCGGGCACAATGGGACCGGACAGGTCTTTGTCGAGGTCCACGTAGACCGCGCCCTGGATATGAGAAGCGAGATAGTCCTTCTGACCACGCCCGGTGTCGCGGATGACGAATCGGCAGTCCACGAACACCCAGCCTGGATCGGTGAGGTGATTGCGCGCGGTAGTGCTGTCTATCAGTGTGGCGTAATGCATGTCGGTATTCCTGGGTCAGCCGCCGGCAGGCAGCACGGGAAAGCCCTGCTCCGCGAAGTGAGCATCGAAGCAGAGGACCTGGTCGATGCCGAGACGCCGTATTGCTTCGAAGCTTACGAGTCCGTCCAAGCCTGTACGGCGCTGCAGGAGCGCCGCGGTTTCCACCAGCACGTAGCTGCTCGCATGGAGTAGTTCATCGCTGTTCAGCTCGCGCTCCCATTCACGGCGAGCCGCGAGGTGCTTCTGGTCGTCCGCTCCGGCCCGAATGGAATCGGCCGGCAGCTTCAATTGCGCGCCGCCGCAGGTCCATGTCTGAGAAATTGCTTCCCGCGCCGGCACCTCAGTACCCCACGCGGGCGACATCCGTCTTGGGGAAATCGTCTCCCTTGAAAAGCATCGGCTCGCCCGAGACGCGCGCAAGGGCATATGCGCAGCAGTCCCCGATGTTGAGATTCGCCGGATGCTTTCCTCTGCCGAATCTCCTCCAGGCGTCCCTGGCCACCTCAACCTGAGATGCCGTCAGCGGAACGCTCTCCAGATCTATCCTGTGGAGGAGGAGATCCAGCTCCCGCCCGCCTGGCTCACCTTTGCGGGCTTCCACAACTATTGCCGTTTCAAGAACAGTGAAGGCGCTCGCCAGCCGACGAGGATCGGAAGCGATCGAACGCGCGATGCGATCCGCCTCAGGTTCCTGGAAGAGGACCGCAAGGAGCGCTGAAGTATCCACAACCATCAGCCCGGTGTCCCATCGTGATCGTAGCCGAGGATTTCTTCGGGGCTCCTCGTGTCGAGGTCCGAAAGAGCTGCGCAGCGCTCCCCTATCCTGCGGATCTCTTGAGCAAGATCACCTGCTATCCTTCGACCGCTCAGCCGCAGAAGCCGCTCCTCCAGGGACGTCAGAATTGCCTGCGTGATTGTTTCCCCGGTTTCATGGGCGACCGCTCGAGCAAGACGTTCCGCGTCCTTATTCCTGATGCTCAGCGCCATTCCGTCTCCATGTATAGATGCAATACAAATGTATATATTATGTACGTGCTGTGTCAACCGCGCCGCAATAAAAACGCTCCCCCCGGCCCCCCTCCCTCGTCGCGCTCCGAACCCTCATCCTCCGCCGGCCCCGGCGGCGCGGCGGCCAGATCCCCGACCTGTACTTTCTGCGCGTCGAATTTCGCGGCTGCCGCCATCATGGCATCAAGCGCCTCATCCGCGCTCATGGCGGCCCCGCGGCGGAAGCGAAGCGGATTGAGACGCGCCACTACGAATGCCTTCAGGTAAGGGCTCGTGAATCCCCGCTCCTTCAAGGCAGCCGCCGCCGTGGCCACCCTGTCGTCCAGGGCAAGAAGCTTCTCTGCCCGGCCCTCCCGTATCTGCAGTGCCTCGGGCAGGGGCGAATCGAGGAATGCCTCCACCCGCCTGAGAACGGGATGGTACGCCCCTCCACTGAGGCGACCTCGCTTCTCATAGGCCAATCCAAGGGTGAGATAGTCCGGCTCTTCGAACTCGAGAGCAAAGTCCTGTTCAGGCCGCGGATCGAGCTCGGCCAGGGAGCGGGCCATGCGGATCACCTCCAGCGATTTCTCCCGCAGGTTGTGCCCCTTCTCCGTGTTCATGGCAAGGATCTGGTACGCCACGGAGAGCTCGGGAACGACAACCGCGAGGATGGAGCGGGCGCCGAGCTTCCGCATCGCGGAAAGCCTGTGGTGGCCATTCGGGGTCCAGAATGCTCCCTCTGCGGTGCGCACCGCGATGATGGGATCCAGGAACCGACCCATCCGCCCGATAACGTCGCCGAGCCTCTCCACGTGCGTCTTCGAAATGTCGCGCTGAAATGGAGTCGGCTCGACTTTCTCTATGGGGAGGCTCGCAACCAGGTGCCAGTGCCCGCCCACCGGATCCCGGTAGCTCCCGACCACTCCCCCGCCGCTCTCTCGGATAGCCCGGCTCAAGCCCTCGATCTCCGCAGGCGGCGTATCTCTGGTCACCTCGGGAGCGGTCAACCCCTTGATCGACACAGCCCCCTTCTTTCGGCGCGGCCTGGCTGATTTCTTTGCAGCCTTCCTTTCCGGCCCGGTCGACCCGGCTCGCTTGGCCATGACGCCCTCCCTTTCGAGGCAAGCTTATCATGCGTGAATGCTCAACGATATGCGTCTTTGTGTCTTTCCACGTCGATGACAACCACCAGGATCTGCTCTTTTCTGACCATATAGAAAAGCCGGAAGTCGCCGATACGGTATCGGTAGATTCCGGCAAACTCCCCTTTCAGCTTCTTGATATTCGGCCCAAAGAACGGAATCACGCGGAGCTGGGGATACACGTACTTTCTGGCCTTGTCGTACACGCTTCGGTATTCTTTTGCAGAGCGGCATACTCCATGAAGTTTGAGATGCTGCGTCGTTCCCCTTCCGCTGCGTTGCGAATGAGATCGTATACTTTGTCCTCAAGACGGACAGTCACTGTCTTTGCCATGCTGCTATCCTCGTTCATTTGTATTCTCATTGCATCACTTTGAAGCGTCAAGCGGGTATTCCGGCGCCTCACGGCAAGGCGCGCTCAGAACCCCCTGTCATCCGCTGAAGGTCCGTAGATCGACGGAACGGGCAGGTTATTGAGCCGCATGTAGACGGTCAATTGACCCCTGTGATGAACCAGGTGATTGATCGTCGGCCCGATATTATCCTTCTTCGGCAGGCTCACGAGCACCTGTCCGTTGTTCTTCAGATAGAAGGTTTCCGCAAGCGCCTCATCCGAGATGTTCGACAGCGCATTCTTCGCTTTCAGAAGATTCTCATCGAAATGATGCACAAGCTCGGCCGTGGTCTTTGCCTGAAAGTGCTCGAACTTTGCGAAATCGATTTCAGGCGTTTCCACCATCTGCCAGATCCACAGGGGAATTTCAGCGACGAGCAAGGACAGGTAGCCCAGCGGCATCGACTTCTCGTGCGGCTTCCAGCCGTACAGGCTCTCAGGAATTCTTTCCAGGCATTTTCGGCAGGAGGCAGATTCCCCCTCCAGTTCCTTCAGGAATCCCATTCCCAGGGTGTGTGTTCCCTTCATCGCGATCTCCTTTGTCGATATGGCCGCCTGGCAGCGGACCAGCTCGATTGGCCTTCTTCGGACCAAGATAATGACTGGAGAGCGTGAAAGGAAATCGGGCCTGCCGGAGCGGCACTTGACGGTCCCGCGCATGAGGGCAAGAATTCGAGGGTCATGGAGTTCAAGCGGCTTTTCACACAGCACGAAGCAGAGAGCGCCCTGCCCCTTGTGCGGCAGATCGTGGCCGATGTTCTTGAGACAGCCCGCAAGATCCGGGAATTGGAGGAGAACGACAGCGAGCTTCCCCGGCTTCAGGCCGAGCTGGAGGAAAACATCCAGGAGCTCGAAGGGATGGGATGCTTCTTCAAAGACTGGAACTTCTCGGTCGGTCTTGTCGATTTCCCTGCCGTGATCGACGGTGAGACGGTCTTCCTGTGCTGGCGAAGCGACGAGAACGAGCTGGCCTGGTATCACCCGATCGAAGAAGGCTACCAGGGACGCAAACCGCTTCCCAAGGCATCCCCTGTCGAGTGACCCGGTAAGGCTTCAAGCCGCGGCGCCAGGGCATGCTTGCTGTCAGGACACGACGCGCCGCCCGGTCTCCGCTCCCCTTGTGAGAAGAGCATTGACGGCCAGACCCACAAGGAGGACGAATGTGCCGACCAGTTTTCTCGCATCAAGGGCTCCCTCCGCCACGGCGTCGATGAGGACTCCAGAGAGCGCCTGGCCGGAAAACAGGAGGAGGGTGGCGGAGAAGGCAGGCATGCGAGGGAAGATGAAGTTCATGGCCGTCACCACGGTGACGCCCAGAAGGCCTCCCCCGAGGGCGAGGAAGGGACCTGCCGTCACCACCGCGTGCGCCGCCTCCGCCGCGGGCGGCCGGACTGCGAGGACAATCACAAGAGTCGTGGCAAGGCCTGTCACGTAGTTGGCGCGCGTGCTTCGCACTATGCCCTTCCTCCGCCCCAGCTCCGAATTGAGAATGAAGGTGAGACCCGGGAGGACACCCGACCCGAGAGCCACGAGCATGGCGAGCGCACTCGAGCCCCCGTTCACTGCCGCGCTGCCCTGACCAACGTCTGGCTGACCGACGAATGCCGCCCCCATTATCGCCACACCCGCGACGGCCAGGCCTATGCCCGGCAGGCGGCGCAGGGACAGGGGATACCTGGTACGGCCCAGGAAGCCGGTTGCATCTACCGCCAGGGAAAAGAGCGCCTGGCCGAGAAGAGCAAGGGCCACGGCGAGCGCAGCGCCGAGGGCGGCGAAGGCGTAGATGCTGGAGAACACCGTCGCGACGCCGACGAATCCGCCCAGGTAGTAGTACACGGGAAGACGCCCCTGCCCGGACAATGGCCTCACTTGCTCCCGCTTCACAAGAAGGAGCGCTGACACCCCGGCGAGCCCCACGACATGAATGACGAGAGTCGCAACAAGGTTGCCGACTATCCCCGCAAGTCGACTGTTCACGCCGGACATGAGAGTGATGAGCGCGCCGATGAGAGGCACAAGGGCGCTGTACATGGAGCGGGGCTCCCTTCCCATGCTTCGATTATCCCGCCATACTCGCGGATGCAATAGGACATATGTCCTATCGATGCCGGAAAAGGAGCATGCCATGGACTCAGTGGCGAGCTACGTGCAGCGCTATTCCCTGGACAGCCTCCTCTCCGCGGACCTCCTCGAGGCGCTGCGTCCGCTGCATAGAGGACCTGGCGAGCTCATCATAAGGGCGGGGGACCCGGTCAGCGACCTCCTGTTCTTCGTAGAAGGCCGGATCAAGATCTACAGCGTCATGGATAACGGCCAGAGCCTTCTCGCGGCAATCTACAGGCCCTTCGACGTTCTGGGCGAAGTAGAGCTCTTCGCCTCCAAGCATTATGCGCTGAGTGTCGAAGCGCTCACGGAGACGACCTGCCTCGGCCTCCCGGTCGCGGCCATCAGGAAGAGCGCGGACCGCAACTATCGACTCTTCATGTATCTCTGCGGCCGGCTGGGCGCCAAGCTCAGGGACCGCATCATCGCCGAGTCGATCAACCTGCGCTACCCGGTGGAGAATCGCCTGGCGAGCTACCTTCTGGCCTCGACGGACGGCGAAGGCTGGATCCTTGGCACTGACGATCTGGGGGAGCTCGCCGATTTTCTCGGGTCAAGCTATCGCCAGCTTGCCCGGGTCGTGCATCGCTTTCGAACCGCGGGCATCCTGGACAGGGCAAGGGGCCGCATCCGCGTCCTGGACAGGGTGAAACTCGAGCCCCTTGCCCGCGACCTGTACGTCCGGACCGGCAGCCAGATCAAGCCAATGGCATTCTCGAAGTAGGCGGCGTGCGGGCCCCCGGTGCGGCAGTGGGGCTGATCTTCTTTGCCTTGACATCTCAAGAGGAAAGCCAAAGACTGTCGAAATCATGATCCTCATTGTTGGCATCCTCGCCGCTACCGCACTCCTCTCCGGTCAGCTGACCGTGTACATGGCCTTCCGCAGCCGGGGCTCGAGAAGCGCCGTTGTCATGGCACTCATCATGGGGGCAACCGCCTGGTGGGCCGCATGGAATGCCCTGGAATACCTGGCCCCCGATCTTCAGGTCAAGCTCATCTTCGCAAACCTGCAATATCTCGCGATCGCCGCAATCCCTGTTTTGTGGTTCGTCCTCGGTTCATCGCTCGAACAGAGTGAGCGGGGCGTCACGGCCAGGAGACCGCCGCTGGTGATATGGATCGTTCCCGCTGTCACGGCCGTCCTGGTCTGGACCGACCCTTCCCTGGGTTTCGTGCGCCACTCGTTCCGCCTCGAGGTCGAGTCTGGTTTCTCGGTGATCGCCAAGGAGTTCGGGCCATGGTTCTGGGTGCATTCCGCCTATTCCTACATCTTCATTATTCTCGGCACCGTGCTCATCCTCAAGGCGCTGCACGCCAGCCGCGGCACCCGAAGAGCCCAGCGGATCACGCTGGTCGTGGGGACCCTGCTCCCCGTGGGGGCGAACCTCATGTACCTTGCGGGGATATTCCCCCTTGGCAGCATTGATCCGACTCCCCTCGCGTTCTCACTCACGGGCCTCTTGGCCGTGCTCAATCTCGCTCGATTCCGCTTCCTCGCCCTTGTGACCACCGCCCAGGCAACCGCGATCGAGCAGCTCCGAGACGCGGTCCTTATTCTTGACCGCGACGGGAACCTCGCGTACGTCAACCACGCAGCTCGCGCCGCCTTCCCCACCAGCGGAAGAGACATCGGCAAGAGGCTGATTGAAATGGGCCCACCCTTTGCCGATCTGCCCCTGGCGCGCGAAGCCGGAAGTGGCGCGCGCACCGAGGAGTCCGTGCTGTCCCACAGCGAGCGACTGTATGAGACACGCACCAGTGACATCGTGAGGAGCAGGAGACGCATCGGCTCCGTGGTGACGTTTTTCGACGTGACGCGCCGCGCGGCGGCGGAGGAGGAACTGAAAAAGGCCAATCTCCTCCTCGAGCAGAGGATTGCGGAAAGAACACAGGCCCTGGAGGAGAGCAATCTCAAGCTCTCCGAGGAGCTCGAGCATCGCAAGCGTGCCGAGCGGCAGCTCTCCCACGACGTTCTCCATGATGCCCTTACCGGCATGGCCAACCGCAGCCTTGCGCTGAGCCGGATCGAACAACTCATCATGCGCAGCCGCCGCGATCCCGCGATGTCCTACGCGATTCTCCACGTGGATTTCGACGGGTTCAAGACGATCAATGACAGGTTCGGTCACAGCGCGGGAGACTCGTTCCTGTGCGAGGTGGCCTCACGGCTGAAGCGGAGCGTGCGGGAAGTCGATCTGGCAGCCCGGGTGGGGGGAGACGAGTTCGTCGTTCTCCTGGAAGGACTCACCAGCGCTCAGAACCTGGAAGAGATCACCGATCGTGTCGTGGACAATCTCTGCGTCCCCATCTATTTCGGATCCAGCGCGGTGATTCCCTCCGCAAGCATCGGCATCGTCATTGGCAAATCAGACTACAAGGATCCGCAATCAATCCTGCACGACGCGGAGATCGCCGTGCACAGGGCCAAATCCACCGGGAGGAACCTGCGGGTGGTCTTCTCGGAGGAAATGCGCCTCCAGGTGGACGAGCACAACCTCCTGGCAGCCGCGCTGCGGACCGCCATCGCCTCCGGCGGAATCTCCCTGGCGTTTCAGCCCATCGTTCGCATGGACGGCGCGACTGCCGGCTGGGAAGTGCTGGCGCGATGGAAACACGAGCACCTGGGCCCCATCGGCCCGGACCGGTTCATCCCCATCGCCGAAGAGTCCGGCCTGATCATTCCGCTGGGCGCCTACATTCTCCTGGAGACATTGAAGACCGCCGCCGCTCTCCGCAGCGAAGGCCTTCTTGATGACGGCGCACAGGGAGTAATGTTTTTTGCCGTCAACGTCTCCGCCATCCAGTTCGGACAGCGTGATTTCGCGGAGTTCGTCCTCTCCTCCCTGGATCGGCTGGAGCTCCCGCGCGCAATGCTCCACCTGGAGCTCACGGAGAGCGCCATCATGGAAAACCGCGATGTCGCGACGCATATCATAGAACAGCTTTCCGCCGAGGGGATCAATTTCAAGCTGGATGATTTCGGGACAGGGTATTCTTCACTGGGATATCTCCACAGGATTCCCATCAATTGCGTGAAAATCGACCGCAGCTTTATTTCAAGAATGGATCCTGTGCAGGGAGACCAGAACTCAGCCGGGATCGTGCGCGGCATGATCTCACTCTCTCATGAGCTGCGCAAGACAGTTGTGGCTGAAGGGATCGAGACGGAAGCGCAGGCGCAAATGCTTCGGGAATGTGGATGCGAATTCGGCCAGGGGTATTTCTTCGGAAAGCCCATGGACAAGACCGCGCTGCTTGAATCCCTGCATACGGCAAATAAACTCTGATGCAGCGTGGTGACCCACCGCCGGGTTTTCGATCCACCCTCCACCATCGCCCAGGCCATCGACGCGGTGGACGCGCTCCTGGAGAGTCCTTCTGTGCGGCTCCTGACCCCTTCAACAGGGCACTGGTCGCTGCTGCGGGCCTCCATAGTCGCTAGTGAAGCAACCGGCAACCTGGTGTTCGACGCTCAGATTGCGGCCCTCTGCAGGGAGCATGGCGTTGACCGTCTGCTCAGCGAAGATCGCGATTTCCGGAGGTTCCCCACGCTGAGCCTTGTGACGCTCGATATCTCGCCGGGCGTGCACTAGAATCGCCGCAGCCCCTCCCATCGGCACTCATTGCAACACTCAGCGCACGAACGTATTCTTCACACGTTTCGATGTCAGCATGTACGGGATCCAGATGCCGAGCTGAACGAAGACCTGTACGAGCGACTGGAGTGGAGCTGCGCCCGCCGAATTTTCGCCATGAACGGAAACCGAAGAGCTAAGTATGGTGCTCACGATATTTGCTGCTGCAATAAACAGGAGGAACCCAATGTACACGCGCGGGAATCTACGCCGGCGCTGGAAGAACAGGAAGCCGAGAAGGATTGCACCGGCAATGAGGGCAATGTTGGCGACAATCACGTAGATCAGGTACGCCTGCCAGCCTGGGCTGTAGCGAGCACCGGATTGCGCGGTCAAGTCATGCCAGTTGGCCGCTCCGAACAGGGGCCAGACTTTCACCAACGCCACGACCACCATGAGGGGTCCCCCGACAATCCCAAACCCGACGAGGATGAGCCAGCCGCCGAGTCCGCTTGGTTGCGCAGCCAGGCCGATTTCAGCAGTGACTCCGCCCGCTGCGGGGCGCACGGCGAAGCGGTACAGGGCGAATCCTGCCCCCCCGAAGAGCAGCACGGAGAGGATCATGATCATGAGTGCCGACGTGTCGAGCGCATTGTCGGTGGTCGAAAGGCTCCGCGACCTCCACGAGAGGCTGAAACCGAGCTTCTGGTCGATGTTCAGGACAGCCTGATTGTACGCGGGGACATCGGCAGCCGGCACCTCGCTCGCCATGCTCCTGTACTCGTAGTCCATCACAAGGAGATTGTTTTCGATCGACCTCTTTGACGTCAACACGAATGCTGCGGTCGTGATGTCCGAGCTATCCGGAGTGATGGGCCAGGGCTCGGGCAGCATGACTTCGAATCGCTCATGGTAGTTCACGGGAAACGCGACTGCGATTGGCGAGCTGCGAATCTTCGTCCGCGGCTTGGGGATGCGCTCATAGATGGGCCGGGCAAAGAACTCGATAGTGTAGTTTCTCTTGTCATCCATGAGCCTCCAGAACCCGGGAATCGAATAATGCTCCACGGTTGTGAAAACGTTCGTGCCCTCATCGTCATGCACGTCGAGGCCGCCCTCGAGCTTGATCCCCGGGTAGACGGCCGCGTAGTAGTCCAGATAACTCTTGGAGATCTCGTCGTTTCGACGCGCGGCGAACTGGGCCCGCATGTCTTCCGCCGCGCCGCCGCGAGCGGTCGTCTCCACGATCAGGCGGGCGGGATCTTTCTGCGTGTGGACGGTGAACTTGTCAACCGTCTGCACCTCGGCTCCCCTCCCCTGGTGGGATGCGAAACGGGTGAGGGTGTCCTGGGCTGCGGCGACGATCAAGCCGTACCCGAAATTCGGCACGAACCGATCTGCGACAGGGCCGCGTTGGTATGTCCGCGTAGGATCGACGAAGTACTGCCTGCCCCCGACGGTCACTTCGACAATGACGTGGTTGAAGTCCAGAGGCGAGGGAAGCCTGCTGCCGAGGAGCGAGCGGCCGTACGTATCGACCAGTACCGGAGAGGCCGCCATCCCCATGCGACGGAGGAGCGTACAAAGGAGGTAGGCCTTGTCCTTGCAGTCTCCGAATCTCTGCGCATAGACGGTTTGCGGGGAACGCGGCTTGTACGAGCCTGCCCCAAGCTCTATGGCAAGGTAGCGGATCTGCTGCTGTACGAAGTCGAGGGCGCTTTGCAGTCTTGCTTCCGGCGAATCGGAGGCACGTTGCCATTTCGCGCAAAGTGCCTGCAGCTCCGCCGGCAATTCCACAGGCGGATAGAGGGCAATCGCCCATCGGACCACGGACGACCAGTCGGTGAACTCCGACAATTCGATCCAGGGGTACGAAACATGCCACGAAGGCGTTTCATCTTCCGTGGTGAGGGGAACGAGGTCACTCCACTGCCACACGTATTCGGTCGTGCCTCCCGACCTTGCAATGCGCGGCTCAGCGGTAGTTCCGACCGCTTGATACCTGAGTGGACGGGCAGATGGACAGAGCACACGTATCCGCTCTCGCGCAACTGCGTAGCCCGAACCCTGGAGAAAGGTATCGACGAACGTGCCTCGCAGGGCTGGGTTTCGGCCGCGGACCGTATAGGCATAGTCAACGACGTCACCGGGCCTGATGTCTTTCAGGACGATCGAGGCCGTTACTGTCCCATCGAGCATGGACCACTCGATCGCAGTCTCCCGGCGCAGGAGGCTTACCGCGGTGCGGTCAAGGCGGGAGGCGGCGGCCCCATCCCTGGTGACGCTGATGTGGTGGAAGGTCAGCATCTGGTAGGCGGGATCGTAATTGACCATGACTGTCGAGCACTGCTCCACACCCTCGGCCGTACGCGGCTGGTATACCATGCGGACATACAACGAGGACGCGGCGACGTTCTCCTGGTAGTCGGCCAGGAGGATGATCGCGCTGTCGTCCTTGACCTGCGTCGGCGGGACGGTATTGCCCTGCGCCTCCTGCTGGACCCATGGGGCCGGCACCTCGATGGAAAACGTGCGGCTGAAATCTTCCGCATATGCCGGGCACAGCGGCACGAGCATCACGACAGCAGCCTGAAGGAGGAGCCAGGCCAGGCAACATTCGGGCATCATTGTTATTGACGATACCACGGCGAAGGGAGGACCGCCACTGAGAAAGCCGGTATTCCATCACGACGTCTTGCCGGGTCGTGCCCACACCTTGAAGAACGGCGTGGCCCTCATACTGTACGGCGCGCCGGGTGTGGCCCCGTGCGCCCGGCCATCGTCCTCCGCGAGCCCCGCGCGCACCAGAGTTTCCCGGCACCAGATGCTGTATTGCCGGATAAAGCGCTTTGTGGCCGGGCGCTCCTTTGAAGGAACCAGGATCTGCCAGAACAGCCTGAGAATCTCGCCAACAGTCCTCGGCACCTGCCTGATCGTCAGCTGTTCCATTTCGTTCGGTCTCAGATCGTCTGTCCAGTACATTCGGCTGTTGGCAACATCAAGAGCGATGCCTCGCGGCCTGGTGGCCCCTGAGGAAATCAAGGTCTCGACTGCTCCGCCGTTCACGCTCATGCGGCAGATGCCCTTGAATGAGACCGAGAACTCCGTCCAATAGACCTTGCCATTCACCGGATCCACGGCAAGGCCGAACGGAGTATTCGTGGCGGGATTGACGGACAACACCCAGTACGCCCCAGTCTATGTGGGGGGCTATCAGTACACCGACACTACTTCCCGTACGCCTTCTGCAGCGCCTTGATATCGAGCTTTTGCATTTTCAACAGCGCCTCCATGACCTTGTTCGACCGGTCCTTGTCGCTGATCATATCGGCAAGGATGGAGGGGACGATCTGCCATGAAACGCCATACTTGTCCTGGACCCAGCCGCAGGGCTGTTTTTCCCCGCCCTCGGAAAACTTGTCCCACAGCTCATCGATTTCCCTCTGCGTATCGCAATTGATGTAGAACGAGATGGCGGGCGTGAACGTGAAGTCGTGCTCCCGGTTGCTGTCCATGGCCATGAACTCCTGCCCGCCCAGGGAGAACCTGGCATGCATGACTGTTCCTTCGGGCTCACCCTGGCCCGGGCCGTAGCGCTCGACCTGCTCGATGCGCGAGTTCTCGAGGTGGGACGAATAGAACTTGATTGCCTCCTCGGTCTTTCCATGCTGCTTTCCGACGAACATGAGAAACGGAGTGATCTTCTTCGTCCTGCCCGTGAGATTGAGCTGCCACGAGACGCCGTACCTGTCCTTGACCCAGCCGAACTTCTCACTGAATGGATACTTCTGCAGCTCCATGAGGACCATCCCATTCTGGGAGAGCTGCCGCCATAAGGCGTCCACCTCCTGCTCGGTCCTGCACGTGACAAAGAACGATATTGCCGGCGTGAAACGGATAGATGGGCCCCCGTTGAGCGCCGTGAAGGTCTGTCCTTCGAGCTGGAAGGAGACAGTGAGTACGGTCCCCTTGGGTGCGGGACCCGCGTCTCCGTAGTAGGCTTTGGTCACGATTTTCGAACTATCAAAGAGCGAGGTATAGAACTGCGCTGCCTCCTCGGCCTGGCTATCGAACCACAAGAAAGGAACAATCTTCTGCATATTATCTCCCCTTTCCCCGGCGCGCCTGTCAGTCCGTACAATATAACTTCGAAATGCTGCTCCCAGGGAGGGCCGAGAACGACAAAACATGGGGTCGGACGCGACAAATTACGAGGCGTGGCCGGGCTGACGCTGCAGTGTTGCGGGAGGAAGCGCGCGACTGGTATGCTGGGCGCGGGACTGCCAATCATGATCCTCATCGGCGCCTGAAAGCAGGCCCCATCAGCGATCCCTGATCGACTCCACGTCGAGTCCTGCATCTGCCAGGTGGGAAAGCCTGTTCAGGTACACGAGGGAAGCCGGACGGACGCCATCACGCCTTCCGTCCTCGACGCGCAGCTCAGAGAGAGAACCAGTGTAGAGGTGAAAGGGATATCTCGCAGCAGGCGAGATGCCCATGAGCGCGCAGATCAGCACCTGGAACACCAGGAGATGAGCGACAATCGCCACGGTATCGACCCTGGAGGACAGGAGCTCGGTCACAAACCGGGATACGCGCCCCCCGGCGTCCGCGAAAGGCTCTCCGTCCGGCGGGGTGGCCTGAGGGTTGCCAAGCCAATGCTCCAGCTCGCCCGGTGACGTGCGGCGCACCTCGTCCAGGGTCATGCCTTCCCAGAGCCCGAGGTCCACTTCCCGAAGCCGGGAATCCAGCACCACGGGGACAGGCGTTGCCTGGCAGCCCGCGATGATATCCGCTGTTTCGCGCGCCCGCTTCATGTCGCTTGCCACGAGCCTGCCCAGCGCATTCACTTTCAACGCCTGGCCGGCTGCCCGTGCCTGCGCCCTTCCGATTTTGCTCAAGCTAAGGTCGGTCCGTCCCTGAAGGCGCGCGGAGGGATTTCCCCCGGTCTCCCCGTGCCGCACGAAAATCAACCGCACAATGGCCCCTGGAAAAAAAAGTCTTGCAATTCATGCTGTCTCATACTACAGTGCTATCACAAAAGTGCACAAATGTGAATACACTATTGTGCACACCGTGGCGGCCGGATGAAGGACAAGAAGACAGCGCTCCTCATGGAGATTGCCCGCGCCTACTACCTGGAGAACAGAAACCAGTCGGAGATTGCCAAAAGCACAGGTGTCACCCGCAGCCAGATCTCCCGGTACCTGAAAGAAGTCAGGGAACGGGGAATCGTCCAGATCCGCATCGTGGAGCCGGACCGGCAGTTCGATAGCCTCCGCGCCTCCCTTATGCGGGCCTTCCCCCACCTGAAGGAGGTCGTGATCGCACCCGCCTTCAGCGAAAACCTGGAGAACACCCGGGAGATCGTGGGCCGGTACGCGGCCAACTTCCTGCGGGACGCGGTCCGTCCGGGCCAGAAGCTCGTCTTTGGGTGCGGCCGCACGCTTCGCTGCGTGGCCAATGCACTGCTCCCCCGCAGGGTGGCGGGGCTGTCCGTGGTGCAGGCCATGGGGAATCTCGGCCATGACGCGCACGGCATCGACTACAACGAGATCACGAGGGCCGCGGCCCACCCCTTCGAGGCCCGTCCATACTTCATCAGCTCCCCCGCAATCCTGGGCGTGGGGTCCGGAAGCGCCCGTGACCTCATCGCGGCAAACCCTACAATCAGGGACGTGCTTGCCATGGCCCGGGCCGGCGATGTCTTCGTGGTCGGGCTGGGCTCCCTCCAGAGCGACCAGCTCTATGTCCGTGTCGGCATGATCCAGCAGAGGGAGATCGATGAGCTCAAGGGCCGCGCAGTCGGGGATATCTGCGGTCGGTTCTTCGACGAGAAGGGAAAAGAGCGTGTCTCGTCCTTTGCCTCGCGCATCATCGGTATCGAGCTGGAAGACCTTCGCCGCGGCCGGCTCTCCCTGGGGGTGGCGTGCGGAAATGACAAGGTGGCTCCAATAATCGGCGCGCTGAAAGGCAAGTTCATCAATGCGCTTGCCTCTGATGAGAACACCATTGCCCGTGTCCTCCAGGAGCTTTCCGGCAGCGGGGGACAGGGGGAAGGGAGGGATGCGGCAAAGAAACGTGTGGGTTTGACCAGGAAACCAGTCCTGAAAAGGAGGAAAGCATGAAGAGAGTCGTGATACCGGGGATCATCCTGCTCGTGTGCGCGGCGCTTGCCGTGGCCCAGGCAGGCAAGGGTACGTATCCCGAGCCCAAGCTCGTGAACACGGGGCTCGGAGTTGCATCTGACCTCACGCCGACAGACAAGGAGATTGCCGCGGCCCGCCAGAGGCTGGACAAGGAAGGCTCCTTTGTCGGCGTCATCGCCATGACCTATTCCACCGAGTACCATGCCACGGTGGCAGAGGGAGCCGAGAACGCGCTCAAGAAGATGGGGCTCCGCGTGAAGACCTTTGATTCAGAGCTGAAGGTGGACAAGCAGATCAGCGCCATCGAGAGCTTCACGGCAAGCGGCGCATCGGCCATCATCATCGGCCTCTTCGATCCGCCCAGCGTGCGCTCCGCCCTGGCGGACGCGGCAAAGCAGGGCGTAAAGATCGTCCAGTACGCCGGGCGCGACGTGGTGGACCTCGGCGGCGTCTCCATCAGCATCGAGGATGCGGACCTGGGCTATGCCGCGGGCGAGTACGCGGGCAAGCTCATCGCAAAGGAGAAGGGAGGCAAGGCACAGGTGGCCATCCTGGACTACCCGGACGTTCCCAACGTCGTGGTGCGCGCGGAGAACATCGCCAAGGCCATTAAGAAGGAAGCACCGGGCGCGCAGATCGTGGGCAACTACCTTGGAGGCACGCCGGAGAACGGGCTGAACTCCATGGAGTCCGCGCTGCAGGCGCATCCCGACATCGACGTGGTTGCAAGCATCAACGACGCGGGCGCGTTCGGCGCCATGAAAGCGCTGCAGAACGCCGGGCGCACGGCAAGCAACATGATCATCGTGGGGATCGACGCGGAGAAGCAGGCTCTGGAGTATATCAGGAACGGCACGATGTACCGCGGCACCATCGACACTGCCCCTGCTGCCACGGGAGCGCTGGCCGCGAACGCGGTGGTGAAGCTCCTTGCGGGCGGCACGCTTCCGCAGCGGGTCCGGGTGCCCGTGAATCTCATCACCCGGGAAAACGTCGGCAAGTAGAAGAAAAGGGGGAGGCGCTCCGCCTCCCCCCTCACCGGGAGGGCATGATGCGGAACACCCAGGCAGCTCTGGGAGGCATCCTCAGCTCGCGCAGATGGATCAACATCCTCGGCGAGCAGGGATTCGTCGTCATCTTCGTCCTGTGGCTGTTGTTCCTCACTTTCACCACGAGGTCCTTTGCCACGCTGGACAATGTCAGCACCGTCCTCCGGCAGGCAGCCATCATCGCCATAGTGGCAATCGGGGAGCACTTCATCGTGCTCCTGGGGACCATGGACGTGTCGCTGCCGTCCATCCTCACAGTCGGCGGGGTGTTCACCGGCGCGCTCATGGTCAACGCCCATGTGCCGGCCCTGCCGGCCGTTCTGTGCGTCCTGGCCCTGGGCGGGCTCCTGGGCCTGGCAAACGGCGCCATTGTCACGCGGCTGAAGATCAACCCGATCATCACCACGCTGGGAATGATGTACATCCTTTCCGGAATCGCCTTTGTATACACCAAGGGCAGGACGATCTACGGAGATGCCCTTGCGCCCATGGACTTTCTTGCCCGCGGGAAACTGCTCGGCATATCGGCTCCCATCCTGATCATGTTCGTCCTCTATGTCATTTTCCATCTCGTGCTGCGCTACACGCGGTTCGGCGCACGGGTCTTTGCCGCAGGCAACAATGAGAAGGCCTCCTGGCTCGCCGGGATCAAGACCTCCCGGGTCAAGCAGAACGTCTTCATGCTGGCCGGCGTTCTTGCCGCCTTTGCCGGTTTCATGCAGGTGGCCCGGCAGGGATCCGCGTCAGCAAGCATGGGGGACGATTTTCTCTTTCCCGTCCTCACGGCCGTGGTCCTGGGCGGCACGAGCCTCTCCGGCGGGAAAGGCAAGATCTTCAACACGCTCATCGCCTCGATCTTCCTTATGACCATCAAGAACGGGATGATCCTCCTGGACCTCAGCATCTACATCCAGAAGATCATCCAGGGAGCAATCCTGATCCTCGCCCTCTCGCTGGATAGACTCCGCACAGCCAAGGGCGCCTCATGAGCGCTGAGCCGCACGTACGCTTCCAGGCGGTCAGCAAGTCCTACACCGGCGTCCAGGCACTGAAGGATGTCACCTTCGACATTGCCCGGGGCGAGCTTCACGCCATTGTGGGGGAAAACGGCGCAGGGAAGTCCACGCTGATCAAGCTCCTCGCAGGGGCAGTGATGCCGGACTCGGGGACCATCCTGGTCAAAGGCACGCCCTTCTTTCCGCGCAGCCCCAAGGATTCCCTGCGCGCGGGGATTTCAACGATCTACCAGGTCTTCAATCTCCTGCCTGACCAGTCCGTGGCGCGCAACATCTTCCTGGGCAAAGAGCCCGCGGCCGGAGGGGTCTGGCTGGCTGAGCGGCAGATGATGGAAAAGACATCAGCCATGCTTGCCACACTCGACGCGTCCCACGTGTCGCCGCGCGCAGCAGTGCGCAGCCTGCGCGTGGGCGAGCAGCAGATCGTGGAAATCGCCAAGGCCCTCCTCAACAACGCCGAGCTCCTGGTCATGGACGAGCCGACCTCCACGCTCAACCGGGCCGAGGTCGATGCCTTGTTTCGGAACATCCGCATGCTGCGCCAGAAGGGTGTCACCATCCTCTACATCTCTCATCACCTGGACGAGGTGTTCGAGCTTGCAGACAGCGTCACGGTGATGCGGGACGGCCGTCATATCCGCACAAGCCCCGTGTCCGGCTATACCCGTGAGTCCATGATCTTCGACATGATCGGAAGAGAGGTTCCTGCCGACCTGTCCGCCGCGGCGCCGGTAGAGGAGAAAGTCCTCCTCGAGGCGCGCGGGCTCTGCGCGGGAACGCTCCTGAAGGATGTCAGCTTCTCTATCCGGGCCGGAGAAATCCTTGCCGTGGCCGGGCTCTCGGGAAGCGGCAAGACCGAGCTGGCCAAGGCGCTCTTTGGAGAGATCCCCGTGAATGCCGGCAGCATCCTGTTGAAGGGCAGGCAGTTTCACCCTTCTCCCTCAGGGGCAATCGAGAGGGGCATGATCTACCTGCCGGAGGACAGGAAAAACGACGGCCTCCTTTCAGAGCAGAGCATCAAGAGGAACATCGTGCTGTCCATCCTGCCGCGGATATCGCGCAAGCTGGGCATTCTCAACCTGCGCCAGGAAAAGCGGGTTGCGGAGAAACACGTGCAGGCCCTGAGCATCAAGACCGCGGGGACCGGGATGCCCGTGGACAGCCTGAGCGGAGGCAACCAGCAGAAAGTGGCGCTGGCGCGCTGTCTTGCGGCGGACCCCGAGGTGCTGATCCTGGCCGAGCCCACGCAGGGCATCGACATCGGCGTGAAGTTCGAGCTGTACCAGTTCATCATGGACCAGTCCAGGAAAGGCAGGGCCATCCTGCTGGTGTCATCCGAGATCGCGGAGATCGTGAGGCTCAGCCACAGGGTCATGGTCATGCGGGAAGGCAGGATCGCCGCAATCCTGGATCGGGCGCAGATGAGCCAGGAGAGGATCCTTGCCGTTGCCCTGGGCGTGGAAACACAATCCTGACGCAGTCCTGAAGGAGGGATTTCGACATGGACACCACACACAAGCAGAAGGCGGGGACCCGTGCCCAGCGCTGGATTCTCGAAGGCGATATCACGCGCCTGATCGAGGGCACGGGCGAGCACCCCATCATGTACCGAAGCCTGGGCTCCGAACCGCGCACGGCTCATCCCTTTCATCTCTATGACGATATCAAGAGCCAGTCCTCCGCGTTGAAGGAGACCTTCGAGCTGAACCAGAAGAAGATCCCGGCGCTTGCTGCCCGGCTGGTGGACAAGGGCCTGCGGGGAATGGTGGGCCACGGCCTGGGCACCTCGCAGTTCGTGGCGCAGACCGCCTCAGCGGCGTTCTGGGAGTACGCAGGATGGGAGGCAAAGGACTACGACTCCCTGGAGTACATCACCTGCCCCCACCCCATCGACTTCACGCGGACGGCGTTCTTCAGCTACTCCGGAAGCGGCAGCACGGTGGACAGCAACAGGGCCGCTGCCCGGGCAAAGGAGCTGGGCGCGTACCAGGTTGCATTCACAAGCGTTGCCGACAGCCCGATCACAAAGAAAAGCGATGAGACCATCCTCTGCGCCGGAGGGTTCGACACGGGCGGCTCGGACACCTTCCACTATGCCACCCGGTTGGCAGCCTCGATCTGGCTTGCCCTGGAGGTCGGCGCGCTCACCCGTCCTGACTCCCGGGACTGGAAGGGTCTGCGGGGCCGGCTCCTCAGCCTGGGCGACAAGATGGAGAGCTCCTTCGAGATGGTCAGCGAAAGAGCACGGATACTCTCTGCCCGGTACAAGGATGTGCGCAGCGTGCTCATAGTGGGAGGCGGGGCGAATGAAGGCACCGCGGAGGAGATTGCCCTCAAGTACGATGAGATGAGCCACATCCCGGCAAAGGGCATGTGCCCCGGACGGCACATCCACGGCGCGCTCGGCTTGACCGCGCACGACATCCTCACGATTGTCGTGGCGCCCCTGGACGATCCGGGCTACAAGGAGCTGCGCGACATTGCCCAGGTCACCATGATGCTGAAGTCACCTTCGATCGCGATCATCAGCGAGGAGGACCAGGCGGTGGCGGAGGAGGTGGACGATGTGTTCCGGTTTCCTGAACGCGACCCCATCCTCTTCTCCGTGCTCGCCATCCTCCCCGGGCAGCTCCTGCCCTACTTTGCCGGGGTGGCGCAAGGAGACATCAACCCGGACTGCCAGCGCGCAAACATTGCCCGGCACGCCAAGGTCTGGAACTGGCTCTTCCCCAAGGACACGCACTGAGCATGAAAAACGACGTCACCGTGATCGGACCCCTGAACGTCGATATCCTGGTGCGCGGCGAGGCGCCGCGCGAGCTCCCCGTCCTCACTGGCTGGGAGGGGCCAGCCGCCGTGGAGCTGGCCGTTGCAGGCTCGGTAGGCTACACGGTCCAGGACATGGCAAAGCTTGGCCTGGCAGTCTCTGTCAGCGCCTGTGTTGCAGATGACGTCTTCGGGTCAGTGATCCTTCGGAAGCTTCGCGAGAACGGAGTGGGCACAGACTGGGTCACCTCTGTGAAGGGCGCGAGCAGCGGAATCGGTGTCTATGTCCTGGCCTTTGGCAGCCGCAAGCGCCCCCTCTTCTACCAGCTTCCCACGCACGACCCCTGGCCCCTGCGGTACGACGAGCATCAGGTGGAGCGCATGCTGAACGCCCGTCTCATCCATAACGGAGGGTTCCTGCACTTCCTGCAGATGTACGAGAGCGACATCGTGGGGCTTTTCTCCAAAGCTCGCGCGCGAGGGCTCATCACCTCCGTGGACAGCCAGTTTCCTTTGCACGCCATGAAGCCGCCCTGGATGGAGGTGATGCGCAGGGTCCTTCCCTCGCTGGACATCCTCTTCTGTAATGAACACGAGGCCCGCGGCCTCACTGCTGTGGAGGAGGCGCAGGGGGCAGCCCGGAGCCTGCTCGATTCAGGTGTCCGCACGGTGGTCATCAAGCAGGGTGAGGCTGGATCGGAGGTCTTCCAGCAGGGATGGCATCACCACGAGCCCGCCTTTCGCGGGGGCGAGCTCGTGGACAGCATCGGTGCAGGTGACGCCTACGATGCCGGCTTCCTTGCGGCACTCCTGGAAACGCGCCCCCTGCATGAGTGCGCCCGGATGGGAAGCATCTGCGCCGGCTGCTCCGTGACCGCTGCGGGGGGATGGGCCGGGATGCCGGACAGAAAAACGGTGGAGGGGATACTGTCCCGACGGTAGGTGAAGGTCGTCCGCAGACAGCGCCAGGCGGCGTTTTGGCGCCGATGATGACTTCTTCCGAGCACTTAGCGAGAACAGTCTCGATGGCGCTGCTGACGCCCGGTATCGGGGGTTACCGGGAGGGGTCAAGAATTGAGAGTGCCTTGAAGTAGTCCCGAAAGTAGCCCCTGTCACGCGCAATGAGCCTGTCCGCGTGGACAAGCGCATGGGCGCCGATCAGAAAATCAGCGATGACCTTCCTCTTTTCACTGGAACGTTTGAGGTATGCGGCAAACATCTGGCCCGCAACAGCCGCGCTTTCGAAGGTCGATGGAACGAACTCCAGCTCCCAGTCGGAGAGCATGCCCTTGAGCTTTGAAGGATCTGAGAGCGCGGGAAAAATCTCCGCAATGACGCACTCGCTCACAATGAGCTTTCCCTGCTGCGCGCCCATGCGCAGAACATCGAGGGAAGCCTCCGCGAACCTTGGGTTGTCTGCAAGCACATCGAGTATCACCGAGCTGTCGACCGCTGAAATCATCCCCTCGCCTTTCTCAGGTACTCGTCCACGCCCGAATCGCCGGGGAGCTTGCCCTTCCCCCGCCACCGCATGAATCCGTCGGCAGCGCCCTTTTTCACCGCAACGAGCTTGCCGCCAAGCGCTTCGAACTCAAGCACCGTGCCCTTGCGGATGCCCAGCACGTCCCGCACTCCCTTGGGTATGGTTACTTGCCCCTTTTCGGAAACAATGGCTTTCATACCACCAATGTAAGGATTCCTACCAACTTGTCAATGATGCCGGGCCTATTCGCCAGATGAATAATACCCCCTTCTTGTGCCTCCCGATTGCCATGCGCGTGCGGCGCCCTTCCAGCCGCCGGGGGATACTCCTGCCGCCACCTGCGCGATGTCGTCACGAGATGCGAGGTGCACGCCGTCCAACACCAAGTGTGCCGGGCTCGGCGAGCACCCGATGCGCTGCTCGGATCTGGATGATCTTGCATGCCTTTGGACAACACGGGCGCGCTCCGCGACTATGACTCATCTCGTTCGATGACGGCGACAATTTCCGTGGCGATATAAACGCGATTTCGTTGCTGACCCGTCGCCTCCCGAAGTATGCCTTTCTCAACAAGCTTGTCGATATTCAGCTGAGCTGAGCGAGGAGTAATCTTCATCCGCTTCGACAACGTGGGGTTGATGATAGCGGGGAAGTCGAAAAGATCGTCGACGAGCTGGAGGAGAAGCGCAGAGGCACGAGCCTGCTGCAAACGTCTGCGGTATTCCTGTCGGAGAGTGAGCAGATTGTCGATCTTCTGGATCGCGTCTCTCGATTGAACGGCCACCGCCTTGAGAAAGTATTGTATCCATTGCTTCCACGCACCTTTCTGGCTTACCTCGAGAAGGTAGTGATAGTACTTGTCCCTATGCCGTTCAAAGTACGCGCTCAGATACAGGAGCGGCTGAGGAAGGAGCTTCTCCGCGCAGAGAAGCAGGGTGACCAGCAGCCGCCCAACGCGTCCGTTCCCGTCGAGGAACGGGTGAATAGCCTCGAACTGGTAGTGAATGAGGGCGAGGCGCATGAGCGCGGGCAACTCCGAAGGCGTATGAATATATTTCTCGAATGCATCCAGCGCGGAGTGCATCTCCTCGACCGGAGGTGGCACAAAGGTCGCATCCTGGAGTGAGCAACCTGCGGGCCCTATCCAGTTCTGGGAGCGTCGAAACTCGCCAGGAGTCTGCGTTTCTCCCCGCACTCCGGCCATCAGACGTTGATGAATCTCGCGTATCAGGCGAAGAGACACGGGCAATGAAGATAGCCGCTCAAGCCCGTACTCCATAGCCTGCACGTAGTTGGACACTTCACGCACGTCTGGGACTGTCTTCTCACCTAGTCGCGCTGCCTCAAAAAAGAGCAAGTCAGAGAATGAAGCCTGGGTGCCTTCGATTCTACTCGATAGCACCGCCTCTCGGCGGAGGAAGGGGCCAATCAGGAGATGCGGGTTCGGCAGGGTCCGGGCAATGCCTGCCAGTTCGCTCAGGGCGCGGTCCGCCTCTGAAAGCTCCTTGACAAGAGAAAGTGACAGGTCGATCTGGGGCTCGAGCGAATTGGGGACATAGGCGAGATAGCCTCGAGCGGTCTTCAAGACCTTTCCACTCAACCCGTCGACGAAGTCCGCTCCTTGCATTTGCTATACCTCAAGATAACAACAATTTGTTTATTATACTTTCAGTCAAGATAGTATAATAAGAATTATATAAGGTCAAGCAGAATTCTGGAAGGCGGGCTTTGATCTCCGTTCAGCTCACGCATGGCCTCAACGTTCTGCGGCGCGCAGCCGAACCCGCTTAGATTCGCAGGCGTTCGGCCGTTTTGCGGTAGCGAATCTCGTCATTCTCGAAGTCCAGGACAATGCGGCACGACTGGAGGGTCTTGGCGGCGATGATGACTTTTTCAGAGCACTCGTTGAAAACGAAAAAGACATCATGGAACACAGCCTCGCTGTCATCGAAATGGAACGTCAGGTCTACCGAGAACTCTGCCGCGATCAGCTCCGCTGGTCGCGCCGTCTCGAAAGCCCATTCCTCTGGATCGGGAAGCGGTGAGAGAGGCTGCAGCGATTCCGCGAGGTCCCTCCTGATGATCGAGTAGCTGGCCCCGCTGTCGAATAGAGCCATGCAGGTCAGGCGGGTCCGTGTCCCGACCAGCAGGATTTCCTTCTGCAGAACACTCACTGTGCCCTCCTGTCTGTGTATACAGGGGACTTTGAGCCGCTGCTTCATGGAAATAGTATCGAAACTCAAAGGCGTGAAGGTCAAGGTGCTGAGACGCTCGGGCGCAGCCGCGCTGAAGTGCGGCTGCTCAAGATATCGAGCGCTCCACCATTCCCCGTATGGGTTTCGGCGCGATCCCGAGCGCCAGGAGGGAGCGAATGATGAGGTCGAGCGATACGGAGGAGTCAGCGGCCTCCATTCTTGCGATGCGCGACTGGCTCGACCGAACGCGTTCTGCCACAGCCTTCTGGCTCAGACCTAGTTTCTGACGACGGGCTGCAAGCTCCACTGCCAGGCGAACCTTCAGCTCGATATATGCCTCCTCGGCTGGTTCGAGACCCAGCAACTCTGCCGCTGTGCCCACTTTCCAGCCAGCCCTCTCGAGTTTCTTCCTCTTGGAGGCATTCATCCCGCTACCCTTCCGCCGCCGCATCATCTGGGTCTGCAACCAGACAAGCGGCTTCGCGCCTCGTGACTTGATATGTCAGTTTTGACATATCGTCAACCACCCCCTCAGATCCAGAGCTCTCAGGAGATAAGACGGGATTTATTGGCGCTTTGCTTCTGGCTCTGCCCACAGAAATGAGCGGGAAGGTCGCAAGAGACTGAAGCCCGTCTGGTGCCAAGGTCGGCGGACTCATGATACAATCATCCTCATTATAGAAAGGAAAGTTCCATGCGCGATAAGATTCAAAAAGCGTTGAACAGCAGCAGGGCGGACTATACCGAAATCCGCATCGACAACAGGGAAAATACCACAGTTGCATATCGGGGCAAGCGGCTGGAAACGGCGCAATCCATTATTGATGTGGGCGGCGTGGTGCGGTGCCTCGTCAGAGACCGCGGCTGGGGCGTGGTCACGTTCAATAACATGGACGATCTTGACGACCGCGTGAGGCAGGCCTGCGAGTGCGCTCAAGTGGCTCATACCGACGAGCCAATCGAGTTGGCGCCCATCCCTGTCACCGACCAACGCATCACCGTGTCCTTGGAAAAGGACTTCCGCAACGTGCCAATGGCGACCAAGAAAGCTCTCATCGAAAAATACAACAATATCATCTGGGGGCACAGCAGCAGGATCGTGGATTCCTTTTGCATCTACGGCGACTCTTTCAACAGAAGGATCTTTGCCAACTCGGATGGTACCTATCTCGATGAAGAGCGGCCGTTGGCGGGCATCGTCTGTCACGCGACTGCCCGCGATGGCGACAATGTCCAGCAGGCTCGGGATTCTCAGTCCAACCAGGTTGGGTTCGAGGGCGTCCTGGGGTTCGAAGAGCGCGCAAGGGCGGTGGCCCAAAAGGCGGTGGACCTGCTGAGCGCGCAAAGCGTGGTCGGCGGTCAGTATGTCGTGATATGCAACCAGGAACTGGCAGGCGTTTTCATTCACGAGGCGTTCGGCCATCTGTCTGAGGCGGACTTCGTCTACCAAAATCCCGAGGCACGCGAGATGATGGTGCTGGGACGGCGCTTTGGGCAGGATATTCTGAACGTTTTCGATGACGGGGCGGTGCCCGGCCAGCGAGGCACCCACCCCTTCGACGATGAGGGCGTCCCCACCACACGCAACTACCTCATCAAGAACGGCATTCTTGTCGGCCGGCTGCACTCCAGAGAGACTGCCGCCAAGATGGCCGAGCAGCCTACCGGCAATGCCAGCGCCATCAACTATCGTCATGCGCCCATTGTGCGCATGACCAACACCGGCATCGAGCAAGGCACAACTTCTTTCCAAGAGATGATCAAGGACATCAAGCTGGGAGTCTATGCGTGCGCCAGCCTCGGCGGCCAGACCATGCTCGAAAACTTCTCTTTCAGCAGCGGCTACGCGTATATGATCCGAGACGGCAGGATCGCGGAAATGGTCAAGGATGTGGTCCTGGCGGGCAATCTGTTCACCACCCTGATGAATATAGACGCCATTGGAAATGACTTCACGTGGATCAATGGGGGGGGCGGCTGCGGCAAAAACGGCCAGGACGGGCTTCCGGTCTCGTTCGGTTCGCCGCACATCCGCATTCAAAATGTCGTGATCGGTGGGAAATAGGAACCGCGCATGGAAATCTTAAAGAAACTTCGATCCCAGGCAGAACAGGTGGAGGTGATGCGCCTTCGCGACGAGCTCACCTTTGTGGAATACGAGGCCAACAAGCTCAAAACGTGCAAGGTCGAGCAAACCCAGGGGATGGCGGTGCGCGTGGTTCAAAAGGGACGGCTCGGATTCGCCGCTTCGAGCGATGAGAAAACCGCTGACAAACTCATGACGAACGCCCTCGAGTCGGCGTGCCATGGGGAAGAGGTCCCAATCAGATTCCCCTCGCCGCAGCCGGCCCCCACCGTGACCACGTATGACTCCAAAATCGCCGAGCTGCCCATTCCCCGTCTGGTCCAGATCGGACAGGAAATACTGGATCTCCTGCTGCCGGCATCGGCGGAAGCGCGGATCAATATATCGTTGGTCCGCGGCGTCTCCCGGTTTGCCCTGGAGAACCAGGCCGGGGCCGGGATCTCGTTTGAACGGTCTCCCCTGTTTATTATTGCCGAAATCTCGGCTATTCACGGCGACGATATTCTCATCATCTGCGACATGAACGGCACAACGGTCTGGGAGGAGGACTACATGGCCTTTGCCCGCCGCCTGGCCGATAACCTGCAGAAAGCCAAGCGGCTGGCCACCGTTCGTTCAGGGAGGATGCCGGTGATTTTCTCTCCCGCAGGGTCGCTGGTGCTGGCCATTCCATTGATGGAAGGCTTGAACGGCAAGAATGCATTCACTGGCATCTCACCGATGAAGGGCAAGGCGGGACAAAAGCTTTTTGACGAGAAGATCAGCCTGGTGGACGATGCAACGCTGGCCGGGAAGTTCGGCAGTGCCCCATTCGATGATGAGGGAGTGGCGCATCGACGCAATGTTCTCATCGAGAAAGGCGTGCTCACCGGGTTTTACTATGACTTGAAGACCGCCGCCCTATCGGGAGTGCAATCAACCGGCAATGGCTCACGCTGGTTGTTTGCTCCGCCCAACCCGGCCCCGACCAACCTTCTCATTCAGCCCGGCGCAGTATCGCTTGAAGAAATGATTTCAGGAATCGACGAAGGCTTGCTGGTAGAGTACGTGATCGGCATGGGTCAGGGCAACGTCATATCAGGGGCGTTTTCCAATCCACTGGGTCTGGCGTTCAAGATCGAGAAGGGCGAAATCTGCGGTCGGGTGAAGAACGCCGCCATCGCGGGCAACATATACGATCTGCTTACGAATGTCGGTGCGGTCAGCCGGGAGACCGCATGGGTGTACAACACTTTCAATCTGCCGGACATCCTGCTGCCGGAGATAAACGTGACGGCCAAGGAACGCTAGCAGGCTGCAGCCTGGCGATGCAGAAGACCGTCCATGACTACAACAAGGGGCGAGAGGGCCGTTCAATCGGTCTATTTCTTCTTCACCAAAGGATTGAGCGTCTTCAGCTCCGTAAACCGGCTGAAATCGCGGTCGGCGGTCCACAGGAGCGAGACTCCATTGTGCAGACAGATGGCCGCTACGCGCGCATCGTGAATCATGCCACCCACAACCCTCCCAGCAGAGAGGAGCCGAGCAAGCACAGCCATGTAGCCGGGTCCTTCGCCAATCGGAACGCACGTCGATGAATCGAGCCAGACCGTCAGGCTGGCCAAAGCGGACTCCCGGGTCGAAGGGGGAAGATAGATCTGTGGGTGGGTGACAATGGCCAGGAACTCGTGCACGCACGGCCAGGGGATGGCCCATGGGGACCGTCCTTCAGCCAGACGTACCAGCTGGCGCAGGGCAGACGCGTGCCACTCGCTGTCTGCCCTGTGCGCATAGACGAGCAGGTTCGTGTCGACCGCGATCATGAACCGTGGCCCCTATAGATCTCGTCGCGGAGCTCCGCCCAGGACTTGCCGCGAAAAGCGGGTGAGAGCCCCTGGCCCTGAAAGACAATCGGTTTGATTTTCCTTGACGAGCTGCGTCCACGTCGGGAAAGAACCAGCTGCAGACCCTCTTCCGTCAGCTCCCTCAGGGTGGTCTTCTCCTTGCGGGCCAATTCCTTTGCCCGATTAAGCAGGTTTTCGGAAATATCGATCGTCGTCTTCATGATGCAAGAATAAGCAATACAGGAGTATTTTTCAATATTGCTACCCATACCGTACCCTGGAGCGCACGTCCTTCACCTTTGAATAACCAGGGAGATGTCAGGGCGCTTGCGCACCCCGTCGTCGCCCATGGCACCGCCATCGACAGGCTGCGCAAGGCGGGCTTGATCAGTGTTCAGCTCCCGATACTCCTTCCAGCTCAGGGGTGCTGGATGGTAAACCCCAGTGCATCGGACACCAATCGTCGGGTATTGTCCAGATTCAGGGGCCCACCAAGGCTACTGGTTCAGAGGTTTCCTTTGGCCGGTAACCGAAGAGGCCGCTGATCTCACTTCCCATTCTTTTCACCGTAGCGACGAGGTCATCGAGACGGCTCTCAACCCTCTCCCTGGGGCCTGAAATTCCGATGGAGGCTTGAATCTTGCCTTCGAAACTGTAGATCGGAGCTGCAATGCAGACGACCTTGGGCTCGTACTCCTCCGTGTCCACTGCGAACCCTTGTTGTCTGACCCGTGCAAGATGCTCCGCAAGCTCGGCGAAACCCATTATCGTGCGTTCGGTGTAGGCCGTGAGTGGTGTGCGCCGGTACAACTCTTCAATCTCCCGTTGCGACATCTGGCAAATGAGGCATTTCCCGACCGCCGTGCAGTAGAGCTCTTCAGTATCGCCGATATTGGTGTTGGTCGAGATCGCCGTGCTTCCCCGCTCTCGGTCGATGAAAACCGCTTGTCTCACGGACCTGACCGCAAGATGTGCGCTCTCCGTGCTGTAGGCGGCAAGTTCCTTGAGAAAGGGAGAAACCACCTCAGTGATCTTGAGCTGCTCGTGAAGAGCGGACGCGAGCTTGTACACTCCGAATCCCAACTGATAGGTCTTGCGGCTCTCTTCCTGCCGGATCAGCCCATGCTTCATCAGCGTCGTGAGCAGTCGGAAGGCTGAGCTTCGATCGACACCGATGAGCTTGCTGAGCTCGGCCAGTCCCAGGTGCTCATCGAAATGGGACCCGATATGCTCGAGAAGCGTGAGTGCTCGATCGACGGATTGTATGAAGGATCCCTCTTCTCTTGGCATGGAAGCCATTCTATACGATAGATCGGCGCTTGGATCTATGAGCTTTTCGGCCGAAGACCCTGACTGCAGCCTGCACGATGTCCTCCACGGAAAGTCCCCACTCCTGTATCTCCCTCAGAAGGCCGAAATCGTGTATGGGCACGGGTTCCTCCTAGAGACGGACGCTTCTGCCAGTCTGTGCCGACTCATGAGCAGCGAGCAGCAGCCGCAGTACTTCGCGTCCCTGCTCGCCGGTCAGCACAGGGGGCTCTCCCTTGAGATAGGATTCGATGAAATGCTGCGTCGAGTTGATGAAGCTGTGCTCCCATCCTGCCTGCATGTCCGAGTAGCCGAAGGTTCTTCCGTCCCGGTACAGCACGACGGGGGGCACATCGAGCATCTTGCCGTGACCCCGTGTCACCCAGATGACTCCGCGCGTTCCGGTGATCTCGATTCGATCGTCCTGGGCATAGAAGCGGGTATCCACGATCATCTGCGGGGAGTTCACGACCTCAAGGGAGCCGTAGCGGTTGCCCGGGAACTTCCATGAAATGATTGCCGGTGCGTCGAGCACAATCCCTTCAGGCAGCTCGGTGCCGCCTATCCATGCGTGCACCTCCTCGGCCTGTCCCATGAAGTGCCACGCAAGGGCAAACTTGTGGTGGCCGTCGTCGAAGACGAGCGGCCCGCCGCCGTTTTCGGCCCTGTTAAACCGCCACGCCCACGCGGAACGGGGCACCTCCCATGCGTTTGGGCTGGTCGCGGAATTGCTTTTGATGCGAATGGTGAGTGGATCACCGATTTCGCCGGCCTCGATGAGAGCCTTCGCCCGCTGGACGGGCGGGTAGAAGATGAAATTCTCGAAGATCTTGAGCATGACTCCTTCGTGCTTCGTCGTTTCAATGATCTCGTCTGCCTCAGCCAGCGTCAATGCCATGGGCTTCTGGAGGCACACATGCTTCTTCGCTCTGGCTGCCTCCACGGCTGCAATGCGATGAAGATGGTGAGGAAGCAGGATTTCGACCACGTCAACGTCGGGGAGCGACAGCAGGTCGTGATAGTCGGTGAAGATGTGGCTCTCCCGCACACCCCATGCGGTACCCCTCTTCAAGGCGAGCTCGCGATTCACGTCGCTCACCGCGACAATCGTCGAGCGTGTGTCCTGCAGGTAGCCCATGGCATGGAGGTCGGAGATGCGACCCGTTCCAATGAAACCAACCCTTAGTTTGTTCATGTGATCTTCCCTCAACCTTTCACGGCGCCCAAGGTCAGGCCGCTGATGAAGTAACGCTGGAAGAATACAAATATCAGGAGAGTCGGAATGCTTGCAATGACAGCCATGGCCCCTTGAACGCCGTATGCCACGCTGTATTGCCCCTTGAGGGTGATCAGACCGACCATGATCGTGCGCATTGAGTCGGATTTGGTGAAAATGATGGGATAGAGGAAATCATTCCATATCCAGGTGAATTGAAGCGTCGCCAGAACGGCCAGCGGAGCAAGGCTGACGGGAAGCACGATGCGACTGAGTATGTCGAGCTCATGAGCGCCGTCGATGATCGCCGCCTCTCTCATGGCTGTGGGTATCGTCGAGAAAAAGTTCCGCATGATCAGGGTGCAAATCGACAAGCCGAAGGCTGAATGGACAATGATCATTGGCCAGAGCGTATCGTACAGACCGACCACGTTGAAAAAACGAAAGAGAGGAATCAGCACAATCTGCGGAGGAAAAAACATCCCCGCGATGACGAAGATGAACAGGGCTTCGCTTCCTCTGAAGGGCAGCTTGCTGAACACATATCCAGTCAGGATGCCGAAGAGTATGGAGATAGCCGTGGCGGGAATTGTGACGAGCACCGAGTTCAGAGCATAGATGCGGACATGGCCGCTCACCCACGCCTCGACGAAATTGTCGAACCGCAGAGCATGCGGCAGCGTCCAAAGTCCGTCGGACGCTATTTCAGCGTTACTTTTGAAAGCGGTTAAAATGACTCCGAGCGCCGGAGCTATGTAAATCAACACGAAGACGATCAGGAAAAAGTAGAAAAAGAACCGCGCGACGGGCGAGTTGCGAGCGCCTCGCAGCCGCTTGGAGCGTCGGGGCGTCACTTCTGACAGCTGGCGTGGAGTGCCTTCACTCATGGAGATGCTCGAGCGCGCGTACCTGCCTGAAGTAGAAGGTGATAACGACCATGGCGATGAGAAACAACACGACGGATATTGCGCTGCCGTAGCCCATGTAGTAGCTCTCGAACGATACGTCATACATGAACATGGCAAGGGTGTCCGAGGAATGGAAGGGGCCGCCCTTTGTCATGATGTAGACAGCATCGAAGCTCTTGAGCGAGTTGAGTATCGAAAGAGCTACTACTACCACGGTCGCAGGGCTCAGAAGAGGAATCACGACACGGCGCAGGGACTGTCCATAGCTCGCGCCGTCGATTTCGGCGGCCTCAGTAAGCTCGCGGGACACCGCGGTCAGCCCGGCAAGAAAGATGACCATTGCAAGACCGGTCTGCTGCCACGACCACGCAAGTATGATCGCTCCGAGCGCGGTCGTGGAGTCGGCAAGCCACGCTATGGCGACATTGCTGAGGCCAATATTGCGCAGGATGAGGTCGAGAAGTCCCCAGTCGGGGCGGTAGATCCAGATCCATACCTGGCCGACGACCGCCAGTGCGAGACAGATGGGCAGGTAGAAAAGAGACTTGAAGAACTTGGCGCCCCTCACGCCGCGGTGCAGCATCAGCGCCAGTGCGAGGCCCGCTGCGGTGGGAACGACGATCGCCGCGGCCATCCATATGGCCGTATTCTTTATCGCGTTCGCGAAGAGCGGATCGCTGGCTATTCGCGCGAAGTTCGCAAGGCCTACCCAGTGATACTGGGCACTGAATCCGTTCCAGTCGGTCAGGCTATAATAGAAGGAAGTGAAGAGTGGAACGATAACGATGGTTGTGTATGCCAAAAGCGGAACCGACAGAAACGCAACCGTCCAGAGTCGTCGTGACATGACCAACAGTAACCCCTCGACCTCGATTTTCAAACCATGCACATAGAGCGAGGGGCAGAGGGCGAGCCCTCTGCCCCTCGGAACTACTTCTTGAACACTGTCTGCTCCACTTTGTCGGTCTCGGTCAGATAGTTCATGGACTTGGACGGATTGTTCATGAACTCCGCAAACATGGTGAGCCCGCCTTCCGCCATCGGAGGGGTCGTCGCCAGATCATAGTTGAAGTTGAATGCCTCTGAGGCCCCCACTTCCTCTGATGCCTTTTTCATTACCGAGTTGTAGATGGAAGGATCGACAGTCTTGTTAGGCGCGAGAGCGCCCTGCCCGATGGCCCACGGGGCCTGGGAACCCTTGTCAAGAAGGAAGGAGAGCAGCTTGAGGGCGCCGGCTGCGTGCTTGGCATTCTTGCTCATGACCCAGCCGTCAATCGGTCCGAGCGCGACATTGGGCACGCCATCCTTGATCTGAGGGAAGGGGAAGAAATCGTAGTCGGTTCCGGGCTGCAATTTGTTGCCGTTCCAATATCCGGTGATCCATGTTCCCATCAGTGTCATGGCCGCCTTGCCGTTTGCCACCTGGTCCGCCGCATCGGTCCAGTCATAGGCATTCGCGTTGGGAACGAAATAGCCCTTGTCCCACAAGACTTTCCACATCTTCATGACGTTCACGACCTCAGGATCGGAGTATTTCGCCTGTCCCGCCATGAGCCTGGCGCGGTACTCGGGACCGGCAGTCCTCAGCAAGAGGTAGTCGAACCAGAACTGGGCCGGCCAGCGATTCTTGGAGCCGACCGCAAGAGGAACAACACCGGCCGCCTTGATCTTGTCGCACATTGCGAGGAAATCGTTCCACGTCTTCGGGGGCTGGGTTATCCCAAGCTTCTGCATTGTCTTCGAATTGTAGAAGAGGGCTGCATAGTGGTATCCGAAGGGTATCAAGTACTTGTGACCGTTGTAGACTGTTCCTGCGGCGATCGCGGGAGGTAGAAGGGTATCCAGATTGTCCTTCTTGTAGAGATCGTCGATGGGCTGCAGCCGGCCGCTGTCGACGACAAACTGAACTCGTGCTCCCGCCCAGTACGAGAAGGCATCCGGCGGGTTATCCGCCGCAAGCATGACCAGGATCTGGGTCTTGAAATCTTCGTGCCCAGTGGTGTTATCGACAACTTTGATTCCCGTCTTCTTCGTGAACGCGTCGAAGATGCTTGTGACCGTGGTCTTGCCAAGCGTGTCGCTGAAGTAGTGTACGACATCGACTTCGCTCTTGTTGGCGCTTTGACCGCAAGCGCCCAGGAGCATTGCAAGAGCTCCCACCAATCCGACCATTCCAATCGTCCACATGCCCTGTTTCTTCATTACCTTCGCCTCCTATTTTTGGGTGATGTTATTTGTTGCAACATTCGCATAGCCGACTCCTGTTGCTGATTATACAATGGGTTTGCTTTTTTTGCAACAATAATCTGTATCTTCCAGATTCATTGACTAATGAGCATTTATATTGTACAATAGCCAACAACCTTTATCGGATTGCAAAGGAAGGAGGCGCTGATGACCATCGCAATCATCAATGAAACCAGTGCCGCAGATCGAAACGAGGACATTAGAAAGGCTCTTGAAGGGCGGAATCATCGGCTCCTGAATTGTGGGATGAAAAAGAGCGGTGAAGAGCCCCAGCTGACCTATATACAAACTGGCTTCCTCAGCGCGCTTCTCCTTAACCTTCGATCGCAGCAGCGCTCGGCCGCGCTCCTCTCAGAGACTTCACAGTGCGTCCACCGAAAAATGTCAGAGATCGTCATGGCGTTGCCTGACGAGGTAGTGCTTCCCGTTCTCGGCTTCCCCGGCGTAAGAGATCTGATCTTTGACGGTCCAATCAATGACAATGAGCTCAAAAAAGCGATCGGGGTTCGCTCATCTGCACCATCCATTGCCGTCGGCGCCTCTGCGGGCCAAACCAGCACATGAGCGCCTTCGACCCAAAGGCTCGAGCGGCACGAGCAGCCCTTATTGCGGAAGCGGGAGGCCTCCAGAGCGCCCTTTCGACTTCGAAGCTCGCGCCGTTCCAGGATGTCACTCTCAGCGAGGCTTTGGTGCTGGGACTTTTGAAGCAGGAAGTCAGGAAGTTCATAGGCGTGTTCGGTCACGGGACCACCGATTTGGGCGAGGCGCTACGGGTCTATGAGGAAGCCGGTCTGCTCCGCGTCTTCAACGTGCGAAATGAGATCGAGGCGTCCCACGCCGCCGCGGCGTTGCGCTGGCAGTACGGGGAAACGCCAGCCGTGTTCACCTCGATCGGACCGGGCGCGCTTCAAGCCCTCGCGGCTTCGATCATGCCGCTGTCAAACGGGATAGGCGTCTACTACATTTTCGGCGACGAAACTACCCACGACGAGGGCTTCAACATGCAACAGATACCGCGGCATGAGCAGCTTTCGTTCCTCAAGCTTGCATCGGTGATGGGCACGGCATATTCGCTTCAGACCCCAGAGGCCCTTCCCGCAGCGCTTCGGCGCGGCGCAAACGCGGTGTTCAACCCTTACCAGCCGGTCCCCTGCTATCTTTTGCTCCCTATGAACGTGCAGGGTCAGCTTATGAAGGACTTCAACCTTAACGAGCTGCCCAGCCGTCCCTCGTTCTCCATAATCGCGCCAATTGATGAAGCACCATACCGCAATGCGACTGAGCTCATCCGAAAACACGATCGTATCCTTGTAAAGGTCGGCAATGGAGCCCGGGGTGTGGACTCCCAGGTTCTCTCGGAGCTCCTGGATCGTGCGGATGCAGTCTTCGTCCACGGCCCTTCCGCGGTTGGAATTCTACATGGATCACATCAGCGAAACATGACTGTCGGAGGATCAAAGGGCTCAATGCCGGGCAACTATGCCATGGAGCAAGCCGACCTCGTTATCGTGATCGGCGCGCGCGCGGTTTGCCAATGGGACTCGTCAGGCACGGCATGGAAAAGCGCGAAGGCCTTTATTTCGATTAACACGCGCATCGAAGACGCGACGCATTATAATCGCAGCCTTCCGCTCGTGGGAGATGCGAACGCAGTTGTCGGTCGGATCGTGGAGTCCCTTCGCGCCGCAAAAGTCCACAAGAGCTCCAATAAGGATGGGAAAAGCTCGGAATGGCTCCTGGAATGCCGTCGACTGCGCGAGGAATGGGACGTCTTTCTCACTCAACGCTGTGACGTGGAAACCCTTCACGACCAGAAGTGGGGCAGAGCGCTCCTGACCCAACCGGCGGCTATCAAAACAGTCATGGAGTTTGCCGACGAGATAGGAGCGGTCAAGTACTTCGATGCCGGCGACGTCCAGGCCAACGGTTTTCAGTTGATCGAGGACGATCATCCCGGACAGACGTTCACTGACACTGGCGCCTCCTACATGGGCTTCGCGGTGAGCGGTATTCTCTGCACAGCTTTCGCTGAAAAACCGCACTATCCCATAGCGTTCACCGGCGACGGGAGCTTCATGATGAACCCCCAGATACTCATCGACGCCGTCCAGCACCGGCTGCGAGGCATGATCGTGCTCTTTGACAATCGGCGAATGGCGGCGATCACCGGTCTCCAAATCGACCAATATGGCCGCGATTTTCGCACCGACGACTCGGTCGATGTCGACTACGTCGCAATGGCGAATTCGATAAAGGGTGTCAGGGCGATCTTTGGGGGCTATTCGCGTCGCGAGCTCAAAGCGAGCCTTGCGGCGGCCGCCACCTACGAAGGACTTTCGCTTCTCCACGTGCCTGTCTACGCCGGTCCCGATGAACGCGGAGGTCTAGGGGTATATGGACGTTGGAATGTCGGTAACTGGTGCGAGGAGGTTCAGCGTGAGAAACATCGCCTCGGGCACTGACGCCTGAATCACGGCGATGCGCGCTCGGTCGGTTCCGCGCATTTCTCTCAGCTCATGGTAGTCACGATCCACTTGCGTGCCCCGCTCCGCCCGCGGCGGGGGCTCCGTCGTGTCTACGCCGGCGATGCCCGAACGTGACCCAGAGCAGCATACTGGAGGATCGGGTCGTCCCGCGTCAGCAGCACGGCTCCCAGCTCTCGGGCCGTTGCCACGATGAGTCGATCAGCCGGGTCTCCGTGGAAGACCCCGGGAAGACGGGAGCTGCGGACGCAGATGGAGGGTGTGAGTGGCATCAGGGACAGCCCCGGCAAGCCGAAGGCTTGCTCGAACCACTCCTCGCAAGGGATGTCGAAGCGGAGCCGTCCCCTGGCCTCCAGCATGCTGACCTCCCAGGCTGAGATGACGCTGACCCGCAGGAACGACTCCTCCCCCGCGCGCTCCATGAGCTCTACCGCCTCAGGTCGGACGCCCGCGCGGCCTTCCATCAGCCACACCCAGACATGAGTGTCCAGGAGCACGGGCCTATCCACGCTCCGCCTCCCAGGCTTCACCCGTGGGGCTCACGATATCGCCTTCCTCAACCACGTGCCCCGCGAAATAGCCGAACAGCCTCCGCGGCTTCTCTACGTCCAACGGGACGAGCCGGGCAACGGGCTTGCCCCGCTTCGTGATGGTAATCACCTGGTGCGTCCGGTTCACCTGGTCGATCAGGGAAAGGCACCGGGCCTTGAACTGCCCTGCCGGAACAGTCACCTCACCTTTGCTTATGACTATGGACATATGACCATGGTAGGATATTCCGCACGCGGCGTCAATCTCCGTAGCCGCCGCCCCGCGCTGCCCGCGGCGGAGAATCTGGGCGCGCTCCCCCCTGCGGCGCTACTCCTGGAGGATGCTCCGCAGATCGCGAAGCCCTCCCGCGGACACTTGCTCCGCCATCAGATATGACGCGGAGGGCGTCCCGATGACCCAGGACGAACCTGCCTGCCAGTGAGAGCGGCTTGAGGCAATGTCATCGCGCACGGCAACCAGGTGCCGGGCGTCGCCGATGGTGAGTTGCTCCCACCACTTGCACTCAATAAGGGAGAGTCGGCCGCCTGCCTCGACGACGAAATCGATCTCACGCGCGCGCTGGTCCCTGTAATACCAGAAGTTCACCTGGCGCTGACCTTGCTGCGTCAGCTTTCTCATCTCTGAAAATACAAAGGTCTCCCAGACTGCGCCGACGTAAGGTGAGGCTCCAAGCGTTGAGTCGTCGAGGTTGAGGAGGAAACACAGAAGCCCGGTGTCCCGGAAATACACCTTGGGGGTTTTGACGATTCGCTTGCCAAAGCTTTCAAACCACGGTTCGAGAAGGATGATCTGGCCCGATGCCTGGAGCAGCTTGGCACTTTCAAATCGCTTTTACATAGACCCTTTCGCCAGGCGCTACGAACATACGTATCCAGATGACAGCAGCCCTCGCGAGGCCTCTGGACCGCACGAGCTCGCCAAAGCCGGTCCTTGCGAAATGGCGCGACTGCAGGAGCTTGATGGACGGCGTGTTGTCTGCGCGGACGCAGGCAAGGGCCAGCGCTGCGCCCGCTGCCCGCAGAGTGGCAAGTGAATCATCCAGAAGAAGCCTGCCGATGCCGGCAGACCTTTGCGACGGGCTCACCGCAATGTAATAGACGTAGCCCACTCGCCCCGCGAGCATCGTAAGCATGGCAAGCCCCGCCTGCTGGCTGTCTTTCGATGCCGCCCTCACCCATCGAACGGAGCGGAGGGTCCTTTTTGCATGCCAGCGATAGATGCCTGTGAAGCTCTGGTCGAGGATCGGAAGGAGGCTCTTTCGAGATTCGCGGGGCACCTCTGTGATGCTCACGGAAGAAGCCGTTCTGTCCTCCGCTCACTGAGTGAGGTTTTCGCAGATGCTCCAGAGCCGTTCTTCGGCCTCACGATTCCTGAAGGAGCACGGGATCTCCTTCCTGTTCTCGAAGAGCTTTCCCGATACTCCTTCCAGGTCAGGGCTGCTTGCAAGCCAGACGGCCGTATCGGCGCCATCCGCGGGCGTCCGACCGCCTCGCTTCCGCAATTGCTCCATCACTTGAGGGGGCGTATTGCGATACAAGCCGGTATCGGCGATGAGGCCGGGCGCCATGGCGTTTGCCGTCACACGGCTGCCTTCGAGCCTGCGCGCCATGGCCCACGTGAGCAGCCTGTCGCACGCCTTCGACTGGGCATACGCCTTCATGCTGTCCCAGGTACGGCGCTGGAACTGCAGGTCCTCCAGGTCCAGATCGCTTGCGAACGTGGAGGCCACATTGACGATGCGCGCAGGAACGCTCTCCTTCAGCCGGGGAAGCAGTTGGAGCATGAGCAGGTAATAGCCGATCACGTTCGTCCCAAACGTCAGCTCGATGCCATCCGCGCTCTTTGCATATGGCTGCGTGCCGCGGCTTACTCCGGCGTTGTTGACCAGCACATCCACGCGATCGTGCGTTTCAAGAATCTTTCGCGTGAACTGCTCGATGGACTTACGACTGGCCACGTCCACAGCCACCATCTCGATGGAGCCGTCCTGCTTGCCGCGCTCGATTTCCGCCGCGACTGCTTTCCCCTTGGCGGTATCCCTGCACCCCAGCACGAGGCTTGCCCCCAGCCCTGCCAGTCCGATCGCGATCTCTTTCCCGATCCCGGAAGTGGGCCCTGTTATCACAACCGTCCTGCCCTTCATGGGTTTCATCGTCTCTCCCTCCTTACATGCTGTCCATGGATCCCGGCCCATTTGACGTGTTCGACGGCAGGATAGCAGAAACTGCCATCGAGTTGCTCGGGTGCATCCGTAGTTTTTCGAAGATTTTCAGATTATGCCCTTTTGCGGTGCTCAAGGCGAGGAAGAGCCGCTGCACGCAGACCCGGGCAATCCAGGACCCTGTCATTCTGAGGGTCTGTCGCCTTGAGCCTCGAGCCTCATCGAGTGACGGGACCGTTCAACGTGTCTTCGATAGAGCTCTCCATGGCGACTCTCCGAGCCCGCGACATACTTGTCGAAGGTATACGTTTGTAGAAACCGGGTGGCCGTGTCCAACCCGGACTGGTACAGTCGGTCACGCTGCTCAGCGGAAAGGTCGAACTGCGTGGTTTTCACGCCCAGGGTGGGAATTGCGATTGTGCGCTCCATGTCGACGTCTTCAACGGTCATCTTGTCGTGCGCATTCTTCATTGTATCCAGTATTGCCCTTGAAAATTCCAGCAACCTGCGGGACGGCTGCGGCTCAGCGGACTCGGGTTCGACAAGCTTGAACCCGAAAGTGGGCCACCGGGGACGGCCTGCCGCGTCAAAAAGCCAGATCGGAAAGTTGCTCAGAATTCCGCCGTCTACAAACAAGCTGCCCGCGACCTTCTGGGGACGGAAGAAGAGCGGAATGCTCATGCTCATCCTCACCGCGCGGGCCACGCTGAACTCGTCCGGCTCAATGCCGTATTTGCCCAGGCCAGACGGAAGAACGACAAGGCGCTGGTTGGAGATGTCCGAGGTGATGACGTTGAGCTTGTACGTGAATGAAGTGCCATCGTCATCCTTCTTTTTCAGGTCGCGAAAGGTGCTGATTCCTTTTTCTCTCAGCAGACCCCGCAGCCATTCTTCAAAAAAGTCGCCCTTGTAGAGAGCCTTCGAAGTCAACAGGCTTATCACGGGACCGACAAGCGGGATCCTGCCAACCGCGCTGGCGTCCTCGAACTTCGTATAGTCGATCCGGCCTATGATGTCCTTCAGCTCTTCTGCGCTGTATCCAGAGGCGAGAAGCGACGCGACAATCGCTCCTGCAGAGGTACCGGCGAGGTTGCGCCACTTGAACCCGCGAGACTCGAATGCAGACAGGGCTCCCACAAGGGCAATCCCTTTGACTCCGCCTCCTTCAAATACCCCGTCTGCAAAGAGCACGTTCGGCGCCACTGGTCTCTGACTACCGGCCATCCTTCCTCACCTGCATGCCCGCTATTCTCCCAAGGACGAATATACTCTCGAATCAATGAGTTGGGCGTGCCCCGCCCGGGGTGCCGGCCTTCACCGCTCCGCGGCCTCCCCTGGCGGCGGGCGGGTCGGGCTGCTGCGGGGACGAAGTCTTCACCCTGTCATGAAGCTGCCCAAGGACCTCAGCGGTCGTAAGGTCGTTGATGCCTGCCTCTTTGACGTTTGCTCTGAGCTCCTGCCAAGTGTCAGCTTCAGTGACGATACTTTCGCTCAGGCATTCCGCGACAAAGCCTTCGTCCTGATCCTGAATCACATCGAACACGAGCTCGCCGGTTGGGACCTCTTCTCTCGCAGAGAATCGATCTTCTCCTTAGAAGAGGGTAACTTGCATGGCAGCTACTATTGCAGTAGAAGGAATGCAGGAGGCTGCCGCGTGTCCGATCTGGATGTTCGCATCGCCGCCTTCGCGTGGCTGCGCGGGAGAGGAGCTGCTGACGGCGGCGTTCTCCAAGGAACGGTGCTCAACGAGGGATTCATCTACCAGGGTCGCCGCATCACGTTGAAAGGCCCAGCCGGCATCTGGATCCCGCAGGGCTTCTCGATTCCAATCTCCATTGCCACTGCCCTCAACGGCCCCTACCGCCTTGATGATATCGCGGACGACGGACTCTTGACGTATGCCTACCGAGGCACAGACCCGAATCATCGCGACAATCGCGGCCTTCGGGACGCCTGGCGGACGCGAACACCCCTCATCTATTTCAGGGAGGTACACGAGCATCACTACCAGGCCATCTGGCCGGTTATCATCCTCGAGGATCACCCGGAGTCTCTTTTTGTCAGGGCTGCCATGGACCCGGCCTATGCCGACCTGCGGCCCGAGGCGGATCCTGCAGCCATCGCCGTTTCCCCCCTGGATTTGCGCCGCTACGCGTGGGCCGAGACCCGGCAGCGCCTCCACCAAGGCGCCTTTCGTGACATCGTCATTGCCGCGTATGGCTGCAGATGTACGGTGTGCCGACTGGGGCATACCGAGCTCCTCGATGCCGCCCACATCATTCCTGACAACGATGTTCGGGGCACCCCCATCGTGCAGAACGGTCTCTCCCTCTGCAAGATTCACCATGCCGCCTATGACGCCGACATCCTGGGAATCAGCCCAGATTACGCAGTACACATAAGCAGGAAAGTACTGGAAGAACGCGATGGTCCCATGCTCCGGCATGGCCTGCAGGAGTTGGACAGAACGCGGATCATCCTGCCTGCTCGGCCGATCGACCGCCCGGATCCGGACCGGCTGGCGCAACGCTTCGAGAGGTGGCGGAAGGCGAGCTGAGTATTGGGCGTGCCCGGTCGGCGCACGGCTGCCCTGCGCTTCGCGACCCTACCGATGGCTCGTGTAGCGCAGCTGTCGGACCGCTTCCCGCAAGGCGCGCTGATCGGCCTCGCTCAGGGGTGGTCGATCGGCTGCGGCGACGTTTGCCTCAACCTGCGCCGCGTTGCTGGCACCGGCCGCGACGGCGGTCACGGCGGGATGGCTCAGCACGAATCGAATAGCCGTTTGCGCTATCTCCTTGTCCGACCCGGAGATCGCTCGGAGGGCATCTTGGGCAGCCTGTGCCTCGGAGGCCGCCAGGCCCAGGTACTCTGCCGGGGGCTTCCCAGCCGGAGGCCTTCCTGCCAGGAGACCGCCGGCGACCGCCCCGCGTACAAGAACGCCCATCCCGGCCCGCCTGGCGGTTTCCAGGATCTCCTCCTCGGGCCTGCGGTCCAACACGCTGTACTGGACCATCTCCGACGACAGCCCGGCGGCCCCGCTCTCGGCCATGGCCGCGTAGCGGCGCAACACGTTCGGCCGGATTGAAGAGATTCCCCACGCGCGGATGGTGCCGTCCTTCAGAAGGCGCTCGAACGCGCGCACTGTCTCCTCGGCCGGGTCGTCCATCGTCCCTCCATGAAGCTGGTAGAGGTCGATGTAGTCCGTCTTGAGCCTGCGCAGGCTCGCACGAACCGCTTGCAGGATGTACTTCTCCGTTGGGTCCCAGTCCCACCCCGAGCACTCGGGACGCCAACGGTTTCCCACCTTTGTCGCGATCACCACTCTGTCGCGCACGCCATGGAGCGTCTCGCCAACGATCTCCTCGTTGACGCCCTGGTCATACAGGTCCGCGGTGTCGAACAGCGTCACGCCGAGGTCGAAGGCCCTGCGGAGAATGCGTTCTGCCCTGGATCTGTCGAGTCCCAGGGACATGCACCCCAGGCCCACGACGGACACCTCGAGGCCGGATCTTCCCAAGCTGCGATAGGTCATGAAGTCCCCCGTTCAGAGTACCAGTCTGTCAGGCCTTTGGTCAGTATGGGAGCATCATTCTGCCAGTGCGAGGAACTGCGAGAGGATGCGTTCAGTGATGCCCCAGATCGGGCCTTTGGGAGACGGGAAGGCAGGCAATTCCCGCGTATCGTCCCTGGCTTCCCAACGCACCACAGCGGAGCGTCCGGTCTTCCTGAGCGCCGCGAGGGGCATCCAGAAAGCTTCCTCGACCTCTGCCGGCTGAACGCGGGGGATCGCACCCTGCGGTGCGAGGGCGACGAACGGTGTCACGGTGATCGAAGGAATGCGGGTGCTCAGGGGACGGACCGTTGGGAGCCTGCCGAGCAATCTGCCGCCGTGTCGGGCGTCGATTCCGACCTCTTCCGCTGCTTCGCGCATGGCGAGGTCCAGGAGGGTGGCGTCCTGTTTCTCCGCCCGGCCTCCGGGAAATGCCAGATGCCCCGACCACGGATCCCCCGGCCGCTCCGCACGCTTGATGAAGAGGATCTCGGCCGAATCGCCCGTTGCGTCACCGTCGGCGGCCCCACCTGCCGGGCGCAGGAGGAGCGTGACCGCCGCGTGGGTTACGCCCTCTTCCGCGGCCGGTATTTTCGCCAGATCGACAGGATCGAGCCGCGCCTCGACCCGCTGAAGGAATGCTTCGAATGGGAAATCCAAAGCCACTGGACTACTATATCCCTTTCCAGCGGGCAGCAAAACCTGGCAGCCGTAGCTCCTCAGTTGGGCGTGCCCCGCACGGAAGACCGATCTTCACTGTTCGGCAATCTTCCTTACGGCGTGCGGGTCGGGCTGCTGCGGGCTCCGCTTCGCTTCGGTCCTTCGGACCGCCCTCCGGGCGCCCTTCGCATCCCTCACGCGGTTGCGTGCAGTCAGTTGCTCTCCTTCATTCGGGCTGCCACCGTTCAGCGCCCCGAACGGAAGCGGTGTACTCAATGGCCTCCATGAAGCCTGACAGGAGCGGATTTTCCCAGTTGCCCACCGGGCGCGCGCCGAGGAGCGTCGCCGCCTCCCGCTCAAACCGCACCGGAAATTCGGCCGCCAACATCCGCCAGCAGCTGACGATCGCTTCCTCCCGTCGGTGAACGAGCTCTGAAGTGGGGAGCTTGTCGCGCTTGGAGTTGTTCACGGCACGGGTAGCAGGGAAAAGGTTCCATGCTGGACTTGATTGCCAGAAAGTGAATGGTATTGCGTGGTCAACTTCGAAATCCGATCGAAGCGCACTACCAGTCCAGACACACGAGAGACCAATATGGTGCTGCTTGTAGAACGACAACACCGTCGGATCCTGCCTGAAAGGCTCTGCGCCTGCAAGCAGCTTGTCGATAACCGCCCCCGGCAGCAGTTTCCCCTCAGAGAGCCGTGCTGTCATTTCGGCCCATCGCAGTATCACCGCGTCCCGGATCCAGTGGCCCATGAGTGAGAGCTCTCGCCATATGTCGGCCGAAACAACGATGCAGCCGGAATGCTTGTCGTAGGCAAACTCCGGCGCACCACGCGCACTGCCTGCAAACTGGACGGGTCCCTTCACTATCGTTGACCCGATGACCCGTATGGCAGCCCGGTGAAGCGCCGCGGCCCCGGGCGGCAATCTTCCCTCGGTCTGCATCCCCGCGAAGGCGGTGATTCCTCCCAGCGGGCGGCACTCCTTGATGAGCTCAGTGAGCGAGCGGCGGAAGGCGATCGGTTTGCCTCCCTTCGCCTCGGCGTTGATCTGCGGGAGCATGGCCCCCGCATCAGTTTCAAGCAGGGGCCAGTAATAGTGCAGCCACCTCTCGCTGACCTCTTGCAGGGGGACGCGTACCGCCCCGCTCGGCTCCCAACGAGCGGAGGCCCACGAGGTCATCGCGATATCGCAGAGCGCCCTCACCAGGGCGAGCTTGTAGGTCGCTACCTTGCGGTCGGCGTTAATGATGCTTTCCACTCGGTCGATTGCGCGTGCGGTTCCACCCGAGGAGCGGAAAAACAAAGTCGTCCAGAGAAAGTCCCTGCCCGCGGAGTCCGTGGATTTCCATTCGTTTTCCAGCTCGAACCCAAGCCGCTCGAAAAGGAGCCTCACCTGGGACACCGACCGCATGACCATAAGCCGGCCGAATCCGTCACGTCCACTGCCCGGCTGTACGTCGCTTCGCTCCATCGGCATCGAAATCAGGAGCTTGCCGCCCATCTTCAAACGCTCGCGCAGCGTAAAGGCGGTATCGAAGAGCTCAGCATCCGGAATGTGCATGATCACAGCCGAGAGAAGTATGCCGTCGTACTTGTCGCGAATCCCCGGCGGAAGCCCCCTGGGAAGGAAGCCATCGAACAACTTGCCTGCCAGCTCTGGATGAGCGGCCAGCGCCTGGCTGCGGAGCGCGGAACTGGGTTCTACCGCATCGACGTCCGTACCAAGCCTCTGCAGAACTGCCGCGTCCCGTCCGCTACCGGCGCCAATCTCAAGCACCCTTTCGCCGCGCGCGAACACGAAAGGAAAAAGGGACGCCACGCCCGGCCCTGCGGCTTCGTAACGGCGCGCAACATCCTCTGCGTGGTCTTCGTAGTAGCTCAGGGTTGGGGCATCCATCGCGTTCCCAGTTCCGCTATTGTATCGAGGAGGTACACCAGTGAGAATTAGCTCTGCCCCGGGGGGTCGCCCTTTCCTCGCTCGCTTCGTCGAGAGCTGACAGCAGGCGAGATAGAAATCCAGGATCGTTCAGCGAGCTCACGCGTAACCTCCACCAAGGAAGTACGGCCGCAATCGTCCCTTGAATTGCACCCGTTACTTATGGCAGGGAGCAGATTGAATGATACATGTACTCCATTGGTGGTATATTGGTGGTATGAAGATCAAGACTTCTGTTACCCTTTCAAAGGAGCTCGTAGCCCTGATTGACAAGCACGCCGAGGGAGAAACCAATCGATCCGCCTTCATCGAGCTTGCAGTTCGGACGTACCTCCAGATTCTTCAGCAAAGAGAGAGAGACCAGCGGGATCTACGTACGATCAACCGTCTCTCGGAGAAACTGAACAAGGAGGCCGAAGACGTCCTGGACTACCAGCGGGAGCTGCCCAGGTGAAAAGGGCGGAGCTCTATCGAGTCTACAAGGGCAATCGCAACGACCCGCGCAGATCCCGCGTTTTTGTGATTGTCAGTCGTCAGGTCTTGGTTGATTCCCGGTTCTCTTCAGTCATTTGTGCACCGATCTACTCTGCGTACGATGGTCTGTCCACTCAGGTATCTGTCGGTGCGGATGAAGGTCTCAAGCATCAGAGCTCCGTTCACTGTGACGAACTTGTGAGCATCAGGAAGTCTGCCTTGACTGACTTCGTGGGTCGCTTGAGCCCCGCCAGGACAGGCGAACTCGATAGCGCTTTGGGAATCGCACTGGGGATTGCCTAGGACGGTCAGTCGCCAGGCCATTACTAGTAGCGCAGTCATTGTGCTGCTGGAGAAAGCGTCAGCCGGAGGTATGACTCTCCACTCCAGATCCGCGGCTGGTCGAGGATTGGCTTTCGACGTCGAAGTACTCGCCTACGACTTGACCTTTTCAAAGATCGATATGCCCCTCTCCAGAGCCTCCACCGGCACGGCCTCTACCCGTTCGGAAATGGGATATCGCTTCATACCCGGGTAGAGGACCGCCACGTTCGACAGCCCCACGTCCTCCATGGCGACGCGGATGGACGGCGTCATGCGCGGTGAATCCGTCCGTTTGCACTCGACGCCCAGGAGCCTGCCTCCCCGGCGCAGGATCAGATCGATCTCAGCCCCCTGATGCGTGGACCAGAAGAACGCCTCATCATACAGTTCGGTAGTCAAGAGCTGCTCGATGGCAAACCCTTCCCACGATGCTGCGACTTTTGGGTGATTAAGCAGCTCTTTCTGAGTGCCGATACCGAGGAGCTGATGCAGCAGCCCTGTGTCGCGAACGTAGATCTTCGGCGCCTTCACCTGGCGCTTGCTGATATTCGCGTGATAGGGATGCAATTGCCGGATGACTAAGGCATCCGTGAGAAGATCGAGATGACGGCGGGCCGTGGATTCGCTTACTCCCAGGGCCCGGGCCGGCTCGGCCGCGTTCCAGGTCTGACCATGATAGTGCGCGAGCATGGTCCAGAAGCGGAGCAGAGCCACAGCGGGCACGCGTACGCCCCACTGCGGGAAGTCGCGCTCGAGCAGCGTCTGAATGAAGCCCTTACGCCATGCCACGCTGCCTGTCTCACTGCGTGCGAGGTAGGACAGCGGCAAGCCTCCACGAAGCCAGAGTTTCTCTTCCGCTTTTACGCCTAATTCCCTCAGGGAAAAGCCGCCAATGATCACGCTCTCCATCCTTCCCGCGAGGCTCTCAGAGGTTTGGCGCAAAAGATCACCCGAAGCGCTTCCAAGGATCAGGAACCGAGCTGTGGCATCACGACGATCGGCCAACACGCGCAGTATTGGAAAGAGATCCGGACGTCGCTGCACTTCGTCAACAACGATCAGCCCCTTGAGGGGCCTCAGCGCAGTCATCGGCTCAGCCAGCCTGTTCAGATCCGCCGGATCCTCCAGGTCAAAGTAGTTGACCGACGTTTCGCTGAGAAGCTGGCGCGCCAGTGTGGTTTTTCCACACTGGCGCGGCCCCGTCAGGACCACGACGCGGCTGCGTGAAAGAGCTTTCTCCAACATGGCAAGCAGCTGGGCACGCTCGACCATCACCCAAGAGCATACCATGAAAAACGAGCATTGCAAGAAGGAATTTCATGGGACATCATGCGGCAAACTGCGCCGATACGGCGCTTGAGAAATCAGCCCCATGGGCTGCGACGACGGGCATTCTCCACTCGGCTACACCGGAACGGAGGAGCGATGCGATGGATAGCCGGGAATTCTATATCTAGGAGATAGCACGGTCCTTTGATCCGTATTCAACTCGCTTGCCCGTCGCTTCTTCGTACAAGGTCTCCGGGGCGACATCAACTTCGCCCTTTCCCCAAAGCAGGGTCCCATACTCGATTCTAACGGTCTTGAAGTATAAGGGATCCCTGAGCCTGACGAAGACCGTTCCTTCTTCGACATATTTCGAAAGGTCAACCTTACCAGTTAAGCCGTCTTCGAATTCCAGGTTCAGCACATATCCACCGACAAGCTCTACGCTTTTCAGGTCGAAATACATATCCCGTCTCCTATTCGAGTGGGGAAATTGGCTGGAGTGGTTGTCTTTTTCTATTCAATTCCCAATTCCTTCGCAAGACGAGATATCGTCCCATCTACACCTTCTACGAGTGGGTTGAGTAGCTCAGCATCTATCATGAAGCCGTAGCTATGGCGGTTAGGTCGCCGTCATGCGACACGCGAAAGAGTCCCTACTTCTCTCAATCTGTTTCCGAAATCATGGTCATAGTCCAAGCCTACCAAATCCACCCGCCTGCGGACGTTCGACAATATGCGACCGTAGGCTGCGAAAAAGCGCTCTTTGGGTAGCCCAACCGTAGCCAGATCTATGTCAGAATCCGGTGCGAAGGAGCCCTTCGCAAGCGAACCAAAGAGGTATACCTCTTTGCATCCATCCTGCATCAGGATCTCTGCCGCGACGGAGATGTCCCTTTTGATGTCTTCAGGCAGATTCATCTCTAAGAGCATGACACAATCCTATACCCGGCAAGACGTCCGCACAATAGTCAATCAGAGGCTTGCTTAGGAATCGAGGGCATAGGCTGCGAATCGGCCCGCCGGATAGGGGATAGCGTCACGAACTACGCGGCGTCCAGCCGCGCAAGCGAACCACCAATCGATCAGCGTTCCCGCCAACCGATAGCGGGAATCTAGAATACAGCGCTCGTTCTTTCTAGACGATAAGCGCCAGATCGAACTTCCCAAAATGAACCGCCGGCGTCCCTGCCGCCGGTGTCCTAGGATCCTGCAGCGAGTCTTCGGTAGCTTTCTCCAGCAAAGACTGAACGTACTTGTTCATTGACTTCCTGCTCGCGGCTGCCTTCATGGCGACGCGTCTATGGATCTCGGGATCCACGCGGATGATGATCGCCCCATTGTACGGCTTCTCGGGTTGCCTTCCTGCCGCTTTGCAGTCCGCGAGGTACGTGTCTACCACGTCCCTGAATGATTTCCTGAGCTCGGCGACGTTCTTCCCTTCAAACGACATCAGAACGTTTGCGTTCACAACGATGCCGCCGAACACCTCAGCATGGCTGTCAAAATTCGGACCGCAAGGAGAACCCGTTCGGAGCCTGCCACGCCCAGGCTCGAATCCCGGAGAACGGTCTCCCGTGGACTCGTCCATCTAGAGCGCGCGATTGACCGCTCACATGAGCGCCAGAACCTGGTTATTCCGCCGCTAGTGGGAATTGGGCACGAGGACACCCCAGAAGGCGTCCACAAAGTCCACGGGCGCCTTGCTGCTAGGACGCACGTTCTGCATTCAGATCGGTGGCTGCGGGAAGACCTCCTGCAGCCACCGTGCCTCCGCTCAGATCATGCGGGCCGAGGCCGCGGACACGACGACCGCCTTGGCCCACCGTGCAACGGTCTTGCCCTCCAGGACCGGACCCCAGTCCGCAGAGGCCTTCTTCAGCCAGGCGCGGCTTTTCTTTACGGTGGAGAACCATGTTTCACGCGCATCAGCGAACCGCGCCTCAAGCAACGCAAGAACAAGGGCGGTATGCAGCACTCGAAGGGCTTCCGCCCGGTCACCGGGAGCGCTCGCCGCTGCTCTTGCGATTGCTGATGCGCTGATTCCAAAACGTTTGAGATCACCCGTCGTGAGATCGAACCCGCCGTCCACGCGCTGGAGTGAAAGGACGGACATGAGAAGGTCGGTGTCTGTGCCTCCTGCGTCTGGCTGAAATGCTTCCGCGCTGAACCGAAGGGACTGTCCGGCTATGATCTTTCCGCTGGCACTTGCGCTCCGCGTGGGGCGTCCGAGGTACAACGGTTCTTGCGACGACCTCTCACCTGGAGCTCCCCGAACCGGGCGCCCGTCCGCTGGCGCTAGACCAAGAGTTGTAACCGGCGCTGAAGGCGCAGTCCCCGCTCCGACATAACTGCTCAACGCCGCGCCGAAGCGCTCCATCCCGTGCCAACCCAAGGTGACCAGCACGGGCACCTTGCGGAGGACCAACTCCCCGGTCTGCCGGTCCTTTTCCTCGCGTTCCTCTATCGCAATCCAGCTGGTCAGGCTGCAGGAGAGGCCGAACTCCCGGGCCAGGGCGATGACTTCCTGCCTCCACGTCTCGGCCTTTGGGCGAGCCTGGCGAGAACCTCGGCCGCCGGCCTGGTGGGCCTCCTCCAGCCCGCGGATCCGCTCCCGGGCCCACAGCGTGGGAATCGGAAGCTGGCCCGAGCCCGCGTCCACAACGGGCAACTGCCAGGCCTCCGCCTTGCCTTCGACTTCCGCTTTCACCGTGACGCCGGCAGGCGCCGCACCCCGCGGAACCCGGGCCCACGCGCTCATCGGTTCCCCCAGCAGGAGAATGGGCTCCAGCGGAGCCTGCTCGTCGGCACCGCCCCAATCGATCTGGAGTTTCGAGATCCTGGGGGAGACGGCTTGGCGGAAGAGGGAGAGGACACGGGGCTCGATGCGCTCGCCGGGGAAGATGAACGCAGCAGCGCCCCCGCCGGCCCGGGCGAGGCCGCGCACGAGGTGATCGTTCGGGCCGGCGCCGATGCCCACGCAGAAGAACCGGGTGCCGGCCACGTGGGAGCGAACGAGCTCCACCACCTCCGCCTCGTTGCCCACCTGGCCGTCGGTGAGAAGCAGCACGCTGCGGCTGACGCCCTTGGGCACGGCGGCCCCGTACACGTGCTGAAGCGGCTGCAGGACCTCGGTGCCGCCGAGATCCGCGTCCACGGCTCGCAGCCACCCCAGCGCCTCGCCGAGAGTTTTCTCGCCGTACTCCCGCGGCTGCGGGAACAGGGATTGGAAGGTGTTCCCGAACCGCACCACGTTGAACCGCGAGCCCTTTTCCAGGGCTCGCAGGCAAACCTCCAGGGCGCGCCTGGCCTGGCTGATGGAATCGCCCTGCATGGAGCCCGAGCAGTCCAGGACGAAGATCACCTCGCGGCCGCTGCCGTGGGAACTGGGAGCGGGTGCGCTCTCCGGCTCATCGGCTTCATCCAGGGCCATGTCCAGTTGCAGCCACGTGCCGCGCTCATCGACAGAACGCCACACCCGCCCGGCGGCCTCCTTGGCGCGCTGGGTAACGGTGAGCACGAAATCGCGATCCATGCGGGCAACATCCGATGCGAAGCGGACCGTGAGCTCATCGCCATTGCCCTGCCCCATGGTGATGTTGATCGGGTGACTGGGTGATTCCACCGACTCCACGCACGAGGCGCCCCGCACGGCGATCTCCACGGAAAGGCCGTAGGGCACGGAAGCCGCGTACTCGGGGTGAATGCGGTGGGAGGCGGGAATGCCGTCCTCGTCTGGTGTGTCCGCGGGAAGGTAGCGCGGGGAGATGGTGGTGGGAAGGGAGAAGCGCACCTCCCGGCACCGCTGGTCAAGGAGCGCCACGTACTCGATCTCCACGACGGCCTCGGCGCCGGCGGGCAGACTGCCGACGGAAAGCGTGAAGATGTTCGGCCGTTCCTGGTCCAGGAGGAAGGCGCCGTCCCCGCGTGCCAGGGCATCGTCGTAGAGCTCGAAGGCTTTGTCCTGTTCCTCTACGGAACCGCTGATCCTGCGGCCGCCGACCATGGCCGCGAAGCCGCATACCGCGGCGGACTCCGGCAGGGGGAAGCGGTAGACGGCCTCCAAGGCGTCGGCCTCCTCGTTCCTGAATCTCTGGGCCACCTTCACGCGGGCACCCCGGCCCAGGATGCTGCCGCTCACGCAAACCCCCTGCAAAGGGACGGGGTTGGTCCCGTTGGAAATCAGGCCGAACACGTCACTCATTCGATCCTCCTTCTTTCTGGATGATTGACCGCAGCGATTTCAGCGCGGCCACCGTGGCGGGACCAAGCCGCTGCTCCGCTTCCGCGGAGATGTGAAGCTCCACGCCCGGCGCCAGGGCGATCCTGCTCCAGAGGGCGCGGGGATATTGCAGGCCCGGAAGCTCGGGCGCGGCAGGCGTTGCGGCCTCGGGCCCACGGATTTCCGCAAAAGGGGGGCTCCAGCTCCCCGGCACCTCGCGTTTCCCCAAGTTCTCCGCGCCTGCCAGCAGGCCCCGGATGGCTTCCAGGCGATACCCTCGCTCCTGCAGCTCCCTGATCCTGGCGAGTTGCCTCACGTGCACTTCCGAGTAATAGCCGCCCCGGCCGCGAGCGGCCGGAGGGTTCACAAGCCCCTCCTGCACGTAGTAGCGGACAGTTCTTCGCGAGAACCCGGAGAGCCTGCACAGTTCATCGATCAGGTACTGGCCTTGGTCCATGCTGTTATAATAACATTTAAACTGTCATTATTCAAGTGTCTTTATGTTTATTTAAATGAAGCTATAAGAGAGTATCGTCAACCCGCAAATTATAATGTTCCCTAATTGGGAAATATTTACTTGACAATAGACTGGGAACAGTATATTCTCTTTTACAAGTGAGAGTGATCGCGCGGAGCAGGCTCGAACTCTTCTGGAAGAAGTATCGGGACAGCGAGCAACAGCTCAAGTCCTGGTACCATGAAGCGAAGCGAGCAACCTGGCAGACTCCGCAGCACATCAAGGCTCAGTATCGCAGCGCGAGCATTCTCAAAGGGCGACGAGTCGTCTTCAACATTTGCGGGAATAAGTACCGGCTCGTCTACGAGGTTTTATTCGGCCAAGGCATCCTGTTCATCAAGTTCATCGGAACACATAAGCAGTACGATGCCATAAACGCGGAGACCTACGATGAGCAAACTGAAGGTAATAAAGACAGCAGCTGAGTATTCGGCTGCTATTGAACGTTTCGAAGCTCTCCTCGGTGCTCAGCCGGACCAACCCGAGTACGATGAAAGGGATGTCCTGGCCGTGCTCATTGAGCGTTACGAGGATGAGCATTTCCCCATCGATATGCCCGATCCCGTGGAAGCCATAAAGTTCCGAATGGAACAGTCGGGACTTTCGCAGAAGGACCTGGTTCCATTTCTCGGTTCGCGTTCCAAGGTCTCAGAGGTGCTCTCCGGCAAACGTGAGCTTTCACTCTCCATGATCCGGTTGCTCAACAAGCACGTCGGAATTCCGGCTGACGTTCTCATCAGAGAGCCCCAGGAGCCTCTTCCAAAAGGCCTGGCCGATATGGATTTTGCCCGGTTCCCTGTGCGGGAGATGGAAGAGAGAGGCGCTTTTCGCGGTTTCGCCGCTGGGCAAGGAGATATTGGAGAGCAAGCCGAGGAAGCAATCCGTTGGCTAATTGGCCGTGTTGGGGGATTCTCCGCGGTGCCGCAGTTTGCTCTGCGCAAAAACGATGGAATGCGGCTGAATGCCAAACTCAATCGCTACGCGATGCTCGGCTGGGGTCTCCAAGTGCTCCAGAAGGCCTCGGAAATCAGCACTCCTCGGCGGTTCACCGCTGAATGCCTCTCCGAAAGGTTCATCGAAACACTTGTCTCCCTGAGTGTTCTGGACGATGGTCCGCGTCATGCCCGCGACTACCTCAACAAGGCAGGCATAGTCATGATTGCCCTGCAACACCTTGCGCATACGTATCTCGACGGAGCCGTGTTTCTCAGGCAAGGCGGAAGCCCTGTCATCGCCCTGACCCTGCGCTATGATCGGCTGGACAATTTCTGGTTCGTGCTGCTCCACGAGCTTGGACACCTCAAGCTCGGACACATTTCGGCTGAAAGCTCCTGGATAGCAGACGATCTCGATCTGACAGACTCGGATTCTTCGCAGGAACGTGATGCTGACGATTTCGCGGCAAAAGCACTTCTGCCAGAAGACTTCGACCTGGACAAACGCGAAGCGCTATCCGCGGCAGAAGTCGTCGACTATGCCCATGCGCATGGCGTTCACCCGGCAGTTGTAGCGGGCCGTATCCAGCACGCAAGGAAAGATTTCCGGACTTTCGCCAATCTCGTCGGACGGGGCGAGGTGCGCAGGCATTTCTGAACCAGGTTCTTGTGACGCTTGACTCGACGGCGATCACGGCGGAGACTGCGCTGCGCCTCTCCAAGTGCTTTGGCAATTCTGCGGAGTTCTGGCTCGGCCTGCAGAATGACTACGACCTTGAAGAGAGCAGGATTGCCTTGAGGAAAGAGATGGAATCGATAAAAGCCTTGTCTGACACCAAGGCAGCAAACGGATAGCTGGCGGTCAAGCGGGAATGCCCAGATAAACTTCGTTGGCCCATGGATATCCCTGCACCATATCCGGCGTTTGAGCTATGAGGCTCGTTCTTTCTAGATCGAGTCGTTGGGCGTGCCGCTTGCGTGCCGACTGCTTCAACAATCACTAATCGTGGCGTGACCGCGGCGCGGCTTTCGAACAGAGTGGCCTATTGGGGCTTTGCTTGCCCTCCCCCAGACCACGGTTCCATTGGGGCTCCCGTCTCCCTAATGATCGCCCTCAGAGTCCCCTTGGCGATCTCTTTGTGATTCGGAACGGTGACACGGCGAAAAGGAGGCAAACGCCGCCTCGCCCCCGGGTGCAAGTAGGGGCGCGCTTCCGAGGGTTCCGCTTCCGCGCAAAATTGGATACACCAAAAGGACATTCCGCACGTCGATATGACTGAACGTTCATGGAGAATGATCTTGTGATGCAAACAAGCGATGCGCACCGCCGGGTTGAGCAGGCCTACAGGAGCGAGAAACCGCGCCTCCTGGCCCGCCTGCGGGCCGCCGGACGCACCCTGGAGGAAGCGGAGGATATCATCCATGACGTGTACGCTGAGACCATGGAGCGACTGCACCTGGTCCCCAACATCCGCAACCTGCCCGCCTGGATCAATTCGCTGTTTTCGCGGCGGTTGATAGACAACTGGCGGCACCAGCGGGTGAAGGAAGCGTCGGGTGAAACCGACGTGACCGAGGAGACGCTGCGGGAGATCATCGCCGGCGCCGGCTTTGATCCCCAGGACGGGTTCGTGCGGGAAAGCCTGATGGATGCTGTGAATGACGCCATCAGCGTGCTCCCCCCGGCCCAGCGCAAGGTGGTGGAGGCACAGGTCTTCGGCGGCAAGAGTTTCCGGGAGATCGCGGAGGCAACGGGGGAAAGCATAGACACGCTGACAGCGCGAAAGCGCTACGCGTTGCTCAGCCTCTCCCGGGCCCTGCGGCACTGGATCGACGAATGAGCGAACAACAGAGGAGGAAGGATATGTCTGATCAGGAGAAAGCAAGCGGCATGGCGGCCGAGCAGGAACAGTCCCATTTCGAACAGACGGAGCACAAGGACGGCATGGACGCGTGGTGGGAAGAGCGCAACATCCCCCAGAAAGTCCTCACGGTGATCGGGTTCATCATCCTTGGCGTGGGCCTGCTCTTCCTCTTCGGCTGGGTGGTGATGCTTCTGTGGAACTGGCTGATGCCGGAGATCTTCGGGCTGAAGACGCTCAGCTACTGGCAGGCCTGGGGCGTGCTTGCCCTGAGCTGCATCCTCTTCGGCAGGATCGGCGGGGGCGGAGGAAAAGGCAGCAGGAGCGACCGGAAGCGGAAGCGCAAGCTGCGCAGCTACATCCGGGAGCAAGCCGAGGAAGAAGAGGAAAAGAAGGCGAAGGCCGCCAAAGAATGAGCCGGACGCGGTGGAGCCGGCGTCCAGGGCCCGGGCGGGAGACGCCTGTCCGGGCATCACAAATACTTCTCACTAATTCACGGAGGTATGGAAATGTCAGATAGCGCTGGAAGTCTGTCTCAAGCGAAAACCGCCCGCATGCCGGACATGAAAACCAGACTTTCGACTTTGTGGATATTCGCGATGCTCAATTATCTGTATGCGGACATCGTGACGCTCATGGATCCCGAGGCCCGGAAAATCATACAGTCGGGATCCGTTGGCCCCCTGCAGATCAACCAGGGATTCCTCCTTGGCGCCGCGATACTGATGGAGACGGCGATAGCCATGGTTCTCCTGTCCAGAGTATTGAAATACCGGGCCAACCGCTGGGCGAATGTCATAGCGGGAATCATACACACGGCGGCGATGTCATTGTCCCTGCTGACATCGACACCGGCTCCCTACTACATCTTCTTCCCCGCCATGGAGATCCCCTGCACACTGTTCATCATCTGGCTCGCCCTGAGGTGGAAGCCGGACGCTGCGCCTGCGGCAGCGGCCTGAGGAGGATGTATGAGCGTGAAATCCCTCGTCATCGTGTACTCCTATCATCATGGCAATACGGCCAGAATAGCCCGCGCAATGGCGGATGCCCTGGGCGCGGAGGTGAAAACCCTGGGTGATGTCCGCCCCGAAGAGCTCCGGGGATATGAGCTGGTCGGCTTCGGCTCCGGGATCGACAGCAGCAGGCATTACAAGCCTCTCCTTGATCTTGCCGATGCGCTGCCTCACGCCGCGGGCAGGAGGGCGTTCATCTTTTCCACCTGCGGGATTCCCGCCTCCATTTTCGGGAAGCGATACATCGAGAACTATGCCGAAGAAAGCCACGCGGCTCTCCGGAAGAAGCTTATGTCCAAGGGCTACACGGTTGCCGGGGAATTCAATTGCGCAGGATTCAATACGAACAGCTTCCTCAAGTATTTCGGCGGCGTGAACAAGGGCAGGCCGGATGCCGGGGACCTCGAACATGCCGCAGCATTTGCGCGGAACCTGAAGGCGAGGGCCGGCAATAATCCCGGGAAACAGTCGTCTCCTCCTGGATAGATCTGCTTGACAATGCGCCCCTCCGCCCGCTCTGGACACGGGTCGAGACGTTGTTGCGCTGTCTCTCCTTTTCGGACCGATGTGCCCTTGACACGCCTTGAGTGTCGTGGACGTCTTGTAAATTCTGCGATAGAATCGTAGAATTTGCAACATGTGGGTTCCCCGTCTTATGGAAGGCCTCCTCAGCGGCAGGGCGGCACAACGCCCCGTGGTGGTGTTAACAGGGGCACGACAGACCGGAAAAACAAGCCTCGTGCGACGAGCATTCAGCTCCTACGAATACGTGTCACTTGATCTGCCGAGCGAGGCAGAGCAGGCGGAACACGACCCTGTGTCGTTTCTCGCCCGCCACCAGCCGCCCGTCATCGTGGATGAAGTGCAATACGCTCCCGGCCTGTTCCGCCATCTCAAGGCAGCCGTCGATAGGCATCGGGGGACCAACGGGCAATACATCCTGACGGGTTCGCAGAAACTCGTCCTGATGAAGGCAGTCTCCGAATCGCTGGCGGGGCGCGCGGATATCCTCGAGCTCGAGACCCTGTCCTGGCTTGAAGTGCGCGCCGCATCCTCCAACGCGGGCGTCATGGAGTTTCTAGCCAGGGGAGGGTTCCCCGAGCTGTATGAGAAACCGGAACTCGATGCCCAGGCGTTCCATCGGTCCTACCTGGCGACATATCTTGAACGGGACTTGCGGCAACTCCTGCAGGTGTCGAGCTTGCGCGATTTCGAGCGTTTCATCCGCGCCTGCGCGCTGCGTAGCGGCCAACTCCTCAACCGTGCCGATCTGGCCCGAGATGTCGGCATCAGCGGTTCCACGGCGGCCGCCTGGCTCGGGGTCCTCCAGGCATCAGGACAGGTGGTGCTGCTGGAGCCGTGGTTCTCCAACCGAACCAAGACTCTTGTGAAATCCCCTAAGCTCTACCTTGGCGACACAGGCCTGTGCTGCTTCCTGGCGGGTATCCGATCGCTCGCCGACCTTCGGGAATCTCCGATGGCGGGCGCTCTGTGGGAGACGCTCGTTTTCGGCGAATTGCGACGGCTCCAGGTCAACAGGAGGGGCGGCTGGGAACTCCATTTCTGGCGTGACCGCAACAAGGAGGTCGACTTCCTGTTCCATCATGGAGGTGTTTTCGAGCTCGCGGATGCCAAGTGGACGGAGCTGCCGGTTGCGAAAGACGCCGTGGTGCTCCAGCAGGTGGCCGATGAAATCGGCAAGGTCAAGCGGGCGGCCCTGATTTGCCGCGCTGCTAATCCCTACCCGATCACCAGACTGGTGCATGCGTTGCCGCTTGAAGCCCTTCCTGACGAATGGGCATGAGGCAATCGATGAAGGCAGATCACCCGGGTCAAAGGTAGTGATAAACGGCCCTGTTTTCCGCACCGGTAGCACGGCGTGCTGCGGGGGTTCCGTCCTCGCTGCGCTCGGACCGCTTCGCGCCCCTTCGCCCGCTCACGCGAAGCGCGCGAAGCGGATGTTGGATGCGGCCAGGTGGCTCTAATGCGCAGGGCATTCGCCGCGAGGTCAATCCACCGGGGTCCGTGTCATCGTTGCGGCGGGCACGAAAGTCGCACCGTAGGATAGTGTGTGCGGATGCGCTGCGGGTCGCGGGTGATGAGAACGAGATCCGACACATGCGCCCCGATAAGGAAATCCGGCAGCGGTGCTGACTTGGGGCCGCCGGACTTGCGGTACTTCATGAAAGCCTTTCCTGCAAGGAACAGTGCCTCACGCGGAAGCTCGCTCCATGTGAGCCCGCTGTCCGCGATTGCTGCCTCGAGATCCTCAATCCTGGAAAAGCCAATCGAGATCTCGGCATACACGATGGGGTCGATGAAGACGGGTCCCTCCCCGAGCGCTTTTTCGAGACGCTTCACCGACCATTCCGCCCACGTGGGGTCGGCTGTGAGCACGTTGAGCAGAACCGAGGAATCAGCGAGATAGGAGGCCACTACTCCGCCCTCGTAAGACGGAGGATCTCCTCCGTGGAGAGACGGACATCCGACCTGCCCAAGAGCTTCCGAATAGGGGCCTCGGATCTCTTCTTGGTCCGGAGTAGTATCTTCCCGTCCTCCTCGACGAACTCCACCTCCGCATTGGAGTCAATGCGGTACTTCTTCCTCAGCCGCTGCGGGATCGTCACTTGCCCCTTGCTGGTTACCTTCATGGTAATACTCCTACGGTAATACTACACCGCCCGGCATCCGCGCGCCAAGCACCTTTGTCGCCAGGGCTTTCTGTTGGGTCGCTCGGGGCCGGCTCGTCCCCTCTGAGACCACCTCATGGAAAGCCATGCCGCTTCGCACGTCCGGAAAGGGCGAGCAACCGGTGCCAGCTATCGAAAAGCTGGAGGTGGCTTCGCGGGCCTGGGCCGTAGGCCAGGATGAGGCGGCTACACCGAACATGGGGAAGGTAGGCTCGATTCTTCTAGACGGAGTCGTTGGGCGTGCCCCGCCCGAAGGCAAATGAGCCACCCATGCAGGCGCGGCCTGTAACACCCCTCGGGGCGGGTCGGGCTCTCGGCGCTTCGCTCCTTAGGAGCTCCAGCGCCTGCCGCCTCAGACGTGCTGCGGGGGTTCCGTCCTCGCTCCGCTCGGACCGCTTCGCGCTCCTCCGCCCGCTCACGCTTTATGTGCCGCTAGCGTGTCGACGGCTTCAACTATCACTCTTCGTGGCGTGACCGCGGCGCGGCTTCTGAACAGAGCGGCCTATTGGGGCTTTGCTTGCTCTCCGCCAGACCAGGATTCCATTGGGGCTCCCGCTCTCGATTTATTGCTACAGTAGGGAAGCGAATCTTTCTACAGTAAGCCCCGTCTCTCTAATGATCGCCCTTAGAGGATGTCAGACAATAACTGAATGAATTACTTTGATTTGCGCTGCGGATGGATCGTATAGTTCCAGTCCCCATGGAAGCGGTGATGCTCCAGCTGAATCTTCGACATGAGCTCGTCA
>Ga0187870_1000277_pt1 | contig 65046 bp, 44 predicted proteins | sample June2016WEW_13_1_3_FD_132974 | JGI IMG/M metagenome (GOLD analysis project Ga0187870, IMG submission 132974) | Peatland microbial communities from SPRUCE experiment site at the Marcell Experimental Forest, Minnesota, USA - June2016WEW_13_150 | ecosystem: Environmental > Terrestrial > Soil >...
CTGGAACTGAAAGTTGCTGATCTGCTGTTGCTGTGCCGCTGCGCCGCAACTGCCGCCAAATCCGACATACGCTGTGCTCCCCCCGACAGCGGCCAACAGGTCAACTACGTAATGAGTCGTAAACGTCCCGCCGGTCGCGGTATCGACCAGGGATTCGGTTAAGGTGGTCCCGTCGTAGGTCAGGGTGGCGTCGATGGTGTCCAGCAAATCCACAGGGGCCACACTCTGGTAGGTGCCGGTGGGCACCGCAGTCGGAGCATATCCCGTTCCCCTTACTGCTCCTGAACCGGTAAACAGATTGAAGGCCACACCGGTGGCGTTGGAAATTCCCTGGTAGCCGTACCCTCCTCCCAGCGCAGCAGGCCCCTGGTTCTGGAGCACAAATACTATGCCGTCGCCAACCTGCCCTCCGTCCAGATGCTTGCTCTGATATGTGAATGAAACCGTAAACGCGGTGATGTTCTGTGGGATGTTGTAGAAGGCGCTGCCGGTCTGGTAACTCCTGCCATCGGTGACCTGCAAAACATTGGTTGATACGGTAGCCACCCCGTTCGTGGTCCAACCCGTGCCATTCCCTCCGAAACCGTTGATGTTGGCCTGCATGGGAGTGCTAGGAGTGCCTTTGGTGATCCGGTCGTTCCATGTATCCGCCACATAGACATTGCCCGCGCTGTCCACCGCCAGGCCGCTAGGGTGGTCGAAACGGGCCGCGCTCCCGGTGCCGTCCGCGGTGCCAGCATTCACGGCCAGCCCCGCCAGCGTCGTCACCACGCCCGCGGCCGTGATCTTGCGAATCGTGTAGTTGAACTGATCTCCCACATAAACGCTGCCCATGCTGTCGACCGCCACGCCGCTGGGGTGGTAGAACTGCGCGCCGCTCCCCGTGCCGTCCGCGCTGCCAGCATTCCCGACCTGCCCCGCCAGCGTCGCCACCACGCCCGCGGGCGTGATCGTACGAATCGTGTGGTTGAACTGATCCGCCACATAAACGTTGCCCGCGCTGTCCACCGCCACGTTGACGGGGGCGTAGAACCGCGCCGCGCTCCCGGTGCCGTCCGCGCTGCCGGCATTCCCGGCCAGCCCAGCCAGCGTCATCACCACGCCCGCGGGCGTGACCTTGCGAATCGTGTTGTTGAAGTAATCCGCTACATAAACGTTGCCCGCGCTGTCCACCGCCACGCCGGCGGGCTTGTAGAACCGCGCCGCGCTCCCGGTGCCGTCCGCGCTGCCCGAAATTCCCGCCAGGCCCGCCACCGTCGTCACCGCCCCGCCCGGCGCCACCTTCCGAATCGTCTGGTTGCCGGTATCCCCCACATACACGTTGCCGGCGCTGTCCACCGCCACACCGGTGGGGCTGTAGAACCGCGCCGCGCTCCCGGTGCCGTCCGCGCTGCCCGAAATTCCCGCCAGGCCCGCCAGCGTCGTCACTACCCGGCCCGGCGTCACTTTCCGAATCGTGTGGTTGCCGTTATCCCCAACATAAACGTTGCCCGTGCTGTCCATCGCCGCGCCAAAAGGGCTGTTGAACCGCGCCGCGCTCCCCGTGCCGTCGGCGCTGCCGGAAACGGCGGGCATTCCGGCGAAATTCGTGAAGGTGTAAGGTGTGTACGTTGACTGGGCGAGGATTTGAGTGCCGCTCCCAGCGAACGCGAGTAATGCGAGGACCAATACTGTGCAATTCGCGTGTTTCATATTATTTCTCCTGATGACTCCTCCAAATGGACTGGAGCTTGTGCACGGAGGCAGTTTATGCACGGAACACAGCCAGAGTCAAGCACTAATTTTGCCTTATTTACGGCTCCGCCGCAGGCTCAGCAGGGTGTCGCGAGGTTGCTTTTCGGCAGGCGTCCTCTACACTGCCTCCGTCTCTGCCGATGAAAATACTCGTCGTGCTCAACAGCCAGATGGACTCCAAATCCGTCTCGGGTGTGATGCGCCTGTATGCGATGGCGGCGCAGGTCTGGATGGCTCGGGGACATCAGACGGATTTCCTGCTGGCCCAGGCCGGGTTTCCCCAACTGCGGCAACAGGCGCCGGCGGGTTCGCGGCTGATTGCCAGCGACCGTTGGTTCGATGCGACCCGCTACCTGGCCAAGACCTGGCTGTACTTTCCTGCCTACTTTTGGCGAATGCTCACCTGCCACTGGACGCGCCTGCCGGAGCGCTACGACCTCGTCTATGCGACCAACCAGTTCGTGGTGGAGTTTTACACGGCGATGGTCCTGGCGCGGCGGCAGGGGGCGAAGCTGGCCGTGAAGGTGCACCATGTCCTGCAGTTCCAGCCGGGTCGGCGCAGCGCCTGGGACAACCTTTTCCTCCGGGCCGAGCGCCTGAGCGCCCGGCTCATCAACCGCCATGCGGCGGCGGTTTTTTGCCTGAACCGATTGATTGCCGGCGACTTCCGTAGGTTAGAAGAACAGTGCGGGTTGAAGCCGTCCCCGGTGACCCTGATTGCGGACGGGATCGATGTTGAGGCCCTGGCCCAAATGCCTGCGGAAACCAAGGAATTCGACGCGGTGTTTCTTGGCCGGATGCACCTGCACAAAGGCGTGCTCGAACTGCCCAAGGTCTGGCAGCAGGTCGTCCGGCAGCGGCCCAAGGCGCGCCTGGTGGTGATCGGCGAGGGGCCGCACCGCCTCCAAAGCCAGCGGATGTTTCAGGACCTGGGTTTAAGCGAGTCGGTGCTTTTCACGGGGGGCATTAGCGAGGCCGAGAAAAACCGGTTTCTCAAGCAGGCCCGGCTGGGACTGAGCCTGTCTTACGAGGAAGGCTGGGGGCTGTCGGTGATGGAGTTTCTGGCGGCCGGGCTGCCGGTGGTTTCGTACGATCTGCCGGTCTTTCGCGAGGTCTTCCCCGGCTGCTTTGAGTTGGTTCCCTTGGGCGACATCGCCGGGGCGGCCAGGGAAATCCTGCGCCTGCTGGCGGACGAGGATTTGCTGCAGCGCCGCGGCCGCGAAGGGCAGGAATTCGTCCCGCGCTACGACTATCGTGTCTTTGCCGCAAAGGAGTTGGAAGTCCTGCAAGGCGCGTGCGCAGGCCGCGCGCCGTGAGGGCCGGGGGCATTGGACACAGCGTCGTCGCAAGAAACGGGCCCGTTTCGCAGGCCTCTGCCAGCACCGAGAGCGGCAGTCCCCGTTCCGGACCCGCAGCCGCAGGTGAAGATCATCGAATAAGCTCACCGCTCTTGCGCCGTGCTCCGCCGCTTTACCGTTCTCGCCTCACACGCATGGTCCAAAACTCGCGCGCTTCGCGGACCAGGCCGGGCAGGAGCGGCGTGCGCATCGGGTTGCCGAAGTAAGAAACGGCGCGGCCGACCGTCAGGCGGAGAGCGTGGTGGTACCAACGCAGGCCGTGCCGGGCGTAAAGCTGGTTGAGTTGCTCCCGAACGCGATGGTAATACTTCATCGCCCCCATGTCCGGGTGCACGGTATAATACGTGTGAACGCGCGGGAGCGAGCCAATCCGGTCACCGCCGGCCAGTACCCGGAGGTAGAATTCGACATCCGGGCAGACCGAAAATTCGGGATCGAACTTGCCATGCCGCCGCAACCGCTGGCGCCAGCCGAAGAAGGTTCCGTGCATCACCGGGCAGACAACGTAGCGGAGCACCAGGATCCGTTTGAGCCTTTCCGGGCTGAGCTCGCCCCGATAGGTCACCGCCCCCCGGCCCAGCGACTTCCCGGCCGGGTCCACGTAGAGCACGTCTGCGCCGACGCCCACGTATTGAGGATGCGCGAGCAAAAACTCGACGGACTTTTCAACCGCGTCCGGCACGTAGAAATCATCGCTGGCTTGAATGCCCAGGATGTCGCCCCGGGCCAGGTCGAGGCCCTTGTTGGTGGCATAAGTTTCTCCCTGGTCGGGTTCGGAGATGAAGCGGAGGCGCGGGTCGGCGGCGGCCAGCCGTTGCAGGAGGGCCACCGTGCCGTCCTTGGAACCGCCGTCCATCACCAGGCATTCGAGGCGGCGATAGGTCTGGTCGAGGACGCTGCGCAGGCAGCGCTCCAGGAAATGCCCGCGGTTGAAGGTGGGCACAATGATTGAGATCAGCGGAGCCTGATTGCCAATCTCCGATTTGCAGTTCTCCATTTCTTTTTGTCGAGGATCAGTCGTCACACATGCGACGGCGCCGACTGCCAATGACGGCTGCGGATTTCCTGCTCCTGACTGGCGCCATAGCTCACTGGATCTGCTTGGGTGCTTCACCCTGCGCGCCTTTGGCCAGCAGGCTTCGGCCCTCGGTTTGAAACCATTCGATCGTGCGGGCCAGGCCGTGGGCCAGCTCATCGAATTCGGCCCGCATGTTCCCGACGCTGGTCACCATGGCGGGGGTGCCGGCGCCAGCGTGAGCTAACACACGTTCGCAACCCGGCAACTGCACTTCCAGCAGCGACTGATCGAGTCTCTGGCCGCGCGCCCAGCGGAACACCGGGATCGGCATCAGTAACTTGCCGATCGGCGCGGAGCACGGCAAGCGCCGGCTTTGGCCGCCGCCGTGGAGGATAAGCTGGCGGCTCCGGCCAAGCCCTTCAGCGAAGGGCTTCCCCGCGCCCGTTGCCTGCCAGGCCCCCGCCGGCAGGTTGGCCGTGCCCCCGCCTGAACCCAGCGACTGGCCGGGAGGATCGCACGCAGCAAAGCAGGCCGGTCGGCTGCGCTGTTCCAGCCTTTCGAACTCCTGCGCCATGGGCGACGGGAGCGTGAGCAGATGTTGTGTCGGTGTCACTGCAGCCGCCAAACAGTCTAGCCCTTCCCCCAAAAAAGTGCACCGTTTTCTTGAAACTGAAAGGGTCAGCCCCGGGAATCGGAAACATGGCTTGACGGAACGGCCGATTGAGGGCAGGATGCGTGCCGGCGGCTCGGCCGAAGGGCCGGCCCAGAGCAGCGGTTTGCTGCTCGGACTTTCGGACGAGCTCACGGCGCCGCAAGCGCCCGCCCCGGAACTTCCAGGGCCGCTGGCGGGGGCCAACCGCGGCGGGGAAAAACGCGCCCTGCGGAATTTTAGCGGGCGCGCAATCACGCGCTCCTCTCCGCGCCGCCGCCGCTGGCCCGGCCAGGCCGGGCCATTGCAGACTGAAAACTGCAAATTGAATCTGTATGACACCGGATGAGTCAGCGGAGCGGCGGTGGCGGTTGGCGGCCCGGGCAGGAAAAGTACCGGCTGCGCGGCCAGAGACCCGGCCGCCACGGCCGGAGATGGCTCAATTTAAAATCTTCAATTTGCGATTTACCCTTCCCAGGCCGCCTTGGTTGCGGCTCCGCCGCGCAACGCCCTGGGAGTAACCTGAGCGCGGATATGCCCTCCCAGGAACTGCACGTCGTCACCGGCGCTTTCGGCTACTCCGGCAAGTACATCGCCGCCCGTCTGTTGCAGGCCGGGCATCGGGTGCGCACCCTCACCAACTCGCCGGGGCGCGCCAATCCCTTCGGCAACCAGGTCGAGGCCCGGCCGTTTCACTTTGATGACCCGGCCCGGCTGGTCGAGTCGCTGCGCGGCGCGGCCACCTTCTACAACACCTATTGGGTCCGCTTCGACTACGGCAACTTCTACCATGCCCTGGCCGAGGAGAACACGTTGAAACTCTTCGCCGCCTGCCGCGAGGCCGGGGTGCGCCGCGTGGTGCACGTGAGCATCACTAATCCCTCCGAACAGTCGCCGCTGGCATATTTCCGCGGCAAAGCCAGGCTGGAACGGGCGCTCCAGGAGTCCGGTTTGTCTTGCGCCATCCTCCGGCCGGCCGTCCTGTTCGGCAAGGAAGACATCCTGATCAACAACATCGCCTGGTGCCTGCGCCGCTTTCCGGTCTTCGCCGTCTTCGGCGACGGACAATACAAGCTGCAGCCGCTCTACGTGGACGACCTGGCCAGGCTGGCCGTCGAGCAGGGGCGCGAGCCGGCCCACCGGATCATCGAGGCCATCGGCCCGGAGACTTTCAGCTATCGCGAGCTTGTCCGCAACCTCGGCGTCATCATCGGCAAGCCCCGCCCCATCATTTCGGTTCCGCCCGCCTTGGGTTACGCCCTGGGCCGGCTCATCGGCAAGTTCACCGGGGACGTCCCGCTCACCCGCGCGGAAATTGCGGGCCTGATGCAGAACCTGCTCTGCGGGGCCTCGCCGCCCGCCGGCGCCACCCGCCTGACCGATTGGGCGCGGGCCGAGGCGGCCAACCTGGGCCGCCACTACGCCAGCGAACTGGCCCGCCGCAGGCGGTGAGGCCCGACCATGCCGCGCGGCGGCATCTTGATATTGCGCCCGCCTGGCAGCAGGGCAAGCCTCCGGCCTGGCTCCGGGTTGGCGAGCGGGGCAGGGTGGGGCCTGCGAGCGGAGGCATGGCTGCCTGAGGCAAGCTGAAAGGATGCGCCACCAACCGGGGCGAGTATTAAAATGCGCGGGCGTTGCGCGTGGGCAAAATTTCACTTGTGACGGTCCGGAGATTGGTGCTACTATACTTTCGAGATCGATGCTACTAGCTTCTCGAGATTGATGCTGCCATCCTTTCAGCGGATGGGCAACCATGGCAGTTCGGCTGACGCAACATGAAAGTACTATTGGTGTATCCACAGAATCCGGACACGTTCTGGAGCTTCAAGCACGTGCTCCGGACGGTGTCCAAGCGCTCCTCTTTTGCGCCCTTGGGCCTGCTGACGGTGGCGGCGATGTTGCCGGCGGACTGGCAGCTCAAGCTGGTGGACCTCAACGTCGAGCGCCTGAAAGACAGTGATTTGCGCTGGGCCGATTACGTCATGCTTAGCGCGATGATCGTGCACAAAGAGTCGGTCAATGGAATCGTGGCGCGCTGCCAGGCCCAGCAAAAACCGGTCATTGCCGGCGGCCCGCTCTTCACCACCGGCTACGAAGAGTTCCCCTCGGTCCAGCATTTCGTCCTGGGCGAGGCCGAAGACCTCATGCCGCAGTTGGTGGCCGACATGCTGGCCGGCACGGTCCGCCCGCAATACCGCGCTCCCGCCCACCCCGACATCACCCGTGTGCCCGCCCCGCGCTGGGACCTCATCGATTCCCGACATTACGTCACCATGGCGGTCCAGTTTTCGCGCGGCTGCCCTTATGACTGCGAATTCTGCGACATCATCATCATGAACGGCCGGGTGCCCCGCACCAAGACCCCGGCCCAACTCATCGGGGAACTGGACACCCTCCGCCTCCAAGGCTGGAAGGACATGGTTTTCGTTGTCGACGACAATTTCATCGGCGACCAGAAGCGGACCAAGGTGCTGCTGCGGGAGATGATCGCCTGGCGCGAGCGCGTCCGGCCCAGCATGGGGTTTTTCACCGAGGCCTCGGTCAACCTGGTGGATGACCCCGAACTGTGCGACCTGATGGTCCGGGCCGGCTTCAAAAAGGTCTTCGTCGGCATCGAGACGCCGCAGCCCGAAAGCCTCCAGGAATGTCACAAGCTCCACAACAAAGGCCGCGACCTGGTGGAGGCCGTCAAGACCCTCCAGCGCGCCGGCCTGGAAGTCATGGGCGGCTTCATCGTCGGCTTCGACCACGACCGGCAGGATATCTTCAAACGCCAGTTCGAGTTCATCCAGCGCTCCGGCGTCGCCACGGCCATGGTCGGTTTGCTCCAGGCCCTGCCCCAGACCAGGCTCTACCATCGCCTCCGGCGCGAGGGGCGCCTGGAATCCAACTCCACCGGCAACAACACCGAAGCGTTCCTCAATTTCAAACCCAAATTGAACCGCGAGTTTCTCCAGGCCGGCTACCGCGACCTGATGAAAAAGCTTTACGAGCCCAAGGTCTATTACCAGAGAATCCGGACCTTCATGGACCAGCACCGGCCGCGCGGCCCGCGCACGCGCGTCTCGCCCGCCGATTTCCAGGCCTTTCTCAGGTCCTTCTGGCTGCTGGGCATCCGGGAGCGTGGACGCCACAATTACTGGCGCTTGTTCTGGAGCACCTTGCTGCGCCGACCCCGCCAGCTCCGTTGCGCCATCGAACTCGCCATCATGGGCTACCACTTCCGCCGCGTCGCCAGCCGGCTTTGATCGCACTGAAGACGCACCCAAGCGGCGGGCGTTTCGGAGTTCAGTTTAGTAGTCTATGAACGCCTCGGCCTGCCCGCCGGTCCGTCTGGAGTTGCTGCCGCTGGGCAAGGTCGTGTCCGTTGAGCCGGGCACGAGCTTGCAGGACGTGCTGTTCGTCCAGGGCGTCGAGTTTCCCTGCGGGGGACGCGGCCGGTGCAAGGGTTGCAGGATCAAGGTGCTGGCGGGCTCCCTGGCCGTCACCGAGGGAGACAAACAAAAGTTTTCAGCGGCCGAGCTGGCCGAGGGCTGGCGCCTGGCCTGCCGGGCCCGCGCCGAAGGTGATTTGCAGATCGAGTTGGCGCAATGGGAGGCGGCCATCCTGAGCGACGAGTCGGCCTTTGCGTTCGCGCCGCAGCCGGGCCTGGGCATCGCCGTTGATTTGGGCACCACCACGGTCGTAGCGCAGTTGCTGGACCTGGAGACTGGGCAGGTCCTTGGGGTGCGCGCCGAGTTGAATGCCCAGGCCAAACACGGCGCCGACATCATGAGCCGGGTGGAATTCGCCGTCGCCGCTGGCGGCCAGCGGGTTTTGGAAACACAAATCCGCAAGCAGATTGGCCGCCTGATCCGTGAGCTGCTTTACGGCGCTCGCAGCGGGGCCGGCGTCTCGCCCTCCGGTAGTGGGGCAGGCGTCCCGCCTGTCGGCGCCGCTGCCCTCCCTTCCCGCCATGAACCAGGCGCGCGCCGGCTTAACCGCATCGTGCTGGTCGGCAACACGGTGATGCACCATCTGTTCTGCGGGCTGAGCCTGGAGCCGCTTTCGCACTATCCCTTTGAGCCTGAGCAGCCTGGCTTGCGCGTGTGCCCGGCCGCCGAGCTGGGCTGGGAGTTGCCCGGCAATCCCGCCGTGCATTTCCTGCCCTGCCTGGGCGGATTCGTCGGCAGCGATATCCTGGCCGGGGTGCTGGCGACCCGCCTGCACGAGGCCGAGTCCCCGGCCGCGCTGATTGATCTGGGGACCAACGGGGAAATCGTGGTCGGCAACCGCGAAGGCCTCTTATGCGCTGCCACCGCCGCCGGGCCGGCGTTCGAAGGCGCGCGCATCTCCAGGGGCATGCGGGCGGCGACGGGCGCGATCTCCGAGGTGCGGCTCCAATCCGGCCGGCTGTGCTGCCGCGTGCTCGGCCAGGGGGAGCCGCGCGGCCTCTGCGGCAGCGGGTTGGTGGACGCCGTGGCCGCCGGCCTTGACCTCGGTTGGATTCGACCCACGGGCCGGTTGGCCAAGGGTGATTCATTCCTGCTGGCTGGGCCCGTTTGGCTGACGCAGCAGGACGTGCGCGAATTACAACTGGCCAAAGGGGCCATCGCCGCCGGCCTGCGCCTCCTGCTACAGCAGCGCGGCACGGCCCAGGGCGAGGTCACCCGCGTTTATCTCGCCGGCGCCTTCGGCAATTATATCAATTACGCCAGCGCCCGCCGCATCGGCCTGCTGGGATTCCCCCCGGAAAAGGTCCAAGCCGCGGGCAACACGGCCCTGCTCGGGGCCAAACTTGCCCTTTTCAACCTCCACGAACACAACGGCGCCTATCCGGACCTGCGGCGCAGGGTCAGGCATGTTTCCCTCAACGAAGACCCCCACTTCCAGGATGCCTTTGTCCAGGAGATGGGATTTCCGGACAAGAGTTAATTCCAATTCGCGTTCAAGATGGCACTAATTCGCTTGTCCTTTGGGCCTCTGGCTTCGTTGCTCGCTCGTTGCAGATCGCTGCGGATATGCGCCTCGCTTGCGCCTCGCCAGAGGCCCAAAGTCCTGCGCGCCTTAGTGCCATCTTGAACGCTCGTTGGAATAAAAGGGTTGCCGGCGCAATTCCGCGTTTTAGTTGACTCGCGTCAAGGCCTGGCGCCCTCGCTGGCCGCAATTTATGCCAATGAAAGAGCAAAGGATGTGTGGTGAGACGCGGCGGCCAGCGGGAAAATGCGAGCCGTCAATATGAACTGGACGAAGCCACTGGGACCAGGCTGCCGGGGAGAAGCCCCGTGTGAGATTTGCCCCTTGAACCGGGTCAAAGCCGGCGTGGCCGTGCGCATCAAGAAGCTGTGCGCGTCGCCCGAGATGCAGGACCGGCTGCGTGAAATCGGCTTCTGCGAAGAGCGGATCATCAGGCTGCTGACCAGCCACACCAACTACATCTGCCAGGTCTGCAACGCCCGCCTGGCCATTAGCGAGCGCTTGGCGCGGCTCATTATGGTCGAACCGGTCCAGCCGCCGCTGGCGCGGGCGTCGCGGTGAGCCAGGGGGAAATCGGCCGGTGCGGGTGCTGCCAGACTTGCTTGCTTTTCGAGACTTGGGGTAAAGCAGTCGAGTTTTTCAGGCGGCGATTTTGGCTTGGGCAAGGGCTTGGTCACCCTGCGCGGCGCTGCTTATTCGCCTCCAAACTGGAAGGATATTCTCGAGGACCGGGATGCGGATTTAGGGGCCGCTCTTGAAGAAGCTCTCCCGTTGCTCAAAGAAAAAACCTGAATATGATTTCGGGTGGTTCGGCGGCGCGCCCGGCGGCAAGTGATCAAAGCTCCGTCGTAAAGCGATCGCTTCGACTGCGAACTGCGGTGTAAGTGCAAAGAAGAGGACTTGAAGGAACAGAGCAGGGGCGATCCGGCCAAGGTGGCGATGGCGGGGCGGTTGCGGCGCGAGACCACTTTGACCGTCCGGCAGATAGCGCAACGGCCTGGGAAGCTGGAAAAGCCTCAACCACAAGCTTTACCTGCGCGGCAAAGCAGGCCCTTGGGCAGCGGCGAGCAACCTGATGAAGAAAAAAAATCGGGAACGGCAGTTTTTTTACCTGTTGACACCCGCCCTAAAGGGTGACGCCTTTCTGCGACTCCTCTCTGTCCCCGGTTTTCCTGTCCGCCTTCAAGGTCAACCCACCTCTCTCCGCCGGCGGTTTTGGCTTCCCTTACGCCCTCATTTCCTTGACAATCTGGCCCGCCTTGAACACGAATCGAGCCGTTTTCCTCGACCGCGACGGGACGATTATTGAAGAGAAGCATTATCTTCACCGCCCCGAGCAGGTCGTGCTCTTTCCCGGCGCCGCCGCCGCCCTCAAGCGCCTCCAGGACGCCGGGTTCAAACTCATCATCATCTCGAACCAGGCCGGCGTCGGGCGCGGCTATTTCACGCTGGCGGATGTCGAGCGCGTCCACCGGCATCTGCACGCCGAATTGGGCCGCCACGGCGTGCGCCTCGACAAAATCTACGTCGCCCCCGAGGCCCCGGACCAGCCGAGCCACGGGCGCAAACCCTCCCCCCAATTCCTCTTGGACGCCCGCGACCAATTCGCGCTCGACCTTGCGGAAAGCTACCTGATCGGCGACAAAGTCATTGATTTGGAATGCGGCTGGAACGGGGGCGTGAAAAAATGCCTGCTGGTGCGCACCGGCTACGGCGCCGACCTCGAGCGCACCGCCCCCGACCAGCTCCCTCCCGCCGTGGTGGTGGACGACTTGCCGGCGGCGGCCGACTGGATTCTCAACGCCTCCCGCCCTACATTGACCGATCACCGGTCACTGACCACCAATCACCAACCACCAATCACCAGTCACCAAGGGAATTGAACGTATGTGCGGCATCGTAGGATATATCGGCAAGCAAACGGCCACCCCGCTCCTCGTGGAGGGATTGCGGCGGCTGGAATATCGCGGTTATGACTCGGCGGGGCTTTGCACGCTCGCGGACGGCGCCCTGGTGGTGCGCAAATGCATGGGCCGCGTGGCCCGCCTGGCCGAACTGGTCGAGCAACACCCGGCCGGCGGCTGCCTGGGCATCAGCCACACCCGCTGGGCCACCCACGGCCTGCCCAGCGACGCCAACGCCCACCCGCACCTGGACCGCTCCGGCAACCTGGCCCTGGTCCACAACGGCATCATCGAAAACTACGCCGCCCTCCGCCAAAAACTCCTCAAGGACAAACACCACTTCCTCTCCCAAACCGACACCGAGGTCCTGGCCCACCTGATCGGCCATCACCTCGACCAGCGCCTGGCCGGGGGCCAGCCGCTCACGGCCGCACTGCTCGCCCACGCCGTCCTGGCCGCCACCCGCCAGGTCATCGGCACCTACGCCATCGCCCTGGTCGACGCCCGCCTGCCCGGCCACCTCCTCGGCGCCCGACGCGGCTCGCCCCTCGTCCTGGGCCTCGGCCAGGGCGAAAACTTCCTGGCCAGCGACGTCTCCCCCATCGTCGCCCACACCCGCAAAGTGATCTACCTGCACGACAGCGACATCGTCATCCTCACGCCGGGGACCTGCTCGATCACCGCCGGCGGCAAACCAGCCCGCCGCGCCGTCAGCACCGTCGATTGGTCGGCCGAGGCCGCCGAGCGCGGGGAGTTCCCCCACTACATGCTCAAGGAGATTCACGAGCAACCGGAGCGCGTGGCCGACCTGCTCCGCCGCGTGCTGCGGCCCGGCGCCGACGCGGTCCAGTTCGAGCAGGCGGCGCTCAGCCAGCGCCACTTGGGCCGGGTCCGGCGCTTGCTGCTGGTGGCCTGCGGCACCAGTTGGCACGCCGCGCTGGCGGGCGAATACATCATCGAGAGCTTGGCCCGGCTGCCCGTGGAAGTCGAATGCGCCAGCGAAATGCGTTACCGGAACCGGCCGCTCGAGCCCCAGACGCTGGTGGTGTCCATCTCGCAATCCGGCGAGACCGCCGACACCCTGGCCGCCATCCGCGGCGCCCGCGCCCAGGGCGCCCGCACCTTGGCCATCGTCAATGTGGCCGGCTCGACCATCGCCCGCGAATCCGAGGCCGACCTGCAAATGCGCGCCGGCCCGGAGATCGGCGTCGCCTCGACCAAGGCCTTTGTCATGCAGGTCCTCTGGCTCACTCTGCTCGGCCTGGCGCTCGGACGCCAGCGCGGCCACCTCTCCCCCGCCCAGGGCCGCAAGCTCGTCCGCGAACTCCAGGCCATCCCGGACAAGCTCCGCCAGGTCCTGGCCGGCGAGGCTCGCATCCTGGCCGTGGCCAAAAAGTACGCCCAGGCCAGGGGATTCCTCTACATGGGCCGACAATACAATTTCCCCATCGCCCTCGAAGGCGCGCTCAAGCTCAAGGAAATCTCCTACATCCACGCCGAGGGCTATCCCTCCGCCGAGATGAAACACGGCCCCATCGCCCTCATCTCCCCCGACTTCCCGAGCCTCTTTGTCCTGCCGCGCGACGCCATGTACGACAAAAACATGAGCAACGTCCAGGAAATCAAGGCCCGCAAAGGCCCCATCATCGCCGTGGCCACCGAAGGAGACCAAGAAATCGCCCGCCAGGCCGACGACGTGATTTACGTCCCGCCCACGCTCGACTGCCTGCAACCGCTGCTGACCGTGGTGCCCCTCCAACTGCTGGCCTACCACATCGCCGTCCTCCGCGGCTGCGACGTCGACAAACCCCGCAACCTCGCCAAAAGCGTGACGGTGGAGTAAAGAAACACTTGTGGGCCGGAGTGTGTATCCACGGAATAATGATGGAAACCAGGTAATAAAGTCGGAAACTGCGGAATAAACATGGAAACTGGAGGGCCTTTGGGGAGGCTTTGGCAGGGAATAAACTTGGAAACTGTCATAACTCGTTTCCTGGCAGCTAGATACGCATGCTCTCATCCGCTGTTGATTACGTTTACTGACCTGACGGATAAGCGTCCCAAACTACCGCGCCACGTCGCGACAGTGCCATATTGACTCAGTTGCCACTCCATCAGGCGGCCTGCAAACACTTTCCGATTTGGAGAAACCTCTGGAGGCCGGAGTAACTGCTGACGACTGGTGACGCCCCCATAGAACCGCCTCAGACACGGTAAGCGGCTTGGAACATGGGCGCCTTGTGCGGCCAGGGTCCCGAGGATCCCCGCTTTGCGGGACATCCCACTGTGACCTGCTCCGACAATGCCGCCCGCCACGCCAGCCGCGTGGACCCGGAGTTGGTGGCCCAAATCCCGGTGCTGATGTTCCGGGACCTCTTGGAGCGCCGCACCTTTGATAGCGTCCGCACTTTTGACCGCTGGTATGTCATGGTGGCCGATGGCAGCGTTAAGGGAAAATGCCGTCAGGGCTTCCAAGAGGGCGGCAAGTCCTCCACAGGCGGCGCTCGCTACCGCTATGTCCTCCAACTCTCGGTCATCGGACCCGAGGGCACACTCTTACCACACAATCCGCCCCCACCGGTCACTCGACCACGATAGCCCCGTCCCCCGGCTGGTCCAGTCAGCGGATCGTCGCCAGGTGGTCGAATTACCCTTAGTCGGTGGCCTCCATCATTGTTACCTGCGACAGGCCGCCTGACGAAAAGGCAGATGGGCCACTCGTCAGGGTCCGCTCGGAGCACCGGGGCTGATCCGGTCCACGTGCGGAGGGGCTCAGGTGTCTTCCCGGCTTCATGATTTTCATCCCCGAAAGGGGAGTTTCCGTAGGCGACAGACTGGCCGACGTTCGGCAAGGAGGCACGATGTGCCGGCGACAAGGTTTCTGCTACCCACAGCGAGGGCTTCTTTGAGTCGCGGTTTGCCGGGAAGTGGAATCCTGTCTCCGCGTTGTTTTGTTCTCTCGGAACAGGATCGAAGGCATTCGAATCTTCACCGCGTTTTCGCCTCGGGAGTGCTTGCTTGCGAGTGTGGCTGAGTATCCCATATCTTCACCGTCCGATCCAGGCTTGCCGCGGCCAGCCGTTTCCCGTCCGGGCTAAACGCCACGCTCATGACTACGTCGGTGTGCCCTTTCAACGTGAGCGTCTCCTGACCGCTCGTGGCGTCCCACACCTTCACCGTCCGATACCAGCTTGCTGACGCGAGCCGGTTCCCGTCTGGGCTAAACGCCACACTCCTGACCGGGCCGCTGTACCCTTTCAACGTCAGGGTCGCCTGACCGGTCGTGGCGTCCCACACCTTCACCGTCTGATCATCGCTTGCCGACGCCAGCCGTTTCCCGTCTGCGCTGAACGCCACGCCCCAGACTGCGGCGGCATGCCCTTTCAGCGTGAGCATCTCCTGACCACTCGTGGCGTCCCACACCTTCACCGTCGCAGCCCGGCTTGCCGAGGCCAGCCGTTTTCCGTCCGGGCTAAACGCCACGCTCGTGACGTCGTCGGTGTGCCCTTTCAGCGTGAGCATCTCCTGACCACTCGTGGCGTCCCACACCTTCACCGCCTGATCCTGGCTTGCCGACGCGAGCCGTTTCCCATCCGGGCTAAACGCCACGCTTACGACCAAGTCCCTGTGCCCTTTCAACGTGAGCGTCTCCTGATCGCTCGTCGCGTCCCACACCTTCACCGTCCCATCAGTGCTTGCTGACGCCAGCCGTTTCCCGTCCGGGCTGAACGCCACGCCGCAGACCCCGCCGGTGTGCCCTTTCAACGTGAGCATCTCCTGACCACTCGTGGCGTCCCACACCTTCCCCGTCTGATCAGAGCCTGCCGACGCCAGCCATTTCCCGTCCGGGCTAAACGCCACGTCCATGACCATGTCTCTATGCCCTTTCAACGTGAGCGTCTCCTGACCACTCGTGGCATCCCACACCTTCAGCGTCTGATCATTGCCTGCCGACGCCAGCCGCTTCCCGTCCGGGCTAAACGCCACGCTCAGGACCCCGTCTGTATGCCCTTTCAACGTGAGCGTCTCCTGACCGCTCGTGGCGTCCCACACCTTCAGCGTCTTGTCGAAGCTTGCCGACGCCAGCCGTTTCCCGTCCGGGCTAAACGCGACTCTCATGACCGCCCCGTTGTGCCCTTTCAACGTGAGTATTTGCTGACCGCTCATGGCGTCCCACACCTTCACATCATTGCTCGCCGACGCCAGCCGTTTCCCGTCCGGGCTAAACGTCACGCTCCAGACCCAGTTGGCGTGTTTCAACGTGAGTGTTTCCTGACCGCTCATGGCGTCCCACACCTTCACCGTCCCATCATTGCTTGCCGACGCCAGCCGTTTTCCGTCCGGGCTAAATGCCACGCTAAGAACTGAGGTGCTGTGGCCTTTCAACGTGAGCGTCTCTTGACCGGTCGCCGCGTTCCACACCTTTACCGTCTGATCCTTGCTTGCGGACGCCAGCCGTTTCCCGTCCGGGCTAAATGCCACGCTTGCGACCGGGCCGCTGTGCCCTTTCAACGTGAGCAAATCACTGTGACAGAGGCGATCCAGGTAAAACCACTCAAAGTTCCGCAAGTCCGGTTGGCCCGGTTGGGGGCGGTGCAGGTCGAGAAGCTCCACCATCCGGCCCACGTTCGCTTCGTCCCAAGCCCACTTCGCCAGGTTCATGTTGGCGCCATAGAGGAGGCGCTGACTGCGATCGCGTTCGGTCTCGGCGATGCGTCGGAGTTCGGTTTCCCGTTGCTTCGCGCTCATCTCCTTCAGCCTGGCCTCTTCCGCGGCGGTGAAGAGGGACTTGTTCTTGATGGCCTGGGCGGCGGAGACGCAGGCGCTCACGGTCAACAGCAACGCGAAGCAGGCGGCTGCGGCCAAGGCAACCTTGTGTCGGCGAGCGTACTTCTGAAGATGATAGATGGGACTCGGCTTCACTGCCGTCACCGGCTCGTTGTCGAGGTAATGCCGGATGTCCAACGCAAAGGCGCTCGCCGTTTCGTAGCGCCGCGAGCGGTCCTTGTCTATCGCCTTCAACACCACCCAGTCCAGTTCGCCACGGATCAGCTTGGGCAACCGGGCTGGCTCAATCGCGCGGCTCCGCGCCACCGTAGTCAGTTCGTCGTTGGTCAGGGTGGTCAGCCGGTGGGAGGGCCGCGGCGGCTCGATCTCCCGGATTCGGCGCCGGATTTCATCAAACCCGCCGCAGGCCAGTTCCTTTGCTTCCACCGGGGTTCTCCCGGTGAGCAGTTCATAAAGCAGCACCCCGAGCGAATAAATGTCGCTGCGGGTGTCGATGTCGCTGCTGTCCAGCGCCGCCTGCTCAGGGCTCATGTAGGCCGGCGTGCCCATGAACTGATGGAATTGGGTGAAGACAATCTTGTCGGTAAGATCGTGTTGCGTGGCCTTGGCGATGCCGAAGTCGATCACCTTCGGCACGGGGCGGCCGTCGATGGTCGCGACGAGAATGTTCGAGGGCTTGAGGTCGCGGTGGATGATGCCCTTTTGGTGCGCGTGCTGGATCGCGTGACAGATGGGAATGAAGAGCTCGAGCCGCTGGCGGGTGGAGAGCCGGTGCTCATCGCAGAATTTCGTGACGGTCTGCCCCTTTACCATCTCCATGACGAAGTAGGGTCGACCCGTTTCGGTGCAGCCGCCATCGAGCACGCGGGCCATGTTGGGATGATCCATCATGGCCAGTGCCTGCCGCTCGGCTTCGAAGCGGGCAACGACCTGCTTGGTGTCCATGCCAAGCTTGATGATCTTCAGCGCCACTCGGCGGCGGACCGGCTCCTTCTGCTCGGCCATATAGACCACACCAAAGCCACCTTCGCCGATCATCTGTAGTAAGGTGTAACGGCCAATGACCGCCCCGGGGCCTTCGGCGATCGGCGTCATCGCCGGGGCCCCGGCATCTATCAAACCCGGCAGGTTGCTCACGTCCACCGCCCTCCGGTCAAAGAAGTCATCCGCCGCCGACGTCGCCCGGAGCAGGCTTTCGATGCGCTTTCGCATCGCTGGGTTGCCATCGCAGGCAAGATCGAGGTAGGCGGATAGTTTCTGCGGGTCCGCGAATTGGCGGGCGGCGTTGAAGACGGCCTCTTCGGCAGGGCTGGCGGTCATAGATGTCATTATCGTTTGTCCTTCCATCAAGAAGTACGCTCTTTTCGCCGCCGACCCGACAGGCCCAATCAACTTTCTTGTAATGGGTCAGTGGAGCGCGGCATTCATGCCTTGCTCTTTCGGTCTATTTCAGAGCTCGTTCAAACAGCCAGGCCTTGGCGTAGGACCAGTACCGCTCGACGGTCCGGGGCGAGAGATTGAGCAGTTCGGCGATTTCCTTCTCGTCGAGCCCCACGAAAAAGCGAAGCTTCACGACCTCCGCCTTTTCGGGCGCCAGCAGAGCCAGTTCTTCCAGGGCGGTGTTGATCTGGATCAATCGCTCGTCATCTGCCGGCGCAGCGATTTCGACGTCATCGACGTCAACTCGCTGAAGCATGCCCCCGTGGCGCTCTCGCAATTTGCGCCGGGCACGTTCAATCAGCAGATGCCGCATCGCCTGCGCCGCAGCGGAGAAGAAATGGCGGCGGCTTGCATACTGGCGGTTGGCGCCATCGACCAGCCGGAGCCAGGCCTCGTGAACAAGAGCGGTCGCCTGAAGCGTCTGCCCGCCCGGTTGCTGGGCCATCTTGGCGGCGGCGAGTTTTCTGAGCTCCTGGTACACCAGCGGCAACAGTTCCTCCGCAGCTTTGGGATCGCCCTGCTCGATCAACTCGAGGATGTGCGTGACTTCACTCATGGCAGCCGCAGGTTCCGCCGCCTTTGTAACTTAGATCCACCAGAAATCCAAGTGTCAAACCTGCGATGAGCGGCGGACCGCAGCCACGCTCCGAACGTTGAACCTTGAAATTTGGGGTCTTCCGCAGAATTTGTGGGTGAATTGACTGTACATGTGTTCAGTTTTGGGGTGTTTGAGACCTTGGCCACGCGGGCCGCGCTCGGGCGCGCCTGAAACGCTCCGCGACGAATCGAGCGGCCTGACGGCCGGGAGAGGGGATTCAAGCAATTCCGGCGCGGCCAGGGTATGGCTCCGCTAAGGAATTGCTTGTGAACGTGTGCTTGGTTGGAGTTGGCTGGCGCGCAAATGGCATAGCTGATCTGCCCGGGTTCCACTAGCCTGGGTCGTGTGAAAAGGGCTCTATGGCAGACTCCGTGGGTCAAAATGGCCCTCCAAGGCGGCCAGTGCCCACCTCCGTGATGGGACAGCATGACGCACCACCTCGCTGGCCGCAGGCGATGACGAGTTTTGGGCTTTGAACAGTGGATTGCAGGGGCATCCGCAAGGGTGGGACCCAGTGGTCACCACACGTCGGCCTGCATTTCGGGCCGTTTCGGGCCGAAAACAGGGCGTTTCCCCCGCTTTGGCACCGGCGTTTACCCACAGATTCTGCTGAGGAGGCGAAATTTGAACCTTGACGCGCATACTCCGCCGCAACTCATACCAGTTTGCTTTTAAAACCAGCCGCAAAACCGTCCATGGTCTTTATCGGACTGGAGTTTAGCCGATGAATTGCCCAAGATCCGGGACCAACTTGCAAGCAGAGACGATAACTCATAGGAGTTTGCTTTTCCGCGTGGTGGGAGCATGCCCGAACCGAAGTGGCTGTTCCAGGTCAAACCGACCGGAATTGGGCCCGCTAAGCTCTGCTGCCGCCTTCGGCTCCCGGCCGGCCGGAGCCACCACGGGATAAAGACCACGTGATCTTTGCATTCCCACTTTCGTACGGTTAAGACTCTCGTAATCATTCATGATTTGAGCTTCCTGTTGTCGACCTTGAGCGGTTCACAACACGGATGCTCAACGGACTCCCGGAGCTGTCAAACTCTGGGAGTCTCCCCGGCAGAGCCGGGGGGTTTCCCGGTCATCTAATACCAGTTTCCAACTTTGTTGTTCAGTCTGAAATCATTCAGTTGTGATTTTCCTAAGGAATACGCGAATCTCAGTTTCCGACTTTATTGCTCTTGTACAAAGACCTTCTGCACCTGGAAAAGAAAGGCTACGAGGTCTGGAGCGAGATGATGCAACCGCTGTTCACGGAGATGCTGGCGGATAATTGAGTCAGACAAGCGGCACCGATTCCGTCCCCTGCCAACACCCAAATGGGAGAACGGCAAGGTTGACAGGGAACAGGTGTTCTGTATATCGTGCGAGTGATGTTACACTGATTGCCCGGCATGAATGCTTCTCAATCCATCACTGTGGAAACGGGGCGCAAGCTCCGCGCGCTCCGTTTGCGCGCCCATCTGTCCATGCGGGAACTGGCCCGGCAGGCCGGGGTCGCGGCCAGCTACGTGTCGAATCTTGAAGCCGGGCGCGTCTCCGCCACGCTCGCCAGCCTGCGTAAACTGCTGGTGGTCCTCAGCCCGGACATCGGTCCGTTTTTCGCTTTGGCACGGCCCGCCGTCGAAGGCTGGGTTTTCCGCCGGCAACAGATGCAGACGACCTCCGATGCCGGCCGCAGCTACACGTTCATCCTGCCGGTCCGGGCGGATCTTCGACTGAACATGATGGATGAAGAGCTGTTCGCGGGCGAGCAGCCGGAATTCGAGACGCTGGACGGCGACCTCGCCGGCTATGTCCTCTCTGGCGAACTCGTTTTGGAGTTCGAGGGCGAGAAGCCGCAAATCCTCCACGCCGGGGATGCCTTTTACGCGCCCGCTGGCCGGCCGGTGCCCGGCGGGTGCGGTTGGGGGAAGTCGGTCCGCTTGGTGACGGTCGCCATGCAGCAGGGCCACCCGCGACTGCGGAACCGATCGATCCGCGAAAACCGGGGCTCAACGGAGCCCTCCCGCCGCCCGCTTGGGACTGCCCGAGCTGGTCGTAAATCCAAGTCACGCCGCCGACCCTTCAGCCGACCATGCCCATGAACCCCGCAAAACTCGTAACCCTAATACCGTTGGCAGTCTCCCTGGCCGCCGCGGCGGGCAGGGATGGATCTTCCGGGCCACAGAATCGGTTGGATTTGGCTGGAGAATGGACGATGCAGTCCTCGTTCCTTGAGCGAGGCGCGGGGCCGAACCTGTCCCAACCCGGCTGGGCCACCAGGAATTGGCATGGCGTCCAGGTGCCTACCACTGTTCTCAACGCGCTGGTGAAGAACGGTGTTTATCCCGATCCGCGAGTGGGGTTGAACGCCTGTCAAATCCCTGACAGCTCCGACGAGTTCAACCAGAAGCACGACCTGGCCAAGTACAGTCATCTGCCCGACAAAAGAAACCCGTGGCGCGATCCCTGGTGGTTCCGGCGGGAATTCACGCTGCCCAAGATGCCCGCCGACCGCCGCGTCTGGCTGCACTTCGATGCCATCAATTACCGCGGCGACGTGTGGGTCAACGGCCGACAGATCGCCGAGGGCAAGGAAATGGCCGGCATGTTCCAGCGGTTTCAATTCGACCTCACCGAGCAGGCCAGGACCGGCGTGAACGCGCTGGCGGTGAAGGTTTATCGGGTGGACCATCCCGGCGTGCCGGCCAAGCAGGTGGAGGTCCTAGGACCGGATCGCGGCTACCAGTCCGAGCTGATGCGGGACGTCACGGAGATCATGACCATCGGTTATCCCGTGCCGCCGCCCTGGCAGCCCAACCCCGAGCAACGTGAGCACCTCTGCCGTTCCCTGACGCTGCTTAGCACCAGCACGCCCGCAGACCGAAAAACCGTGCGGGTCCTCTTCTACGGACAGTCGATCACGCAACAGGCTTGGTGGAAGGAGGTGGAACGCTACCTGCGCGCCACCTACACCAACGCCAACCTGATCGTCGAAAACCGCGCCATCGGGGGACACGCCTCGCAACTTCTGGTCAAAACCGCCGAAGCCGACCTCTATCCGTTCCAGCCCGATTTGCTGATCTTTCATGTCTATGGGTCCCACCTCGAATATGAAAACATCATCCGCCGGGTCCGCGAGCGCACCTGCGCGGATATTCTGCTGCAAACCGATCACCTCACCAGCGACGCCAGCCTGACGGAAGAAGCCGACCCCGCGAAGTTGAGTCCCGCGCAGTGGGACCCTTGGATGAACCACGTCTTCCTGCCGACGACCGCCTCAAAATACAGCGCCTGCCGCGCCGACATCCACGAACTGTGGAAAGCGTATCTCAAGGCCCACCAGTTGAAAGCGGCCGATTTGCTTCGGGACGGTGTTCATCTCAACGCGCACGGCGAGTGGCTGATGGCCGAATTGCTCAAGGCCTACCTGGGGCCGCTTCGCCCCAAAGCCGGTTACGATCCCTTCAACGAGCCCCGCGTGCGCACGGTGCTCTTGGCGCCCTCCGCCAGCCAGGAGTCGTTCCGGCTCGAATTCACCGGCAGCCGCGCGGACCTTATCTTCAAACCGAATGCCAAGGCAGGTCTCTCGGTGCTGGTGGACGGCAATCAACCTTCGGCCATCCCCGAGCTCTATTGCTTCACGCGCGTTTCGGCTTTTCCGATGAGTGACTGGCCCGTGTTGCTGAGAGTCAGCGCGGCGTCGCCGCTGGTCGCGGAGGATTGGGCGCTCAAGATCGACCAGGCGTCTCCGGATGGAAAGCTCTGCCATTTCACCCTGCGCGGCAGCGTGACCGGGGAAGATGGGGAGGGCTCGAGCACCAACCGCTTCGTTTCCAAGTCCGGCCGCATTGTGATTGAGCCGGACGACTGGAACCTCGCCTACAGCGTCGCCGTCTTTAAGCGCCCCTTGCCCGAGAATCACACCGCCACCTGGCGGGCGATTCTCCGGGGCACCGACACCGCCATACCTCCAGCCGCCTCACGCGGCACAGAAGCCTGTGTCACCCTCGCGCAAGGGCTTCCGCCAGGCCGTCATGTCCTTGAGTTGCGAGGAGAGAGAGTGGCAGAACAGATTCGGGCGATCCGGTTCTATTGCCCGCAGGGCGAGTTCGGCAAGACCGCTGGTCCGAAGTGAACATTACTTCTTATGCATCAAGTCACACACCCGGACGAGTTGAGCCGGCGTCGTTTTCTCGGCGCGCTGGCACTTGCGCCGGCGGTGGTGAAGGCCGCGGCAGCGGCTGCGGTTGCCGACCCAGGCCCTTTAATTTCGAACGGCGCGTTTTTGGTCAACGGCCGGCCACCCACGGGAGTTTTCCTGACGCGCGATGCGCGAGTCCCGACTTTCATGACCCGAATTTAGAATGACAACCTTGCCACTATGAAAACGCGCCGCATTTCAGCTTCGGAGATTGCTTGTGTTGCCACCCTGCTCCTGACAGGAGTGAGGTGTGGCGGGCAGACCCTCAAGAGCCTGGACCCGCCGGTGCTTCTCCCTGACGGGGCAGAGTTCAAGACCTGGGAAGCACCGCTTAAGTTCACCCGTACTTACTATGTGGACGGGTCAACTCCAAGGGCCTCGGATGCCAACCCCGGCACCAAAGAGCATCCTTTCGCCACCATCAACCAGGCCGCCCGGGTGCTCGGTCCGGGCGAACGCGTCATCGTAGCGGCCGGTATTTACCGGGAACGGGTTTGCCCCGCTCGGAGTGGAACGGGCCGTGAGCAGATGATCAGTTATGAAGCCGCGCCTGGAGCGCGGGTGGTGCTGAAGGGCTCGCGCGTGTTTCGCGAACGCTGGAGCCCGGCCGATTCGGGTTCACCGACGCGCATTTGGCAAGCGCCCCTTGATGCCGAATACTTCCAGGGTTACAACCCGTTTGACATCGACAACGTCACCTCCCGGCAGTTTGACATCATGGACTTTGCCAGGCCGCTGCGCGGCAAAGCGCCGTGCAGTCTGCCGCGAGGGCTCATCTTCCAGGATGGCCGCAGGCTGACGCAGGTCGGCAACCGCTCCGGCCTGGACGGACGTGAGGGCTGCTATTGGGTGGACCGCACCAATCAGATACTCTTCGCCAGCTTTTTCGGCCAGGCGCGGCCGGACCAGGCCCTGCTCGAAATCACCACGCAGGAAACCGTTCTTGCGCCGGAGCAAATCGGCCTTGGCTACATCCGGGTTAAGGGGTTCGTCGTCGAGCAGGTCGCCGGCCCCTTCCCCTGGGAACAAGTCGGGGCGATTTCCACCACTCGTGGGCATCACTGGATCATCGAAGACAACACTGTGCGCCAGGTCAACGGGGTCGGCATCGATGTGGGGATCCAACTGCACCAATGGCCGCAGCCGGCGCTGGCTGGCTTCCACATCGTGCGCCGAAATACGGTGACGGATTGCGGCATCTGCGGGATTTGCGGCTTGGGGCCGGGCGGCGGCCGTGAATTCGGCCTATTGGTCGAGGACAATGTGCTTCTCCGCAACACGTTTCACGACACCGAACGGTTATACGAGACAGCCGGCATCAAGACGCACAATAACGTCCACTGCCTGATTCGGCGCAACCTGATCCTGGATACATACCATGGCGCGGGCATCTGGATGGATTGGGACAATCGCAACTCCCGGTGTTGTCAGAACATCATTGTCAACGCGCAAACCATGCACGGCGGGATTTTTGTCGAGGCGTCGTATGTGCCCAACTTGATTGATCAGAATTTCATCTGGGGCACACAGGGCCACGGCATTTACGAACATGATTGCAGCCACCAGGTGTTTGCGCACAACTTCATCGGCCGGAGCACCGGTTCAGGGTTGCATCTCCACGGCAAAATCACTGACCGCCGGATCGGCGGGCAGGAACCCGAATACGGCCTGCACCAGGTCCGGAACAACCTCCTGTATCAGAACACGAAGTCGAACGTCTTTAGGGGCCAGCCTTCGACGATTAGCGGCAATCTGTCGGAGGGGATCACGGCTGCGTTTGACCGCCAGGAGTTGCAGTTGGCCTGGTCGGTCACAGGTCGGCTGCCTCTGTGCGAGCCTGTGCCGGAGGTCCGTTACGACTTCTTTGGGAAACATCGAAAAGGCCCAAAGGTGGCTCCCGGTCCCTTCGCTCGAACCCCGGCCCAAAATGCCAAGGTCAGGCTCTGGCGTGGAACGCTCCCGGATCGGGCCAGTGCTCCGGCGCCCAAGCTGGTTCTCGCTGGCAAGGCTCCTGGCCGCACTTTCGAGGGCGTGGGCGGCGCCACCGGCAGCACTCCCTGGCGGACCTACAAGGGAAGCACCATGGACAACCTCGCGAGTCCAATGACGCAGCCACCACTGTATCCCCCTGAATCTGTGGATGACTACACCCCGGGATGGGACAAGGTTCATTTCCCATCACCGGCCCGGGAAGGGTCGGCCAAGCGGCCAGTGGGGCGCCCATCAAAAGCCGCAGTAACAACACTCACAAACCATGACAAGAGCTAGCGCGCTGGCAATCGGTTTAACCCGATCATTGTATGCCGGAAGGCCGCCTTTCAGGCTTTGCCCGTCCAGTAGCCCCGAGCCGGCTGAAGGTTGCCACGTCCTTGCGATGGCGGCGCCGCTAATTGTTTGTCTATTTTGTCCCGGCACAGTCCTGTCGCAAACCAACCACACAGCCATCCCGTGGGACATGAACACACTGGCCGGCGCCCCCAAGTGGACAGCTCTGGAACGTCCGAAATCTGGGGCTGTGAAGGCCATCACGTTCGCGGGAATGCCTTTTCGCGGCAAACCGACCCGTGTTTTCGCCTGGCTGGGGGTGCCCAAAGTGAAGGCCGGCCAGAGAGTGCCAGCCATGGTCCTCATTCATGGTGGGGGCGGAACCGCGTTTGACGAGTGGGTGCGCCTTTGGGTTGAACGGGGATATGCCGCTATTGCCATGGACACCTGCGGCCAGGTCCCGGTGGGCAACTACGGCCAATGGGTTCGCGACGCGCAGGGCGGGCCAGCCGGTTGGGGCGGCTTTGACCAGGTGAACTGGCCCCGCGAAGATCAATGGACTTATCAGGCAGTGGCGGATGTCATTTTGGCCCATTCCTTGATTCGCTCCCTGCCGGAAGTGGACCCCGAACGCACCGGGGTTACCGGCATTTCCTGGGGAGGCTATCTGACCTGTATTGTTGCCGGGGTGGACCACCGGTTCAAACTGGCCGTGCCCGTCTATGGCTGCGGTTTTTATCGTGACACCGTTTTTGAAGACGATTTGAAACGGCTCAGCCCGGAAGATGCCGCCCGGTGGACGGCGTGGTGGGATCCCTCCGTCTATTTGGGAAGCGCAGAGTTACCCATGCTCTGGGTCACTGGCAGCAACGATTTTGCATATACACTGAATGCCTTGCAGCATTCCTACCGTTTGCCCAAGGGACCGCGCATACTCTGCATCCGGCTCCGGATGCCCCACGGGCACGGGGGGGCCGGCGAAAATCCCGAAGAAATCCGCGTCATTGCTGATAGTCTTCTGAAAGGCGGAGTCCCGCTCCTTGCGATCACCGGGTCGGGACGCGAGGGAACAAACGTCTGGGCTACGTATGCCGCCAAAGTCCCTGTGGTCAAAGCCGAACTGAACTACACCCGGGACACGGGCCGCTGGCAGGACCGAAAATGGGAGTCAATAGCCGCCCGCCAAACCGATGGCCGGGTCGCTGCGAGCCTGCCGGAGGGAACTCGGGTGTATTACTTTAACCTCTTTGACCAACGGGACTGCGTAGTGAGCACAGAACACGAGCAATGCGGGTCGCCATAAGCCTGCGCTGGAGCATCCGCTGAAAAAAGACTATGAACACAGCAAAAGAATGAAAACAGCTATACTCGGATCACTGAGCGCGCTCTTGCTCGCGCTGACCTGCAGCACGCAAGCGGAACTCTCCAATCCAAACACCGACTGGTTCAGCCAGGCGAAATACGGTGTCTTCGTCCATTTCCTCCCCTCCGGCAAAGCGGGCCTCAAACAGGTTGAGCAATTTGACGTGAAGGCCCTGGCCGGCCAGTTGGAAGAGATGGGGCCCGGGTATTTGGTGCTTACCCTGGGCCAGAACTCCGGCTATTTCAACTCACCCAACGCCGCCTACGAAAAGCGAACCGGCTACGCGCCGGGCGAGCGGTGCGCGACCCGCGATTTGCCGCTGAACCTCTGCCAGGCGCTCCAGCCGAAGGGGATTCGTTTGATGCTCTATCTGCCCTGCCAGACGCCCAATGAGGATGCGCGCGCGCAGACAGCCTTCGGTTTGGCTCAAGGCCCGGAAAGTCACCGCCAAGCAGGGCGTGCTCACCCTGGACATGGGCCCCAACTACGATGCCGCCGCCGGGCCAGTGGGACACTTGGCCGAAGCCCAGGTGAAACAGGTTAAAGCCATTCGGACGGCTCTGCGCCAGGGGGCCAACGCTGCCATGCCCAAGCGGCTCAAGCGATTCGCGCCAAACTCGACCAATACTGTTATGAATACCTCCAACATTGATTTAATATGAACATGTCCCTCGCCACTGTGGCTGCCCTTGCGATCGTCGCGCGTCTTTGCCAGGCCGCTGAAGTATCCCCGCCCGCTGAGCCGATGAGCGTATGGTTCGTCAGCCCTGCCAGGTCGTTTCATGAATCTTGCCCGCTGGGCAACGGACGCCTGGGGGCCATGGATTTCGGTGGGGTGGGGAGGGAACGCATCGTGCTCAACGAGTCGTCCGTCTGGTCCGGCGGTCCTTACGACGGCAACAAGTACGACGCTTACCAATGCCTGCCGGAAGTGCGCGAGAAACTTTTCGCCGGCGACATTTCCGGCGCCGCCGGCGTCCTGGGCAAAAGCTTCCGCTACGCCGACGGCGTCAGCGGTTGGGGGGATGTCAACCAGTTCGGCTGCTACCAGACGCTTGGCAATTTGATCGTCGACTTCGACAACAGCTCGGAGGCGCTGCTCTCCTCCCCTAGCGGCCACGCGGCCGGCGACGGAAAAACCATTGAGAACACCGTGGACGGCAATCCGGACTCGAAGTGGTGCGTGAACAACGGCAGCACGCCCGTGACCTGGCAGATGCGGTTGCCCGCGGCGCAAACCGTCACCGCCTACGCTTTCACCAGCGGCGATGATGTGCCGGACCGCGACCCGCGGTCCTGGGTGCTCGAAGGTTCGGCGGACGGCAAGGCCTGGGTCGAGGCAGATCGCCGCGCCCTGGACAAGCCGTTTGAGAAACGCCGGCAGACCAGGACGTTCGAGATCGCCCGACCCGGCGCCTTCCGCTTCTATCGTTTCACGTTCGCGCCCACACCGGCAAGGACCTTCCAGGTAGCGGAGATTACCCTCGCCGGCGTGAAGGCGCCGCCCCCGGTGGTTGGTAACGGTTACCGCCGCGATCTCAATCTCCTGCAGGGCGTGGCGCACACCCAGTATCAGTGGAAGGGCGCAACCTTCACCCGCGACCTGCTGGTCTCCAAGCCGGACGAGGTGATCGCGCTGAATTTGAAGACCGACCAACCGGGCGCGCTTTCGTTCACCGCCGCACTGCGGCGCGAGCATGACGCGACCGCCCGCGCCGACGGCGGCGTGTATGTCCTCGAAGGCCAACTGCCTTTCAACAAGCCCGGCGGTGGTGGCGAAGGCATCCGCTACACGGCCCTGTTGGGGGCGAGCGCCAAGGGGGGCAAGGTCTCCGCCACGGCTAAAGGTTTGGTCGTCGAGGGCGCCGATCAGGTGACGCTCATCGTGTCAGCCGGCACGGACTGGCAGGACAAGGAGTTTGCCAGGCTCGCACGCCGGCGTCTCGACGCCGCCCTGGCCAAACCGTTTGACGCCCTCCGGGAAAGCGCGGTTGCCGACCACCGCCGCTACATGGAACGCTGCCAGTTGACCCTGCCTGAGGGGCCGAACTCCAAGCTGCCCACGCCTGACCGCGTGAAAGCGCAGGAAACAAACCCCGACCCGGCTTTGGCGGCGCTCTACTTCCAATTCGGCCGCCATCTGGTCGTCTCCGGCTCGCGGCCCGACTCGCAGTTGCCGACCAATTTGCAAGGCATCTGGGCGGAGGAATACTCCACGCCTTGGCATGGCGACTTCCACAGTAACATCAACCTGCAAATGAATTACTGGCCGGCGGAACCTGCCAACCTGTCCGACTGTCATCTGCCGCTGTTGCGGTTCATCCAAAGCGTGGCCAGCGAAGGTCAAAAGACGGCCAAGGCTTACTTCCACGCCCCCGGCTGGATGGCCAACCACACGCAGAATCCGTGGTACGACACCTCGCCGAGCTTCCTGCCCGCCTGCATCGGGCCGACCTGCGGCGCGTGGCTCGCCCAGCATATCTGGCTGCACTACGCCTTCACCCAGGACAAGGCGTTCCTGCGCCAGTACTACCCCGTGCTGCGCGGCGCCAGCGAGTTCCTGCAGGCCGTGCTGGTGGAGCATCCGAAGACCCGCGAACTGGTGGTCGTGCCCTCCAACTCGCCGGAAAACAGCTACGCGTACAAGGATAAGGACGGCAAGCGGCAGACGACCGCGCTGTGCGTGGGCGCCACCTTCGACCAGCAAATCACCCGCGATCTGTTGAAGAACACCGCTGCCGCCGCGCAAATCCTGGGGATCGACAGGGAGTTCGCCAAGAGCCTCGACGCGACCCGCGCCAGGCTCGCGCCAACCCGCGTGAACGCCGACGGACGCATCCTCGAATGGCAGGAGGATTTTGAGGAGACAGAGGTCCATCACCGCCACTGCTCGCATCTCTGGGGCCTGTGCCCCGGCAGTGAAATCAACCCCGGCGCGCCCGAACTCTACCGCGGCGCCCGCCTTTCGCTGGAAAGGCGCGGCGATGCCTCCACCGGCTGGAGCATGGCCTGGAAGGCCAATTTCTGGGCCCGCCTGCACGACGGCGACCGCGCCGAAAAGCTCCTCTCCATGCTCATTGGCCGCGGCGCGCCGAACCTCTTCTGTCTCCATGCGCCGTTCCAGATTGACGGCAATTTCGGCGGCTGCGCGGCCGTGGCCGAAATGCTGTTGCAGAGCCAGGAAACCAGGGCCGACGGCCAGTTTGTGCTCGAACTGCTCCCCGCGCTGCCGAAGGCCTGGCACACCGGGGCGGTCCGCGGCTTGCGCGCCCGGGGCGGCTTTGAGGTGGAGGTCGCGTGGAAGGAAGGTCAGCTCACTTCCGCCACCGTGCGGTCGCTTTCCGGCAATCCAGGCCGTTTGCGCTATGGCAAGGTAACACGCGAGCTAACCCTTAAGAATGGCGAAACGGCGGTTTGGGATGGACGTCTGTAGCGAGGAATGATCAATCATGAAATCCCTGCTCAGTTGTTTGCTGACCCTTGCTTGTTGCGCCGCTGCGTTTGCCGCGGACGATAGGAAACCGAACGCCGCGCCGGAGCCGTTGCCTTTTCGGACTGTGGCCGGATGGAAGGACACGGCGGAAGTTCTTTCACCGTCGGCCATCCACGTGGATGGTTGGCTTGGCGCAAGGATCATGGCCAACGCGACGAATCGGTTGCTCACGGTCGACACCGAGCCGCTCCTGGCCGGGTTCCGCAAGAGGCCCGGGGTCCATCCGTGGATCGGGGAGCACGTGGGCAAGTGGATGCACGCCGCGACGCTCGCCTGGGCGTACTCGGGCGACCCTCGTTTGCGGGCGAAGCTGGACCGTGTTGCTGCGGATCTGATTGCGGCGCAGGAACCGGACGGCTATCTCGGAACCTACGTGCCGGAAAAGCGCTTTGGGCTTTATCAAGGCGCGGATTGGGACGTGTGGTCGCACAAGTACAACCTGATGGGACTGCTGACCTATTACCAATACACGGGCAACGAATCCGCGCTTACGGCTTGCCGCAAGATGGGTGACTTGCTGATCAACACGTTCGGCCCGGGAAAGAAGAGCATTTTGTCGGCCGGCACGCATCAGGGCATGGCGGCGACGAGCGTGCTCGAGCCGGTGGTGTTGCTTTATCGGTGCACTGGGGATGAGCGTTACCTGGATTTTGCCCGGTACATCGTCAAGTCCTGGGATGAACCGAATGGCCCGAAAATCATCCAGGCGCTCCTCACGGAGAAGCAGGTGAACAAGACGGCCAACGGCAAAGCTTACGAGATGCTCTCGAACCTGGTCGGCTTATGCGAGTTGGCCCGCGCCACGGGCGACCGGAATTTGGTCGAGCCCGTGCTGAATGCCTGGCAGGACATCGTCAACAAACGCCTTTACATCACGGGGAGCGCGAGCCAGGGCGAGCATTTTCATGGCGATTACGACCTGCCGAACCAGACCGGGGCGCACGTCGCGGAGACCTGTGTCACGACGACCTGGATTCAGTTGAATCTCCAGCTTCTCAGGTTGACGGGCGACGCGAAGTTCGCGAACGAGTTGGAGAAGACGCTCTACAACCACCTGGCCGCGGCCCAGCATCCGCGCGGCGATGATTGGTGTTACTTTACGGCGTTGGAGGGCAGGAAGCCTTATGAATCGGGGATTAACTGCTGTCATTCCAGCGGCCCGCGAGGGATGGCGCTGGCGCCCTTTGAGGCCTATCTGAAACAGAATATCGATGGCGCCGATGCGTTGCTGGTGGGCACATTCGAGACTTCTTCGGCGGTTCTGGAGCTCGGCGGAAAAGAAGTGAGGGTGGAACAGCGGAGCAAGTACCCGTCCGAAGGCGGTTCGGAATTGCGCGTGCAGCCTTCCAAGCCCGCCCGTTTTGCGATGCTCATCCGGGTTCCCCCATGGTCTAACCCGCTGCGCTTGAGCGTCAACGGCAAGGCGCTGTCCTATGCAGTCCGGAAAGGCTGGGCGATGATTCCAGCGCGCGAGTGGTCGGCCCGCGACCGTATTGATATTGGGTACAGCCTGGGCCCTCGGATGGTGCTTGGGGAGCATGGCAGCAAGGGATTGGCGGCCCTCGAGTGGGGACCGTTCGTGCTGGCGTACGATGCGGCGCTGAATTCCGGGCTCCCGCCCGCAAGCCTGTTTGGTTTTGCGGGCCACAACCCCGTGCGCCTGGACTCCGACCACGGGGCACTGCAAGTCTTGGCCGAGGTGCGTTCCCCGAGGTTCTCCGGCACAAAGCTGGCCGCGTTTGTGCCGTTTGCGGACGCCGGGGCGAGGGGCGGGACGTATCGTGTCTGGCTGCAGGCGCCCGGCACGCCCATCCAGAGCAACGATTCCTTGCTGGCAGGGGGGCAGGAGAGCCGCTCGCGCCAAGGCAACGTGGAAGGTTCCATCAATGACGGCGACACGAGTTCATTCGTGGTCACATTCGACAACCGCAAGAGAGATGAGGATTGGTTTGCCGTCACGCTGGATCAACCCGTGACCATCAGCCGCGTGGTGTTCGTTGCAGGGAACGTCTTTCACGACGGCGGCTGGTTCGACGCGAGCGCGGGCAAGCCGCGCATCCAGGTCCAGCGCGAGCCTGGCGGCAAGTGGGAGACGCTGGCGGAGATTGCGGATTATCCGGCCACAACGGCTACCGACAGCGCTTCGTTGGCCGATGAGGCGCGCCGGACATTCACGGTGCGGCTGGAAAAGCCCGAGAAGGCGGCGGCTGTGCGCGTGATTGGAAAACCCGCTTGCGGCGACAATCCACGGCAGGCCTTTTCGTCCTGCGCGGAGCTGCAGGCGTTTGGAAACTAAGGTCCATTTCATAAATCCGGCGGAGGGCACGCCTGAGACTCCAGTGCCGGCTTTTCAGACCGAAAACTCTGGCCGGCGGGCGGGCGGGGCGTTAAGCTTCAAGCCAGCAAACCAAATCTTATCTATGAAACACTCGATCACCCGCCGTGACTTCCTCAAAACGGCCGCCGCCGCCGGCGCGGTTGGCGTGTGGCAATTCATCCCCGCCCGGGCCCTGGGCCGGGCCGGGCTCGTGGCGCCATCGAAACGGATCACGCTCGGCGTGATCGGGCTGGGCACTCAGGGCACCGGCGACATGAGGGCCTTTCAGAGTATTTCGGAGGTCCAGGTGGTGGCTGTGTGCGACGTGCACGCGGGCCAGCGCGCCGCGGGCAAACAGGTGGTGGACACTTTTTACGGCAACTCGGACTGTGCGGCGTACAAAGACTTCCGGGAACTCCTGGCGCGCCAGGACATCGACGCGGTCCAAATCACCACCCCGGACCACTGGCATCCGCTCATTGCCCTGGAGGCGGCCCGGCGGGGCAAGCACATGTACCAGGAGAAACCCATGGGCTGGAGCTTCCGCGCCGCTCATGCCGTGCAAAAGGCGGTGCAGGCCAGCGGGGTGGTATTCCAGTTCGGCACCCAGCAGCGCTCCGGCGGCAAATTCAGGCTGGCCTGCGAGTTGGTGCGCAATGGGAAGATTGGCCAACTCAAGACGATCCTGGTGGGCGTTCCAGGCAGTGTCTCCTCCTGCCCAATCCAGCGGATCGAACCGGTGCCCAAGGAATTGGACTACGACCTGTGGCTGGGACCGGCGCCCCTGGCCCCTTACTGTTACCAGCGCTGCCGGCCCTACACGGAAAAGGAGGGGTGGAGCGTCTGGTACGGCATCTCGGACTACTGCATGGGGATGATCGGCAACTGGGGCGTGCATCACCTCGATATCGCCCAATGGGGGAATAACACCGAACTCAGCGGACCAACCGAGCTCCAAGGCACGGGCGTCTTCCCCAAGGGCATGTTGACCGACTGCGCCGTGAGTTGGCAGGTCGAGAACCGTTACGCCAACGGCGTCACCCTGGTCCACATGGACGATGCCACCAGCAAGAAACATCCCCTGCAAGCGGGCGGCCACGGCCATGGTGTGATGTTCCTGGGCACTGAAGGGTGGGTGCACGTGGACCGCGAGGGATTGGACGCCTGGCCCGCCTCGTTGCTGGACACCAGGATCGGACCCAACGAAATCCATCTCTTCCAGAGCGGCAATCACGGCGCCAATTTTATCGACGCCATCAAGGGCCGGAGCCAACCGGCGGCGCCGATTGCCGTCGCGGTTCGGACCGACACCCTCTGCAACCTCCAACTCATCGCCGCCCGGTTGCAGCGGAAGTTGCGCTGGGACCCGGAAAAGGAGCAGTTCCGGAACGATGCTCAGGCCAATGCCCTGTTGGATCGGCCCATGCGCCCGCCGTGGAAGGTGTAATGCCCGGGCCAACGGTGAAACCATCACGGAAAGGACCGGTAACATTGTGAAAAGGCTCGGAATCAAGTTGGTTTTTGCGGGGTTGTTGACGGCTGGGTCCGTCTTCGCCCAAAGCGGCACCGCCACGGAGCCGCTCGGCTGGCGCCTGGGTCCTGCCGCGTGGAGTTTCAACCGTTTCACGTTCTTTGAGGCCGTGGATAAGACGGCGGCGCTCGGCCTGCACTATATCGAAGCCTTCGAGGGCCAGCGCCTCAGCCCGGAGAGCGACGTGAAGATGGGTACGGACATTTCCGCCGAGGTCATCGAGAAGGTTCGCCAGAAGCTGGCCGCCGCCAACGTCACGCTCACGAGTGTTTATATCGGCTCCCTCTCCGGCAGAGAATCCGAGTGCCGTCGTGCCTTCGAGTTTTGCCGCAAACTGGGCATCGAAACCATCGTCTCTGAACCGGCGCCGGAGTCGCTGAACGTGATCGAGAAGCTCTGTGATGAATACCGGATTAATGTGGCCATTCACAATCATCCGCAGGGCAAATCGCGCTACTGGCACCCGCAGGAAGTGTTGAAGGTATGTGAAGGCCGGAGCCCACGCCTGGGCGCCTGTGCGGACCTGGGTCATTGGCAGCGCTCGGGGATCAAACCCACGGAGGGCGTGCGGCTGCTGGGTTCGCGGCTGCTCTCGTTTAACTTCAAGGACCTCAACGAACTCAGTCCCGACGGCCACGATGTCCCGTGGGGGACCGGGCAAGGCGAGGTCGCGGCCGTGCTGCAGGAGGTCCATCGGCTGGGCCTCAAGCCAACCATCTTCGCCATCGAATATGAATACAACTGGGACAACAACAGCCCGGACATTGCCCGCTGTGCCGAATTCTTCCACCGCACCGTGGCTGCTATCGCGGCCAAACAGGCAGATACGGCCCAGCAGTTGCTCGTCGGCTGGGCCAGGGCTGATATCACACCGCCCAAGCCGGTCGCGCTCATCGGGCAGTTGCACAAACGCATCTCCACGGGTGTGCGCGATCCCCTGACCGCAACCGTCCTGTGCCTGGAAACTCGCGGCCTCCCTCCCGAACAGGCTGTGCTGGTGTCGTGTGATGTCTTGATGATCCAGCGCGCCATCCAGCAGCGGCTGCAGGAAAGGATCCGAACGCGCTTGCCCGAGCTCGAGGGCCGCAAGCTCTTTCTCAACGCGACCCACACCCATACCGGGCCGGGTTTCATCGACAGCACCTTCGGGGACCTTTACGACGTGAGCGGCGACGCGGGGGTCATGAAGGCATCGGAATACGCCGAGTTTTTTCTCGACCGCGTGTCCAAGGCGGTGATTGAGGCCTGGCAAAACCGCCAGCCCGGGGGCCTGAGCTGGGCGCTCAGCCAGGCGGTAGTGGGTCATAACCGCCGCGCCCAGTTTTTCAATGGGTCCACGGTGATGTATGGCAATACGCAGGCCGCTGACTTCTCTAATCTCGAGGGCTCTGAGGACCATGCGGTAAAACTGGTGTTTCTATGGGGGCCCGAGGCGAAGTGGACCGGAATCATCATCAACCTGGCCTGCCCCTCGCAGGAAACGGAGCATCTGAACGAAGTTTCCGCCGATTTCTGGCACGATGTGCGCGAGGAACTCCATCGGCGGCATGGGTCTGACCTCTTCGTTCTACCCCAATGCGCCCCCGCCGGTGACCTGTCACCCCACCTGCTCTATCGCCAGGGGGCCGAACAAATCATGGACCTGCGGCGCGGCCTCTCGAGACGCAAGGAAATCGCCCGCCGCATCGCCAACGCGGTGGACGATGTTCTACCGGTCGCCAAGGTTGCTATCCAGAGCCGCCTCGTCTTCCGCCACACGCTCGCCAGCGCCGACCTTCCGGAGTGCCAGCCTCCCGCCGAACCCTTCTACGAGACCGACTCGGTTCATCCCACGGAGTTCCACGTGCTCCGCCTGGGCGACCTGGCCCTGGCCACCAATCCCTTCGAGCTTTACCTCGACTACGCCACCCGCATGGAGGCTCGCAGCCGCGCCGTGCAGACCCTGCTGGTTGAACTCTCTTGTGCCGGCAGCGGCTATCTGCCCACCGCCAGGGCGGTCAAAGGCGGCGGCTACAGCGCCGACAAGTATCTCGTCGGGCCGGAGGGCGGACAGGTGCTGGTCGAGGAGACCGTCAAACGCATCAACGAACTGTGGCCGTGACCCGGCCGCGCAACCACCAAAGAAAACCACTATGGGCAAAATCTCTGTCGGTCTGAACTCCGAATTCTCCCGCAGTTCGGATAAACCCTTCGAATGGGCCGTCCAAAAAGCGGCCGAGCTGGGCTACAAGTACTTCGAGCCGATGGTCCATTTCGGCCGCGAATTGATGAGCGAGGCGGGCTATTTCCATACCGTCTCGATGTTCGACGATCCCTTCCGCATCAAGGATGCCTGCGACCAGGCCGGGCTCAAAATCTCCGGCCTGCAGGCGCATGGCCCTTTGGGCCGGCCAGACGTGCATGGCGAATACATCAAACTGGCCATCCGGGTCGCCGCCGAGATTGGCGTGCCGGTGGTTAACACCGACGAAGGCATCAAAGCCAAGTGGACGACCGAGGAAGAGGATTTCGTGCTGATTAAATACACGTTGCAGGAGGCGGCCTTCATCGCCGAGCGTCGGGGCGTGAAGATCGGCCTCGAACCGCACGCCCAATACTCGCGCCATCCGGACGGCCTGGACCGCATCTATCACCTGGTCAAGTCGCCGGCCATCGGCATTAATTTCGACACCGGCAACGCTTACCTTTGCGGCCACGACGTCTATGCCTGGCTCGAACGCGTCGCGCCACGTCTCGTCCACCTCCATGCGAAGGACATTTCCGGGGCGCACTCCGACGCCCAGCGCGGCAAAGTCACCGGCACGCCGGTCGGCTGTGCCTGCGGGGAGGGCGTGCTCGACTGGGAACGCATCATCGCCATCGTCCAGGCCAAGTGCCCCCGGGACATCGTCTTTTCGGTTGAGTGCGGCACCCCCGCACAAGCCGCGAAAAGCCTGGAGCATCTCAGCCGCCTGGCAGCCTGAAATCCACACCTGTAAAACATCCAAACACGACGCCAACTCCATCGTATTTCCAGGGTCCTCTAATCGCTTGACCATTAACCTGGAAGCATCTTATGCCCAGGCCGATGAAACACACACTGGCCTTTGTGGCCGGCATAGTCGCGTCTTTAGCCGCTTTCCTCGCGCCCGGCATTGATTCACCCGCCCAGCCCGCAGAGAGTGTTCGCAACCTTGCCAGCTTCGGGACGAAAGGCGATGGCAAGACGATGAACACCAAAGTTACGGCGGCACTGCATACTTTCCCCAGGCTCCAGAGCAGATGACCCCCTCCCAAGCAGCACCACGACATCTCCTCAGCCGGGTAATGTCACTGGCCGTATCCCTTGGCTTTTACGGTCTTCTTTGCCGCGGTCCAACGGCCTGCAGCGCTGCCTCCAGCCCGGAGTTGAGCCCGTCGCAGCCGGCGACCCTGGATGTCACCCGCGAGCAGCTCCTGGATCACATCCGCGGGGGTTGGACGGGAATGCTCATCGGCGGCCTCGAGGGCCTCGCACACGAGTTCAAGTACATCCAGGAGCCGCGGCCGGAATTGCCGGACTACAAGTTCTTGCCTGAGGGCGCCCGGACCGACGATGACAACGACTTCGAATGGACCCACCTCTATTTCATGGACAAAGAGGGGGTCTTCAAGCTCCCCTATCCCCGCATCGTAGAGATCTGGAAGGCGAATATGAACCAGGGCCTCTGGTGCGCGAACCTCCAGGCGCGCAAACTCATGGACCAGGGATTCGTCCCCCCGGAAACCGCCAACCCAGCCCGCAACTCCTTCGCACCCTACAACCTCGCCGGCCAGTTCTGCGTCGAATCTTACGGCCTGCTCGCCCCGGGAATGCCGCAAACAGCAGCCGACCTGGCCTTGCACTACGCTCGCATCTCTGTCTCCGGAGAACCGCTCCAGGCGGCACAGTATTGGGCTAGCGTCAACAGCCTCGCGGCGGTGAGCCCACACTCGCTGGAAGACCTCCTGCGCCAATCGCTGGCGGCGATCGACCCCCACAGTGCCCAGGCGGAAGCGGTCGCGGATGCCCTGAGGGTGTTTCATCAGTACCCCCGCGACTGGAAAGCCGCCCGGTCGTTCTTCCACCGAAAGTGGTACACGCCAAAAGAAAAGCCCTGGGACCCCAACGCCCAGCCGCGCAAATGGAACGATAATTCCACTCCGCTCAACGGCGCCATGGTCTTGCTGGCAGTGCTTTATGGCCAAGGCGACTTTTATAAGACCGGCCAATACGCTATGGCCCTGGGCTATGACGCCGATTGCAACGCCGCCACTGCCTGCGCCATCGTCGGCACACGGATCGGTTTCACCGCAATCGAGAAACTTCCTGGCTTTGCCATGCCCGACCGCTATGTCAACCGTACCCGTCCGCAGCTTCCGAAAGAGTGCAAAGTCTCCGAACAGGCGGAGCTGATGACGCGTTTGTGCACCCGGCTCATCCTGGAGCAGGGCGGGCAGCGCCTCGCAACGGTGGGCTGGGAAACCTACCGCATTCGCCTCCAGACGCCGCGCAGACAGAGTTAGCCATCGTGCCCGCCTGGAGCATTCAACCACTCATTCCCTGAGCAATCGAAAACTTGATGGCAAAACCGCGTTGATCACCGGCGCCGGACGGGGCCTCGGCCGCGCCATGGCGCTCGCGCTGGCGGGCGCCGGCGCCCGCGTGGCATTGGTCGCCCGCAATCTCGAACAACTGAACGACACCGCGGCGGCCATCCGTAAGCTCGGCGGCGTCGCCGCCGTCTTCCAGGCGGATGTGACAGAGGAGGCGCAAATCCTGCGGCTGGAGCGGGCCGTCGCCGAGCAGTTCGGCGGGCTCCAAATCCTCATCGAACCGTGGCATGTCTTTGGGCTTGATTCCATGGCCAGGGCTGGTGGATACAACACTGGTGAAAAGCAGCCGGCTTGCAGCAATCGTCTTTGTCGTTCCCATTTTGCTTTTGATGCCCGTTCACGGAGAAGACGCCGTGAGAAAGCTCGAGCTGACGTTGCCTTCCTCGAGGCCCGAGGTGTTCGAACGGGTGGAGATAGCGGTCTCCGGGATGCCTTCCACGACCAATCCTTTTGACCCTGGGGTGGTGACTTTGGATCTGGAGGCCACGGCGCCTTCCGGGAAAGTCCTGCGCGTTCCCGGCTTCTTCGAGCGTGAATTCGACCGGAAACTCGAGGGCCGGCGCGAGGTCTTGGAGACGCGTGGCGAAGGCTGGCGCGTCCGGTGGATGGCCCTCGAGCCGGGCCGCCATACCCTGGTCGTGACCGCCACGCTCGGCGGCAAGATGGCCGGGCGCGGCGAGGGCGTGATCGAGGTCGCCGCCGGGAAACGACACGGGTTGGCCCGGGTCGAACCCGTCGGGAAGCGGTACTTCCGCCTGGACGATGGCACGCCGCTCTTCCTGAAGGGTCTGTGCGCGTGCTGGCATGGCGGGCGGGGAACCTACGATTACGATGATTGGCTGGGCGCCTACCACAAGGCGGGGATCAACTATATACGGATTTGGATGTGGCACGAGGCCTTCGGCCTGGAGTGGGACCGGGGAGACAAGCTCCGCTACCGCCTGGACAACGCCTGGCGGCTGGATCGCGTGCTCGCCGAGGCCGAGCGCAGCGGCGTTTTCGTCATGCTTTGCCTGGACTATCACGGCATCTTTGAAGTGAAACCCGACTACTGGGGGGGCAATAACTTTTGGCCCCGCCACCCCTACAATGCGACGAACGGCGGACCCTGCCGGGTCCAGAACGATTTCTTCACGAACGCCGATGCCCGGAAGCTGTATGAAAAACGGCTCCGCTACCTGGTGGCGCGCTGGTCGGCGTTCCCCAACCTTCTCGCCTGGGAATTCTTCAATGAAATCGATAATGAGTATGCCTACCTGAAGCACGACGATGTCGTGGCCTGGCATGGCGATATGGGCCGCCGCCTGCGCGCCCTGGATCCCTACCGGCACCTCATTTCCTCGAGTTTTACGGGCGGCAGCGAACGACCGGACCTCTATGCGCTCCCGGAAATGGACTTCTCCCAGTACCACTCCTACAACCAACCGCACCCCGCGCGGATGATGGCCGAGATGTCCGCGCGCTTCTTCGAGAAATACCGGAAGCCCTTCTTCGTCAGCGAGTACGGGACCGACTGGAGGGGATGGAAGCCCGATAGCGACCCCCATTTCCGCGCGCTGCACCAGGCGATCTGGAGCGGGGCCTTCACCGGCGCCGCCGGCACCGGGATGACTTGGTGGTGGGAGAGCATCCACTCCGCCAACCTCTACCGCCACTGGTCGGCACTGGCCGCTTTCCTCGAGGGATCAGGCATCGGTCGAGCGGACTTGCGACCGGCACGATTCGAGAAGACCGATGGCCCGGTGATGCCCTTCGGCGTCGCGGCGCGCGATGAGGCGCTCGTGTGGTTGCTCGATCGCGCCTGTGATTGGCCCGATGGGGCCATGGTGGCCAGCCCGCCCCCGGTGGCTGGCGTCAAAGTGACGTTGACGGGGTTGGACGATGGTCCTTGGACGGTCGAGTGGTGGGACACTCTCGAAGGAAAGCGCGTGGGGACCAGTGCGGCAACTGTGTCCGGAGGCTCGCTTACGCTGGAACCGCCGGCCTTTCAGGCCGACATCGCCGCGCGCCTGAAAAAGAAATGAACTCCGGGAAAGCAGCGTGACGCTAGGTTCTGTTCACGAGTTTGCAGGAAAGCTTTCTCTCAATTCGCAGATTCTTGATGCAAGGAGGCGACGGAACGTCTAATCTCTCGACGTTCGGAAGACCCGGCAATCGAAATGTTGCACCGTACCGTCCGTGAATCACACCGAAATCCTCGAGGCCCTGCGTGAGTTTGTCTCCCGCGAAAGAATCGAGTTTCTGCCGCCGGCGGCCGAGTCCAAGCCGATTTCCGATTACGCGGCCATTCAAAAGTATGTCCTCGACTTGAAGAACGCCGCCAAGCCCGAAACCGCCGCCGAGGACCTTTTCACCGCGCTTTGCAAGGACGTTTTGGGTTTTCAGCCCACCCGCCAGGTGGGCGCCGGCGAGGGCTGGGTGGACTTCATGCTGCCCGAGCGCAAGGGAGAGCCGCTCCCGCTCGAGCTGAAACCGCTGTTCCAACGCGCCGGCCCGGATGCCCTGTGGCGCAGCGATGCCAACCCAAAGCACCACGCCGCGCAAATCAAAAAATATCTCCGCGATCACGAATACCTGGTCCTCACCGACCTTCGGGCCGCCTGGTTCTTCAACGCCCGTGATTTTTTCTTCGAGAACCAGCCGTTTGCCGAATTGCCGTTCCCCGACTTTTTGGCGCGCTGCCGCGAAACCGGCAGCGTGCTCGACACCTTGCGTCGTGCCGAGGACACCGCGGAGAAGCCGGAACTCGAGCAGCAGTTTTTCGAAGACCTCAAAATCTGGTTCAGCGAGTTCCACAAGGTGAAATGGACGCCGGGCGACCGAGCCGCCGAGTCCATTATTCTCCTCATCAACAAGCTCATCTTTGCCCGGACCATCGAGGATTTTGGCCTGGTGCACTACCGCTTCACCCAGGATGAATACGCGCGTTTTACCAAACTCTGGGAGCCCAAGGGCGCGCATCGCGTCGTGCCCAAGTTCCTGGACTTCTTCGAGGAGTTCTTTGATGAGTATTACGACACCGAGATATTCTCCGAGCGCATCTGGAATCGTTTGGACAAAGACCCGGCCAACCTCCAGCGCTTCTGCAACAAGCTGAATTTCGTCCTCGGCGTCAATACCTGGGACCAGACTTCCAGCCGCGGCATCGTCCACTACAACTACCGGCGCATCGACGAGGACATCTTTGGCAAGAGTTATGAAATGTTCCTGGCCGCCAATCGCAAAGACGAGGGCATCTACTACACCCCCGCCGCCATCACCGCCCCGATGGCCGATTCCCTGGTCAACTCGCTCGCCGGCAAACTCGTGGACGAAATCTGCGCCGCCATCGGCAGCCAGCAATGCGACTTCGCCCGGGCCGAAAAACTCATGGCGCAACTGGCCGAAATCCGCGTGGCGGACACCGCCTGCGGGAGCGGCGGCTTTCTCATCAAGGTGCTCCGCTGTTTCTGGCAGCAATACCAGCGCATCGACCGGGCCTGCGGCTGGGTGCAAAAAATCCTCCGTCCCGAAAACGGCGAGCTTTACCTGGCCGAGCTGCCGCCGAACGTCGAGGCCGCCCTCGGCTTCCGCCGCCGCCAAAGCTTTGAAAATCGCCGCGTCCTCATCGCGCAGATTCTCCTCCGCCACGTCTTCGGCGTGGACAAAGACCTCGGCGCCATCGAAGTCGCCAAAACCAACATCTGGAGGGAAGCCGTCAAACTCTCGCCTGCGGACTACAATTACCGCGAGCTCAAGACGGATGTGGTCAGGATACTTCCGAATCTGGAATTAAATTTTCACTCCGCCGATTCGCTGGTAGATGTGGAGCTCGGCCGGCAAGCGGCGTGGCTGGCGGAATATCACCAGGCTGAGTTGAAGAAACTCTCCGAAATGCGCGCACGTTACATCGCCAACCCCATGCTGCACGAACCGCTGGAGGAAGCGCTCGCCTTGCGCAAAAGGGTCCGCGCCCATCTGCTCGAACATTTCCAAAGCGAGAACCTCCCCTGCGAGCCGGCCGGTTTCGCGCTCCACTTTTGGCCCTGCTGGTTCACCCCCGACGGCAAGCCCCGCGAAGCTGCCGGGTTCGACGGCGTCATCGGCAATCCGCCGTGGGAGGGGTTCAAGCCCATCCGCAAAGAATTCGCCGCCGCCTTCTATCGCGGCAAACCGCAGTTCAGTAAAATGGGCATGGACGGTCCGACTTTCGACACGTGGTTTGCCGAGGAACTGAAAACGAACCAGGATTTCGCCGCCCGCTGGCGCGAACACGAGGAGTATTACGATCGCCAGAAGGCATTCTTGACCAAAACCTTCCAGCGCCAGGGCACGGGCGACTGGAACCTGTTCAAGCTCTTCATCGAGCGCGACCTCTCGCTCGTCCGCCAGGGCGGGCAGTTCTCGTTGCTGGTGCCCAGCGGATTTCAGACCGATGAGGGCTGCGCCGAACTCCGCCGCTGGTTTATTACGGAGCACCGGCTCGAGGAACTGACCTCATTCGAGAATCGCGGCTACACTTCGCTGGAGAACGGCAAGGAGGTGACCAGACAGATTTTTCCCGACGTGGATAACCGCTTCAAATTCGGCTTCTTCAAAGTCACTAAAGGCGCGCCTGCGGGCAAAGACCACGCCTTCGACGCGCGGTTTTATCTGCACCACCCGAAAGACGTGTCCACCACGCCGATTCGTTACGCCGTCGAAATGATACGCCGTTTCTCGCCCCATAATGAATCGTTCATGGAATTCCGCTCGCCAGTGGACTACGAGCTCGCCACAAAGATTCGTGGCAAGCACCGACTGCTGGAAGAATTCGGGTACACGTTTCATCGCGAATTGCACATGACGGGTGACAGTCATTTCTTCCGCAAGTTAGGCGGGAAGAAGCCGGGCAGGGGCCAACTTCGGCTCTACGAGGGCAAAATGATTCACCAGTTCGATGCGAGTTTCAGCCCGCCCACGTTCGTGGTCGAAGAAGCCGAGGTCCGCGAAGAACTGCTTCGCAAGGAGATCTTTCGGCTGGCCCAATTCGTCCGGGACGGAAAGTTGGAGAAGCTCGATGGAAAAGACGTGCCGGAATCGCGCGACGAACTGGAGGTGTTGTTGCGCGAGATTTTTGAAACGCGCGGATTCCAATTGCAGTATGAATTCGAGCGCTTTGCCTACCGAGAGGTTGCTCGTTCAACGGACGAGCGGACCATATTCGGAGCAATTGTTCCGAAGGGAGCGGTCCTGGCCCACACTCTTATGTATCTCGCCCCTTACTCGTACGAACTGGATGGGAAGGGGCGACTGCAGCAAAGAAAGCTTGCCGACGATGCGGCGCTTGGTCTGGCTGCGCTGGCGAATTCGTTGGCTCTGAACTTTTACATTCGCAGTAAAGTTTCTGCACACGTCAGCGCGTTTCAGTTTCTCGAACTTCCAGCGCCCGAGCTCACCGCCGCGCACCAGCAAAGGCTCGCCGACTCCGCCGCGAAGCTGTTGAAAAACCCGCGCGACGTGAAGGAACGGGCGACATTGGAAGTCTTCATCGCCCGCGAGCTGTACGGCCTTTCGCTCGACGACTGGAAGCACCTCACCGGCACGTTCACGTTCGGCAGCGGCTCGACGAAACAAGAATTGGACGAAATCATTCGGCAATCGCTCGTGTTCTGGGCAACGTAGTCACCCGGCACAAGAGGGTCCAGTTCTGTTCGATCAAGGGGAAGAAACAGACCCGGCTCCGGCTCGAGCTAAACGCCTTTGCCCGCCTTGATTTGAAACCGCCGGTCATTGGTGACGGCCAGACTCCGGTCGAGCGCGCCGCGCAAATTGCTTTGCAATTCCACCCCGGCTCTTCCAAGCTGGGCGGCATGACGCAACCGCTCGCGCTCGTCCTGTACGAAAAGCTGCTGCCGGGCAGCCAGGTGGTCAACCGGCTCCAGGACATGAATTATCGTGTCCAAACTGTGGCCGACCCGGCCACGCTGGCGGAATGCGCCGCGCAGTCCAAACCGATGCTGGCGCTGGTGGACCTGACCTGCACGAAAACCGATATCTGCGCCGCCATCACCCGGCTCCGGCAAAATGACGCCACCAAACACCTCCCGGTCATTGGCTTCGGCGGGGACGACCAGAAAGAGCTTCAGGCCGCCGCCCTGGCCGCCGGGGTGACCCTGGTCGTCAGTGAGGGCGCGATCCTGCAGCACTTGTCCGAGTGCCTCGACCAGGCGCTGCAGGTGGAGTAAGGGCGCGCGGACGTCTCGTCCCCGCGGCTGGCCCATGAACCGGCGCTCACAACAGGCATTTTCTTGTGATCCTGCCCTTCATTCGGCCCCGTTTCTGCCCGGCATTTTCCTGCCCTGGACTTCCGGCTGGCCCTGGTGGCAGGCTTCGGCCATCGTTGGCTATGCGCGAAGCGTCGACCGAGCCTGTTGCCAGCTTGTACGTGCACGTGCCCTTCTGCGCGCGGAAGTGCGGCTACTGCGCGTTTTACTCGGAAGCCTCGACCGGCGAACTGCTCAACCGCTACGTGGCGGCGCTGCGCCGGGAGTTGGAACTCGTGGCGGCTGACCTCAAACCGCGCACTGTTTTCTTTGGCGGCGGCACCCCCACGCTCCTGGCTCCGCGCCACTGGGAACAAATCTTCCGCGCGATGGAACGCCTCGGGCTGCTGGGCGCGGGCGAGTGGACCGTCGAGTGCAATCCCGCCACCATTTCACTCGACAAGGCCAGGCTGCTGCGGTCCGCCGGGGTCAACCGGGTTTCCCTGGGGGTGCAATCCCTCAACCCAACGCTGCTCCAGCGCCTCGGCCGCATCCATACCCGCACCAGGGCTTTCAAGGCCTTTGACCTCCTGCGGCGGGCCGGCTTTGACAACCTGAACCTGGACCTCATGTTTGCCATCCCCGGCCAAACGCTCGAGGTCTGGCGCCAAACCTTGACGGAAGCCCTCGCCCTGGGCAGCGAACACCTCTCCAGCTACGAAGTCACTTACGAAGAAGACACTCCCCTCTACGCGCAACTGCACGCCGGCCAATTTGTCGTGGATGAAGACCTCGCCTGCGCCATGCACGCGGAACTGGTCGAGCGCGCCGCCGCCGCCGGCTTGCAACAATACGAAATCGCGAATTTCGCGCGGCCCACGCCCAGGCCTCGGTTTCCGACAGCCGAAAGCCCGGCCCGGCCCTTGCCGGCCGGCCAACCCGGGGGCGCCCGGCGCGAAAAGCCGCCGCCGGGCGAAGTCCGAACCCCGGCCGTCTTCGACCTTTCCAGCGAGCTTCCGTTTTTCGCGTGCCGCCACAATCTGAATTACTGGCGCGGCGGCTCCTTCTATGGCGTGGGGCCGAGCGCGACCAGTTATGTACGGGGCGTGCGGACCAGGAACTGGTCCAATACGCGGCTTTACTGCGAACTGCTCGAACAGGGCCGGCGGCCGCTCGAATCACGCGAAGAACTGGCCCCGCTGGCGCGCGCGGGGGAGACGGCCGCCTTCGGCCTCCGCTTGGTGGCCGGGTGGCCCTTCGAGCAGTTCCGGCAAACGACCGGCCACGATTTGCGCGGCGAATGGGCCGGGGACATGAACCGCCTGGTCCAGCAGGGCTGGGGCCGCCTCGCGCCCGACCGTTTCCAACTCACCCGGGAGGGCCTGCGGTTCGCCGACGCCGCCGCGCGACTGTTCCTGCGCTGAACCCACGCAGTGGCGCAAGCGGCCAGCTTGCCTGGGTCCTGGCAAGCCTTCGGCTAGCTGGCGCCACCCTGCCGCACTGCGTTTCGCCAACCCGGAGAGTGAGCGGGACTTGGACCAACTGCAGGCTGGCCCTGCTGCCAGGCCGGGGCAGTGTGAGGGTGCGCCCGTGAAGCCTGGCGCTACGTTTCCGAGAGCCGGGGCGTCGGTGAGTGAACGCTGTCTTTGATGCGCTTGATGTGGCCGCGTCCCATGCCCTTGACCTCGCAGCCCAGTTCAAAGTAACGGCGGATCTGGCGGTCATCCAGGATGCAGAAACAATCGATAATGGCGCACGGCTTGCCCACGCTCTGAACTACTTCCTCCGGGTTGAGCGCCAGGTAAGGAGCGTGGCGCACGGCAAAGACCACGGCATCGACTCCCTTGAGGGCCCGGGTCAGGTCCTTCTCGATGCGCAGGCCCTGCAACTGCTCCTGGCGATGGAAAAACCGGCTCTGGCTGTGGCCCGGATGGGGGTAGGTTTCCTGGGCCTCAAACTCCCACCAGTGGTCCAGGTAAGGGTCATGGACCTTCACGTTGGCGCCCATTTCGGTGAGTTTGCGCACCATGATTTCCGAGCCGCTGTAACGGGTGTCGCCCACGTCCTCCCGGTAGGCCGCCCCCAGCAGCAGGATGTCCGAGGCGGCCAGGGGCTTGCCCATGTTGCGCAAGGCATCGCGCACCAACTGCGGCGCGTGCAGCGCCCGCGTGTCGTTAATGTCCACCGCCAGCGGGGTGAGGCGGAAAATGTCGTCCTCCCAGCCAAAGATGTGTTTGTAGGCCCACATGCCCAGACCGCCGTCTTTGGGCAGGCAGTAGCCGCCAATGCCCGGACCCGGAAACATGAGGTTGGAATGCGTCGGCCGCACTTTGATGGCCTCGATGACCTTCTTGAGGTCCACCCCGTTGCGCTCGGCGAACAGCGACCACTCGTCCATGAAAGCCAGGATCGTCGCCCGGTAGCTGTTCTCCACGATCTTCGCCGTCTCCGATTCAATCGGCCGCTCCAGCACCGTCAGCGGATACTTCTTCACGTTGAGCACCTCGGAGAGGAACCGGACGACGCGCTCGCGGGCGGCGGGGTTGATGCCGCTGCAAACCCGCCAGAAATCACGAATCGAGGCCACGTAATCCCGCCCCGGCATCACCCGCTCATAACTATGGGCCAGCAGGGGCTCGTCCTGGATGCCGCGCCGCTCGAACATCTTCTTGATGATCGGGTAGGCCACCTGCTCGGTCGTGCCGGGGGCCACCGTGGTTTCGATCAAAACCAGGGCCTGGGGCGGGATGTGTTCGGCGATCTTGGCCATCGAGGCCTCCAGCGCGGCCATGTCCGCCGAACCGCTGCGCACGTTGCCGAGCGACTCCTTCAGATAGTCACACTGCACGTCCACCACCACCACGTCCGCCAGCTTGAGGGCCTCTTCCGTGTAAGTCGCCACCAGCGTCTTCCGCTGCTTGGCGCAACGCGAAATCAGCAAGTCCACCAGCGGGTCCTCCGCCTTCACCGGGGAAACGCCCCGGTTGAGCAAGGGGATCTTCCAGAAGCTGCGCGTGCTCGGCCGCTGCATCCCGATGACGAACTTGGTCGAGTTCCCCTGGCCGTCCTGGGCGTCGGCCACCACGGCCGCCATGACCGCCCCCACGAAACCCAACCCAACCACGACCACCACCTCCCGCCCTTGCTGCCGTTGCGCCGCCGCCAGCTTCTCCAACCGCCGAAACTCCTTCTTGTAGTCCGCGGGGGTCGGCAGTTTGAAGACCTCGCCCGCAGGGCTGATTGACACCGGTTCCTTTGCTTTACGCTTAGCTGTTTTAGATCGCATGGGCAATCTTCTACTCCAGGCGGCATGAGCTAGGCAAGCCCACACTTGGCGGTTGAGGCAACGGGCCGTTAAGTGGAAATAAGTGGAAATAAACCTGTCCTGGGACGCTGCTGAGCATCAGCGCCGTAATTGATGGGGACCCTTTCAAGGTAATTGGTGGAATTGCACCGCAGCCAGGAAAGGGGGCGGAGGGCGGGTTGGGTTGCTCGCGAGTGCCCCTCGGCCTCAACGGTTTGGGAGCGGCTATTGCAGGGAGCAACCCCCGGCGGGACCAGGGAAGGCCTTGGCTGCGCCGAGGAGACCGACAAAGCGTTGGGGTGAGCTGTGCCATTGCTTTTAAAGGGCGGGCCAGCCAGTTTTTTTGGAAAAAATCGCCAATGTGGCCAATGCAGGCAATGTGGCCAATGCAGTGTTCCGCTCGGTTGCGGCATTTCGTGGGCCACCGTGGTTCTCTGGCCTGCTCTATTTGCTACTAATTGTCTTGCTTTGAAGGCATGGGGAATGGGGGTCTGGACGGCAACGGCAAGGCCAGAAAACGCTTTCCAGATAATTGAGGGAGGACGGCGGCCGTCCCTCACGAACCGGGAGGAGAATCGCCACGTGATTTGCGGCAATTTCCTCCGCCGTGACTTTGTCGCCGCCGTCGGTTTGAGAAATAGCCACCGTGGCGGCGCCACCCGCCAGCAACGCCGCTACGCCCACGCGCACCGCACATTCAGCCTTCAATCACCTCATCGTCTTCATAGTTCCTTTGACTGGAGTTTTTTTCATAAGCTCTCGAATTTCGGTTTAAGGGTCATTGCTTTTCCGTAAAATCTGGAGTTCCCTTAAAACGCAGCCTTGAGCCCCTTGCGATACTCGTCAAACGCCGCGCGGCCGGCGGGCTTGAGCCGCAGCAACGTCATGGGCACTTTGCCGCGATACGTCTTCTCAATCTCGACGTAGCCGGCCTCCTCCAAGCGGGCGAGATGGCTGGACAGGTTGCCCTTGTTCATCTCGGTTTCGTGCAGCAGGTAAAGGAAGTCGCATTCCTTCACCACCCCGAGCAGGGCCACGATCATCAGCCGCCCGGGTTCATGAATGACCCGGTCCAGTTCGGAAATAGCCCGCAGTTGCTCGTTCATTCTGCTTCCGGGGCGGGGGGTTTTGTGTGCCGAATGTACAGGTACAGGGTCGCCCCGCCGGAGATGACCCACACAAGACCAACGAACAACATCACCGGCCGCGCCCCCTCGATAAAATTGCCGGGGCCGGTGAGACCAATCACGAGAAGCCCCAGCGCCATGAACAGTAACACGAGCCACTTCCACGGGTGTCCCCCGCGCATGCGCCAGATCCAGAACGCATACAGCGGCACCCAGAAGGCCAGATAACCCGCATAACCCACTCCCCCAAGGAACATCACCGCCCCAAGATGCCTTCTCTCGAGCGCCACCACCCAGGCCAAGCCGGCCGCAATGACGGCCGCAAAAACGGCGACTGCGACCATCACGGCCCAAAAGGACTTTCTCGCTTTGGCATCCGATCCGCCGGCGCCGTATGCGACATAACCAGTGCGCGGCCAGGTAATGTGCTTCTTGATCGCCTTGACGCCCCAGAATCCCAGGGCCAGCACCGGTATGAGGATGAGGTACATGAAGAGCAAGCTTGCGAACCCGTTGGTGCTCCACAGCGAATCCTTTGGCAGGACGGTCTGCAGGTAATTCAACAGGCCAAAGCCCAGGAACATCAGGCCCATGTAGATCTCACCGCTGCCGTCGATATTGTCGTATCGCTTGGGCCGGTCCATGTAATTTTGAAGCTTGTTGTTCATTACCGACTAGTTTGCCATACAAACCTGTTTGTGTCAATAATCTTTTTCGACTTTTTTTCGGCGAGCAGACGCTGGGGCGCCCCCGGGCGATGCGCAGCCGGTGAGTTTGTTTTTTGCGGCTCAGGGAGCCAGAAACAGGTGAAACTTTTTGGCTTCGTTCCGGGTATTGGCTGGTGACGGGACAAATCGAGCCCGAGAAGACATAACGTTGAAATATCAGGAGCCAATATGAAGAGAACGATGCTGGTGGTTGCTTTTGGAATGGCGATGCTTGCGGCGGTGGCCGTCAGCGCGCGCGCGGAAAACCCGCTGCCTGGACAGGTGGACTTCGGGACCTTCTCGCCGCCGGGTTCAAAGGGAGAGTACGTGGAGATTAACGTGCCCGCCAACCTGATTGCCCTGGTGGCGCGGTTCGTCGAGAAACAGGACCCGGAGGCGGCCCAGTTGCTCAATCGCCTCCAACTCGTGCACGTGAGCGTGATCGGCCTGAATGACGAAAACCGCGCCGACCTGGAAAAGCGGGCGCAGAAGGTCCGCAAAGACCTCGAGGGCAAGGGCTGGGAGCGCATTGTGAAGGTGCTCAAGCAGGAGCAGGATGTCGGTATCTATCTCAAGACCCACGGCAAAGACACGGTGCAGGGTTTGGCGGTCGTGGTGTTGGACGGCAAGCAGCAAGCCATCTTCGTGAACATCGTCGGCGACATCAAGCCGGAACAACTGGCCCTCCTGGGCGACCGCCTGCACATCGAGCCGCTCAAGAAGATCGGGCAGATGACCGAAAAGGCGGAGCAGTAAAGTCCGAAATCCGAGGTCCGCAATCTGGATTCGAGATTTATGCTGCGTCCGGGCTTGGATTGCACTCAGGTCACTCGACCCTCGACCCTCGACCCTCTTTATGAATCCCCCTGAACAATCGCCGCCGGCACGGTGGGTGCGCGCGGGATACCTGGTGCCTTTGGGCCTGGTTCTCGCCGCCGGCTATTGTGTCCACGGAGTGGCTGGCTATTTTCGGCTCAGCTCCGAAACGGCCACCTTGCGCCAAAGCCTGATGGACTCGGCCGGCGGGACCTGGGACAAGACCATCGCCGTGAATATCGGCGGCTTGACCATGGGCCTGGTGCGGCTGGGCGCGCGGCTGTTCCCGCTGGACCCGGAGCCGCGCGCGGCCCTCGAGACCGTGCGCGGCGCGGAGGTCGGCGTCTATAAGCTGCAGTCGGCGCCTTTGTGCATGGATCGGGCGTCGGTTTTCGCGACCGTGGACAAAGCCATGGCCGGTCGCGGTTGGCAGCGCGTGGTGGGCGTGTGCAAGGACCAGGAGTTGGTGGGGGTGTACATCCCGCGCAAACCAATGGCGCCCCGGCGGATGAGGGCCTGCCTCATGGTGTGGCACGACTGTGACCTGGTAGTGGCCTCCGCCCGCGGCAATCTCGAGCCGCTGATGGCCCTGGCCGCCGAACGGCTGGACCTGAGCCGGGTGCAGCGGCGCCTGGGGGGGCCTTGGAGTCCCTGACCGGCAAAACTCGTTGTCATCAGGTCAAGTTTCGGTGCGATGGCAAAAGCGCGCTGAGCCGGCGCTTCTTTTAGGTGAATTGAGCATTGAGGATTGAAAAACGATCATTGGTTATTGAAGAAAGCCCGTCCCGCCACGCGGGACCGAATGAACTTTCGGACCGCGGATTCAGTGAGCAATCCCGATTCGGAATCGGGATTCCAGGGGTGGTCTGAGGCGCAGCCTCGCTAATACTGCGTTTCATAAATACGCTGACGTAGGCGGCGAGGGATTGCGCGCAACGCCGCCGGCGCGATTCGGACGCTAATCCACCTGGGCGGGGCCTTGCTCCTCAGAGCCATTTGCGCGGCCAGTTTACCACCTGACCTCCGCAGTATGCACTGCGGCCACCCAGCGCACAGTGTCGGCTGAGTCGGTGAGCCGGCCCTTGATGATCAGCGCCTGGCTGCCCGTTGTGACCGTCGCGGTCCAAAGGCCCGCGTCGCCGTAAGGCGCCGAGTCGGGAGCCCCTACCCAGCTTGTCATTGTGCCACTCTTATTCGCGACGGCTCCGCGGATCACCAGGCCGTGCACCGCGCCGCCGGTACGGCGCCCCACCATCAGGATTTCAAACATCCACGCGCAGTTGTTTGGGACGGTCAGGCGCCGGCTGGCGCCATCCAGGAACAACTCGCCCTCTTGGGTGGCGCTGGAGCTTCCTCGCAGCACATAGGCGGAAGTCTGCGCATCGCCCGCCACCCCAAAACTGCCGCTGGCATAGGCCAGTTGTCCATACTTGTCCGCGCTGGCGCCGGTGCCGCCCGGAACAGTGGCGAAGGGGCCCGTGGCCGTTACCTGGTTGCCCGAACCGCCGCCAATCGTCGCGACGCTCGCTCCACCTTGAATCGTGTTCCCCGAGCCGCCGGCGATGACCGCGTGGCCAGCGCTGGCCTGAACGGTATTGGCCCACCCCCCGCCAATCACAGCATCGTCCGAGCCGGCCTGGATGGTATTGGTGCGGCCGCCGGCGATGGCGCCGTAGCTGGCGCTGACCCCATTGGCGAGCCCGCCACCGATCGCGGCAAAGCTCGAGGAAGCGCCGATGGCGTTCAAACGCCCGCCGCCGACCACCGCATTGGCTGCCCCCTGTTGGATGACATTGGCCGAACCGCCAGCGATCGTTGAGCCTGATGCGTTTGTCTGGATGACATTCCCGGACCCGCCGCCAATCCTGGAGTATTGGCCACTGGCCTGAATGCGATTGCCGCCGCCCCCGCCAATCACGGAGTACTGGCTGCCGGCCTCGATGGTGTTGGTGCCGCCCCCGCTGACGGCAGCACCGACGGCGCTGCCCTGAATGGTGTTCTGGATGCCCCCGCTGACGGTTCCGAAATCTGAAGCAATGAGGTTGGGGGAAGCGGTCGTGCCGCCGCCGCCGATGGCGGCCCCCGCGACGCCTGCCGCTACCGCGTTGCTTCTGCTCCCGCCGATGAGGTTCGGAGAAGTGGCGAGCGGTTCCAGTCGCAGGCCGCGATCACTGTTGACCTTGAGCTCGAGCGCGCGATTGTCCGTGGTGCCCAGGAAGTTCCCCGGGGTGGTGCCGCTGTTGCCGGCCAGCTTCCAGAACTGCGTCGCCTGCAGCCCGTCGAGCAGGTCAGCATTCAGGTTCGTCAGGCCCGTGCCGTTGCCAAAGAACTTCCCCGCGAAGCTGTTCGCGGCATTGGTCAGCAGCACCGCCCCCTTGAAGGTGTTGGACCCGGTGAAGGTCTGATTGGCGCCCAGCAGCGCGACGTTGGCGGAAAGACGCGCATCGCTGAGCGTGCCGCCCAGATTGGCGGCATTCAGGTTGGTCAACTGCGAACCGTCGCATTGTTGAACTGGACCGCGCCCGAGAAGGTTTGATTTGCGCTCAACCGCGGGACATTGGCTGAGAGTTGGGCGTCTAAGAGCGTGCCCGTGAGGTGGCTTGCGGAGACGCTGTCCGCCTGCAAAGCATAGGGCGTGGCGGTCACCGACTGGCGGGGAATGAGGAGGGTGAAGCCTCCGCCGCCGTTGGTGCGCACTGCTATTTCCAACCAGCGGGCCTCACCGGTGAAGACCCCCGCCCCGAAGTCCACGGCCGCGGCAAACAGCCCGTTGCTCACCTCCACAGCAGCGTTGGTGAGCGTCGGGCCAAGTTGAGCGCCCGCCGTGGCTGCGTCGTATAGCGCGAACTGCAGGTCGTAGTTCCCGTTGGCGGGAGTGCCGCGCTCGAGCAGTTGCCCCTGGTAGGTGAACGCTGTGCCGGCAGGCGCAGCCAGGCGCGCGCTGGCCGCGATTATGATCAAGCCGATGAATTTAGCTGTATGTTTCTTGCTTTTCACGATCCTTTCCTCCTCTGGGAGCCCGTTACCCGGCCCCAGTCTTTGCTCTCGCCCCGCGATTGCATATTCGCCGGACTTACACGCTCAATCGCGCTTGTGGCAGGTGAGGCTTCGATACCTGCTCATTGGAAAAGATGCCTCTCCAAAGGCAAGAGGATTCTTTGACGCCCAGCGGGTTGGCGGCATCATGGGGGCTGAATCATAAGCGAGCCTCTCTCAATAGGTCAGGCCGAACCCGTTGGGGAAGAGTGGTATTGGGGCGCTGGCTTTGGCCGCCGCGTGCGCCAGTTGGGCGTTGGTGCGCGGCCAGGGGTGCGGCAGTTTGCCGCGCGGCTTGGCCTCCCCGAACAACACATCCGCCACGCCCTGGCCTTCGGTGCCCGGCAACCAGGCGGCCACAAAGGCATCGCTGCTGTCGAGCGCCGAACCCAGGATGAGCGGCCGGCCGGACAGCAGCACGGTAACTACAGGCGCGGCCGTCTCCCTGGCCCTGGCCACCAGGGCCGCATCCGCAGCAGCCAGGCCCAGCTCCGCCCGGTCGCCTTTCATCTCCGCGTAAGGCGGCTCGCCGATCACCACCAGCACGGCCTCCGCGCCGGCGAGGCCGGCGCCGTCCGGCGAAAAGGTCACCTTGGTGTCCGGGCCCACCGTCCGGCGGATGGCCTGGAGAATCGTCGTGCCGCCGGGCAGGGCCTGGCCGGCCTGGCCCTGCCAGGAGATGGTCCAGCCGCCGCATTGGGTGCCGAGGTCATCGGCCGCCGGGCCGACCACCGCCAGTTGTTTCATCCGCTTAGACAGCGGCAAGGCGTGCCGGCTGTTCTTGAGGAGCACCAGCGACTGCCGGACGCACTCCCGCGCCACCTGGCGGTGCTCCGCCGAGCCCACCGCGCCCACCAGTTCGGGAGCCCCATAAGGATGCTCGAAAAGCCCGATTTCATATTTTACCCGCAAGATGCGGCCCACGGCGTCATCGATGCGCGCCGGCGACACCTTGCCCTCCGCCACCGACTGCTTCAGCAGCGTGATGAAGTCCACGTAATTGTTCTTCTGCCCCGGGCCGTTGGGAATCATGGCCATATCCAAGCCGGCGTTGATGGCCCGCTCGATGTCGGTCTTGTAATCGGGCGAGAGCTGGTCGATGGCCGCCCAGTCGCTCACCACAAAGCCCTGGAAGCCCAGTTCGCCTTTCAACACGTCCGTGAGCAAGTGTTTGTTGCCGTGCATTTTCTGGCCGTTCCAACTGCTATAGGAAACCATGATCGAGCCGGCGCCGGCCTTCACGGCGGACACGTAGGGCGCCAGGTGCACCTGGCGCAGCGTGGCTTCATCGCACACCGTGTTGCCCTGGTCCACGCCGTCTTGCGTGCCGCCGTCCCCCAGGAAATGCTTGGGGCAAGCCAGCACCGAGCCCCCGTTGGGCAGCGGCCGCCCGAAGCCCTTCACCGCTGCCGCCGCCAGTTTTGCCACCAGTTCCGGCGATTCGCCAAAACTCTCATAGGTCCGGCCCCACCGAATGTCCCGGGCCACGGCCACGCACGGCGCAAAGGCCCAGTGGATGCCGGTGCCGGCCAGCTCCAGCGCCGTGATGTGCTCCGCCTGCTCGACCAGGCGGGGATTCCGGGTGGCGCCCAACCCGATGTTGTGGGGGAAAATCACTGCGCCCTTGACATTATTGTGCCCGTGCACGGCGTCGATGCCGTAGAGCAAAGGAATCTTGAGCCGCGTCTTGAGGGCCCAGGCCTGGTACTCCTGGCAAGCCCGGAGCCAGCCCGCCGCGGAAATGTCGGCCGGATCGGAGTCTCCCCCGCTGAGCATCGACCCCAGGCAATACTTCTGAATGTCGGCCTTGTCTTTGAGCGCATTCATGTCGACCTGCGTCATCTGGCCGATTTTTTCCTCCAAGGTCATTTGCCCGAGCAGGGCCTCGGCCTTCCGCTTACAGTCCCGACTGCCCGGGGCCGCGGCGCCGCCCACGACCAGGCTCATCAGGCCAACCACGCAAACAGTCAGGCACGCCGGAAACTTACGTTGATATTTCATGGGCCAATGTAATGCCCAACGCCGTCAAGCCTGTCAATTAACAAGCATCGCACCGCGGCGCAGCCGCAAGTTCCCTCGGCTGGTTGGACTCTCTGGCCGCTGCCGCCTCAAGGCTGCGCTCCTTTGCCCGCAAACTTCCTCGCCGTCTGCGAGCAACTTGGACTATTGCGGTACGGAACTGGCGTGCCAGTCCGGAATCAGCCCGGGTCTGTTGTTCCCATGGTCTTTTGATCCGGTGGTCCCGTGGTCCCTTCCGCGCTGGACACTGAACGCGCATTTCCGTACACCGTCAAAAAGACCCGAGTTGTATGAGTTCCGAGGCCAAGACAGCCAAGCTCCTTGCGGAGGGGAAACCGGCCGCTATCCGCTGGCCGGCGCAGATCAAATTCATTATTGGCAATGAGGCCTGCGAGCGCTTCAGCTACTATGGCACGCGCGGCATCCTCGCGCTCTACATCAGCAACGTGTTGTTCCAGCACCTGCCGGAAGGCCAAGCCAGGGACCGGGCCACGGAAATCATTCACCTGTTCGTTTTCGCCAATTACTTTGCGCCGCTGCTGGGCGGGTGGCTGAGCGACCGGTTCTGGGGCCGATACAACACGATTTTTTATGTCTCCCTCATCTATTGCCTCGGGAATTTGACGCTGGCTCTGAGCGTCGGTTCGGCCTGGGGGCTTTATGCCGGCTTGGGGCTGATCGCGCTCGGCTCGGGCGGCATCAAGCCGTGCGTCTCGGCTTTCTGCGGCGACCAGTTCAAGGCCGAGCAAACCGTGCTGCTGCAAAAGGCCTACGGGCTATTCTACTGGTCGATCAACTTCGGCTCGTTTTTCTCGTTCCTGCTCATCCCCTGGCTCAGGAAGGAATCCGGCTACCGCCTGGCGTTCGGCGTCCCCGGCCTGCTCATGCTCGTGGCCACGCTCATCTTCTGGCTTGGGCGCAAGCAGTACAGGCGGATACCGCCGTCCAGCCAAACCAGAGCCGCCGGGTTCCTGCAGGTGACCTGGTACGCCTTGACCAACCTGGGCCAACGGCAGCCGGGGCAAAGCGTATGGGACCTCGCGCGCCGGAGGTTCACCGACCGGGAGGTCGACGCCGCGCGGTCGGTGGGACCCATCCTGGCGGTCTTTGCGCCGATCTGCATCTTCTGGTCGTTGTTCGATCAGACCTCCTCGACGTGGGTGATGCAAGGCAACAAGATGACGCCGGTGCCGATTGTCGGATCGTTCGTCCTTGGCGCCGAGCAGATGCAATCGATGAACCCGGCGCTGGTGATGCTGCTGGTGCCCTTGATGCTCTGGCTGTACCCGCGCCTGGAGCAGTTGACCGGCATCCGGGTCTCGCCGTTGCGGCGCATGGGTTCGGGCCTGGTGCTGGCGGCGCTGGCCTACGTGGTGGTCGGCCTGCTCCAGACCCGCGTCGACGCCGGGGTGCAGTTGAGCGTGCTCTGGCAAACGCTGCCTTACTTCATGCTGACCACCGGCGAAGTGCTGCTTTCGACCACCGGGCTGGAGTTCGCCTTCACCCAGGCGGCCGCAGAAATGAAGAGCACGATCATGAGCTTCTGGTTGCTGACCGTGGCCTTGGGCAACCTGTTCGTGCCGCTCCTCACCAAGTTCAAGGCTTACCTGATCGGCGCGGCGGCGGCCGAGGCCGGCAGCGCCTCAGTGAATTCCTCGACCTTCTATCTCTACGCTGGCCTGACGTGCGGCGTGGCGATTATCTTCGTGCTGATCGCCATGCGCTACAAGGAACGCCAACTCGAATTGACCAGCGCCCCCAATCGGTAAAGCGAACAGCGAACAGCGAACAGCGAATGGCGAATAGCGAACCGCGAACGCGGTCGCCTCCCAGGGCCGCTCTACTCGCTCTGGTGTCGCTCCAGGCTGCGCTCCAGGCTCAGGATTTTCTGTCCAGGACTTGCGTTTGAGTGAGCATGCCCTTCACTTCCTGCCGGGTGGAGAACCCCGGGTCGGCCTTCAGGATGAGTCGGGTGTCCACCTCCACCAGGCTGCCGTTGGCCCGGCGCAGGAATTGGATGAACTCTGCTGTATAGTGACGGCCCTGTTCCCCATTCGCGATTCGCCGTTCGCCATTCCCTCCGCACCTCTGAGCCGCTCCTGGACGACTGGTTCAAGCGCCGAGTACGTCAGCGTGTTTATGAAATGGCCCACCAGGCCTCGACTCGGCGGCAGCCAAGGCCCGCAAAACGAAAGGGGCCGGTCTCAAAAGACCGGCCCGTTCACCAGAACAAACAACCAACTATCCACTCACAACAGGGCGCCCGCCGCAGACCTTTGCGCATCCTGTGCCTCGCACCCGGAGGCGGAGGCAGGAAATGCCAAGCCGTCAGCGGCCGCCGCTTCATGCGGGGAGCAAGTATCGTGCCGTCGGCACAGTTCTCCGGAAGCGTCTGCCGCCAAGCGCCGCTTGCCGAATTCGCCCCGCTCGGACGGGCGGCCGTTGCGTCGTAAGCCGTCAGGCCGAGCGCGCTGATCGAGTCCGCCACCGACGGCTTCGTCCTGAAGCGGTTGCCTTCTTCTGCCCCGGGGCTGCAGATCAGGGCGCTCAACTTGTGCGTAATCCTCCGAGGCTTGTGCGCAGGGTTCCCCCGCCGCCCTGAAAGCACCGGCTCGGCAGAGCTTCCCAGAACACGACCTCTGTATGTCCAATTATTGGACATTAATCTCCGGCAGGCTCCTCTCCCCAGCCTGCTTCGCCAAACAGACGCTCGCCAAACCGTCCTGCCACGTGGCTCTGAGGACCCTTTTGGCGGTTGTCGCGCCGGGCACGGGGCGATAAGCTCGAGTCCCTATGAAAAACCACGCTCTTGCTGCCAGGACACAGAGTCAGCCGGGATTGCCCGATAATACTATCCTGCAAAGTCTTCCGGGCTTGCGCCAATTCCCTGTGCGCGCGCACGACTCATTTAACTCATTTAACCTGTTCAAGTTATTCAACTCTTTGGTTGCGGCCAGGCCGCGCGGTTGGACTTGCTGGTTTGTCTTCACCCTCGCCTGGGGCGCGGCGTTTGGCCAGGCCCAACCAGCGATGCAGGTTTTCACCGTCGACGGCCTGAGGCGGGTGCGGCCCCAGGATGCGCCCCTGGCTTCGAGTTCGGTTAGCATCAAAGCCGCGCGCAACGAATATGAACCGTTCCAGGTCGTGGTGCGGGCCGGAAGCAATGGGCTCAAAGGCGTGAGCATGGAGCTCACCGACTTGCGGGATGCCCGGGGACAGGTGGTTTCCCGGCGCCAGATTGCGCTTTATCGCGAGCATTACATCCAGGTTGCCAAGGCCAGTCCGAAATCCAAAGAAGGCGCCGGCTGGTATCCGGATGCGCTGATTCCGTTCCTCAACCCAATCGATGGCAAGCCGGTGAGCCAGGCGCGCTTTCTGGCTGCGCCCTTCGACGTGGCGCCCGGCTGCAATCAGCCGGTTTGGGTGGAGGTCTTTGTTCCCGGCGACACGCCGGCCGGCCAGTATTCCGGCACACTGAAGGTGACGGCCCAGGGCCGGGAAGCGGTCACGGTTCCCGTTCGGCTCACGGTTTGGGATTTCCGGTTGCCCGACGTCCCCGCGATGCGCTCGAACTTCGGCGGGTTCGGCGACCGCCTGGCCAAGGCCCACCACCTGGAAGTCAGTTCGCCCGACTTTCGCCCCCTGGAACGCCGTTACGCCGAGGCCCTGACCGCCCATCGGTTGTGTCCGCCCATACCAGGTTACTTGATGCCCCAAGCCCAGGCCGATGGCAGCATCGATGCGAGCGACACCCACGCGGCGCTCAAGGAGTGGGTCCAGACCTTCCACGTCACGGGTTTCCCCTTGAGCCTGGTGGGGGGCGAGCCGCTGGGCAAAGACCGGGAGCGCAACTTCAAGCACTTGCAGGCGCTGCAGACCTATTTGAAAACCAACGGCTGGGACAAGCTCAGCTACATCTACGTGCTCGATGAACCCAACGACGCCGCGGCTTACGAGGAGGTCCGGCAACGCGCCCGGCTCATCCACCAGGCGCAGCCGGGCCTCAAAGTGCTCTGCACCGAACAGCCCACGCCGCAGGAGGCCGCCTGGGGCACTTTGGTTGGGAGCGTCGATATCTGGGTGCCGCTGTGGACGCTCTTCGAGCCACAGGCCGGGGCCGAGCGCCTGGCCGCGGGCGAGGAGCTCTGGTCCTACACCGCCCTGTGCCAGGGCGAAACGGGCAAAGACACGCCCTACTGGGAAATGGATTTCCCGCTCCTGGATTTCCGCCTGCCGGCCTGGATGAGCTACCGCTACGGCCTCACCGGTCTTCTTTATTGGACCACGGTGTACTGGGAGAAGGCGGGCGACGTTTGGACCAACCCCGCCACTTATGGGGAAGGCTCGGTGGTTTTCAACGGCGAAGGCTCGCTGTTTTATCCCGGCGCCGAGGCCGGCTTTGCCGGGCCGGTCGTCTCGATGCGCCTGAAACAAATCCGCGAAGGGCTCGAGGATTACGAGTATCTGAACCTGCTGGCCCGGCGCGGGGACAAGGCCTTTGCCGACGACTGTGCCCGACGCCTGGCCGCCAGTTGGACCCAGTGGAACGAGAATCCCGACGCACTTTATGCCGTGCGCGAGGAGATGGCCCGGCGGCTCAGCGGCAGCCAAGGCAGCGGGCCTTAGGGGCACCTTCTCCGCCAGTTCTTCCAATTTAAGGCTTCAACGCTCATCCCACTGCCTGATCTCGTCCCACAGCGGCTCCAGGTCCGGCTCGTGCAGCGCCATCTGGCTGATTTTTTTCTTGCCGCCAATCTCCGCCGCGCGCCGGAGCCAGGAGCGGGCCGGCTCCAGTTGCTGCATCTGGCAGGCATAACAGGAGAGATTGAAGGGGATGATCGCCTCGCGCGGAAAGCGATCAAAGGCCGGCAGCAAGGCCTCCCAGGCCTGGTGCAGGCCGCCGTTGCGCACGCGGCGCAGGGTATAGGCCTGGAGAATCCAACCGGAAGCGCTTTCGGGCGCCGCGCTGACCAGGGCGCGCGCAACCTGCAATCCCTCTTCCCAGTTCTTTTCCTCCGCGCAAATCGTCCACCGCACCTCCAGGACGCCCGGATGGTTTTGCTGCGCGCCACCGATCCGCCCCAGTTCCGCTTTGGCCTCGGCCAGGCTGCCCAATTCCAGCCAGCCGATGGCGGAGGAAAGGTAATGCGTATCTGGCGGCTCGAGTCGTTGCATGTTCAATGACTAGACACGCTGGCTGGGCTGTGTGTCAAGGCAGGGCAATTGGCAATGGGCATCGGGCCGCTTCCGACAGCATGAGCGTGCGACTCACTGGCCAGTCGCGTGAAGGCCGGGTGCGGCGGTGAAGAAGCGCATGATGCTGTCGCCGTGTTTGAGCATCTTCATTTGGCGCCAGGATTGCGGGAGGCTCAAGGTGTCGCGTTTGGCGTGGCCGAGCACCAGGAGTCCCCCGGGGGCGAGCAGGCCCGGCAGCCGGGCGTCATCCAGGAGTCGTTGGGCCAAGGAGTTGGAGCGCCAGCCGAGGTTTTTCTCTCCATAGGGCGGGTCGGCCATAATCAGGTCATAGCGCTGCCCGCCGGCGGCGAGTTGGGCCAGGGCAGCAGACACCTCCTGCACGCGCACCTGAAGGGCCTCGGGCGGGAAGCCTGCGGCAGCCAAGTTCTGGCGGAGAACCTCGGCGTGGCGCCGGGACTTTTCCACGCAGACGGCCGAGGCGGCGCCGCGGCTCAGGCATTCCAGGCTGAGCGCGCCGGTGCCGGCGAACAGTTCCAGCACGCGCGCGCCGGCCACCCGGCTGCCCAGGCTGTTAAACACGGCCTGCTTGACCAGGTCCGGCGTGGGGCGCGCGGCCAGGCCCCTGGGCGCCCGCAAAATCCGGCGAGCCGCTTTTCCACCCGTAATGCGCATAGGGCAGTTTAAACGAGGCCCGCGGGGTTTGCTAAGCACGAATTATAGCCCGCCTGCAACTTTTCCGCCACCAGCGCCACCCGGCCCAGCGCGCTGACGGTGAAAATCTGCGGGTAAAGCTCCTCGTAATACCATAGTCTGGCGAAATACAACCCGATCGGCGCCGGCTGCGTCCATAGGCCCGATTCAACTCGGGCGAGCAGCCAATCCGTTCCCGACAGGATGGCCGTGCGCAGGGCCGGTCCTGCCGTTTCCGGGGGCAGCCCCGCACAGGCCGCCAGCGTTGCCAAAGCTTCCACCGCCAGGGCCGTCTCCTCGACCGAAGGGGGAGCGGACCTTGCCCCACCCCAGCCGCCCTTCGCATCTTGGGCGCCCAGCAGCCAGCGGCTGCCCCGCCCCAGCATGGCCTCGGCCGCCGGGAAACGGCGCCGCGCCTCGCACAAGGCCCGCACCACGCGCGCCGTGCCATAAGTGGGGTTCTCGTCCGCGGGCGAAAACTGGTTGCCGAACCAGAGCGGAACCCACGCTCCATCCTGGCGTTGGGCCTTTTGCAGGAACCGCAGGGCGCGCGCGCTGGCAGCCTTGACCCGCTGCTGCAGGCCGGCCGGCAGCTCCGCCAGCCACGCCAGCCAGGCCCTGAGGGCGTGGGCGGTCAAATCCGCGCTGCTCCGATCAAAGGGCAGCGCTCCCCAGCCTCGGCAAAAGGTCGGAATGCCGCCGTCACGATTCTGCAAGGCGAGCAGCCACTGGATGCCCGCCCTGGCGGCCGGCAGAACTTCTTCCGGCCGCACTTCGCATTGCGCGCTCCGCACTTGCCAGAGCGCCAGCACCGCCCCGGCCGTGTCGTCCGCGTCCGGCACGCCCCCGGGCAGAGGCGTCCAGGCCCACCCGCCCGGGGCGGCGCACGTGTAAGGATGCTTCGCCCGGTATTGCTGGCCCAAGAGCCACAGGGCCAATTGCCGATGGCCGATGGCCCATTGCCCGGACCGGCGCAGTGACGGTTCGGACGGGGCCCGGACCAGATCGGGAATTGGGGATTGGCAATGGGCAAGGGCATTGATGGCCAAGGTCGTCACCCAGGTCGCCAGGTTGGTGTCAATGGGCCAGGAGCCGTCGGCGCGTTGCGAGCGCAGCAGAAACTCGAGGCCTTTGCTGGTTACCGGGTGATGGACCTGGCCGCTGCCCGCCAGGCTCAGGACGACGAAGCTCGTCAACGGGGTCGCTTCGAGAAAACCGCCGCTGGACGGCTGGATTTCGCGAAGAACTTTCAGCGTGCGTTTCTGCGCCAGGGCCCGCGCCAGACGGGCGAGCGGGTTGGCCGAAGGGAGGTGGAAATGCCGCGCCTGGCCGATGGCAATCAAGGCCGGCAGGGCGTAACTGACCACCGGCAGACGCAACGCGGCAAACCATTGGCGCGGCAAGGCCGCCAGTTCGAAGGGCAGCGGCACGACCTGCCTCCAGGCTTCCCGGCCCGACCCAAGCCGCCCGGCCAACGCGCACGTGGTCAGGATCGGCGCGGAAAAAGTGCGGTCTTTCCCATAACGCTCGGCGAGCGCGGCCGCCAGAGCTGCCGGTGAGGCGTGCGGAAGGCCGATTTTGCCAGCGAGCCAGGCCTCGGCCCGGTCCGCGACCACGCGATGCTCTTCCTCGGCGCCGGGCACGGCGCCCAAGGCGGCCCAGCAAAGCGCCGTAGTGCTGAGGTTGCTCAGGCTCCGCGTGGTGTCTCCCCAGCCGCCATCGGCATTGGCGTGCTGCGCCAGCCAATTCAAACCGCCGGCGAGCCTGGATTTCAAAACGACGATTTCAGACTCAGAGGCAGCGTCGGCATTGGACTCGCGCGCCACCACGGCCAGGGCCGTGACGGCGGCGGCGGTCGAGAGGGCGCTGCTGGCCAGTTGGCCGGCCCAGTAGCCCTCCGGCGTGCGGCGGGCCAGCAACTGGTTGGCGGCCCGGGTGAGCGCAGCCTCGAGCCGAGGCAGCGAAAGTGAGGGCGGACAATGGAAGCTGGAGGCGGGAGCGCCCGGCGCTCCGCCCTGCTCAGTTTTGCATCCGCTGTCTTCCATTTTCAAGCCTCTGTGCCGATGATAAGCGCCTGCCGCTCTGTCGAAAAGACTGGACTCGATCACGTTAGGTGAACAAATGCAGGCCAACGCCTCAACGCTTCAACCTTTTCACGCCATCCCTCTTGACGCTCGCCGGCCAACCTGCCAACCATAGCGCCATGTTCACTAATGCCATGTTCAGCACGCTGCTTGCGGCGGCGGTCCTGTCCTTTATGCCCGCGCCGGCTCAAGCCAGCGACCTCATTCACTCTTTCAAGAAAGTCCAGCTCACGGACCAGTTCTGGGCCGAGGGCGCGGACTTTGCGGATTTCAACCACGACGGGAAGATGGATGTGGTTTCCGGCGCTTTCTGGTATGAAGGGCCTGATTTCAAACAGCGCCACGAAATCTGGCCCGCCAACGCCAGTTTCAAACGGACCCGGAGCGACGGCACCGTGGAAACCGTCCCCGGCTTCGAAGGCGCCCTGGGCACCAACAACGCCTACGCCGACTGTTTCCTGACCTTCGCCTACGATATCAACGGGGACGGCTGGGCGGACGTGCTCGTCTATGGGTTCCCCGGCCAGGAGGTCGCCTGGTACGAAAACCCCAAAGGCCGCCAGGGCCACTGGCAGCGCCACGTGATCTTTGATGAACTGGACAACGAGTCGCCCGGCTTCCTGGACATCACGGGCGACGGCAAGCCCGAAATTCTCTGCTGCTCCAAAGGCTGCCTCGGCTACGCCGAGGCCGACTGGAAGGACCCGGCGGCGCCCTGGAAGTTCCACCCGATTACACCCAAAGGCGGCTATCAGCGTTACACTCACGGCCTGGGCTGCGGCGATGTCAACGGCGATGGCCGCATCGATATTCTTGAAAAGGACGGCTGGTGGGAGCAGCCGGCCAGCCTGGCCGGCGACCCGCTCTGGCTCAAGCATCCCTTCCACTTCGGCGAGGGCGGCGCCCAGATGGTGGTCTATGACGTCAACGGCGACGGCTTGAACGATGTGATCACGGCCATCAGCGCCCACGGCTACGGACTGGCCTGGTATGAACAGGTCCGGGAGAACGGCAACATCACCTTCCGCGAGCACCTGATCCTGAACAAAGACGCCTCCAAGAACCGCTATGGCGTCCAGTTTTCCCAAGGCCATGCCCTGGCCTTGATCGATATGGATGGCGACGGTCTGAAAGACATCGTGACGGGCAAACGCTTCTGGGCTCATGGCAAATACGGCCCCGACCCGGAGTCCGATGGTTCCCCCGCCGTCCTCTACTGGTTCAAACTGGTCCGCCCCGCGAAGGGCGAGGCCGATTTCCTCCCCTTCCTGGTGGACAATGACTCGGGCGTGGGCACCCAGGTCATGGCCGGCTTCGTCAGCAACCCCAAGTACCCCGACATCGTGGTGGGGAACAAGAAGGGCGTCTTTGTCTTCGAGCACCTGGTCCAGGCCGTCAGCCACGAGGAGTGGGAAAAAGCCCAGCCCAAACCGCTCAGCCCCTAGCGCGGCCGGGCCAGTTTTTTGGTAAAAATGGCCAATGTGGCCAATGCAGTATTCCGCCAGGTGGCGGTCCCGCCGCGGCGCATACGCGTCAAGCTAAGGGATGGGTGATCCCAGCCAGCAGTTCGTAGAAGTTTATTCGATCCCTCCTGCGCTCGTAAAGGAGATGGTTTTTGAGGTGAGCTTC
>Ga0187870_1000278_pt1 | contig 64976 bp, 66 predicted proteins | sample June2016WEW_13_1_3_FD_132974 | JGI IMG/M metagenome (GOLD analysis project Ga0187870, IMG submission 132974) | Peatland microbial communities from SPRUCE experiment site at the Marcell Experimental Forest, Minnesota, USA - June2016WEW_13_150 | ecosystem: Environmental > Terrestrial > Soil >...
ACTCACGACCATCACAAATCTCATTAAGAATAACGTGGACGTGTCGGGGAAACTGGACAAGCTTGCGGATCCGAATTTTGATCTGAAGACGCTGTTATAGCGGCTCAACTATGAAAACGGAGAGCGGTTGACAAGAAAATCAAAAAATGTAAAGTGGGATTTTACATCAGTGCTGGACGTCTATCTGCGGACCTACGCCAAGTATCGGAAAAGTGACCACGGAAATACATTCCGCTATTAATTGGTGCCGCCGCGGGAAATCCTTCAGTGTATTGATTCCTCCTCCTTTTTAAGGGTATTGACTATTTTGTAAATATGCCCTATCCTTACAAATAGGTCGTGTTCTATATAAATTATTAGCCCATTTAATATGGAAAATAAAAAGGATAGGTTTAAGCGTTTGGCTACTGCAAGAACCAATGGGGTTTTGAGGTCGCTTAAAGTGCTTGGCAATTGTGCCAACAGGAGTGCCTATGATTACAGCGAAGAGGAAGTTAATAAGATTTTTTCGGAAATTGAACGTCGTGTCCGGGAGATAAAGGCGAAATTTCATTTCGGCAAAAATAAGGAATTTAAACTGTAAATCTACCGCATCAATGAATCCAACTATTTATGCCGGTCGGCAGTTGCGAAATGACGAAAAGAACCTGAAGGCGATCGCCGATGGCTATGAGGTAAAACTTGGTCATAAATATTGGTTGGCGGAAGCGCTACAAAAAGATGCGATTCAAAATGGATGGGACGCTGGACATGGGAAGGAATGGAGTATGCGTTTTGAATTGAAAGGTGCCCAAGCTAGCTTTTTAATGATTCAAGATTCTTGTACTAGCGGGCTAAACGGAACTATATGGAAAGATCAGGAGGAATTGACATCGATCTTGGAGAACGGAGATCGGACCGAAAACCTGGCGCATTTTTTGAGTTCCGATTTTAGCACAAAAACAGCGGAAAGCGGCGGAAAACGAGGAAGGGGTAAGTCCATATTCCTTTTTGCTTCGCAAAATTTGATATTTTATTTTGACTCACAGAGAGCGTCTTCTCGCGATTACGTCGCCGGAGCAATTTTCATAGATTCTGACAAGGGAGCTAAGGTGGAAATGACAAGTGGCGATGCTGCTACGAAATACATGAAAGAGAAAACCGGAGAACACTATTCGCCCATTAAGACCAGCGGCACGCGTATTTTTATCAAGAACCCTCGGGAGGAGGTTGTCGTGGCGATCCGTGATGGCTCCATGATAAATTTCATCGAGAAAAACTGGTGGGAGATAATAAAAAAATACGGCGCTCACATCACAGTATGCGATGGCACAGACACGAAGCAGGCGCAGGTCCCGATGTGGTATCGTGAAGACCTTTGTAAAGAAAAAGGGTTGGAACCGAAGGAATATCCGAACCTTAAGCTATCTTCCGGCGACAATAAATATCGGATTAAAAGAGTTTTTCTCATTTACAACCCAATGGGAGATACCCCGGAATCGCTCGTAGGCATCTCCATCCAACGAAAGGGGATGAGCATTGAGAGGAGGTCAACAGAAGCGCTGGTCAAGGAAGATGGCATGAGCAAGGTCTATGGGTGGGTGGAGATGGAGCCGGAGTTGGAACATGCCATGTATGATCTCGAGGATGTTGAGCATCTTGGTTTTATTTGGACCAAAAAGCCAGCTAAAGATTTGTTGGATTTGATAAAAATTCAGATACGAGATTTTGCGAAGGAAGTTAAATTGATCGAGAGCGAGCTGTCAAAGGAACATAAGGCCCATAAGCAAATCGAAGATGACATTGCAAAGAAGGTAAATAATTTTTTAAAAAACATCGGCTTCTCCGGGTTGGCTCTCACAAAGAGAAAAAGAACGGGAAAGAAAAGGATAGGAGAAATACCATTGAGGATATCGCTCGCAGATTTTAAATTGGCAGGAGGAAGCCGCCGCGTTAACTACGGAGAAACAATTAATGCGATTGCTGTAGTTGTAAATGAATTGGATATCTCCCTTCACGCCATCCATAGGACCTGGATTACGGATGAAGGAGGAAGAGTGGCAAAGATAAAAGAGGAGGAGATAGATTTGCATAAAGGTATTTCGCGGGCGCAGGGATGGGAACGAATGAAAGTTTCGAAGGAGGAGTTTCCTCCGGGTGATTACTCTTTCAAGTCAAAACTCACCCTCTTAGAAGATACCGACAAAGAACTACCTCGAATTGGAAGACTTGAGAAGGGAAAAGAAATTATTGTCTCAACTGCTTTTTCCGTAGAAAAAGATCCAAAAGCGCAAGGGTTTATTAAATTCGAACCGATCGTTGATAAGAACAAAGAGCGTTATATCACCACAAGACCGGAGGCCGGCGTTCTGGTCGTGGAATACAACACTCAGCATCCGTATATCAGCAATCTTATGCCGACTGAACGCGCTGCTGATTTGGGAAGATTTCTTCTTGAGACAGGGATCATCATTGCGTTCAATGAAGTTATGGCGGAGGACATTTCTTCTGATAAGCCAAGGGTCTTTACGGACGTCAATGATGATTACGATATAACTAAGATTTTGCCCCGCGTCATGGAAGAGGTGAGTAAATTTATGTGGCAATATCAATGAACATGGCTATCAAATTACGCAGAGGAGAAAATTTTTTCTATGCCCCGGTGACTGGTTTGCTTGATAAAAAAGAGCAGAAGCGCGCGGACGAAATATACACAAGCGCTAAGAATGCCGTAGAAAAATTAAACAAAACGAGGCGGAGCGGAACGATAGATATTCTTGCCGGGTGGCACCTGAGAGGTGTTTTAATAAATCAGATTATCCAAAAATTTGGGATAACCGAAACTGAAAAAAAGTATTTTTGGATGATGCTTTATGATGTCTCGGGAATGACGGTGCCGGACCATATTCGGAAAAACGATTTTCATGTGGCCAGCATTTTAGCAAACTATCCATTAAAGAGATTACAGGAAATCGGGGCTTGGAGTATGTGGCGAGAGATTATTGGGTCTACTAAGATTGGAAACGATGATAGGGTGGCGCGATGGGTGGTGGACTACATTGTCGAAAAAAAGATAAAAACCAGAGATCAGGCCAGGCCTTTATTGATGGCGGTTCGAAACAGGCTGAAGAGGATTGATGCTTCTATCTTAAGTAGCGGAGAATTAGCGAATAAATTGCAAGAGGTCGTAATAAAAAACAATTGAAATTATCCATGGAAAGTTCAGCTAAAGAATGTCCCGTCTGCGGCAAGCCGCTGACCCAGGAAGAGTACGACAAGGCTCTTGGTATCTGGAAGGCCAAGCACGAAGAAATAAAGCATTTGGAAAAGGAGAGGGCCGATCTCAAGCAGCAGGCTGCTTCGCTGAAAAAAGAAAAGGCTGAAGCGCGACGTGCGGCCAAGCTTCTTATAGCAGAGCAGAAACGGAAATCTGTCGCCGAGCTACGCCAATCACGACTTTTAATGAAAGAGGTATTTAAGAAGCAGCTAGAAAACAAAGTCGGCAAAGCGGTTGCCAGCACCAAGAACAAGATGGGACAGCTGAATCGGAGTTGGAAAATCGCCCTGGAGAAAAACGAGAAGCTCCAGCAGGAAATCAAACGGCTAAAAGAACAGCGCGAAAAAGGGATTACTCCGCAGATCGAGGGATTACTTGAAGAAGACAAGCTCTTGGCAAAACTGAAGGAATTATATTGTCCGCCTGATCAGTTTGAGCATCCAGGCAAAGGTGGCGATATTATCCAGACCGTTATGGAGCAAGGCAAACCCGTAGGGAAAATCGTTTATGAGTGTAAAAAAGTAAGATCATTTAGTCAAAGCCACGTGAAACAGGCATCCGATGCACGCGAATCAAGGAAAGCAGATTTTGCAGTGCTCGTGACCAATGCATTTCCCGCCAAGAGACAATCCTATTTTGTTTCCAATACGGTATATGTTATTAGTCCCGTAAGCGTTGAAGCCGTAACTTATACGCTACGCGAATTTCTTGTCAGAATAGCCTTGCTCCGATTGTCGAATGCGGCAAAAGAGAAAGCCGTCAATGAGATTTACAAATACATGTCCGGAAACGAATATAGCGATAAGGTTAACGGAATGGCGTCCCAGCTCTTAACGCTCAGGGGTGATTTGAAATCAGAAATTAACTCGCATTGGCAGATATGGAAAAAGCGCTACGCATCCTATCAAACTCTCTTTGTGGATCTTGGCACTATAGATTCCCGGCTGAAGAGTTTGCTGGCGCTTGGAGACGGTGACCGAGAAACGCCGAAGCTAGCCGCAGGACAACAAAAAACTTATCCTCCACTTGAGGAACTCGAAAGGAAATAACTTCCTTCGGTCCACATAAAACAACCTATCCCGACTGTTTTTACCAGACATCCATTCATGAGAATAACGGAATTCAAAATTAAGAATTTTAAATGTATTGGCCCTGAACCAATCACTCTAGACTTCACGGAAGATATTCTTGTTCTTATTGGGCAAAATAATGTTGGAAAGTCATCAGTGCTAAGGGCCCTTGATTTCTACTTTTCAGGGACTAAGACATTGCCAGAAAAATACTTTTATAACCACCAGCATGACCAAGATCATGCCGTAGTCATTGAACTAAAATTTAGCGACCTTTCTAGTCAGGATAGGGTTCACCAAGCCGTATCGCCGTATATCTCTACCGATAATTCTTGGATTCTCAGAAAATCTTACTATTACGATAGCGATGGTGGAGGTAAATGTGATTACGCCGCTATTGTTGATGGCGCAGAGAAGAAAAATCCAGCGGGCCTGACACAAAACTGCGACAATCTCTTTGTCGGCGACAAAATGCAAAAGATCTTTGTAGAGGCGGTAAAAGATGTGTCTGATGTGGTGGAGGGGAAAAGCAAATCAACATTTGGACAGATATTTAGCATAATCCTTAAGAATGCAGTAGAGGCAACAAGTGAATATACATCACTACTTGATGCGCTCCGCGCATATCAAAATCTTTTCCGGGGCGCAGGCCAATTATCGCAGATTACGCAAGTGGAAAATACCATCAACGAAAGACTGGCAAGAATAATTAGCGCAAGCAGCAAAATAGATACGGAATCGCCGCAAGTAGAGAAATTTATGCCAGCACCAAAACTCCTAACAGACGACGGGAGAGGAATCGACATTGATCCTACCGAACAAGGCCATGGCTTACAGCGAGCTTTAATATTTGTTTTATTAGAATTACTAGCGGAGACAACTAGTCCCATGACTAAAGAAGTAGGCCCTAGAAACTTATTAATGATTGAAGAACCTGAAATTTATATGCATCCGCAAATGCTAAGGAAGATAGCTGATACTCTCTATGAAATTGCTTCACAAGGTAAGGCACAAGTGATCTGCACTACACACTCACCCATTTTCATCAGAATCGCAGAAAAACAGAAGGCGTTAGCCCGCTTTGTCAGAAAAGAAGATAATTCGCTTACCGTTTTTCAGCAAAAGACGGATATTTTCTCTGGAGCCGGAGCAACAGAATTAAAGAAACAACTACAAATGATTACCAACTTTGATCCCGCAGTGAACGAGTTATTCTTTGCGAGAAGGGTGGTGCTTTTAGAAGGAGATACTGAACTTGCCGTATTTCGTGAGGCTCCAAACTTATTGTTCGCGGGGAACAAAAATAACCTCCGTGATTGTCGGGATACCACTGTTATCAACTGTAGGGGCAGAAACACCATCCCATTGTTTCAAGAGATTCTAAACCACTTTCAAATTCCTTACGTTGTCATTCACGATACCGAAGGAGAAGATAAGACCAGCGGTATAAACGGTAAAATTCTTGGATTACTTGGCGGTGATGAATCAAAACGTAAAATGTTCAGTCCTAATATAGAAGATGGTTTAGGTATTACGGACAGAGGAGGCAATAAGTCAATCAAAGCCCTGGATCGTATCCAAGAATTGAATGGCCTCGGTCAATTAGAGGGGAAAATAGGAAGTTACATAAGATTCGCTTACAACATTCCATAGAATTTATCCTGGGCGCTGGATTACCCGACCACCACCCGTGCATCCACGACCACCGCGCCGCGGTCGGTCGCCATCGCGGGGTTTAGGTCAATCGCTTGTATTTCGGGGTTCAGAAGCGCGAGGTGCGAGAGGGCGACGATGAGCTTTGTGAGTGCCCGCGCGTCAACGGGTTTTTCGCCGCGTGCGCCGCGGAGGAGCGATGCGCCTTTTATTTCGTCCATCATTTTGCGGGCATCGGCGTCGGCGACGGGCGCCACACGGAGCGCCACGTCGTGCATGGCTTCTACGAAGATGCCGCCGAAACCGAAGCTTATGACCGGTCCGAAGACGGGGTCGCGCTTCATGCCGATGATGATCTCTTTGCCTTTTGCCATGGGCTGCACGAGCATTCCTTGTATCACGGCGCGGGGCGCCTTGCGGCGGACGGCCTTCGCGATCTCGTCCCATGCGTCGCGCGCCGCCTTAGCGTCCGCGAGGTTCAATCGTACGCCGCCCACGTCCGTCTTGTGGCTTATTTCCCGCGAGATGACCTTCATTGCGAAGGGACCGGCGCCGAGTTCTTCCAAGATCGCATCAAGATCAATTTTTGCGCGCACGAATTCGCCGCTTATTTCAATGCCGTATTTTTCGAGGAGTATGCGGGCGGCGGCGAAGTCCATGAGCGTTGCGGCGGACTTCAAAGCGGAGAGTTTTGGGGCGGCAGAGGGGGCGGCGGCCGGTTTCGCTTCCGCCTTTTTCCCGAACACCGCGAACGCGAGCGCGTCCAGCGCTCCGATCGCGTCATCCGGAAAATCAAAATTGACGAGATTGGCCTCGCGGAGCGCCCGCACGCCGTCCGCAACGGCTTCGCGGCCCATAAAGACCGGTATGACAAGCTTCTTTTTCCCGTAGGCCGCGAGGAGCCGCGCCGTGCCTGCGGCATCCGTCATCATCTGCGGCGTGAGGATAACAATAATTCCCTGGGCGGCTTTTTCCGCGCATAAAACTTTGAGCGCGCTTTCGTAGCGCGGGGGCAAGGCGTCGCCCAAAATGTCCACGGGGTTTCCGAGGGCCGCTATCGGCGGGAGCGCCTTTGCGAGTGCGCGCGTTGCGGCTTCGCTCAATTTTGCAAGCGAGAGCGACGAGGACAATTCCACGAGGTCCGCTGCGACGACCGACGGCCCGCCGCCGTTCGTGAGGATCGCGATCTCGCGCGGAGGTTTTTGGGTGTCCAGGGCGCCCGATGTGAGGCCAAGCTGGAGAAGCTTCGCCGTGTTATAAAATTCGCGGAGGGAGCCCACGGTCACGACGCCGCATTCGCGGCAGGCTGCTTCAAAGACCGCGCTTTCCGGCGCGAGCGAGCCCGTGTGCGAAAGTGCCGCCGCGCTCCCGCGCGCGCTCCGGCCGGCCTTCAAAACAACAACGGGTTTTTTCTGCGTGATTTTCTTCGCGAGCGCCATGAATTTTTTCCCGTCGCTTACTTTTTCCAGATATAGCATGATCGCTTCCGTTTCTTTGTCTTTTGCGAGATATTCCAGAAATTCAATTTCCGTGAGCACGGCTTCGTTGCCCAAACTGATGAACTTTGAAAACCTCACGCCTTCCTTGTGCGCCCAGTCAAGCATCGCGGCGCCCAGGGCGCCCGATTGCGAAAGGAAAGCGATCGCGCCCGGCGCGGGCGTCTCCGCGGCCGCGAAAGAAGCGTTCAGCCCCGCGTGCGTGTCGATCGTGCCCAAGCAGTTCGGGCCGAGAAGCGCAACGTGGTAGCTCGCGGCCGTCATCCTGATCTTTTTCTCTAGTTCCTTGCCGGCGTCGCCCGCTTCCTTGAAGCCGGATGAGATGATGATGGCCGCGCCGACTTCTTTTTTGCCGCATTCCTCAAGCACCGCGGGCACGGCGAAAGCGGGGATGGCGATCACGGCAAGGTCAACCTTGTCTTTTATTTCCGCTATTGACCTGTAGGCAGGCAGGCCGAGGATGACCCGCTCGGTGAGCGAAACGGGAAGTATTTTCCGCTTGTGCGCCCCGCCGTTTTTCAGATTGAAGACCAGCGAATAGCCGACTTTGTTTTTGTCGTTTGAGGCGCCGATGACCGCGACCGACTGCGGATCAAAGAATTTTTTGAGATCCATTATTTATAGAGCTGTTCTTCAAACGACGGCTGTTCCACGCGGTAAAAAATGCCGAGCGGCACTTTTGCGTCCGCGCCGCCGGGCGCGCCGCTTGCGCGCACCGCCTCCATTGCGTGCGCGAGGTCGTTTTTCGGTTCGTTTTCGTCTATCCAATACACGCGGTCTTTGAAATATTCGCGCGTGTCGTAGAACGTGATGCACGGCTGGATGATGTCCACGAAGGAAAATCCTTTGTGCGCGATCGCGGCTTTCATGATTTCTTTTGTTTTTGCGATGTCCAGGGCGTACGTGCGCGCGACGAACGTGGCGCCGGACGAAAGCATGAAGAGCAGGGGATTGAACGGCGATTCAATGCTGCCGTAGGGCGTTGATTTCCCTTTGAAGCCCACGGGCGTCGTGGGCGTCGCCTGGCCGGTCGTGAGCGCAAAGACCTGGTTGTCGTGGACGAAAAGATTGATGTCCGAGTTCCTGCGTGCCGCGTGCACCAGGTGACCTACGCCTTCCGAGTATGAATCACCGTCGCCGCTGAACCCCACGACCATGAGCAAAGGGTTCGCCATTTTTATGCCCTCCATGTTTGCGATCACGCGGCCATGAAGCGAGGTGAACGTGTTCGTGTTCAGGTAATCGGTGATCTTGCCGTGGCAGCCGATCCCCGCTGCCGCGACCAGATTTTCCGGTTTCAATTTGCCGTCATTTACAAGATCGGTTACTGCTTCGCGGAATGCCACAAGGATCCCTCCGTTCGGGCATCCCGGGCACCACGTGATCTTTGCTTTGGTTGCGAGGTCCATGGTTATTTCAAATAATTGTTTATTTTTTCCGCCAGCTCGAGCGGGTCGAATGGCCGCGCGTTGTACTGGAGAATCTTTTTGTCTATCCGCACCCCCGTCTTTTCGCGGATGAGCGCGGCGAGCTGCGCCGTGCGGTTCGTTTCCACGTCAATGATCGTTTTCGCGCCGCCCAATTCCGCCGCAACCCTTTCAGCGTCAAAGGGTTCCATCCAGACGATCTGCAAAAGTTTTACGGGTTTTGCGAGGTACTTCGCCGCCTCAAGCACGGCGCCCTTCGTGGATCCCCAGAAAACGATCACGTCGCGGCTGCTTTTATCGCCATATACCTTTATGGTGTTGTGGGCGCCCATTTCTTTCGCGATGCTGCCCGCCTTCGCGAAGCGTTTGTCGCCCATTGCTTTTACCTTTTCGGCCTCATCGATCGCGATGCCGTTCTCGTCGTGTTCGTAGCTGTCAACTTTTACGACCGCGCCCGGCGTGCCGGGGAAGATCATCGGCGAAATGCCGTCCGGGGTGATCTTGTACCGGCCGTAATTTTCAGGGACGCCCTCCGCGATCTTTCCGCGTTCTACGGCGATCTTTGCCGGGTTGGCCGCGGAAGTCTCCAAACTCTCCGAAAGTTGGCGGTCCAAAAGGACGATGACGGGCGTCTGATATTTCCACGCGAAGTTCAGCGCCTCCGCGCCGCAGGCGAACGCTTCTTTGGGATCTCCCGGCGCGAGCACGATCCGCGGGAACTCGCCGTGGCCGGAATGAAGGACGAACTGCAGATCTCCCTGGCTCGTGTACGTAGGTGTGCCGGTCGCGGGGGCGTAGCGCTGCGAAACGGCGATCGCAAGCGGGAGCTCCGCCATGCCGCTCAATGCGAACGCCTCCTGCATCAGGGCAAAACCGCCGGTCGCCGTGCCCACCGCGGCGCGCTTGCCGGCATAGGCAGCGCCCAACGCCATATTTATGACCGCGAGCTCGCTTTCTGGCTGGACGACTTTGATCTTATATTCCTTCTGCTGTTTCGCGAGAAAATGGAGGATACTGGACGACGGCGTCATCGGGTAGGCGAAATAGAAATCTAATCCCGCCGCTACAAGGCCCTTCGCGAACGCCGTGTTGCCATCAGTGAGCTCCGCTTCCTCTTTCCGTTGCGGCGTCAGTTTTTTCCAGTGGCGGAATTGCAATTTTTCCAAATGCTCATATCCCATCTCGGCAAGCTTAAGGTTGGCATCCAGGCTTTTATTCTTGAAAACATCGTTCAACACCGCCTTCATGTTGTCCAAAGAAAATCCAAGAAGATAGCAAGCGGCGCCGAGCGCGGCGGATGTGCGCGTGATGGGCGGCGCGCCAATCTTTTGCGCGAATTCTTTCATGGGAAGCACGACGGCATTCGCGCCGAACCGTTCCAGATCCTCTTTTTCAAAACTGTCCGCGAGGACGACGGCGTCTTTGTGGAGTTCGTTCCTGTGAATTGTGAGCGTTTCCTCGTTGAGCGCCACAAGCACGTCAAGCGCCGAGTGGTCGCTGTGGATCTTTTCTCCGGAGAAGCTCACGCGGCTGAAATTGTGCCCGCCGCGGATGAGCGAGGGATAGTCAAACGAAACAAAGGCCTCAAAGCTGAAGTCGTTCAAGAGTTCCGCCAGGCTTGCGCCCGCTTCGCGCGCGCCGTCGCCTGCCGCGCCGCCGATGCCGACGGTGAAAATGTTCTCGTGAGGGGATGCTTTCTTTGTTGGAGAGCCGAACAGCATGGTATATGGAAATTATAGCATCCCCGCCGCTTGCACGGTGAACATTAAAAAATCATTAAACAATTCTTGACGGTTAGCTTCCGAGTGCTATCATATTCTTGAAAGCAAGAGTCCGCAGAGCGGCGGACCATATATCCTTGTTTGGTATGCAAGTGGCCATTTCGGTGGCCGTTTGCATTTTAAATAGTTTTAATCACCTTTTTGTTAGCGTGACAATGCCCGTGGTCTTGGGCCCGTCGTTCATACGAGTAGGATTTTGCTTTTACCAAACAAGAGAAGCGGGTGCAAATCCCGCCGGGTCCACGGGCATCCGGATGGGCAATGAAGCAAAATTTCATGATATGATGAAGCAATGGCGCCGGCGGAAAAATTGAAGATCGGTTGGTTTTCGTTCTCCTGCTGCGAAGACAACACGATCGTGATGACGGAGGTGATGAACGACCATTGGGCCGAGTGGAAAAAGAAATTTGAATTCCGGCACGCGCGGGTTTTGCAGTCAAAGAACGTGATGGATGAGTTTGATATTGCTTTTATTGAAGGCGCGGTCGCCTCGCCCGCGCAGGAAGAAAAGTTGAAAGACATCCGGAGGCGGTCAAAAAAGCTCGTGGCGATCGGCGCGTGTGCGGTGACGGGCCTGCCATCCGGCCAGAGAAACTCTTTCACCGACGCGCAAAAGGAAGCGATAGAATTTCTGACCGCGCGGTTCGGCGCACTGCCGAAGGTGCTTAAGGTTGCGGATGTGGTCACAGTTGACGCCGAAGTGCCGGGCTGCCCGATGGATCCGCAGAACTTTCTCAAGGTCCTTGAGAGCGTCGTGGCCGAGCTTGAGAACAAAATAATTCCATAATCCCATGCACACGTTTGATCTCACGATGGAGGGTATCACGAAGGTAGAGGGCAGCGCCGGGCTTTCATTGCACGTGGAGGAGGGGAAAGTGACCGATGTGAAGTTCGCGATCACCGAATACAAGCGGTTCTTCACCGAGGCGATGAAGGGGAAATCGGTCATGGCCATTCCGCAGCATCTCGCGCGGATCTGCGGCACCTGCTCCAACGCGCACCTCATGTGCAGCATTGAAGCGTGCGAACACGCCTTGGGGATAGAACCCACCGCGCAGACAAAAACGCTCCGCGCGCTCACCATGCACGGCCTTATGATCCGCGACCACGCCCTACACCTTTATCTTTTTTCAATGCCCGATATTTTCGGCAAGGATGCGTTCCTTGATTTTGACGAGAACGTGGAGGCGGAGCACCAGTTGCTGCACGACGGGTTTGGCGTGAAGGGCGCCGGAAATTTCCTCGCGACGCTCGTCGCCGGGCGGAGCGTCCACGCAGTGTATCCAACGATCGGCGGGTTCCTCAAATTCCCCGATGAAGCGGGCGTCGCGGAGGCGATCAAAAAACTGGAATCCGTCCGCCCCGCAGCGCTCCGGCTCATAGAAATTTTCAAAAACGCGCCGTTCCATTTTGATCGCAAGACGCAGTTCATGGCGCTCGTGCCGGATGGAAGCTACGGCTACATAGACGGCACTATTATCACGAGCAAGGGGGAGGTTTTTCCCGAGCGGGAATTCCACAGGCACTTGGAGCAGGTTGTGCTCCCGTATTCACAGGCATCGGCGTATCTTTATGGCGGTGAGGGCTATATGGTGGGCGCGCTCGCGCGGCTCAGCATTGCAAAAGACAAGCTGCACCCGAGAACAAAGGAATCACTCGGCGATGTTCTGGATCTTTTCCCCTCCACCGACATTTTTTACAACAACCTCGCGCAGGCGATAGAGATATTACATTCTATCGATGAATCAATAGATATTTTGAAGAACAATAAATTTGTGCCGGAGCCGATAATAAAAGTTCCCAATCGCGAGGCCACGGGCGTGGGCGTTGTGGAAGCCCCGCGCGGCACGCTCTATCACAAAGTGGTGATCGGCGCGGACGGCCTGGTGAAAGAAGGGGAGGTAATCGTGCCCACCGGCCAGAACCAGGTGAATATTGAGAAGGACATCGCGACGCTCGTGCAAGGACTTTTACCCGACACGCCAAAAGAAAAAATAGAATTTGAAATAGAGAAGCTTGTCCGCGCCTACGATCCCTGCATGAGCTGCGCGGCGCATTTCCTCAAGGTGAAGTGGGACGCATAGACAGGTGCGCCCCATTCGCTGAATATTGACAATATATAGATATTACCTTATTATATGGCTGTCCATAAGGACAAAGCTGTTCTTTCCAAACCGAAAAAGATTTCATTTCGGCATTGAATTTCTGGAAGAAAAAGGGAGGTAAGACATGTTGGGATTCCTGATGTTCCTGACGTGGTTCGTTCTCTCCATCCCCCCGCTCGGGCGGGCGGTATGGAAACTGATCAAACTCTACCGGGACGAGGACCGGGACGAGGAACCGCTCAAGCGGGCATACCGCTCCTTGGGCCTCACTATTCTGTGGGCCGTGCTCGTGATCGTTGGCTTGTGGGCCCTCGCCTGGCTGATGGACCTGCGCGTCGAATCCCTGTGGTTCGCGGACGCGGGCTATGCCGGACGCTTCTGGACCCAGTTCAACACCGAGCTCGTCCTCTACTGGATCGGGTTCGTGCTCGCCGGCGCGTTCTGTTTCACGAACGTGACCATGATCGCCAAGCTGAACGCCGGTTCCAAAACGGCGCAGCGGGTGATCCTCGGAGTCGGCGGGGCGCTCTCGCTTATCGCCGCTAACGTGTTCGGCAGCGTCGCCGAGGGCATTTGGCAGAGATTGCTGTTGTTCCTGAACGGTCAGCCGTTCGGCAAGCTCGACCCGGTGTTCTCAAAGGACGTCGGGTTCTATGTCTTTACCATGCCGTTCATCGACGGTCTGACGTCGTTCGCGTACTGGCTGATAGGCCTGACCATGATCGCCTGCTTCGCTTTCTACGCGGTGAGGTATGGCGTAGCCAAGGCCGGCTCTTGCAACAACTATGATTTCGGGGCCAGCAAGCGCGCAGAGCTCGCGGAACAAGCCGGGGTTGTGCTCAACCACGGCCTCTCACATGTCTCAGCTCTGGGCATCCTGTTTCTCCTGGACCTCGCAGTCGACACATTCCTGGACCGCTACAAGATCCTGTACTCCACGCACGGCAACGTCTATGGCGCCGGCTGGACGGATCTCAACGTGCGGATCCCGGCCTACTGGGGGTTCATGATTGTCCTGGCCATCGGCATCGCGTTCCTCGCGACCTCGGTCCTATCGAAGTCGCACCGCCACACCGTGAAGAATGCCATCTTCGGTTTCGGCGGGACGCTCCTGTTCTGGCTCTTGGCCGTCGTCATCACACCTGCGATATTCCAATCGGCATATGTAAGCCCGAACGAGTTGCAGGTTGAGAGGCCCTTTATCCAGCGGGAGATCGACTACACCAGTGCGGCATACGGGCTCGATCGCATCAAACCCCTGGATTTCCCCGTGAAGGACGGCCTGACGCGGGCCAATCTGACCCAAGACGCCGAGACCCTGGAAAGCGCGCGGCTCTGGGATTGGCGTGTCCTCCTGGCCACCAACCACCAGCTTCAAGCCTTCAAGCCGTACTACAGCTTCAAGGATGTGGACGTGGTGCGCTACGATGTCCACGGCAAGAAGGTCCAAGTGCTGTACAGCGGGCGCGAGTTGGACGTGGAGAAGCTCCCCGAGTCGGCGAAGACCTGGCAGAACATGCATCTGGTCTACACGCACGGCTTCGGCGGCACCGCCAATCCTGTGAACGATTTCACTTCGGACGGCCTGCCGGATTACTGGGTGAAGGACCTGCCGCCCGTCTCGAGATACCCCGAACTGGAGATGAAGCAGCCTCGCATCTATTTCGGCGAGGCGACCACGAACCATGTGTATGTCAATACCCACATGCAGGAATACGACTACCCCGTGGGCGACGGCAACGCCTGGTTCCAGTATGACGGGCCGGCGGGCATTCCGCTCGGCGGCTTCTTCCGACGACTGTCCATTGCCTGGAAATTCGATGGTTTCTGGAGAACCTGGTCTGAGCAGCTCGGGCCGGAGAGCCGCATTCTGTTCAATCGCGACATCGCGACCCGCACCGAGAAGCTCGTGCCGTTCCTGTGGCACGAGGAGGACACCTACCAAGTCATCGCGGACGGGCAACTGTGGTTCATGCGCGACTTCAATTCGGTGACCGAATGGTATCCCTACTCGGCACCGCACAACGGCGTGAACTACATGCGTAATTCGGTGAAGTCGGTGACGAACGCGTATACCGGCAAAACCGATTTCTACGTGTTCGAGCCGAACGACCCCGTCATCCGCACCTATCAGGCGATCTTCCCGGGACTTTTCAAGCCAATGTCCCAGATGCCTGCATCGCTTCGCAAGCATGTCAGGTACCCGCAGGGGCTGCTTGAGGTCCAGGGAGACATGTATGCCTGGTATCACATGAAGGATGCCACTGCCTTCTACAACAAGGAGGACATGTGGCAGTACGCCAAGCAATTCTCCCCGAGCATCAACAAGCCGGCGCAGGTTGAAGCGTACTATCTCGTGATGTCCTTGCCCGATCGCCACTCGCCGGAGTACGTGCTGGTACTGCCCTTCACTCCGAAGTCCACCGACGCGGAGCACCAGCGCAATAATCTGGAGTCCTGGCTCGCCGCCCGCTGTGACGGCGACCACTATGGGGAGCTCATGCTTTACCGATTCCCCACGACCAAACAGGTTCAGGGTCCGCTCCAGGTTGGGATTAGGATGAACCAGGACGAGACGCTATCCAAGGATTTCAGCCTCTGGAACCAGCAGGGTTCCAAGGTGGTCCTGGGCGACATGCGTGTCCTGCCTCTTTCCGACCACCGATTGCTGAACGTCCAGGCCATCTATCTGGAGAGCGAGGGCGCGAAAATGCCTCAGCTCAAGTACGTGGTTGCCGCCTCCGGCGACCAGATGGTCTACGAGAAGACGTTCTCCGCTGCACTGGAGCGGTTAATCGGCGCCGGGCCGACGCTCATGCCGCCTCCGGCTACCATCACCGCCGTTTCCGTACCCGCGTCCCTCGACCTGACCCAGGAGATACTGGGCCGGCTCGACAAGTACTTCGGGTTGCTCCAGCAGGGCAAGTTCTCGGAGGCCGGGAACGAACTCCAGGCTATCCGGGACGAACGGGCCAAAATGAAATCGACCAAAAAGTGACACTCGCAGAAGCATGCAGGCCCTCGCTTCCCGGGTGACTCACATCTCATCCAGAGCCCTCCATCGCCGTCAGGCGGTCCGGAGGGCTTTTGCATAAAAAGCCCGCTCCGGCGGCTGGATTCGAACTTACTGCCCACTGAGAAATTTTTCGAGTAAGATAATTATTTTCTGGAGCGCCCCAGCTTCGTCCATGGCTCCCGGCACGCCGATTATTTTTATTTTCTTGAACTTGCCGAGCTTTTGGAGATATCGGAGGTTCGTGAGCGCGTCAAAATCGTGCATCGTGACGCGCGGCACGGCGGCGAACTTTGCAAGATCGTCAAAAACAGTCACTTCGTTGATGCCTTCTACGGTATCAATAATAGTCAGTTCTTCGGGCACGTCCCACTCTTCGTTCGGGTCTTTTACTTCAAATTGCACTTGCGGGAATCGTTTCTGAAGTTCGGGAAGGATCCGAAGCGGCAATGAGTCGGCGGGAAGGTCGGGATTGCCGAAAACATAAACGATCATATGCTTTTTATCATATGACGCTACGGGCCGAAGAGCTAATACAACTATTTTAAAGAAAGCGCGCCGTTTCCCGCGGTCCAAGACAGCTTGGCGGGAAACGGCGCTAGGATTCTACTTCTTCGATCTCTACGACCACCCGGCGGTGGAAGTAGACGAACTGGCCGCGCGAGAGGGGGAGATGGTACTGGTTGACCGCGTTGAGCGTCTCTCCTTCGCAAGCGAGGACTACGACTGTGCCGTTGCTTGCTTCGGCCACTTTGGCGCGGCGCACGCGGCACTCGCCTTCGTGGCCGTGGTGATGGTGCCAGAAATCGGCTACCGTGGCCACCGCCCATTGGGCCAGTCCATTTTGGACCGCGTATTCGCGCAATCTCTCGACTGCGTTTGGGAAACATCTTTCAAGAAGCGGACACGTCGGTTGCTCGTTTCTTCTGACGAGCTGGTCAAGCTCGATCAGGTCTTTCTCGGCGATCTTCCAACGTCTCCCATTGGTGACCACCACGCCGGTGGTGGCGCAAGGGAATGTGTAACGGAGGAACAATAGTTCTCCGGTCATAGGACAACCCTCCTTCTGCGGGAAGTTCTGCCCCTGATTATACTCAAATCGTCCGATTCGCCAAGTCGAGGTGGCGTAGCGTGTACTTGCGGAGCATCGCGGCCTCGCGTTCTGTGATGACCTCGCAGGGGACACTCCAATGGATGGAAACAAGGTCGCCGGGCTTGATCTGCTCTATGTCGTACTCCGCCTCCAGCCGCCGCGCGAGTTTTTTCTCCGCGGGCGCGCCGAGAAAAAGTTTTCCGTTGGCATAGAGCAGCGGCTCGGCAAGCACGGTGATCGCGGGACCACTTACGTTTTTTACCCTTCCCCAACTCACGCGGCACTCGTCTATTTCGGAAAGCGTCCTCTCCCGCTCGCCGCGAGCCGCCTGCAACCAAACATCCAGAACGTGGAACGAATGATGCGGCACGGCTCCCTGCGCGATTTTTTCTTCAACGAGTGAAAAAGATTTTGCGCCGAGCTTTTTCTTTATTTTCTGGCCCTCAACAAGGTGGTGGTAAAACTTCCGCTGGCCGATATTTTCCAAAAGTTCGTTGCCGATCCAGTATGCCTCTACCACGCGGTCATCAAAAGGATCGCGGATGCCGTTCGCTTCCGCGATGTGGCGGAGGTAGGGGAACATTGTCTTGAATTGGCTCAACAATTTCTCAAGTCCCGGATCGCTTGCACCCTCTTCAATGTAGGCGCGGATTTCGCTCGCCGCATCCGGGCCGCAATAATGGAGCCGGTTCGGTCCGAAAGCATATCGGCTGCAGCGGATGATGCCGTCCATATGATAAGATAATAGTATGAATGAGACGCCACTCCAAGCATTGCTCAACCTTTCGGGAAAAACCGCGATCGTGACGGGCGGGGCGGTCGGCATTGGTTTGGGGATCAGCAGGCGCCTCGCCGAGGCGGGCGCGAACGTGCTCATTGCCGACATCAACGCGGAAAATGCCGAAAAGGCAAAGCAGGAGCTGCTCGCGGGCGGTTGGAAGGCGGAGGCGGTGCATGCCGACGTTTCAAATGAAGCAAACGTTCAAGCAATGGTTCAAAAAGCGGTGAGCGTATTCGGGGGCGTGGACATTCTTGTGAACAATGCCGGCATCTATCCGAGCGTCCTTTTGATGAATATGACCGCCGCCGATTTTGAACGAGTGCTTGCGGTCAATTTGGAAAGCGTGTTCCTGTGTACGAAAAGTGCTGCGGAGCAAATGATCAAACAGGGACGCGGCGGGAGAATTATCAATATCACTTCTATTGATGCGTTGCACCCGTCATCGGCGGGACTCGCGCACTACGATGCTTCAAAGCACGGCGTGTGGGGGTTCACAAAGAATGTGGCGCTGGAACTCGCGCCGCATAATATCTGGGTGAATGCCGTGGCGCCTGGCGGCATCGCCACGCCCGGCGTTGCCGGAATGCAGAAAAAGGCGCAGGTGCCCGCGGGCGTGGACATGGAAGCAATGCTCAAAAATTTCCTCGCGCGGATCCCGATGAAGCGGATGGGGGAACCCGACGATATCGGGAAGGCAGTGCTCTTCCTTGCTTCCGAAATGTCTTCCTATATGACCGGAAGCCAGATCGTGGTGGATGGCGGTGTGTTGCTCGCCTAATAACCACACAGAGTACTCTTTTCAAACCCTGTGGTGTCTGTGATAGATAAATCTCTACCGGAGCGCGAAGAACATTGCCACTGCCGCTGCTCCCACAAGAATGAACGTCGCCCATACGAGAATATTTGAAAGTGTCCCGCTCTTGTGCTCGCCCATTATTTTCTCGTTTCGGGCGATCTTCGCGATAATGAATATCAATGGTACCGAGATGACGCCGTTCGCGACGGCGGTGAAGACAAGCGCCTGCATCGGGTCAATGCCCACAAAGTTGATTATGAGGCCGATGACGGTGGCGATTGTGATGATGCCGTAGAAGCCGTGGGCGCGCTTCAGTTTTAGGTTGAGGCCTTCTTTCCAGTTCAGCGCTTCCGAGAGCGCGTAGGAGGCCGATGCGGAAAGGACGGGGACCGCGAGGAGCCCGAGCCCCATGATGCCGATCGCGAAAATGAGCTTTGCGATGAACCCGGCATAGGGGAAGGTGGTAACCAATGGCTCGAGCGCTTTTGCGGCGTCGGCGGCGGTCGCGACGTTCGTCACACCGTTCTTATTGAGCACGGTGGCGGCAACAACGATGATGCACCACGTTGCGGCCTGCGAAGAAAGCATGCCAAGGAAATTATCCAGCCGCAGCGCACGCATGAAGGATTTTGTAAGATGCGGTTTTCCATCGCGTATCAAGTGCCTCTTTCGTTCTTCTTCCACTTCTTCGGATGCTTCCCAGAAGAACATATAAGGGGAAATGGTCGTGCCGATCACGCCGATGATGATAAAGAGGAATGCAAAGTTGAACTCAATGTGCGGGATAAACGTTGCTTTAAGAATGGTTCCCCACGGTTCCTGCACGAGAAATACCGTGATGATGTAGGAAAAAAGCGCGAGCGCGAGCCATTTCAAGATTTTTGCGTACGTGCGGTACGAAGTGAATATTTCAAGGATAAGAATGACGGCGGTGAAGAGCAGTGTGAGGATGACGAAGGGCAGGGGAACAATAAGCTGCGCGGCGGCACCCATCGCGCCCAGGTCCGCGCCGATGTTTATGGTATTCGCGATCAAAATAAGGGCGAGCGTCCCGTAAAGTATTTTTCTGTCGTAGTGCTCCTTGATGACGGCGGCAATGCCCTTCCCCGTCACCGCGCCTATCCGGGCGCACGCTTCCTGGACGGCGGTCATGAAGGGGAGCGCGAAGAGGGCGGTCCAAAGCTGTCCGTAGCCGAATTGCGCGCCGGTTTGCGTATACGTGGCGATCCCCGACGGATCGTCGTCCGCCGCGCCGGTGATGAGGCCTGGCCCCACGATCTTCACAATTGACTTGGTCTTTCTGCTGAATTTTGCCACTTCACCTTATTTTAACACTTGCCTCGTTGATTTGTTTTGCGACCGCCGTGCCGTATCATATATAGTAATGACCTTCAAACTTTATAAAAATAAGCGGAACGCTTACGACGTCATCCGCCGCCTCGGGTACATACCGATCGGGACCACGCCGGAGGGCGAGATGAACTGCGTCCGGCCCCTGGGAGGGGACTATCCGCGTTTTCATATCTACCTTAAAGAAGATGCCGAGATATTCCATTTCTCCCTCCATCTTGACCAGAAAAAACCCGTCTATAAAGGGACGGCGGCCCACAGCGGAGAATATGATAGCGATGTCGTAAAAGACGAGGCCTCCCGGATCCGCGGAATCTTGTTAGAAGATTAATTTCAAAGCGGAGAAACCGATCAAGAGGACTATGGCAACGAGCCAAAGAAGGCTCCAAAGAACGGTCTTCATCGCTTCGTGGCGCTTGCCGGAGGAGAAAAGGACGAGCGGGTAGCCCAGGATCAATGAACTGCAAATGAGGGCCGAGATGACGAAGGCGAGCAGGAAAAGGACGATGCTTATAATAGGGCCAGGTTGAACATTATGAAGCAATGACCAGTTTTGCACTTGCTGGACGAGCGTGGCGAAGGCGCTCACGTATAACGTCAAACCGGCAGCCTGGATAAAACCGACAGTTCGAGGAGAGGCTTTCATCAAACTATTATACAATAGCCGACCGCTTTTATGCTATAATGATCCTATGGATGGCTACGTGGTCAACATTGAGAAAGCATCGTCGGAAAACGAGAACTTCCGGAAGGTTTTGTATACCGCGAAAAACAGCCAGCTTGTGGTCATGAGCCTCAAGCCGGGAGAGGATATTGGCATGGAGGTCCACCACCTTGACCAGTTCATTCGCGTTGAATCCGGGACGGGGAAAACCGTGCTCAACGGCAAGGAGCACGACCTTTCGGATGGATATGCGGTAGTGGTCCCCGCGGGCACCGAGCACAACATCATCAATACCTCGCCCGACAAAGAGATGAAACTTTATACCGTATATTCTCCGCCGAACCATCTGGACGGCACCATACACGCTTCAAAAGCCGCGGCCGAAGCAGACGAAGGGGAACATTTTGACGGCAAGACCACAGAACCGGCATAGATGACGCGGGCAACATATCTTTTTTTAATCGTAGCGCTTTTGGGGTCGGTTGGTTTGCAATATGCGAAGGCCGATCTGCCTACGTACGGTCCTTACGGGATCAATGCCGTGGCAGTCAGCGCTTCGGAGATCGATCTTACGTGGAATGCGGTGGACGCCACGCCGGGCGTGACCGGTTACCGCATTGAACGCGAATTTCCCGTGGGCAGCGGGTTCAGCACGATCGTTGCAAACACCAATTCCGCTTCACCGAGCTACGCCGATACGAATCTTTCGCCGAATACTACGTATAGCTATCGCATTACCGCCATAAATAGCGACGGCCTGGGTCTCCCTTCCGCGAATCCTGTGATCGCGACGACGCTCGTGGCGAGCCCGTATGTTCCGCCGCCCGATCCGCCGCAAGGCCTTACTGCGGTTCCCACATCCGGTTCGCAATTGAATCTTTCTTGGACGGCGCCGCCCGCCAGCCAAAACACGGCCGCTTATAAAATTGACCGGGCCGTGGGCGGCGGTTTCGGGACACTTGTCGCGAGCACGACTGCGACGAGCTACACGGATACAAATCTTTCGCCCGGCGGACAGTATGCCTACCGAGTGTATGCCATGAATGCCGCGGGCACCGGGAGTCCTTCTGTAATTGTATATGCGACGATGCCTGTGCCACCCAGCCCTCCGGGAAATCCCACAGCGGTAGCCGGAGACGGCAAGGCGACCGTGAGTTGGCTTCCTGCATATGCTCCGTCTGCATATGCCCTGCCGGGAGGCGTGGCCGGCTATATAGTGACGGGTCCGGGAAGCAGCTCTGTAAGCGTACCCAGCGGCACCTTGAGCACGACCGTCACCGGCCTCACGAACGGCGTAAGTTATTCATTTTATGTGAGCGCCCAAAATGTCGCAGGGCAGAGTTCTGCGGTGCAGACAAATAGCGTCGTTCCCGCGACGTCCACTCCGCAGGCGGTAGTTTCCACGTCGTCCGCGTCATCCACATCGCCTGCATTGCCGGCGAATCACTCATCCCTTCCCGCTTTTTATTTTTCTTTTGCGCTCCAACAGGGAAGCCGGGGCCAGGCCGTGACGGCGCTTCAGAACCGCCTTACCGGTGCCGGATTTTATTCAGGGCCGATCACGGGATATTTCGGTCTGCTTACGAAAGCCGGAGTGGAGGCGTATCAGCGCGCTCACCACGTTTCAGCGATCGGTGTTGTCGGTCCGCTTACCCGCGCATATCTCAACGCGAATCTTTAGGTCCGGATTACGATTGAAAGAGGACAGCGGAAGAGAAGGTGCAGCTGCAAGGGTCTTTGTGGCAAGCATGGCAATTCCTCCCGTACAATTCGGAAAGTTTTTTGGCGACATCAAGATTGATCGAATTTGCCACGCCGAACACGCACGAGAGAGCATCTGCGATCTCATCCTCAAGCGCCCGCATCTGTTCTTCTTTGTGCTCGCCCATGTAGGCATGGATGGCTTCGTTGACTTCGCCGATCTCCTCTGCCAGATGGACGCCCGCCTGGTCGAGCGTGCGCGTTTCAGGGGGATAGATCTCTCTGAACATGTCTTGCAGTTGGGCGATAGTGTGCACTTCTGGAATTTTTAGCCCGGCATAGAGGATGCGTTCCTTCGGATGGATCGCTTTGCAGGCGCAGGGCCGTTTTCCGCAATAGGAGCATTGCATCGGAAATCGCCGCAGGACCCCGCTTTCGGTTTCAATATGGAAGCGATTCGCAATGGCCATCATCCAGGACAACGCGATCAAAAGATTAAGAACAAGCTTTGCTTCGTCTTTTTTCCGGATCCCTTTCAGTGCACGCATGGCAAACCGGTCGACGTTCTGGGCCAGGTCCCATATGGAATAAAAACGATCGTCGTGCTCGCCGTAAATAACTTTGATGAATTCCTGGAAATCCGCCAGAGAGCCTTGTTGGGAAAAACTATGCATGGCTTTAGAGAGGTTGCGGCTCTCCATTTGCGGTCATATATTCCTCTCGCGGCACCAGCCCCTGTTCTTTCAGTAATTGTTCAAAAGCCTCCCGTAACTTTTCGGGGTTTTTGGAAAAGCTTATTTCTATCCCGACGTCAGGTCGTTTGGGGTCTGGCCGACAGCCGGCAAAGTACAGGAATCGCTCATCATATGCATGTCCTTCCTCTCGTAATTTTTCCAACGCTCGCATAGCTTGGTCCCGTGTTTCCGGGGAATCGAATTCGAAATACAGCTTTGATTCCATTTCCCGTTCTTGGGCCGCATCTCTTAATCTTCCTCTCTCCAGCCTCGCCACTTGTGCTTCGAGAGATTCTCCTTCTGCTGCTGCTTCTGCTTCGTTGCTGAACATGGTTACAATTTAGCACATAGCTGGGTATGGAGGCAAGGGTTATAATATTCCTGTGATGATTCTCTTCTATAAAATAGGCAGGAACATCGCAGGATGTTTCCGCGGATATTATTTGCTTTTCCATATTTTGGCGGCGGCGCTTACGTACGTGCTCGTGGTTTCCGGATTTGATTGGTTCTATTTCACTACGTTGCGGAATACCTCTTGGTATCTTTTTTTGTTCCCCGCCGCCGTTCTTGGCGCATTTCTGCCGGTCCTCGTGCCCTTGCTCATGCTTGCGATCGGCAAGGTTCGCAACAATCTGAGGAACATAAATGCGGCATGGGGGACGGGACAGGCGGCGCTTCTTGGGTTGCTGATCTCTTCTTCCTATAAATTTTTTACCGGCAGGATCCGGCCGCCGTTCTTGCTGACCGCCTCCACCCCCGACATAAGCCAGGTATTCAGATTTGGGTTAATGAAGGGCGGAGTGTTCTGGGGCTGGCCTTCCTCGCATACCACAGTGGCCTTTGCGGCGGCAATCGCATTGGTAAAACTCTATCCCGAGAACAAACTGGTGAAAATTTTGGCTTTGGCGTGTGCGTGCTACGTGGGGGTCGGGGTTTCGGCCGGCATCCATTGGTTCTCTGATTTTGTTGCCGGCGCCATCATCGGTTCCGTGATCGGCGTAGTGGTGGGCAACAGTTTTCGCGCGCGGTTGCATGCGCGGGCGGAGCGCTAAGGCAGCGCCGCAGAACCGGGGCTACGCCGCCGGACGTTTTTCCAAGTTGAGATTTACAAACGCCAAGAGCAAGGCGGGTACCATAAGGTCTTTTCTGGTGAGCGTTCCTCCGGAGAAATACATTACCGGATCGTCTTCGCCGGCCAGGTTCTGGGTCAGAGTATCCATCTTGATGTTATTTTTTTGTATTTCTTCCATCATCCACAACGGCACCCTGATGCCGGGAGTAAAACTTTCCACGTGCTTGCCGTCCTTGGTTTGGATGGAAATGCCGATCACGTAATACCACTCGTCCGCGTTATAGATAAAACTCAACGAATTCTCAATGCCGATCCCGATATCAACATTTTCGCGATTGAGCGCTTCCGCTGCGCAAGCCCGCGCTCTTTTAAACAACTCTTCAAATCCAAAGATCTGCGAAGGCAACGACGGGCGAAAGGGACTATCAAGAGCGATGTCCGCCTCAACGCCAAGCTTTTTGATCGCTTCCTCTACGGCTGCTTTTTTCAGGTCAAAATAATGCTCTGAAGTATAGAAGCCTATCGTCATCTCCGTGATTATATCATTTTCTCAACGGGGACTTCCCGGTGGCTGCTGATGCCTCTTTTCGTAGTTTTCGTGATACCGAAACGCCGCCGGAATGCTTGCGGCTACCGGGAGCGCGAGGAATGCTCCCAGGATCCCGAAAAGACTGGCGCCGATTACTACTGCGAGAAAACTTAAGGCCGGGTAGAGATTAAGGGCTTTGTTGTAGATTACCGGGGAGATCACGGCATTTTCGATCTGCTGGTAGACAAGATAAAGAATGAGTACGGCGATGCCTTTTACCGGAGACAGGGCAAAGGCGATTATAAGAGCGGGTATGGCGCCGATGGTCTGGCCGACCAGCGGGAGCAGGTCCAGAATGCCCGCAAAAATGGCGAGCGGCAATGCAAAGGGAATTTGTAATGCCAAAAGTCCCACGAATATGACAGCGCTGCAAATGACAGAGATGATCAGATTCCCCCGAATGTATTGCCCTGTTACCGTGCCCACTTCCCCGAGAAGTTCCTTAAGCTTGGTTTTCTCTCTGTAGGGGAAAATGCCCAGAAATAAATTGAATAATCTTTCTTGGTCATATACGAAATAGAACGTTAAGATGAGAACCGTGATGATCGATAGTACCGTGAACGCGACGCTTTGCGTGGAAGCGAGAATGAAAGCGGGATGGCTTTGGAGATAGTTCCCGATATTAAAATTTTCTAATGCTTGGGGTGCGAAAGGTAAGTGGCCGATCGTAGCGTTCATGTTGTTTATGAGATTAGGAACCTCCGTGCTTAGCTGCGGGATGATCGCAAAACCCAGTATGGCAAGGGGTATAAGAAGAACGAGCAAAACCAAGGATATCGAAAAGATCATTGGCAACCTCGTCTCTTTATGAACTTTACTTACTATGGGGGAAAGTGCCGCAGCCATAACAAGCGCTATCAAGATATCCACGAGTGCATCAGCGCCTTTCCAAACGAGAAGCACTACGATCCCGGTAAGTATGATCCGGCTTAATGCTTCCCAGCTAAAAGGATGGTCTTGTTGATCGGCCATTGTATTCATTATAGCAATCTCAGTCAGATTGTTTGACAAAAGTTCAGATTGGGTAGATAAAATAAGGGAACCCCTTCTCTTCGCCACAAGGTAGAGAGAAATACTGTAGGGGTAGGGAGTACAGCACCTTGAGAAGAATCGCTGTTGTCTGTTTCCTGTTTGCGTTCGCGGCGTTGTCTGCCGCGAATGCGACTACTCTGTGGTCTCAACTGTGGGACACCACGCCGATTACGCCGCCGGCGATGATAAACGGGATCATCGTTTACGCGGATACCCACACCGGATTGGAGTTCGGTGACGCATTGACAGATTTCAACATCTCCGGCTGGACGTCGCTGCTGATCAATCCATGGGAGGTCGAAGCATGGGGGACCCCAACGGACACCGTCTTCGATTTCAACGTCAACTTCGGCTCGCCGGCCAACGCGGCGGGGTACGTGATGTTCGAGTACCTGTACAACGGCCAGTTGGTCGCGCCCGAGACCGGCCCAAACCCGGAGATTTTCTACTACAACGGCGGGAATGGGGAGTCTCGCGGCCCCGTCACGTACGGCAACTTCTCGTGGCCCGCTCAAGATCCAGACTTCGGGAAGGTCCCCGAGTCCGGGACGGCGTGGCTCGTCGGTCTGGGGCTCCTGCTCTGGCAGGCTCCTCGCCTCTGGCGCCGTGTCTGGTGCTAGCCGCCAAGCGCTCCAGCTCCAGCAGTCCCTTCACAGCTCCTTTGCAGCCTTTGCGGTTTTACACGGCCACCTTCCCTCGTTTGCTCGGGGGCAGGTGGCCACTTTCATTTAATCTCAATTAACCTGCCATCGCTAATTTTTAAATATTTTGAAACTCCCACCGATGGCTGGGTGGTCATTGGTTCGTTCGGCCTCCGTTCGGCATAGTTCACTATCAATTCTCCTTCGCGGAACTCCGTGGTTTGTGGAGCGATCCGGTCACCAAGAAGGACAGCATTGGTTCCTGTATAACCGTTGCTCGTTTTGAGCGCAGCGACAACGTAATAAAAAGTGCCGCTCCCGCCGCCGCTTTGCGTTAGAAGAAAAGCAATGTCGTTCAATCCATCGCCATTCAAATCGGCCGTCACTTCGTTGCCGAAATATCGTGTGGTGAGCTTTGAAGCGGAGCCGGGCGCCGCCTCGCTTTCCGCCGCCCCATTGACCAGCGTGACCGTCCGGCCTTCGATCTCGTAAGAGATGTTCTTGTAGTCGCCCGTAGGACGTGCGGCGGGCCGGTACCAAAAGAGAATGCCCGCAGCGAGCAGAACAAGAACACCCACAGTAATTACTCCTTTTTTCATGTCTTAACTTTAACACGGAGCGGGGTCTTTACATTTTGAGGCCTACGCTTTACTATAGCGGTAGAGCTGGTTCGCCAGCTTTCGCATCACAATTGACGGAGAGAAGAGGAGAACGACATCATGAAGAGCGCGACGTGCTTGCTCGCGATTTTAGCGATTTTTGGGTTGATGATCCCTGTGGCTTCGGCCCAGGAAGAAACCCAGTTCTCGCTCAACCCGAACGAAGGGCTCTACGACGGCCTCGCCCGCCAGGGGTGCAACCCAGGCTGGCTTTCCCTCGTGATGAGTGAAGACAACATCAAACTCGAAGACCTGCGCCGGCTGTGGAAGCCTGTGGCGATCGACATGACTCAATGCAAGGAAACGCCTCCCGAGGAGGTCCTTGCCGCCACGCGGCGCATCGTTAAGGCGGACATCGCGGCGGCCGCATCGGCTCGGAAGCGGAGCGACGGCGCTCAGCAGAGCGTTGCGTCCAACAGGGCTGCCGGACACGCGCTATCAGCGCCACCGATACCGGACACTACCATCCACGAACGGGAAGATTTACAAGCGAAGCTGGACGCCGCGAACGCGACAATCCAGGGTCTGCAGGCGAAACTCGACGCCGCGAACGCAACGATTCAGAGCATGAAATCTGCCGACGTGCCCAAGGAAAACGCTGCGGCAGGAACCGATCACTGGTCGGTGTTGGCGATCGTCGCCACTGCGGTGAGCATTACGGCGGTAATCCTCGGCGGACTGTTCTTTTTGCTCTGGCGCCGGAAACCCACGAGGAGTTCAATGGCCCTTTTCGGTGACGCGGGGTCGGCTGGGAAGGGAGCCGCCAAGATTTCCAGGCTTGAAGCGGACCTCGTCGCCTCAGAGAGAGCCAGGATCGAACTCGTTTCGAGGCTTGGCACGGCGGAGGAGTCCGCTGCCGCTTTAAAGACGGAACGCGACACCGCGCAGGCGGTCGTCACCGATCTCACGACGGCAATACAAGGTGCGGTTTTCTTCGACCGGGAGATCGAAGTCAGGCACGACGGCGTGGCTCACACTTTCGTTCTTGTGGGGGTTGAGGCAAAGCGCGACGGCAACGGGTTCGTCGGCCTTTACGCGTGCCCGCTGTGCACCGAGCGGCGCTTGGTGCTGCCCGAGGGTTTAAGTGACCAGCAGCAACAGGAAAGGCTGGCGTTGCACTTTACGAAGTGCCCCGACATGAAACAACCGGGGCCGATCGCAGTACCCCCTCCCAGAAAGGGAACGCTGGTGGGAGTAGCTTAGCTGCCATCGCACGATCACGCACGGCGCGGCATTTCCACCTTCTTCTCTTCAAGTTTGTCAGAATCAGATTGGAAGAGTATTTGATGTTCTGGTTTATCCCCCGGATCCGTCTTGGGGGAGATGATCCTGCGCTTTGCGCGGGAGAACGTGGCCGGATCCGTCTTGGCCATGAATCGGAGATCGAAAACTCGACACAATCTTCATGAGGGGGATCTGTACGGAGGCCGAACAAGCCCCACAGATCCTCCGATCACCTAAGCCCGTTACTTCGAACGTAGTGGGTTGAGGTGATTTTACGAAGGGCCGCGCGCGAGCACGGCCCATTTTGTTGCGCCGTGTTCCTTCAAGAGAAATTGACAAGAGACACAATGCGTGATACAAATATGCCAGCTACTCCCAACGACACCGAGGAGAAAAAAGATGATCCCTATCGTCGCAGCATGGATGACCTCCACGGCCATCTTTTACGCTTTCGCCTGCTACTTTGCCTTTGAATACAAGCGATCGGAAGATTGTCTTCGATCGCCTGCCCTCAGGGCATTGAAGCCAGGCACAACCCCAGGGGGGTTCTTCAAAACCACCCTGCTCGTCGCAGTCGTCATGATTCTTGTCCTTTCGGCGATGGTGTTCATCCTTCGGCGTTTCCCGAGGATTTTTGACACAATAAACGAAGCCGCCGTTTTCTTTTCTTTCTTCGTCCTGCCCTACACATTCAGAAAGAAACAGACTGCTTCGTCTGTCGCAACGATACTCTTCTTCGCGGGGGAGATCGTGTTTGCGACCGTCGCCACGCGCTACTGGGAAACACATCCCAATTGGATCACGAACAACATCTGCGCTTTCGTTGTCGGGATAGTGATCCTGCTCACGTTCCGTACCGTCACCAATCGGCAGTGTGCCGCCGTGTCGCTCGGCATCATGGCTTTCGACGCCTTCTCCGTGTTCGTCTCGGGCCAGATGCAGCGGCTCGTAGAAGCCACGGGCGATCATGCAGGGACGTCCATCGCTATCCCGGCCGGGCTCTCGCCAGCCAATCCCAGCGTCTTCTCGACCGGACTCGGCGACCTGGTGGTGCCGGGATTCGTCGTGCTCCTTGCCTACCGGACCTACGGAAAAAGGGGCGCGGCGGGAGCGATAGCGGGCTATCTGGCGGGGATGCTGGTCGCGCTGGTCGCTCTCCTGGCTTCCGACTTTCCTCAGCCAGCAACGATCTATCTCATCCCCGGAGCGTACTTCGGATTCTGGGTCGCGACGGCGCGGGTAAGAAAACGCCAGCTCGCGTAACATCGCCAATATCGGCAGCGCCGCACGGTTCACCCCCTGCGGCGTTTTGCTTTTTTTGCCCCGCGACGGCTCATGGACACAAGAACCTGCCTGGAGCAAATTTGGTTGTTTTCTGCTATATTACTTTATATCGCATGAAGATTTACGTATTAGGCAGTAATAGTTTCGTGAAAGAAATGGTTGCCCGCAGGGACCAGCTTTGCGCTTTGGGCCACGACGGCTGGATCCATCAGGATTATGAAGATCACGTGAACGGCAAGAAACAAGCCTTCATTGAAGGCGCCCTTCCCGGCGAGAGCGCCGATTTCAAACGAGCGCGTGACTATATACGCCAGCACTATAATCACATCCTTAAGAGCGACGCGATCCTTATTGTGAACCTGGAGAAGAGAGGGATCAAAAACTACATCGGGGGCAACTGTCTTATGGAGATGGGGATGGCGTACGTGAACAACAAGAGAATATTCCTGTTGAACGACATCCCGACGGAAACGCCGTACCTTGATGAAATAAAAGCAATGGACCCGATCTGTCTGCACGGAAACCTTTCGGCGATCCAGTAATCAATGAAGAAAAAAGCCATCACCATTTGTTCGAGCGCGGCATTTTTCGCGCAGGCGCTTGATGCCGAGAAACAATTGAAGAAAATGGGATTCGCCGTGAAGCTCCCGTACACCGCGCTCAAGATGAAAAAGAGCGGCGATTTCCGGGTAGAAACGTACAAAACCTGGTTCAAAGATCCGAAAAGCTACAGCCGGAAAAGTTGGCTCATGAAGAATCATTTCCGGAAGGTTATGAAGAGCGACGCGGTCCTGGTGATCAATCACGAAAAGAACGGCGTTCCGGGATATATCGGAGGAAATACGCTCATCGAAATGACCATCGCGTTCCACTATAAGAAGCCGATTTATGTCCTGAATCCCATCTCCGACGATCTCGGGTTCAAGGAAGAAATCTTCGGTCTGCAGCCGATATTCCTGAACGGCGACCTTGGAAAAATAAAACGGTAGGACGGGTCAGTTTCCTATTTGCCGAACCTCCTTTCCCTTTTGGAAAAATCATCAAGTATCGCTTCAAGCTCTTTTTTCTTGAATGCCGGCCACAAGGTTTGCGTAAAAGCGAATTGAGCGTTCGCGGTTTGCCACATCATAAAGCCAGCCGACCAGTGCGGCTCACCGCCGGTTCTTACGACGAGATCTACGGGCGGCAACACGCCGGTCCAGAGCGCCTTGCGCAACACCCCATCATTCACTTCGGTTGCCGGATCCTTCTTTATTTTCTTTATGGCCTCGATCATTTCCCGCTGGCCGTCGTACCCAAAGAGGATCGTCAGATTGCGTTTTTTGAAACGCTCAGTTTGTTCTTCCAGAGCGCGGGCCAGCGTTCCCAGTTCGTCGTGGCCGGGGAGGATCGATCTCCAGCGTCCGATGAATCTGAACTTCGTCTCGTTTTTGACGAGGTCCTTCGTATCCAGCTCCCTTCGGAGCCAATCCTTCAATAAAGAAACCAGGAACCTTACTTCGTGCTTTGATCGTTTCGTCAGATTGTCCTCCGATGCCGCCCAAAAGGTGAGGTAGGGGACACGGTGCTTGAACACCACATCGGCCACTTCATGAAAACGCTCCACGCCTTCTTTATGGCCCCTCCAAGCGAGCAGATGGTGCTGTTTTGCCCAGCGGCGGTTGCCGTCGGGGATTATGGCGATGTGGTTCGGTATGTTGGTCATGTTTAGATTAGAACCTGTCTGGCTATGATTTGTAGCGCTTAACTTCCGCTACGGCCTCATCTCTGCCGAAAAAACCCTCAATGTCCATGGTTTTGTTCTTCTGCACGCCAACTTCTTTGAAAAAGGCGGCAATATCTTCTTTTTCTTTGTCGCTCAAATCGTTGATAGATTTTAATTTGTCGGCAAGCGGATCTACGGATGGGACAGTAACAAGTTTATTGTCTTGTTCGCCCCTATCTTTCAATCTGAGAATGCCAAGCGGTTTTACCATAACCACCGTATTCGGCTGAATAGGATATGAACTTAAAACAATGGCGTCAAGCGGATCGTTATCTTCGGCTCTGGTGTGGGGGATTAATCCGTAGTTGAACGGAAAATGAAATCCGTCATGAAATACATAATCGAGCTTAATGGCTTGCAGGGCCTCGTCATACTCATACTTGTTGGAACTTCCGGTTGAGATTTCAACAAGAACATTGAATTCCTCGGGCGTGCCGAGCGGGATATTGTTGATGTCCATAATCTGATTGTATCAGAAAGGATTACTTTTTGCCCCGGCAATTGATTGACAGTTATGAAAAAACGTGATATATTCTTCGCAGTTCGCCAAAATTCAGTTCGGAGGATAGATCAATGAGATTCATCTACGTTACCGACCTGCACGGCAACCGCAAGGCGGTCGAACAGGTCCTCGAACGTGCCACCCAGAAGCAGGCAGATGCCATTGTCTTCGGGGGCGATCTGACTCCGAACGCAGTGGCTGCAAAGCTGGCAGTTGATTACGATGACGAAACGCGGGGCGGTGAGTTGTTGCCCTGGAACGCGCTGAAACGGGACCCCATTACTAGGAGCTTCCACGCGGGGCTCCTCAAGCTCAGAGAGCTGAATGCGCAACACGGAAAGCGAGAGCTCGAGGAAATGCTCCGGCGGCAAGGATACATGATCTATGAAGTGAGCAATCACTTCTATGAATTGGAATCCCTGCTTCTCGAGCAACTTGTCCTGGAGAAGCTCTGGTCCTTCTTTGTGAAGAGCGAGAAGATTACGCTCTCCGAGGAAGAACTTCAGATAGTGAGGGAATGCGTCGTTGAGTGGATGAGGGAGTGCGAGATGGCTTGGAGCAGGGAACAACGCGAGTTCTTCCTCTGTAGATGCAGGGCTGCCTTCCGTGTCGACCACTCTGATTTCGCAATGATGGCACCCTCGCGACACCTTGAATACTGTCTCCTCTTTGCCGGGGCCGACCAGAGCCAGATCGCCGAACTCCTGCATTCCGTACGGGAAGTGCTCGGCCGTTTCGATTCCAGTGGTGCAGCGATGTTCAAGGAGGCATTCTGGAGATTTCAGGATGACTTTTTGAATTCGCCAAACTACCAAACGCTCATCGAAGGGGGCCTTCTCTCGCAGCTTGCCGCATATTCCTCCGTCACAGAGTTGAGGAGGCAGTCGGAGAGTGAAGAAGTAATCCGTCGCGGACAGGCCGAATTCCTTGAACAGTTTTTCCTTCCCGCCGTCTGTGGTTGGAAGGCAGGGCATCCCGGCGCGCAGGTTTTTGCGATGCTCGGCAACGACGACCTCGTTGAGAACGATTTTGTCATGCAGAGAGCTCATGATCAGGGAGCGCTCACGTATCTGTGTGACAGGGTGGGCGAGCTGTCGCCCGGGCTCATGATCGCGGGCTACTCGTTTGTGGAGGGTCTCCCCGAAGGAGTAACCTATCGAAACTGGGAGAGGAGCGGCAGGGAGATGCTTGTCGACCTCACTAGGCTCCAAGGAATGGCCGGGGGTGCACCGCTCGTGTGGTGTATCCATCAACCGCCACTTGGGTATCTTGATAACACCGACGGAGGGAACGTGGGGAGCAGGACAGTGCGAGACTTTTTGCTCCAAACTAAACCTCCCCTGGCGTTGTTCGGGCACATCCACGAAGCAACTCGGCTCGCCAGAACCGCCACCGTTCGTCTTGGTGACACGCTCTGCGTGAATCCGGGGGCGGAACATCACAAATCGCTCGATGCCGTGATCGTCAACACCGCCGACTTTACTGTTGAGCGGATCTTATGAAAGGAGAGGATCATGCCGGGACTAGGACTCTCGCTTCGGCACTCACTGGGTCTTTCCCTCCGTTGCGAACAACGCCTTGAACTCCGGGCACCCTCTCCTGAGGGTGCGCTCACCGGACTAGATGGCATACGCGCCGCGGACAGAATACTCAAGGGATACAACGTAGTCGGGATGCTCGTTGGCGGCCTCGCCAAGGAGCTTTGGCACGGCACTATCGATGCGGACACGCTCGCGTCTCACAAGGACGTAGATGTTCTCATCCTTTCCTACGACTGCGAACAGCATCCGCAGCAGTGGGAAGAGGGCATCGATTGGTGGATCGGCCACACCAGCCAAGAACGTCCCACGAATGGGACTTCGGTCGGGCTGACCTGGATGGTAAGCCTCGAACCTCATGCAGTCGGAATCCCCAGGGGTTTGTATCTTTGCCCCATCGAGCTTCTGTTGTCCTCGGTTGTGGCAGAGCGGAAGTTCTTTCGGGAGCATCGGCCAACCATCGTGCGCTTGACGAAGAAATCACCAAGCAACCTGTTGCCGCAGCTTGACCAGCTACAGCTCAGGTGGGACTGGGGGACGAACAACGCCCCGGTCGCAGAACATTGCAAGCCCCGGTAAGCGGGGATGCGGGACCACTCCATCGTGTTTGGCCCCGCTTTTAATTTTACTGGGCGCTCTGGCGGCTGGACGATGTGATCGTTATCCCTTCGCCCACGCAACAATCTCGTCAAGATCGGAGATTGATTTTGGATAGAAGATTTTTTTATGGTTGGCTTCGGCCCATTCTATCTCCGCAAGTGTCCCGCTTGATTTTTCCCATCCGGGGATTACGACCATAGCGTCGGATGCCCTCTGGAGCATTTGCATATCAAGCTCTTTATAAAATTCCTCTGGCGCGGTGGTTCGCAACTCAAACCGTGCTGTGTGAAGATGCGGCCCAAAAAAGCCGACGCCGCGGTTAGCAAGGGCAATCGCAAAACTTTCCGCCTCGCGAATGTTCTTATCTATATTTCTTAGGTCGCCCCCGCCATAATAAGGCCCTGCGATAAAAACTATCTTCATAAGGTCATTATAACAAATTTTACTTGACATACTATTCCCCGAATCGTACCCTGACCGCAGGTCATCCAATGTCCGAAATACGAGTTTTATGGAAAGGGGGAACCTATGCATCCCAATCTCTCGCCTGCGCTTAACGCCGCAGTACAAGCAGGAACTGACAACCCCGGCATCGACATCAAGACCCAAGCGAGGGGAACGATGTTTGATGTCGTGAGTGGTCACACCAAGTACACCATCGTCGTGGTTGATCCCGAAAAACAGGAGATCGCCATGGTAACCGACAACCACAAGATCTCGGGAACCGACCTCTGGTATTACATGGGTGCCGGTTGGGGCGGCAGCATGATGAAGGTCGGCTGGATCGTCGTCGGCGCCCAGATGCGGATGCGTCGCCTCTCTGGTGGCGCGATCGAGACAAGCCCCGTCAAGAACTTCTCGTTGCGCAACGAGCCTGAAGAGGCGAGGCGCATCATGGACGAAGCCGAATCCAGAAGGCCGCAGGTCATGACCGAGGATCAAGAACACGACCAGGACGCTCAGTTCGCGGAGGCGGCCGAAGAGATCATCAAGGGAGAGTTTCCGCCCGATCAGCAGGGGTGGATTCGCGAGATGGTCGGTCATTTCGGCAACATCCCCGCGAAGGCAGTCGTGCTGGGGGTTGTTTCTCAAGCCCAGAAGCACGGCAAACTGGATAAGGCCAAGCAACTCCTCGAGCGCGACTGGGAGAGAGACTGGCGCTTCCAGCCTCCATATGCGGCAGGCGATCCCGAGTTCATGCCGCTCAACGCTCACCGCTGGAACGCACTCTACCGCGAGCTCGGGGTTCCGCTGCCGAGCCAGGAGTGAACACCTCGTTTCGGTTCGCGATCAAGATTTCAAATCAGGCGTCCGTCTCGGGATCCTCCGGGGCGCGGCGCCTTTTTCGTTTGGCCCCTCGGTCTGCTGGACGACGTTAGAACCTGTTTGGTGGCCTAGAACTTTGAATAAATGAGGAGGGAAATGATGATAAGGATAAGATACGGTAACCCTACGTGCAAAAGCAGCATATTGCGGACGGCGGTTTTTTTGTCATGAACGGGAAGATTGGGAACCCGAAAATCTTTCGGCAGATCTTTCCCGGAAGAAAGCGCCTGTAGGGCGTGTTGGACTTCGTTGCGCCGCTTCTTATAGTCGGTGCGGTAGGTTTTGTTATATCCGTCGAAAAACCAGAAAATGAGGGGGACGAGGGCGCCGATGAGAGCTATTTGGCCCTGCTTGGATTGGAATGCCCAGCCCGCCAGGGCGACCCAAAGGGTTACCGCCCACGTTTTAGTGGTTATAGAAAGCTGGTCATACTTGTCCACCTGATTTTGTGTAAGGGAAAGCTCCGCCTTCAAAAGATCGTAACGGATGTCAGTGCGGGTTTCCATTCCTTAAGCATACCACTAGACCTAGCTCATCGCTTCTATTGGTTGGCTTTGTCCGATACTTTTACTAGCTCCAGCGGCTGGACACGGCTCCCTACTTGAGAGCGGGGAATAATTTGAGTATGTCCAGCGGATTGACGCCTTTGACCAGCGCGGCGATTACCACAATCAGAAGCGCTACGCCAAGATAATCGCTCCATTCCCACGTTATTTTGCCGTTATCAATCACAACCTTTAGAGTCTGCGCTCCTCGCCCTTGTGTCCCTTGGCTTTGCATCCTTCGGGTTGGCCAAAAGCCGACTACGGCGACCAGCACCAAAAGCAAGATCGCAATCAGGGGGGTTATGGACACGAAGCTGGAAAGCAGCCATAAAATAATGGCGGCAATCCCTGCACGGGAAGCGGAAAATTTTATTTTGCCCATGTATTGCTAAAAGAGAACCAGATATAACCTCGGCCTTTGAGATTAGTATACCATTTGCTCCGGCGGCTGGACGACGTGAGAACCTGTATAATCAATATATGAACAAGAAGCTGCTTATTGTCACTCACAATAAGGGAAAATTTCCCGAAATAATCTCTGAGCTTAAGGGCGTAGCTTTTGATTTTTTAAATTTAAACGATATTCCCTCTCTCCCGCCAAAATATGAAGTGGAGGAACCCGCGATGACCTTTGAAGGAAATGCCATTATCAAGGCCGTGATACTTGGCAAGAAAACGGGACTTATAACTCTTGCCGACGATTCGGGGCTCGAAGTCGACGCATTAAATGGAAAACCCGGAATTTATTCTGCGCGTTATGCGCCAGGAACCGATGAGGATCGCTATCGAAAGCTTCTGGGCGAACTTAAGAATGTTCCCGACGATGGGCTCGGCGCTCAATTTCATTGCGTCGTTGCCATTTATGATCCTGCCACCGATAAAATCCGCACATGCGAAGGCGTCTATCGAGGGAGACTTATTCGAGCACCGAGAGGAACGAATGGTTTTGGCTACGACCCTATCTTTTTCAACGAGCAGCTAAACAAGACAAACGCAGAAATGACGGTTGATGAGAAAAATTCAGTAAGCCATCGCGGCATGGCATTGAGGAAAGCCCGCGAGATTTTAGAAAAAGAATTTAGCTAATTTCCGCTCCGGCAGTTAGACGACGCTAGAACCTGCGTGACTAAGAAATGATACTCAAACTGCCGCTGCTTATTACTGCATCGGTCCCGCAACTGGAGCGTGGTATAATATAAACATGAAAAAACTCATCCTTGGTGTCGGTGTGGTTGCGGTGCTTGTGCCGTTCGTGTCGTTCGGGGCGTACAAAAGTGCAGGGAAGAGCGTGGTTTTGAATGCAACGCAGCCGATAAACGACAATGCCTATGTTGCCGGCGGAAACGTTATGACTTCAGGCGTCATAAACGGTGATCTTCTCGCGGCGGGCGGATCGGTATTTGTATCCGGGAAAGTGGTCCGGGACATCATGGCGGCGGGAGGCAACGTCACGCTTTCGGGAGTTTCCGCGGAAGACGTCCGCATCGCGGGAGGCAATCTTAACGTCAGCGCCGTCTTGAGCGGCGAGCTCATGGCTGGCGGCGGAGAGGTTATCGTCACGCCGGACTCCAGGATCACGAAGGATTCTGTGGTCGCCGGGGGATCGGTAACCTTCAATGGCGACGAGGCCGGAAATCTTGAAGTGTACGGGGGATCGGTCTATATCGGCGGTACGGTTGAAAAGAATTTGACCATTAAGGGTTCGAAGGACATCACGATCGGCTCGGGCGCGGTTATTAAAGGAAATTTGGATTACACAAGCGTGAACGACGCTACGATCGAAAGTGGCGCGCGGATCCTTGGCGCAAAAACGTTCCATAAGGTTGAGGCAAGCGCGCCAACAAATGTAGCCGGGCCTCTCGTTGCGTTTTTCACTTTCTGGTGGATCGCAAAGTTCCTTATGGCCCTTCTTGTCGCGTATCTCCTTTGGTATCTTTTCCGAAGCGATATGGTTGCGCTCATTACGGAAGCCGGATCGCATTTCGGCAGGGAACTGCTCCGCGGTTTCATCTTTGCCGTCGTAATGCCCATAGCGATCATCATTGCCTGTGTTACCGTGATCGGAGCTCTGGTTGGCGGCATTGCGGCGCTCGTCTATGCGGCACTCATCCTCCTCGCGTTCCCTGTCGCGATTCTCGTTGTTGCGTCACTTTTGAGGAAACGCAGGACCGATCTCCGCTGGTACGGCATTCTCCTTGCAGCAGTGATCCTTGAGATCGTCGCGCTCATTCCGTTCGTTGGCTGCGTTGCGTGTCTCATCATATGTCTCGCCTCCCTCGGCGCATTGCTCAATGTTTTGCGCCGTCGATTTGCACGATAGGGCGTTGCGGCCGTAGAAGCAAAACAATAGACGATATTCGAACAGATTTAGCCAAATCTAAGTTCATAAGCTGCTTACAACCTTAGATTTGGGGGTAGCCGCTAGGTCTTAACGGCTACCCGTTTCGGTTTTCGCCTTGTTGCTGGCGTGGCAGGGATTTCGGCGCAGGTTAGTGCCTCCGCAGGTAGGAAGGATATCCCGACGAGAGCGGCTCTCCCTGGTATGTCCGTTCAGCGGCATCCTGTTTCCCATGATCGCCCAACCCGTGGCGGGCCTTGCCGGTTCTCGGAACCGGAGCATGTGCCACTTCGCGATGGTTGCTCCCACCGCGGTGTCTCCGGTGAACGCGACGGTTACCCTCGGGCGTGAAGACGACTCCGCACATTCCCTTCTTGTGCTGTCGCCCGACTTGTTTGCAAATGTCGCAACGACCTTTCATAACATATGGCTCCCTCCGGGTTTTATAGCACAGACGCTTAGAACCTGTCTACTCACCTAAAATCGTCAACGTTGCTGATGATCTTAGGTGGATGGGCAGAGGCAACATGGGTGATGCTGCGTGCCCATTGATGGGCGTGTTTCGCGTTAGCGGCAATCCGCGGGTCGCGGCTAATGAGGCCGGTCATTCCGTGCCCTTGCCCAGAAGTTTTAAGGCGCGGGAGATCCTCCTCTCGGTCATCGCCTTGTCGTTGGTGTGCGCGAGGTATGCGGCCCGAAGCGGTTCGGTCCCGACGAGCCTAATGGCAAAAGCGTCAGCCATCTGATCCTCGTATTCTCTCTCGCGTGCATTCGGGTTGGGATTGCGGGCATTTCTCGCAATATGCCCAAGTTCGTGGGCGAGGGCTCCAATGAGAGCGGCGTTTGAAAAGCGGGTGAAGGTGAAGCGTGAAGCGACGATGGTCGTTGTCTTCCGTCGACGTGATGCCGCCACAAAAGAACGTTCGTCTCCTTCCTGCACGCAAAGCTGGATCGGCATCGCCTGACTGCCGATTTTGAGCTGTAGTGCTTCGAGAAGCGCGTACGCGCGATGTCCGCTCTCCAGAAGAACACGTCCTGGAAATTCTTGGGTGCATTCGGCTGTACCGGCGTGGGCGGAGTTTGCGGAAAAAAGGAAAAACACCAGAGCGGCCAGCTTTTTCATCTTAAGTCTCCTGCCCGAAGTTTAGCACAAGGCCTATGTCTAATCCATTATTTGCGCAAAAAGCACCACATAATTCTTGCCGTATGCTTTGGCGCACTTCGGACAAGTGGTATAGGAAAAATATAATTTTTTTAATCCCTTGCCCTTGCTTTTTACATATTCTTTCATCTCCTGCGCCCACTTGCCGACATTTTGATAGGGGCCTTCAAATACTTTAGTAAGAAATGTTCCTGAAAGTGTTGCCATTTGCGCGCCCGGAACACCTCCGGAAGCATCAATGTAAATATCCGCACCCCAGAGAGATTTCTCATCAGTTAACATTAATTGCTGTGGCGCTTTGGCGCTTGCTTTCTCGATCAGTTTCATATTCTTGACCACCTTTCTCCCCATGTTAATGGGAATGTGCAAAAAGCTGGTGACATGATCCTTCACAAAAATTTTATCTTTCCAGATGATCTTTTTGTCCCGCCACGGTTCAGGATTAAACGGCTCGCAGCAACCGGTTGATTTTATTGTTTGATTAGCCATACCCTTATTCTACCAAAAAACCGCCCGATTAACGATTTTTATTTGCTCCGGCGGGGCTGGAGGACGTTAGAACCTTTATTTGTTATAATCAAAAATATTGAATGAATAGGATCTTCTTGGGTTTGTTGATTTTTGTGCCGCTTGCTATAGCAGCCCATTTTCTCGCCATCTCTCCGGTCGTTGTTTTCTTTTTGTGTGCTCTTGGCATCATTCCGCTTGCAAAATTCATTGGCGAAGCCACCGAAGAATTGTCCGTTCACGTGGGGTCGGCCCTTGGCGGATTGCTTAATGCGACTTTCGGTAACGCAACGGAGTTGATCATTGGGATATTCGCGATTAGAGCGGGGCTCATAGAAGTCGTAAGAGCGTCGCTAACTGGTTCCGTTATCGGAAATCTGTTACTGGTGCTTGGCACCGCAATGTTTGCGGGAGGTCTCCGCCATAAAAAGCAGGAATTTAACAGGACTGCAGCGGTAGCGAGCGGGAGCTCTCTTTTTCTTGCGGTCATAGCGCTTGTTATTCCGACGATATTTCTACAGACTCTTTCGGCGGCGAACAGCGGCCTGATCAATGAAATTAGTTGGATAATATCTCTTCTCATAATTGCCCTCTATGCTGCGGGATTATGGTTTTCGCTCTTTACGCACAAACACCTTTACACCGAAGAGGTTGGCAAGCTGGAAACGAAGTGGAGCACAAAAAAGAGCATCTCGATTCTGCTTGTCGCAACGCTTGCAGTCGCGTGGGTGAGCGAGATCCTGGTAGGCTCCATCGAGCCGCTTATCGCGCGTTTTGGGTGGACAGAGCTCTTCTTGGGAGTGGTATTTATCGCTATCATAGGCAACGCTGCAGAGCACGTCTCCGCGATTTCGATGGCAGTCAAAAATCGGATGGATCTTGCCCTTCAGGTTTCCATCGGTTCCGCAACACAGATCATTATGTTCGTCACGCCGTTTCTCGTGATCATCAGTTTGTTTTTCCCAACGCCGATGCCTTTGATATTCAAAATGCTGGAGATGGCCTCGATCGTCCTGTCGGTGGTCCTGATCAATCTCATAATAGCTGACGGGGAGAGCAATTGGCTCGAGGGATTGCAGCTTCTTGTGGCGTACGCCATCATGGCCGTCGCCTTTTTCTTTTCTTGAGGAAGCAAAAAAACATCAGCTTTCGCTGATGTTCGTCCTTTTCTGCTCCGGCAGCTGGACGACGTTAGAACCTGTCCGAGTTAGCTTACTTGTTCCCAGCCAGTAAAAGTTCTCTCACTTTTTTCCTGAGGCCGCCGGTCCTCGTAATACTATTTATATATATGGGTATAGGTGCCTTACGGGCATTTTCAATGCGCGTTTTAAGTTCGTTCGCAGAATAGGTTTTGTGACCCCCCCGCAATTCTCCGATTTGATCGAGCGCGGTATATAGTTCATGGAAGTCCCGCGCCTCAGTAATAGATGGAAATTCATTTTCTTCTTGCGGGATGCGAGATGGCGTTTCTTCGGGGTCTTCCATCGCCGGTATTTGCTCGTGGTCCATATTCTTATTATACCTATTTTACCCTAGAATTAGTTTCGTAACCTCGGCCATTTTACGCGGATTCGCTTTCGCTTCGAGAATCCTGATCTTTAATTCTTGGTCGCCGAATTCGTCGCGCACAACCATGTTTACGAATTCCTCGAAATCCACCAGCTTAAGTTCTATTTTTTCGGCCCCATCCAGACTTTGCTCTCCTACCTTCTTGCAACCCTTTGCAATAAAAGTATATACGGCCCAATCTATCTTGCTGACGGGCTGAACGGCGTCAAAGAGCAGCCACTCTTTGGCTTGGTATCCTGTCTCCTCAAGAAGCTCCCGTTGCGCGGTTTCTAACGCATCCTCTCCCTCATCGATACGTCCTCCAATCAGTCCGATGAAAGGCTTTTTGCCCGGCTGCTCCTGGAGGCCCGCGATAATCTTCCCGTCTTCGGTAACGGGGACGATCATTGCCGTATCGGGCCTTTTGATCTTCTCGAACGTTCTCGTTGAACCGTCGTAACCCTTGACATCCCACTGGTAAACATCAAACAGAATGCCCCTGAACACCCTTTTGGCATCTTCCGGCATGGGCTGTTTTGAGGACGGTCTTACTATGTTCACAGGACAAGTATATCGCCTTTTGCTACGCGGTGCGATTTATAGCTTGGGATACTTAGTGCGATTTAAGCACCTCATCCAGCCAGGAGTTTTGATAAAAGTCTCGAACCTTATCCATCACTTTGCTAAAAGCCCGTTTTCTCCAAAGACCGTTTTGATAATCAACGATGGTTTCCAGCAGCGGGTCGAGGTAATAGAGTTTCACGCGTTCGACCAGCTTTTTGGTCTCAAAAAGTGCGGGGTAATATTTCTTGAGCCAGTCCAATTCTCTCGTCATTTGATAACCCTCATAGAGTGATTCAAGCCGCCCTTCCACGGTGTAGAGGGGGTCATGGAACGTATCCAAAATTTTCCAGAGTTCAAAGTCTTTGGGCGCCTGGGCCACCCAGTCCAGATCTATGATTCCCGTAAGCCGATCGCCCTCGTAAAAAATGTTTTCCAGATGGATGTCGGAATGCGTGAGTACTGCAGTACCAATCTCATCCAGGCTGGCGATATGGTCGTGATAATATTTTTCTAGAACCTCTACGTTTACCAAAAGCTCCTTTGGGAGCTTTTCCTTTTGAAGGAGCCTGACTTCTTTCACGATGGGTTTCTCAATAGCCGCTCGCAAGTTTTGATACCGTTTCTCCGCTACTATCGGGATACAGTAACTATCAAAGGAAATTGAATGCCAGATTTGCAATTGCTCGGCAAGCTGGGCAATGAGCTTTTCTTTTTTAGTGTCCCCAAATGACATCCAGTCATCAGCCAGGTTATTCCCCCTTACCTTTTCCATGAGGATGTAGGGTTTTCCATCCACGCTGTCAAAGTCCAAGATCTTGGGCACCTTAGCGCCCTTAGCCAATAATTGCGCGGTCAGGTCGGGCACGGGTTTGAGAAGCTCGTGCTGCGGCCCAAACTCGCTGTCACCCTCAATCTTGAGTATGTACTCATTGCCCAAGCCATAAACGCGATTGACAACCCCGCTTAAGAAACGCTTGGCTTCCGGCAATTCTTTCAGCCCGTTTTTCTTAGCAACAAATGCAATTATTTTTGAGTCAAGAGCCTCCGCTTCCATACAAAGCTATTCTACCAGAATTTGCTCCGGCGGCTGGAGGATATGAGAACCTATTCTGTCTGGGCCGCCGCTTTTTGTTAAAACAAAAGCCGATAGATGATCACAATAAGAGCAATCACAAGCAGTACATGAATCAATTTTCCCCCAATTTTGAAGCCGAATCCCAATAGCCAAAGAACGAATAAAACTATAATGATTGTCCAAAGCATATTTTTATTTCACCACCTTAAATGAAGCTACGGCGCCCGGGGGGATGTCGGCTATTTTGGTAGTGGTGAGTTAGGAAGAATATTCGTCATATCGCTAAAAGTGATCCCTGCAGGAAGAGCGAATACGCTCGCGTTCGTGGTCCAATTACTACAGGAGTAATTAACTTTCTTATTCGGGTCGAATCCCTGATTCGGGCCTGGGCCTTGCTGGTTCTCGGTCGTCGCGAGGGCCATTTTAACGCCCTCCTTTGTGGCGTCGGTCCACACGTAGCTCGTGTTGCCCAAGATGATCATGTGGCTCCCGATGGCCTTGCCCGAAACGACGGAAGTGAAATCACCCCGCAGTTGTCCCTGCGCCACATAGACGGTTCCCTCCGATGAGGCCGTGAGGCTCGTGGCATCGGTGAACGTGCATTTTTGGGAAGAGCCCAGGGCGAGCAATCCTTTAAGCGTCATGCCGCTTGCCGAGGATGGGGGAGGCGTGGTCCCGGGGGCTCCCGGGGTTCCTGCAGTTTGAGACGTTCCCGGCGTGGAAGATGGTTTGTAAAATATGAACATTGCGGCGGCGGCGACCACGACGACGGCAATGAGCACGTATATTAGTTTTTTATTCATAGATTTAAGTATAGCATGTTGGCTATTCGTTTCTTACCCACAGGTTTCATTATGGCCCTTGGTCTGTCCGATACTTTTACTCGGTGCTTCAGCGGCCGGACGATGTTAGAACCTGTTTCCTGCGAGTTTTTTAACTGCCTCGATAAATGATTTCTTTCCGGCGGTATATTGCTCTCTGTCGTTTGGGTATTGCTTGGCAAGCCGTTGTTTCAAGTGAGCATAGGCCTTGGTCTTAGAGGGATGCGTTCTTAGAAAGTCACGGAATAAGAGATCGCTTTTCCATTTCGAGCCGTTATATTTCATAACATGAAGATAATGTGTCCGTTTTTTATCCGGACCTTTGGCGAAGAGGACCTGCCTCCTGAATTTTCGGTAGAAGTGGTAACCCATCTCATCCAATGGTTTCACTAGTTTTTTCACATCCTTCAGCCGTCGCAGCCCGGCCGACATATCGATAATAGGCTTGGCATGCAATCCAGGAATCGCCGTGCTGCCGACATGTTGGATATCAACGACCATATCTCCTACGTGCGCAAGGAGTTTTTTCTTTTCACGTTCGAACGCAACCTTCCATTGTTTGTGATATAGGATCAACTTAACCGTTCCGCGTTTAAGGCCGATCATGTTTTTATATTATCACGAAAATTCTCCGCTCCGGCAGCTGGACGATGTGAGAACCTGGTTAGGGGTCAGCTAGGGGGGGCGTCGTAGACTATGTTCGAACGATTTTGGTTTACCAATCCTATCGAGGCAGTCCCTGAAGTTTTTGGAGCGTCAACATTAAAGATTGCAAAGATTCCAAGATGTTGGCGAGTTGTGCTGATCTTCCCAAAGATGACTGCATCTCAACTAGCGTAAACGTGCTCACATGCCAATAGGCCGCATACTGGGAACCGAACGCGGCTTCGCAGGTTGCGAGCGTTTTCCCTATGCCGCAGACGCTGTCAAGATTCTCGTAATAGTTTGTTGTTTCATCAACAAAAACCGTATAGGTGCCACTGCTCAGTGAGCCTATGTTGGGCGAGGTAATGGTGTAGCTCGTAGTAGAATCCGGCACAACCATTGCTTGATTGTTCAAAGAAACACCTGACGGGTCGAAAACGTGGACGGACCAGTAGCCCGGTCCTTGCCAACCGCTCATGGAAGGAACGTTCACGAGCGTCGTGCTGGATGCCGAGATATACGAAGCGTCGAAAGGGGATCTAGCATTGACCGGGGAGGGGTATACACCCATACCTATTGCGGATGAAGTTGCCTGAAGATGGTAGTCAGTGGTTGAAACAAACCGGGGATCGGCATCAATATTATTCGATCCGCCAGACCATCCTCCAATGTCTGAATTGCTGATATTATAAGTGGGAGAAAGTATAGTACTAACTCCTTCGTTGTTATAGTAGGTAATGTTTGAAATACTAAAATTGGGACTGCTGTTCCCCCAAAGAATTGAGTTGGACATCTGCAGGTTTCCCGATGTGTCCATTCCGCTATGGTTATTGCCGGCCACGGTAACATAGGTAAATAACGCGATCGACGAGGGATCACTCACTGGCACGCCATTTTTGAAAGAGGAACCGCTATCTATGGACACGCCGCCTCCAAAATTCGAAGCCTGGTTGTTATCAATGAGACAATGGTCAACGGTAACGTAGGTACTATCGTACAACAAAGCCATCCCGCCGCCACTGACGGCGCGATTACCGGTAAGACGGCATGACTCCAATGTTATATTGTTCGAGCCCAATATTAGGATTCCTCCTCCGATGTCGTTATTTGCACCACTGTTTTTTACGGTAAGATTCTCAATAATGGCGTATGAAACATTTTCCGCGCGAATCCCATTGGTGCCGCTTTTTGTAATGATTGTTTGATCAATTCCAGCACCTTCAAGGCAGACGCCGCTTTTCATAATGAGGTTCTCGTTATAAGTTCCCGCAGCTACTCGAATAGTATCTCCCGTATTCGCAGCATTAATTGCAGCCTGAATACTTGAATAGTCGCCGGGGACATTTTTGATCGTCTGATCGCAAACAGGGAATGCAGTTGCTGTAATTGGGCTTGCCTGCGTTGTGGCAGACGCTTGGTTCGACTGGCCCGAAACATTTCCTGCGGCGTCATAAGCAGCGACGGTGTAGGTGTAGGCGGTGGAAGCCTGAAGGCCGCTATCTGAATAGGAAGATGTTGCAGATGCGGTTGACGCAGAGGTCGTTGCAATTTGCGCACCGCCCCGATAAATTCTGTATCCAACTACCCCAACGTTATCGGTGGAATTCAACCAGGAAAGATTTATTTGGCTCGGTGAAGCGGCGGCAGCAGAAAGATTAGTGGGTACTGAGGGAGCCGTCGTGTCTGTGGAGGTAGCAGTCAATGGCGGTGGAGTCGATGGCGGAGGAGCTGTCCCACCACCTCCACCTCCACCACCACCTCCGCCACCGCCACCACCCGTTGAGGGTGTGGCTGGCGTGACAAGAATCGCAGGCGTCGCCGGCGTCGCAGGGGTCGCTGGCGTAGCAGGAACCAGCCCTGACGGCGTGGGGCTGCTGGCAGACGTAAGACCTGGCGGGATTACGCCCGATTGTCCAGCGCCAGTCGTTACCAACTCGTTAAGTTTCGCTTGGGTTTTTGGCCCTACGATACCAACAGACTCAATGCCATTCTGTCCCTGGAATTTTTTAACCGCTACCTCCGTAAGCGGACCGAAGTATCCAGTTACCAATCCTTCGGGATACACATCGGGGAAGGTTTTCAGAAACTCCTGCAGTTGTTTTACGTCGTCGCCGGTAGTTCCCTGCGTTAAGACCCTGCTAAACTTGAGTTCTGTTTTCACGGATTGTACTTGATTCTGAAGATCCACTACTTGTGCCTGTAGTGATTGTACCTGCGCTTGGAGTTGTTTTATGGTGTCGAGCAGATCCTGATTCGTCGAGGTCCCATTTTGAGCAAAAGCAGCATTAAAGAACAAAAGGCCGACAAGGATTCCCCCCGTCAAGACTTTATTGAACATATGTTTATTATAACACGCTCCGGCGGCTGGACGATGTGAGAACCTGTTTAAGAAGGGATTATGCCACTTCTGCTTGGTAGCACTGCTCGCAGTAGACGATTTCCGGGCGGTCGGGGGCATAGGTGGTTTCGAATTTGTTGGGGCAGGGTTCACTACCGTGAAAATGAGAGGCGGTATTTATGTAGCTACTTGCCTTTACTCCAGCGCATGCGCACGTACGCTTATAAAGCTGCGGAACATTGCGCCAGCTGATACGCTCTACGTGGCGGCAATTGAAACACAGCTTCGGCAACGGCAAATTCATTTTCCTATAGAACTGCAATTCTTGCTGAGTGATGCGGAAAACCGTAGGACAATTAGCTCCACATTGGAGTCCGGCATGATCGCCGGTTTCGTCGTGCTTGCACTGGACTATCTCTTGTATGATGTCGTCACCAGTTTCGGCAATGGTGTCGGGCAAGGCGGAAGCGGCCTTGGTTGGTTCATATTTTCTCTTCTCGGGAACGCGCCAGTTGAACCCCATGTGCTCAACTTGACTCCTCGGAAGTTGAAAATATTCGTATGCTTGGGATTCATTGAACCCGAAAGGGCTCATGTCGGGCGGGAAAAACTCGCCGTATTTATATATCCTACCCAGCGTATCTACGTAGGGCGTCTCGTTCATATGCGCGATGATCTTTGGAATAAGTGATTCGTATTGTTCTTTAGAATACTGCTTATTGAGGATGCAATACTGCGCATTGCGCAGCCCCACGCAGCCGAACACTTCCCGCGAGTTGCGGCATGTTATGGAATATCGTACATCGCTCACTGTTTCGCAATCGAACGAAAAATATACTCCGCGCAGGCCTTGTCCGCAGCAGCTTATTTCGTAGTTGCGCTCAATATCGACGCCTGAGGAGGTAACGTCCATGCAGTCCCGAATCGGATTGTAGATGACGCTTTGGCAATGTGTGCAGTTTTGCACCTCATTCGTAAAAAAACAATTGCGCACCTGGGAGGAGTTGTATATGTAATCACCGGTGCAACCCGCGTCCTGCAGCCCGTGCCGAAAACGGAACGGAAACGAAAGCCAAATCCTCTCCGCCTCTTTTTGCATTCTTTCCAATCCCAGCCTTGAATGCAGGTTGAATCCCGCCACTTTTTTTCTATAGTTTTCTTTCGAATGCGGCTGGTTAAAAATGTAGTAACTTTTGTTGCGCAAGCCGGTACACCCCACGCAATCGTTGCACCCAACACAATCCTGGCTGAACCATACCTCACGGCAGCCGGTACAATTCCTGGAAAAGAAGGTCTTATAACAGTTCGTGGTGTTAATCACGTAATAGCAGAGTTCACACAGTTTACAATTGATAGTGTCAAAACATTGCTTGCTCTTTTGTAGGGTAACCCCATATGCACTGTCTTCAGAAAACCCTGCATCGAAGCATAGATATGTATTTTTCATATCCAGACCCATGCTGTAATCGCTGTTTACCTGGTTGCGGGACATGATGTAGGTGAATGGCATAACATTGAACAAATCCCGTATTTGATCGAAAAACGGCCGCGTAAAATCATATTCCCGCGCATACGATTTAGGATCCCAAGCGTCGCTCCACCAGTAGTCTCGATCGAAAGGGGGCATGGGCGCATTGGGGGGCACCATGCTGAAAATTTTTTTGCCAGTGCCAGCGCAGGTGCGTTCGTAAAGATAACGGAAGTTGCGAAACGCCATCCGCCGCATGGCCCGGCATTTCCAGCACCATGTTGGTGGAGGCACGTTGAGGCTTTTATAGAACGTAAGATCTTCTGGCTCAATCGCAAAATTATTTTTGCAGTTCTGACACGCGCGCGTTTCCTGTTCCATTACCTCAATTCTATCAGATTAAAAAAATCGTACGTCTCTCGGTCTGTCCGATACTTTTACTGGGTGCTCCCCAAGTCGGACTTGAATTTTTTGGGGCAAGTCCCACAAGCGTCCCCAGAGAATCCTTTGAGGGGAGGGGAATAACACACCTCGGTCGCAAAATGATACAATCACAATGTGAATATAGAATGGAACAGGGTCACGTGGTATTCAAAACTGGTTGCCATAGTCGTTTTTATTGGAACTGCCGCGCTATTCTTTTTCTTTGGCGAAATATATGGAAGAACACTGGGTCAGATCGGCATCTCTCAGCTTTCATCTGGGACTACCCCTTTGTCGGCGTCACTAAATCGGACGACTGGGACAGCTGTCGCCACTGGATCTCAACCTCTGCAAATTGATCTTCCGTTGGGAGATTCTGGATATGAGGCGGTGGCTGAACGTGCCAAGCAGAAATGCGGTCAAAACGTTCAGCTGGCAGGAACAAGCGTACAGGTCGATCAAGAAACGGGAGGATTTTTTACCTACTATTCGTTTCGTGGGAATTGTTATTCGGAAGTTAAGATCGACCCTTATCACAGACCGGACCCGAGCGATCCTATTGTGACGAATATCGCAAAAGATAATTTCATACCCATTCCTCTTTCGGATTGGAAAATTAGCGCCAAACAAGCGCTTTCGATTGCAGGCATGGGAAACGGATCGGCGCTGAATCTTTCCGAAGAAAGTAACACCCTGGTTTGGGCGATAACCTATAGGAATGAGTACGCTCTTTCCGAAGCACGCGTCAATGCCTCAACGGGAGAGTTGATCAGCAAACAAACGACCAGACTCCCGATCTATTGATTGGATGTTCGCGTCTCCACGGACCGCCTCTCGGTCGGTCCGATACTAAATGTTGCCTGCTCCGGCGCCAGGACTCGAACCTGGAACCATCTCCTTAACAGGGAGCCGCTCTACCATTGAGCTACGCCGGAATACGTATAGTAGTGTAGCAGAAACGCGGGCGGTTTCAAGCGTATTGCGCGGCGGATAACTTATCCCGAACGTGAAGGCAACGCGACGTCAACACTGCCGGCGGTATCGGTGGCAACGGTAAAGAAAACATTTGATGCGCCGCCGGTGGTGAAAAGGAACGGCACCGCGACGGACGGGCCGACGGCAAAGGTGACTGATTGGCTGTAGGTTGCGCCAGGCGTGCCTCCGCAGTTTTGCGTGTCGGGGAACGTGAAGGTGCTGCCGGCGGGGGAGCTCGGCGGTTCAAGCGTGCCGGATTCGTCGGTGACGAGGCGGAGGTTCGCCGGCACGCATTCGGAGACGCTGCTCATTTCGATCGCGAGGGAGAAAGTGATCTGGTTTCCCTGGAACGCGGCGCCAGTGATGGAAAAAGTTTCGTGTCCTTCGGCCCACGTGACGGGATAGGGAGGTGGATATTCGCTTGCGAAGTTGCCGGGAATCATGCTGATCGGCGTTGTGGATGCGTTGCTCGCCGAAGAGGAGGTGGTCGATGAGGGAAAATTGGAAAAGGAAACGGCGCCGGGACCCCGCACGATGACTGGTTCGTAGGATCCGGTAGGAAAGAACAGGATGAGTGCGGTAAGGATGCCAAGGGCAACCGCCACTGCAGAAAAAACAAGAAGCGTTATTTTGAGGCGGTTGGTTTTCGGTCTGATTTTCATAAATCAATTGTAGCAAATCAGTCGTGGCGGCGTGAGCAGCAGCAAGGCAAGGTTTTGAAACGAGCCCTTCTGAGTACTCGTTTCAAAACCTTGCCTTGCTGCTGCTCACGCAGTCAAGTTCTTTTTAAAGAAGATTTAATGGTCGTTGTGATAGGATGCGGTGCAAATGACCATAAAGAACCGCATCAGTATAAAAAGGATATTTTTCGGCGTGGTGATCGGGGGATTTTTTGCCGCGCTTGCTTCCGTGTATTTCTTCTTTCCGGCAACCGCCACGAATGTTTTTAAAAACGCTACTGCAATTGTGGTGAATTCTTGGGACGATACTTTCGGCGGCGCAAGTGGCGGTTACGTTTCGGAAATTGATCTTGGGGCGAGCAGTACAGACTTGATTGCGGAGGGGACGTCGTCTGTTGATCATGTATCGGACGCCGGCCAGGAAATCGCGATCACTCCGGACAATGAAAGCGCTCTACAAAGCAGCAGTCCGCAAAACAATGCCGCGTCGCCACGCGATAGTATGCAGGAGGGTAGTGCCACGGCCACTACAACCGGAACTATAGTGGAAACCGCGCCTCCGCCGCAGTGTGCCGTTGCGACGTCCGCCAATGCTTCGCGCAAGCTGATCTTTAACGAGATCGCATGGATGGGATCGTCGCCGCTTGCCGGGGAAACGGTATCTGCGGCGGTTAACCGCGAGTGGATAGAGCTCAAAAATATTTCAGGCGTCGTGATGGACATTTCCCATTGGCAGATTTTGGATGCGGCGGGGAAAATAAAGATCGTTTTTGATGCCGGCACAAGTGTCCCTGCGGGTGGATTGCTGCTCGTTGCGCGCGGGGAAGATTCGGTGGCTGGCGTAACAGCCGATAAAACATATTCCGGCGTTCTCTCAAATGTTGGCGGTGCACTCGCGATTTTTGATGACGCGTGCAACGTCTCTGATGTTTTGGATGCCTCTTCTGGTTGGCCGGCAGGGAACAATACGACAAAACAAACCCTTGAGCGCGATACGGACGGTGTGGGGTGGCACACGAGCGTCGCGCCCGGGGGAACGCCGAAAATGGAGAATTCGATTGCGTCGCGGCCGGCCGCCGCCGGCACCGTTGCCGTTGCTGCGAGTACGGGGAATGAGGGAGTTGCGATGGTCACCACCACAACAACAACAACGGCTACCACCACGGTAGCCACCACGACGATTGCCACGAGCACTGATTCCGCGACGACGACCGTGGCGGCGACAACCACAACGGATACCGCGCAGTCCTGCACGCCGTCCATCGATCACCTCGTGATTGCGGAAGTGCAGATCGCGGGCGCCGCGAGCACGAATGATTTTGTAAAGATATTCAACCCGACCGATGCCCCGGTGGATATTGGCGGATGGAAATTGCGCAAAAAGTCTAAAAGCGGCGCCGATTATTCGCTGCGGGTTTTTCCTGATGGAAATATCGTGGCATCCGGCGGCTATTTTACGTGGGCGAACGCGGCTGACGGCTTCGGCGATTCCATCGGCGCGAACGTGACAAGCACAGAAACCCTCGCGGCCGATAACAGCGCGGCGCTTTTGAATGCGAGCGGCACTATTATCGACGCGGTCGCATGGGGCAAGGGGACGAATCAATACGGCGAAGGAGCCGCGTATCCGACGAACCCAGAAGCAGGCCAGCGGCTTACAAGGAAGTCCGTAAACGGCGCGCCAGTCGATACCGACAACAATGCGGACGACTTCACGCTATAATATGATGCATGAAGTTCGCAGTCGTGCTCCATAATGTGCGGAGCGTCCACAACGTCGGTTCCATTTTCAGAACGGCGGACGCGGCCGGCGCAGGGAAGATCTATCTCTGCGGCATTACGCCCGCGCCTTTTGACCGGCTGAAAACGCTCCGGCCCGACTTTGCGAAAGTGGCGCTCGGTGCACATGAGTATGTGGCGTGGGAATCCGCCAAGAATACCGCGGCGGTTCTGAAACAATTGAAGCGCGAAGGGTATCACGTTTTCGCCATTGAACAATCGCGCACCGCCATTCCCTATTTCAACCTTCCCCGCGCATCGCTTGTGCACGGCAAATTTTGTCTTGTGCTGGGAAGCGAGGTGGACGGACTTCCTCCGTCGCTCATGAGGCTTGCGGACAAAACGCTTGAGATCCCCATGTTCGGGAAGAAAGAATCGCTCAATGTTGCGGTGGCGTTCGGCATCGTGGCATTCGGCCTGCGATTTTTGGGCCGAACGCTTTTGGGCCGCGGGCACGGCGTGGTACCATCTAGGAAATGGACCCGGAAAAAAGCCGGAAGAAAAGAAAGATGATCTGGACATTGATCGGGATTGTGGTGGTCGTGGTTGCGCTCGTCACGGCGTATTTGGGGATTTTTCAAAAAGCCAATCAGCCGCTTGCGAAAAACGAAGCAAAGATCGGCAACGCCGTTTTTGAAGTAGAGATCGCCGCAACGATGACCGAGCAGGCCCGCGGACTTTCGTTCCGTCCGAGCTTGGGCGAGAACCAGGGGATGCTTTTTCTTTTCGGCAAGCCCGCGGCCCAGAGTTTTTGGATGAAAGACATGAATTTTCCGATCGATATTATCTGGATCGGCGGGGATGCCGTTCTCGGTTTTGCGCAAAACGCGGCGCCCCAGCCCGGCGTGCCGCTTTGGGGGCTCACCTTATATCGATCGCCGGACGGTACGGACAAGGTGCTTGAGGTGAACGCCGGCACGGTCGCGAAAGACGGCATAAAAGTGGGCGATAGGGTGCAGATTGGTATATAATAGAAGGATGGCAAAGGCACGCATTGCGATAAACGGATTCGGACGGATAGGCCGGTTGTTTTTCAGGGCCGCTTTTGAGTCGCCGGATCTGGAGATCGTGGCGGTGAACGACTTGGGCGATGTGGAAAATCTTGCGTACCTTCTGAAATATGATACGGTCTACGGTCGGTACGGAAAAGACGTAAAAGCGGACCTTCCGAACGGAAAGCTTGTGGTCGACGGAACGGAAATAACGTTTTTGCAGGTGAAAGACCCGACGCAGCTCCCCTGGGGAGCGCTCAAGGTTGATATCGTCATTGAATCAACGGGATTGTTCGAGTCGTACGAGGGGAATAAAGTGCATTTGGCCGCCGGGGCGAAACGCGTGGTCATAACGGCTCCGGCAAAAGATGAGGACGGGCCGGACGGAAAAACCGTTTTGATGGGGATTAACGAAGACGATTTGAAAACATGCGCGATCACTTCCAACGGCTCCTGCACGACGAATTCGGCGTCGCCCGTGATCCAGGTGCTTTCGGAGAACCCCGGCATCGTGAAGGCGATACTCTCCACCGTGCATTCCTATACCGCGACGCAGAGCATTGTGGATGGCCCCGTCCGCGGCGGAAAGGATTATCGGCGCGGCCGTGCGGCGGCGCAGAATATCTCGCCGTCCACGACGGGCGCCGCGATCGCCGTCACGCGGGCCATTCCTTCACTCAAAGGAATGTTTGACGGTATGGCGTTCCGGGTGCCCTCCATTAACGGCTCCATTTCCGACATCACGTTCGTCGCGAAGCGGAAAACAAGCGTGGAAGAAATAAACCGGATCCTGACGGACGCCGCCGCCTCGCCCCGCTGGCAGGGGATCTTGAAAGTGACGGACGAACAGCTGGTTTCCTCGGACATTGTGGGCGATCCCTACGGCGCGATCGTCGACCTTGGTTTTACAAAGGTCATTGACGGCGATCTCGTGAAAGTGCTTTCGTGGTACGACAACGAGGCCGGTTATGTTGCGACGCTCGTGAAGCACGTAGAGAAAATAGCGGCGATTCTCTAATGACCATCTATCTCGGCGCCGACCATCGCGGGTTTAACTTGAAGGAGCGGCTGAAGCAGGAGTTGAAAAACGAGGGGTACGACGTGGTGGATTGCGGCGCGGCGGAGCTTGTGCCGGATGACGACTATCCCGATTATGCGTCGGCGGTTGCGGCGAAGGTGGCCGCAGCGCCGGAGGTGGGGCGCGGCATAGTGATCTGCGGGTCGGGATTCGGCACGGATATCGTTGCGAACAAGTTCGACGGCGTGCGTGCGGGACTTGCCATGTCCGCCGATCATGCGTATCAGGGACGGCACGACGACGACCTGAATGTTCTTGCCCTTGCCGCGGGGTTTGTGGATGAAGCGGCCGCCCTGAACATCGTGAAAGTTTTTTTGACGACGCCTTTTGCGAAAGAGGAACGGTACGCGCGCCGGCTTCAAAAGATCGGGAAGATAGAGCTTGATAGGCAAAAATGATATGAGGGTAATTCCCGTCATCAATTGCACCGATTTTGAGTCCGTGCGGGAGAGGGTTGAGGTCGCGAAGACGTTTTTGGAAGAAGGACATTTTTTGCATCTTGACGTCGCGGACGGCGCATTCACGTTTCATAAAACATGGGGAAATCCTACGGAGTGGGCAAACCTCCGCGTGCCGTTTAACCTGGAGGTGCACTTGATGGTGGAGAGGCCGGAGCGATACATCGAACAATGGCTTGCTGCGGGTGCGAAGCGATTTATTATTCACATTGAAACAACAGAGAGAAATTCCTTCGAGTGGATCTTGCAAATATGCAAGAAACGCGGCGTTGAGGTAATGCTTTCCTCCAGCCCCGAAACGCCCATGAAGAAACTGGAGCCCTATTGCAAACACTGCACGTTGTTCCAGGTCCTCTCGGTCCATCCTGGCCCGACCGCACAGAAATTTCTTCCGCTCACGCTTGAAAAAATAAGGTTTTTAAGGCGGAGAGTGCCGGATGCTACAATTGAAGTGGATGGCGGCATAACGCCCGCGACGGCGCGCCGCGCGAAGGCGGCCGGTGCGGACGTGGTGGTATCGGGCAGCTATATTTTCGGGAGCGACGATCCCGCCGCGGCGTACGACGACCTCGTGCACCTCCGCCTGCCTCGTTCGGCATGGTATCGTGCGTCGGCAGGGTCGCGCTTGCCGTCATGGATGCCGTCGCGCACGACATTTTTCCCTCATATGGAATCGCTCACGGAAAAAAAATTACAAGAATTGGAACTTACGGCGAATCGCCTCCGCGAGGACGTGATCAAGATGGTCTCGGGCGCGGGGTCGGGCCACATCGCGGGACCCTTGGGGATGGCGGAAATTTTTACCGCATTCTATTTTCACCTTTTGCATCATGATCCCAAGAGGCCCCATTGGCCGGATCGCGATCGGCTGGTGCTTTCGAACGGCCATATTTGTCCGATCCAGTATGCGGCGCTCGCGCACGCAGGATATTTTCCGGTGGAAGAATTAAAAACGCTGCGCGAGCTCGGCACGCGCCTGCAGGGCCATCCGCACCGCGGCGTTCTTCCCGGCATCGAAACCACATCGGGGCCCCTTGGCTCGGGGATCTCGCAGGCGGCGGGCATGGCGCTCGCGGCGCGCATGGACGGCAAGAAATGGCGAACGTATTGCCTTACCTCCGACGGCGAGCACGAGGAGGGCAATACTTGGGAAGCAGTGATGTTTGCGGGGAAGCACCGCTTGAACAATCTCACGGTGGTCATGGACCGCAACAACATCCAGATCGACGGCTTTACCGAAAACGTGATGCCGCTTGAGCCCCTCCGCGAGAAATACGAATCGTTCAATTGGCACGTGCTTGAGATCGACGGCCACAGTTTTGAGGAGATCATTGCGGCCGTTCACGAAGCAAGGGCCATTTATGAAAAACCGACATGCATCATTGCGCATACGATCCCAGGCAAGGGCGTTGACTTTATGGAGAACGATTACTTGTGGCATGCAAAGCCGTTCAAGCCCGGGGAGGCGCAACAGGCGCTGGCCGAACTCCGGGCATCGAGAGGAAAAATAACGTCGGAACATCAATAAAACTTCATTAAAAATCATGAAAATAGTAAATATCGTGCTTGCAATCGGTACGCTCATCATCTTGGGGGCGCTCATCACGCTGGGCATCAAGGCGTTCTATCCCGAACCCGTGGCGCCGGATTATTCGACGATCATGAAACCAATACCGGCGTACGCGCCGACGCCCTGCGCGGCGAACGACACGCAGTGCAAAAAAGAATTGGCGGATTACAATATGCAGCAGCAGGCGCAGCAGGAGCAGTATAATGCCGCCCAGAAAACATACGAGGATGCGATGAAGCTCTACAATAGAAATGTTTTCATCGCGGCAAACATCATCGGCATCGTTGTTTTTGTCGTCGGATTTCTGCTTGTGCTCTATGCCGGCCTCGCGGGCCAGGGGGCGCCCATCGGCATCATGATGGCGGGTCTTTGGGGCATCATCTACGGCTATATGCGCGGTTGGGACAGTATCGACGACAAGCTCAAGTTCTTTGTGGGGCTCGTGATCGCGGTGCTCGTGATCGGCGGCAGTATATGGCTCATACAGCGCCGTCAGGGACGGTCATCCGCCGCATGACCCGGATAAAGTAAAACAAAAACAATGCTGAACCCCGCCGCAAAACTGAATCCGAGGTTGTTCGACGAAACGGTTGAACGAAAGCCGACGCGCGACGGTTACGGCGAGGGCTTGGTCGTGGCGGGAGAAAAAAACAGGAACGTCGTCGCGCTCTGCGCGGACCTGAGGGAATCCACGCGTACGGAGCCGTTCGCGAAAAAATTTCCGGAGCGGTTTTTCGAGCTCGGCGTCGCGGAACAGAACATGGCGGCCATCGCGGCAGGCCTCGGCGTCTCCGGTAAAATTCCGTTCATTGCATCCTTCGCGACGTTTTCTCCCGGCCGCAATTGGGAGCAGATACGCACGACGATCGCGTACAACGATGCGAACGTGAAGATCGCCGGGCATCACGCGGGCATCTCCGTGGGTCCCGACGGGGCGACGCACCAGGCGACGGAGGACATAGCGATGATGCGTGCGATGCCGAATATGAAAGTGTTCGTACCATGCGATGCGATCGAGGGGCGGAAGGCGACGCTTGCCGCAGCGCATATTTGGGGGCCGATCTATTTGCGTTTAGAGCGCGAGAAGACGCCGATCATGACGACCGATCAAACGCCGTACACGCCCGGGAAAGCGGAAATTTTCTGGCAATCAAAAAAGCCCGAGGTGCTTTTGATCGGCTGCGGCGGCCTTCTCTATAACGTGCTTCTCGCCGCGCGGGAATTGGAGAAAGAGAAGATCGGCAGCGTTGTTTTGAATTGCCACACGATAAAGCCGATTGACGAGAAAAAGATCGTGGAACTTGCAAAGAAGATCGGCGCGGTCGTGACGGTTGAAGAACATCAGACGCAGGGCGGCTTGGGCGGCGCGGTGGCCGAGGTGCTCGCGAAGCACGCGCCCGTGCCCATGGAATTCATCGGTCTCCAGGACACCTTCGGCGAATCCGGTCCGCCGGACGCGCTTATCGAGAAATACGGCATGAGCGCAAAAGACATCAAAGCCGCGGCAAAACGGGCGGTGAGGAGAAAAAGATAATTCCGTGATCAAAAAGATCGGCAGAAAGTATATTGTGCTTTCGGAGACGACCGGACGCTCATTTGGCACCTATAAAACAAAGGCGGAGGCGCAGAAGCGCCTGCGGCAAATTGAATTTTTCAAACATTTGAAAGGAAAAACGGCGACGAAGCGCCGCGCATAAGGTATAATAGAAGCACCATGAAGCGAAAATATGATCTGGTGTGCGTGGGCGACGCAGTGATAGACGCTTTTATCCAACTGCACGAAGCGTCGGTGCATTGCGCTTTGCGCCATGAGGATTGCCAGCTTTGCATGTCGTTTGGGACAAAAATACCATATGAGTCGCTTATCGTCGCGCCCGCAGTGGGAAACGCATCAAACGTGGCAGTGGGCGCAAGCCGCCTGGGGCTTGAGACGGCCATCGTGACCGCCATCGGGAAGGATCACTACGGCGAGGAGATCCTTGATGTGTACCGCAAAGAAGGCGTTTCGCCGGAGTTCGTGAGGGTGAACCGCGGGAAGCCGACGAACTATCATTTTGTGCTTACCTTCCAGGCGGAACGGACGATCCTTATCAAGCACGAAAAGTATGAATATACGGACCCGTGTTTGTTGGACCGGCGGACAGACTGGGTCTATTTTTCTTCCATCGCCGAGCATACGCTGCCCTTCCATCATAAGGTGGCGGGTTACATGAAGCGGCATCCCGATGTGCGGATGGGATTCAATCCGGGCACGTTCCAGCTGCGGTTCGGCGCGGACAAACTGAAGGATATTTACAAACACACCTACGTACTTTTTCTGAATCGTGAGGAAGCGGAGCTCGTCCTGAAGAAAAAAGAGGGGACGGACATCCATGCGCTTTTTAAGGGGTTGCACAAACTTGGGCCGAAGGTCGTTGCGATCACGGACGGGCCGGATGGCGCTTATGCCTCCGACGGTAATGCATGCTATTTCATGCCGCCGTATCCTGACCCACGGCCGCCGATCTCGCGGACCGGCGCAGGCGATGCGTTCTCCACCGGATTTTTGTGCGCCTTGATCTACGGCCTGCCAGTGCACGAGGCGTTGCGCTGGGCGCCGATTGAATCCATGCACGTGGTGCAATTCTTCGGTGCGCAGACCGGCCTCCTTTCCAAACAAAAACTGATGCAGTTCCTGAAAAAAGCGCCGAAAAATTATCGCGCAAAAATTATATAGCGCGGCAAATTTTCCTGCTCCATGAAAACCCTCCGTGAAACACTTGTTGATGCCGATGCCCGCCGCGTTGCCGTGGGACATTTCAATATTTCCGAACTCGCTGCGCTCAAAGGGATCTTTGAAGCTGCGCGCGAGCAGAACGTTCCGGTTTTGATCGGCGTTTCGGAAGGGGAGCGTGAGTTCGTCGGGGTGCGCCAGGCGGCCGCGCTCGTAAAAAGCTTGCGCGAAGAATACGACTTCCCGATCTTTTTGAATGCCGACCATACGCACTCACTGGATAAAGCAAAGGAGGCCGCCGAGGCCGGTTTTGACGAAATACTTTTTGACGGCTCGGCGCTGCCGATGGAAGAAAATATCCGGCAAACCGTGGAGGCGGTGAAAATTATCCGCTCAATAAACCCAAATATCGTTATTGAAGGGGAGATCGGCTACCTCGGTCCTTCGTCAGAGATCGTGGCGGAGCGCCCCGCAGAGTCGCTCAAGTTTTCCACGCCGGAGGAAGCCGCGCGGTTCGTAGAGGCGACGGGCGTGGACGCGCTCGCGCCTGCCGTCGGCAACATGCACGGGCTTCTCGCGAAGATGGTGACGGGCGAAGAGCATAAGCGCTTGGATATCGCGCGGATCGTGGAGATAAAAAAAGCGATTGCCGCGGCGGGTTGCCGGTTTATGACGCTGCACGGCGGTTCCGGCACCGCTGACGAGGATTTCAAGGCGGCTGTTGCGGCCGGCATGACGATCGTCCATGTTTCAAGCGAGCTCCGCCTCGCCTGGCGCCGCGGCGTGGGGGAAGGTCTTGCAATGAATCCGAACGAAATCGCCCCGTATAAAATCCTTCCGCCGGCGGTCGCGGGGATAAAAAAGATAGTGGCGGATCGGCTCAAGCTTTTCAACGGGCTCTGACCCCGCAAAATTCGAACGGGAAGTTGTATAATATTCATATGACTTATCGACGAGGTTTCTCTGGCCTTGCGATTGGCATTGTCGTAGCCGTACTTGTAATTGCTGCCTTAGGGGTCAGCATTTTTGTTGTGCGGTATCGGGGCAATCCCAGCATTACACAATCGGGCGGTTTAACCGCAACCTCGTCGTTGCCCGAGGCGTCGACCACAAATGCTGGCGTAGGATTTATTCCGCAGCCAACGAGCACCGCAACATCGACCGTTTCTGCGCTATTCGCTTCGTCAAGCATAGTGGGAAACGCATATAATCTTGATCAGATCATTTCGGCAAATGGGGTCAAGCTTATCCAGGCGCAGGCTGACTATTTGGACAAAAATAAATTCTTGCTTGTTCCCTTAGCCCAGAGTAGTTACTACAATTTTGACGAAATGCTGAATTATTTCGATCGCATCGGCGGCTCACCCGATAAACATTATCGGGATCCATCGAATGCAGTTTTCGTTACGCCGGATATCGTGCTCGAGGCATACCATAAATATTTCGACCTCACATTATCAGAACTAGAACGCACCGACTTATCAAAGTCCCTCGGGAGCTTTCTGACGGAAATGTTCGATAACGCAAACCAAGCGCAACAGTCAGCTGTTCCCAATGTCGCGGCGCGATATCAAAATATTATCGCCCAACTTACCGTGGCGCAGGTTCTCCTCGAAAACCAGAGCCCTCCAAAACCAGATCATTTTCAGTACGGCGAGCAGGACGCTTATTTAGCCAACGATAAAACCATTGATTCGTTTGATAATGCAAAAAAGATACTCGCCAAATATTCTTCTGGATTAAGTCCCGACCTGGCAAGCAAAGCGCTCTCTGAGTTGCAGCTTATCTATGCCGCAAGTAATGTGGCCGCCTCGCCGCTATGGGGCCAATATAAAGACAATAACCAGCAGGACTATACTCAATTCACACCGCGTAGCCACTACACGGTAAGCTCCGCGCTCCGCGCGTATTTCCGAACTATGATGTATCTTGGCAGGAACAGCTATTATTTGGGTAAGGATGTCGGGATTGAAGATGCCAACCTCATTTCTGCGCTCTATGGAGTGAAAAGCAGCGATGGGAATATGCCGGTTGCCGCATGGCAGCATATCACGAACATCACTAATTTCTACGTCGGGGTGAATGATGATCTTGGTTATAGTGACTGGCAAACATTTTTGATCGGCACTCTGGGCGCGAATAATCTTTCAGCCCAGAACCTTGCAAGCGCAGGCACGATTGGAACGATCAAAAGCAAAATAACTCAATTACGACTACCAAGAGTCCTTTCTGATGTAGTAGTTGACCCGAATATCGCTTCACTCACAAAGGCAGATCTTCTTTTGCAATCGTTGGGATTCCGAATTTTTGGGCAAAAATTTACCTTTGATGCGTGGATTCTGAATGATCTCACGGCAGGGCAGGAGGCAACGCCAGTCAAGTTGCCTTCAACGCCGTCGGCTCTCTTTATCCCGGCGGCGCTGGGAGATATGGCAGCGAAAAATTACAGCGGGCAGTTTCTCAAAAGTAGCGCCGGGTTTTCTGATGCCGACGTTGCCGGGTTCATGACAAAACTTGCCGCAAAATCTTCAGACCTCCAGAAAATCAAGCCGGATGAGTGGATGGCGGCTCTCGGTAGCGGGTGGCTCGACGTGCTTTCGTCGCTTACTCGTCAATACGGAAGTAACTATCCTCTTTATATGCAGTCTCCAGCATTCTCCGACAAGCAGATTCAAACATTCTTGGGTTCGTATACCGAGTTGAAGCATGATACGTTGCTCTATGCCAAACAAAGTTACGCCGAGAAAGGAGGCGGAGGGGACGACAACTTACCCCCAGTGCCGCCCGTTGTGAAGGGATTTGTGGAGCCGAACATGGATTTTTGGAGCAAGCTGCTCACGCTTATTGATACGAATAAACAAATGTTTAATGCCAATAATGTATTCCAAAACCACACAGCCCTTCCGCGCTTGCAAGACTTTAGAAATATCGTCTCGTTCTATCAAGGCATTGCGCAGAGGGAATTAAATGGCCAGCCAATTACCGAAGATGAATATGAGCAGCTGCGAAATACAAATTTGTCATTCATGGCGGATCCGTTCGGGGGTGAAACCGATATTGATCCGAACACTGGCAAAGTAGCGCTTGTTGCTGATATTCATACCGATACAGTGGATAGCCAAATTCTTTATGAAGGAACAGGAAAGCCGTATCTCATGCTGGCTTTTGTTAATAATGAAAACAGCCCTCGCCTTGTTGTAGGGCTTGCGTTCAATCATTATGAATTTACTGGACCGCTCGGCGGGCAAAGAATGACCGATGAGGATTGGAAGAAGAAGGTGTATGATAACCCGTCATCGCTCCCACCAAAGAATTTCTGGTATCAATCATTGATGATAAAATAGCGGGATGAAAGTCCGTGTAGCCATTGCCGCAATTTTACTTTTGGGCGGACTTATTGTGGGTTGGTCTTATTTTAATCCTCCTCACTTGGGAGTTTCGCCAACCGGAGGACAGGAGACAAGGCCGATTCCTCCTGAGTTCACCGATAAGTCTCTCTTTCTTACTCCGATTATGTATGTAACGGGGACCATCCCGGATGGGGTCGTTTCTGGGATCACGGTTCCGCATCATCTTTTAGCTGCCGACCTTATCGCTAACACATTTTTTCTTGCGTCTCGCGGATCGTACGATACCATCGTCATTATGAGTCCGGATCATTTCAATCTTGGTTACACCGACATCTCACTTGCGGATCGAGACTTTATCACGGTGTTCGGGGATATTGCGACCGATCGAGATATGGTAGAAAAACTCAACGTGTTTTCGTTCGTTTCAACTGCCGATTTCTTTTATCGCGAGCATGGCATTCAAGCAGAACTCCCATTTGTAAAATATTATTTTCCAAAAGCGAAAATAATAGCGATAACTTTTAAAGAAAGCACTCCGAAACAAGAGATCTCCGATTTTACTGATCGGCTGGAAAAGTCCATCGGGCCGCGCACGCTGATTGTCCAAAGCACCGACTTTTCTCATTACCTTACGGCGGAAGCCGCTCACCAAAAGGACTTGGCGACCATGCAGATAATTCGAGATGATGACCCCGAGAAAGTTTTTTCTCTCAACCAATCAGACAATCTCGATTCCGTTGCCGCACAATATATACAGATGAGGCTCCAAAAAGACATTTTTAAAGCTGCGCCCGCGATCATCACTAACAAAAATTCTCAAGATTATACGACGGAAAAGGCGGCTCAAACCACAAGCTACATCACCCAGCTTTATGTTGTGAACTCTTTCGGAATTGGCCGGAATCCGGTACTTGTTGCGGTGGGCGACGTGATGCTGGGGCGTTATGTGGAAACGCTCATGAACCTCCACGGCGCTAGTTATCCGTTCGAAGGGATTTCAAGTACCTTGGAGGGGGCTGATGCAGTGATCGGCAATCTTGAGGGGGTTATCAATAAGAATCATATCCACACGAGCAATTACGATTACGGGCTTTCACTCCCACAAAATAGCGCAGTAGTTTTGGCGGCTAATCATTTTTCCATTTTGGCGCTAGGCAATAATCATACTTACGATTTCGGCGTAGCGGGTTTTACCGATACAGAACAAGCGCTCAAAGATCAATCGCTCATTCCGGTCGGCAATCCTGATTCCGTCAGCGAAGAATTTTCGTATACCCAAACCATCGCGGGAAGAGAAATCGCTTTCGTATCATTAAATGCGACAACTCCGAATTTTTCAACGTCAAGCGCTACCAGGCTAATTCAGGCCTTGCGGCAAAAACATACCAATGCTTTGATGGTGGCTCTCGTGCATTGGGGAACAGAATATAGCCTTTCTCAAAATAACCAGCAACGATTATTGGCGCACGAGCTTATCGATGCAGGTACAGACCTCATCCTTGGAAGCCATCCTCACGTTGTGGAGGGGATAGAGGTTTATAAGAATCGGCTGATTTTTTACTCCCTCGGCAACTTTATCTTTGACCAGTACTTTTCCATAGATACCCAAGAGGAGTTAATGGTGAAAATCAACGTGGCCAATTCGGGACTTGCTGCCCAACTAATCCCACTAAGAAGTGTTCAAAGCCAACCTGCGCCGATGTTAAAAGAAGAAACTGATGTTTGGCTTAAAAATCTCGCCGCTCGTAGCGATCCTGCGATCGCAAATCAGGTCAGTGGGGGGATGGTGGCAACAAGCTTCTAAAGTCTGGGTAAGAACAGTTGCCATTTCCGAAATCTCTGCTATACTCCTTACCTATGGACTTGGCCGTGCAAAAACGGGAAAAATTCGGCAGACAGACGAAGGCGCTCCGGGCGGAGGGCCTGATTCCTGCCGAACTCTACGGCCACGGCCTTCTGAACATCCACCTTTCGGTGCCGGTGAAAGATTTTACAAAAGTATTCAAGGAGGCGGGGATGAATACGGTGGTTACGCTGCTTGTTGAAAAAGACAAGAGGCCGGCGCTCATTTACGAGGTGATGCACGACGCGATCACTGGCGAAGTGGCGCATGTTGATTTTTATCAGGTGAGAATGGACGAAAAGATCAAGGCGAAGGTGCCGCTTGAATTTACGGGCGAGGCGCCGGCGGTAAAAGAGAAAGGGGCTATTTTGAACAAATCTATGTCCGAGGTTGAGGTTGAGGCGTTGCCGCAGGACCTGCCGCACAAGCTTCTCGTTGACCTCGCGGCACTTGATGATGTTAATAAGAGCATATACGTGCGCGATCTTGTGGTGCCGAAAGGAGTTGAGGTGCTTATTGAGGAAAATACGGCGGTCGCAACCGCGACGCCGCCTGCGCCGAAGGAGGAAGAAAAGGTTGTTGAAGAACCTGTCGTGGATGTGTCTGCGGTGAAAGTGGAAGGGGAAGAGAAAAAAGCGGAGCGCGCAGCAGAGAAGGTGGAGAAAACGGGAAAAACCGAAAAGGCAGAAGGGAGGGCCGAGAAAGCCGATACCAAATAGCCCCCGCTTCCGTTATAATGGGAGTAATGCGGAGGTGCTTAAAACCTGTTGTTCTTGGCGACGTCATACCGCCGTCCGCGCGTTGGGGGCGGCGCTGGAGCGCGTTTGAGAATCCGTCCCTGCGGATCAATCTGTCCTATAAAAAGGCGTTCCGGATTCCTGTCGTCGGATCGTTGCGGACGCTTATCGCTCTCGGGGCAACCGTTTTTTTGATCTTCGGTTCAGCTGCGGCG
>Ga0187870_1000288_pt1 | contig 63710 bp, 46 predicted proteins | sample June2016WEW_13_1_3_FD_132974 | JGI IMG/M metagenome (GOLD analysis project Ga0187870, IMG submission 132974) | Peatland microbial communities from SPRUCE experiment site at the Marcell Experimental Forest, Minnesota, USA - June2016WEW_13_150 | ecosystem: Environmental > Terrestrial > Soil >...
TAAAGAACGCGGTAGTCCCGATTCGGAATCGGGATTCGGAGCCGCGCGGCTGCGTGGACGCGTGTAGCGGGGCGGGGTAAGAGCGCCCGCACCCCACAGGCATGGGCCGCCCCTGCGGACCTGGGACGTGTTCCGCCGGCCGGGATTTTCGTGGACGAGGCCAAGGCCCCGGGCGCGCGGGCCAAGTTGGCCGCCAAACAAGGCGGACAGGACCCTTCTTACTTCCTCTGGTAGGTGCCCATGAATTGGGTCTGGGCGAGAAGATGGTTTGCCATGGCGCGCTCGACGTCCTTCTTGGTTGCGCCGGGCTTGAGCCCGAGGGGCCTGTCGAGCGCATAGAGCTTAAAGAAGTAGCGGTGCGCTTTGCCCGGCGGCGGGCTGGGGCCGCCATAGCCCAGGAGCCTGAAGTCGTTGAGGCCCTGCTTGGCGCCGCCTGCAAGGGCCTGAGTTTTCGGCACGTCTTCGGACAACTCGGCGACGCTTGCCGGCAAATCATAAACGACCCAGTGGACCCAGGTGCCGACCGGCGCATCCGGGTCGTCCGCGATCAAGACCAGGCTCTTGGCCTCGGCCGGCACGCCGCTCCACTTGAGCGGCGGAGACACGTTCTTGCCGTCATAGGTGTATTTGGCGGGGATCGGTGCCCCATTGGTGAATGCGGTGCTGGTTAATTGCATATTGCCCTTTCCTTTTGCTTCGGCCGCGCCCAAGCCGGCGACAGCCTGGCCGAGGGCGAAACAGAAAACCGCCCCGGCTGCCAGCAGGCGCGCGCGCCCACTCGATGTGTTCATGGGGGGACTCTACCCGAGGCCTGCCGGGACGACAATAGGGAACAATCGGCCAGGGCGACCCAAAGCCCGTGCCAGCTCTCCATGAACCGGGAGGTAGTGGGGCAGGCGTCCCGCCTGCCATGGGGGCGTCTCACCCTTGAAACCAACGCGGGCGAGACGCCCGCGCCGGCAGGCGGGACGCCTGCCCCACTGCCCCTGCCGCTCGGTTCATGGTTCCTATGCGCGTCCGGTTTCGGAGGTGGCAGGTGCCGAGGAGCCCGCTTGCGTTTCGGGCCCGATTGCCGGATATTTTACCGCGTGCAATTGACTGTGGCCGAACTTACCGACCGGCTGGTGGCCTCCTATGCCGAGGCCGGCGGCATCAACCATTTGGACGGCAAGAATCTTCCGTCGAAACGGGCCATCGCCCTCATCACCATGGACCTGATGCGGCTGCTGTTTCCGGGTTTTTTCGACGGGCAACTCGTCCATTCGTCGAGAATCAAAACGGAAACGTCCGCCCTGGTGGCGGCGGTGCTGGCGAACCTGGAAGCCGAAATCCGCAAGAGCCTGCAATACAGTCCGCCCCCCGGCCTGCCGCAAGAAAAAGTGCGGCCGATGGCCCGCGCTTTGACGGTCGAGTTCCTGGCCGGCCTGCCGCGGGTGCGAGAGTTGCTCCAGACCGACACCGAGGCGGCCTACAACGGCGACCCGGCGGCGCTGAGCAAAGAGGAGGTGATTTTGGCCTACCCATTCATCGAGGCGATTGCCGTGCAACGGTTGGCCCACCAGTTGTATCGCCAGCGCGTGCCCCTCATCCCCCGCATTATGACCGAGTGGGCCCACACGCACTCGGGGATGGATTTGCACCCGGGCGCCAAGATCGGCTCACACTTCTTCGTGGACCATTGCACCGGCACGGTCGTGGGCGAAACCGCCGAGCTCGGCAGTCATGTCAAGATGTACCAGGGCGTGGGCCTGGTCGCCAAATCTCTCTCCGCCGGGCAGAAACTCCGGGGCCAGAAGCGCCATCCCACCATCCAGGACCGGGTGACGATTTACGCCGGCGCCACCATCATGGGCGGTGACACCGTGGTGGGCGAAGGGAGCACCATCGGCGCCAACGTGTTCCTCACCGCCAGCGTGCCGCCCAACTCGCTCGTGGTCCAGGAAGCCGCCAACGTAAAGGTCCTCAGCAAGCGGGACCGCGCCCAATAGCCGGTCGACCTGCGCGCGTGAGCGAGAACATTGCCAGGACTGGCTCCATGCGCGCGGGCAACAACGGCGGGGGATTTGCGGCGAGAGCCGGACGCGGTGCAACGCGTCCCTGCCGGGCGATGCGCGCGCGCCGCAAAGGCGGGAGATGCATTGGGGCGCTGGCCCTGGTCGCCTGGCTGGGGAGCACCCAGGCGCCGGCGGCCGATTTTCGCATCAGCTCTTTCAACCAGAACGGCCTTTTGAGCTGGACCAATGCCTTTCCCAGCGGCGTTTGCACGATCGAAGCGGCCGACGCGCCGAACGGCCCCTGGCAGCCCCAACTCAATACCTTCACCACCAGTTCCACAGGCCAGGCCGCCTTCGCCAAAGCTCCGCAGAATCGGTTCTATCGGCTCCTGGCCGTGGACCTCTCGCCCGGCAACCCAAACGGCTTCGCCAACTTGACCCGTGCCTACGGCCGGCTGCGCACCATTGCCGGAAACGGCGGCGGGTCCCTCGACGGCGTCAATTACTGGCTAAGCAACTTCGAAGGCGGCTTTGCCACCAACGCGGCGCTCTCCCGCCCGCACATGGCCACGGCCGACGCCGCGGGCAACGTCTTCATCGCCGACAAGAACAGCCATGCCGTGCTCCAGGTGACACCCGACGCGCGCATCCACACCGTGGCCGGCCTGCACGCCCCCGGCAACGGCCCGGACGGCCCGGCGCCCGGCACGAGCGTGGCCCTCAATTCGCCCAATGGCCTTTGGCTCGGCGCCGACGGCACCGTCTATGTGCTGGACACGGGCAACGGCAAAGTGCGCTGGCTCGATTCCAACGGCCTGCTGACCACCCTCTTCACCTCCCCCAAGGGCATCAACGGCGGCCGCGGCCTATGGGTCAAAGACGACCGCACGCTCGCCTACTTCGACAGCGGCTCGCATGTGAAAAAGTGGACGCCCGGCGGCGGCATCCAGAGCGTGAACCTGGGCGACTTCAACGATTTGGGCAACTTCATCGTCAACCCCGCCGGCGACCTCATCGTGACGGATCACGGGGCCAATCAAGTTTATCTCCTGCTCACCAGCGGCGCCAATCCCGGCAGCAGCACCGTGCTCTTCGGCAACGGCATGACCGGCCGGGCCGTCGACGGCACCCCCGCCCTCAGCAACGTGCTTTACGGCGTGCGCGGCGTTTGGCCCGTCCCCACGGGCGGCCACCTGCTGGCCACGCAGGAAGGCAGCCAGGTGCTCTACATTGACCCGGCAGGCATCCTCCACATTCTCCTGGATGGCGCCGCGGGCTTCCACATGGGTGACGGCCAATGGTTTTATCTGCCGGGGTTCAAAATCAGTGAAGCCCGCAGCGTCACTATGGATTGCCGGGGGAATATTTTGATTGTCGAAAACGACCGCGGCTACGTCCGGCAGGTGGACTTTCTGCGGCTGGACCCGTGAACGCTGCAAACGGCTCTGCCCGGCGGAACCCTCCTCCGCCCCGGGCCAACCTGTAATGCCGATGAAGATATGGAGCGAGCCCTTGAACTGATTCCCCCTGAACATCTACGCTGACGCAGATGTGCTGGTGGCTTGGGAAAAAGGGCAATTCGATCTGCCGGCCTGGCCCGAGCAGCGCCCGCAGGACACGGCTATGTTTCCGGCAACCGTCTGGCCGCTACTCCTCTATGGAACCTTTGCCTGTGACCCGCCGCGCGATGAGTTCATTTGTGCGGCTGGTTTATGATTTCGATGATTCTCTGTAATGCGGCCTGCTGCGCGGGGTTCGTAACGTAAGGCTGCAAATCGGGGCCAGCCCTCGGCTCCTTCCCACCGTTTGCCAACCTGTACGCCTGGATAACTGGTTCGAGCGCAGTTTTCAACTCCAGACGCTCCGTCTCCTCCTTTGAAGGCTTCTCCTCATACCCGTACGGATGGTACGGCCCCCCGCCACCGCTGGTGGGGCTATCGACGACATGGCGATAGTCGAACTCCGGGTCCACTGCTGATTTCTCCGTTAACACCCTGTCGCTCGCGGACTCTCGACCAGGGAAAGCCGCCGCCGTTGAAACGATTTCCCACCGTTCCAAGAGCGCACGGTCGACCGGAGGGTCAAAATAGGCCTCGAGTTGGAAAATGTCGTCCGGCCATTGTCCATTGTTCGCCTGCATGTATTTGCCCAAGGGACCGCCGAGTTTCCCGGCGAATTTGCTGCCACCACGGTCGCGAAGCTTGGCCAGGGCTTTGCGATAATCGGTATCGGTTTCGAGTTTTGTATTCGCTGCCACTTCGACCCAATCAAGGTCTTCCAGGAACTGAAGTTCTGGAATTTTGGCCTGTGGCGTTTCTTCGAGCCGTTGCTTGAGTTGGTTGATGCGTTTGAGCCACAATCTCACTGCTAATTCCGTCGGGTCCCCCGAATCACCCACCCCCGGCTGCGCCGATAGTTGCGACCTGCTCCGCAACCTCTGACTTTGCTCACGGAAAACGGCCATTTCGCCCAACGCATCGTCGCGTTCGCGGGTCAGTTGCTGATTTTGCTCCGCCAGTGTGACTTGCTGTTGCTGAAGCGTTTGAAGCTGGTCGCTCAATCGTGATGTTCGGCGGGCCTCGTGGATTCCTGTCCCGATTGCGGCGGCAAGCGTCACGCCGATCAGGGCTTTCTGTATCGTGCTCATGGCAATTATTTTCGTGGCTGCAATGGCAGTGGGAGGGACGGCTGTGGCCGCGATGGCGGCGGTTGAAATCGTAGCGACTAACCCGGCCGGCGCAGCCTGGACGGCGCTGGCTGAAATCGCTACGGACAGAGCGGCGGCGGTTGTCGTAATGCCCCGGCGGGCGAGGAGGTCGCGCAGCTTTTCCACGGCGCGTGAAACTCGCTTTTGAGCAGCGTCATCGCTGATGCCCAGCGCCACACCCACGGCCCGAAAATCCTGGTTCTTGAAGAAGCGGAGGAGCAGGGCGTCGCGGTCCTCCTCCCCCAGACTGGAAATCGCCTCGTCCAGCAGGGGCCGGACACGTTCCCAATCCAGCGTCACCTCCGATCCGGGGTTCGCAGGTTCCAGATGTTCCATAGCTTGCCTTTCCCTCGCTTGGCGTCGCTGGTCGTAGCGTATGACGTTGAGGGCCGCCAAACGGGTGCTCCTGTAAAGCCAGCCGGCTAGCGATGCGTCTGGCGGAAGCTTGTCCGCCATTGGCCGAGCCTTGCGGGCGAGGTCGATGAAAACGCTTTGGGCGATGTCGCGGGCCAGGTCGGGCGAATCAACCTGCCGCGCGGCAGCGGAATAAACCAGGTCCGCGTGACGCGCCACAATCTCGCCAAATGCCGTCTCCGAGCCTTGCTGGGCGTATTGGCGAACAAGCTGCGCATCCGAGTGATGTTGCATCTCACTTATTAAACAGCCGCGCCTGGCACAATCCGACGATTTTTTGCCATTTTCGTGATTTCCGCGCGTGGCTCCTTGGGACAATCGCCGAACCGACGCTTCAATCCCCATGTCCCGTCGGTTGGAGCTCCGCCGTGCTGAGCCTCGGCGGCTTCTGCCGCCCGGCCCCAACCGAACACTCACGGTTTACCTGCCCTGGGCAGTGAGGCTTTGGACCCGGTAAAGGCGCGTCTTGGTTCTCAGGAAAAGGGCCTTGCCCGCCACCGCCGGCGAAGCCATGAAACCGCTGGCCAGTGTGTTCGTGGCCAGCGCCTCGAAGCTTCTGCCGGGTTTGAGCACGGTTGTTTTTCCCTGCTGATTGAAGAAGTAGAGCCGCCCATCGCCGTAAATGGGCGAGGCCGCATAGTTGCCCGGAATCCGCGAGCGCCAGACCTGCTTCCCGGTCGCCGCTTCCAGGCACGTGAGCGAGCCTTCATCGCTCACCATATAGATCAGGCCGTCCACCAGCACCGGGGAGGCGGTCTTCGGCACCGCCGAATCGAACCGCCAGGCCACATGCGTATCGGTAACGTCGCCCTGGCCGTCGATGCGGACCGCCAGCAACTCCGTCTTGCCGCCAAAGCCGGAGCTGATGAAGGCCAGGCCCTGGTCGTAAAGCGGGACCGGCGCGGCCGACCAGGCGTCATAACGAACCCGCCAAAGCTCGCGTCCGGTCCGCGGGTCGTAACCGTAGGCCGCCTTGGCGCCCGCGCTGAGCATTTGAACCTGGCCGCCGGCCTTGACGATCAGCGGCGTGCTATGGGCCTTGCGCCGATCCCCCTCCCTGGTCATCTGGTCTGGAATGTCCTCGTCGTTCCACGCGACCGAGCGATTGGTCTTCCAGACGGTTTGGCCGGTCCGCTTGTCGAGCGCGGCCAGGTACTGAACGTCCACCCCATCCATGGTGAGCACCAGGAGGTCCTCGAACAGAACCAGGGATGAGGCCGGACCGCGGTAATGGCGGCAGGGCAGGTCTTGCCGCTTCCACAGGACCCTGAAATCAGTGGTGTCCAGGCAGGCGGTCCCGTAGCTCCCGAAATGCACGTACACCCGCCCAGGTTCAATCGCCGCCGAAGGCGTGGCATAGCAATTCACGCCGTTGCCCAGCGGTTCCGGCCTCTCGCAATGAAAGAGCCTCTCGTTGAAACGCACCTCGCCCGTCTCCGCGTCCACGCATATCGCGTAGAAGTCGTGGCCCTCGAGCTCGGCGGTCGTCAGCCAGACCTGCCCGCCCATCACCACGGGGGTGGACCAACCGCGATAGGGAATTTCAATTCCCCATTTGACGTTTTCGGTCTCGCTCCAGTTAAGCGGAAGCCCGACTAGGGTGTGGTCGCCCGGCGCCGAAACATGCCCATCGCCCCAGGGCCCGCGGAACTCCGGCCACTCCGCCCGTGCCCTTTCCAGGCCGCCGGCCAACAGGAGCAGCAGCACCACCCGGAGGCCTCCCAGCCGAAGGCCTTGACCCGTTAAATGACTTAAATGAGGAAAGAGCGCACGGGAATTTGCCCAGACTGTGCAAATGCCGCTGGACCATAGCATATTCGCCCTGCCCAAAGGGCCCCAGGGATTCGAGACTTCGGTCTCAAGTTTCATGGCGCCAGCATATTCAAGTTGCAGGCTCAAGTCACGCCTTCAGATGGCTCGGCGTTTCATTGAGGATTTGGCAAATCCAGGGGATTGGAGTATGTGATCGGGCCATGACCGCCAGCGTGCGCTTTTGGGCCTGGACCACTGTGCTGGGTATTGCCGTGCGCGCGGACTGTCGCGCGGCCGGCGTCCCCGCCCCGGCAGAGGCGCCCGCCCGCGCCGCACGGCAATTGGTGCGGCGCGTGCTGCCGGCCCATGCGAAATCGTTCATCCTCGAGACCATTCCTGCCGACGCGGGCCGCGATGTATTCGAGATTGAAAGCCGGCGCGGAACGGTGGTTCTGCGCGGCAACAGCGGGGTTGCGCTCGCCTCGGCGCTGAATTGGTATTTGAAATACTATTGCCACTGCCATCTTTCGCTCAAAACCCGGCAGTTGGCCCTCCCGGACCCGCTGCCCACGGTTGAGCCCAAGGTCCGGCGCGTGAGCCAGGATCGCTGGCGCTATTTCCTGAACTACTGCTGTTTTGGATACTCGCTGCCCTGGTATGACTGGGCCCAATGGGAACAGCTCATTGACTGGATGGCACTCAACGGGGTCAATGCCCCGCTGGCGGTTACCGGCCAGGAGGCCGTCTGGCGCGCCGCCGCACGACGCCTCGGCTTCACCCCAACGGACCTGCGCCAGTTCCTGCCGGGGCCGCCCTACCTGCCCTTCGGCTGGATGGGCTGCTTGGACGGCTGGGGCGGGCCGCTGCCCAAGTGCTGGATTGACCGCCACGCCGAGCTCCAAAAGAAAATCCTCGCCCGCGAACGCGCCCTCGGCATGACACCCGTCCTCCAAGGGTTCACCGGCCACGTTCCCCCCGCGACTCGCCAGCGGTTCCCCGCCGCCCGCCTCCACACCGTCCACTGGGCCGAATGGGACACCCTGTTGCTCGACCCGCTGGACCCGCTCTTCAGCCGGTTCGCGGCGGTCTTCCTCCAAGAGCAACGGCGCCTCTTCGGCACCGATCACCTTTATGCCGCCGACACTTTCATCGAAATGACCCCGCCCAGCGGCGACACGAATTTCCTCGCCGCTACAGGCCGGGCGATCTACCAGGGCCTCGCCCAGGCGGACCCGCAGGCCATCTGGGTCCTGCAAGGCTGGACCTTCTTCAACCAGGCCCAATTCTGGACCCAGCCGCGCATCGCCGCCTTCCTGGATGCCGTGCCCGATGCGCACATGCTTGTCCTCGACCTCTTCTGCGACGTCACCCCGGTCTGGAACCAAACCCGCGCCTTCTGCGGCAAACCCTGGCTCTGGTGCGCCTTGCAGAACTTCGGCGACTGCGTCTATCTGGGCGGCGCCCTCAGCCGGATTCATACGGACTTGCCCGCCGCCCGCCGCGACCCGCTCGGCGCCCGGCTCAGCGGCATTGGCTTTGTCAACGAAGGGCTGGACTACAACCCGGTGGTCTTCGACTTTCTCCTCGAGCAGGCCTGGCGCCCGGAACCCCTCGAGCTGGCGCCCTGGCTGGACGACTACTGCCGTCGCGCCCACGGCGCGCGCAACGCCGACTCCCTGGCGGCCTGGGCCATTCTGAAAGACACCGTCTTCACCGGCCAGCATCAAGTGACGCCCGCCTATACGCTTGCACCCTCGCTGCGCCCCGCGGGCGCTCCCCCCTACAGCAATGAGCGGCTCCTGCAGGCCTGGCGCCATCTGCTCGCGGCCGCAGCCGTGGCCGGCCCCTCCGACGCTTTCCGTTTCGACCTCGTCAGCGTGACCCGTCAAGTACTGGGCAATTACTCAGCCGACTTGCAGCGCGAGGCCATTGAAGCCTGGCGGGCCAAGGACCGCCCAGCATTCCAAGCGGCTTCGCAACGCCTCTTGGACCTCATCCGCGACCTGGATGAACTCCTGGCCACGCGCCCCGAGTATCTCCTGGGCCGCTGGCTCGCAGACGCCAAACGCTGGGGGGCGAATCCGGAGGAGCGGGACCGGCTCCAGTGGAATGCGCGCCGGGTCATCACCTTCTGGGGCCAGCAGCCCCTCATCCGCGATTACTCCCGACGCCAGTGGTCCGGAATGTTGGCCGGCTTCTACCTCAAGCGCTGGGAGAAATTCTTCCAGGCCCTGGATTCAGCCCTCGCCACGGGGGCGGCCTTTGACGAACGGGCCTTTGACCAGGCCTTGCAGGAGTGGGAACGCCGATGGGCCGCCCAACATGAATCCTACCCCGCCAGCCCGCGGGGTGATGCCCTGGCCGTCTCGCGCCGGCTTTGGGACAAATACCAGCGGCCGCTGGCGCGCTCGCTCGAAGCCGGCGCGCCGGAATCCGTCCCCGCCAATTCGGTTCTGGCTCCGCCGCGCTCAAGGTCTGCCCTTTTGAGTCCGAAAATCGGTAGTGCTACTCGAACCGTACCTTGAGTGTGGCCGGCGCAAACGGTTTGAGCGGCGCCACAACCGTCTTCCCGCGAGCTTCCTGCTTGGCTGCGTTGGCCTCGACCAGGTCGCAACTGAACGTCTCGCTGGCCGGCCTGGGCAAGGTCAGTTTCACCTTGCCGCCCGCGCCCGCGAAATCGCAGACCCGGAAGACAAATCCCTTTTGGTCTTCGGCTTGCTTGAAAGCCAGCAACGGCAAGCCGACCGGTTCGAGGCCCAGCAACTCTCCGGCCGGGGCCGGCAGCACTTCCCGGCGCGGGCCCGTCCCCCGCTGCGCCACCGGCGGCGAAAACATCTCCCAGCCGCGCATGACCGCGTCGCCCCGCGCGAAGCCGCCCCGCATCGAGGTGAGCGAAAAGCGGAAGACGTGCCGCCCACCCTGGCTGGCCTTGTAGTTGGTGTGCCAGTAATTGTTCATCACGTAAGCAAAAACGTGTGCCCGCTTCAGCGCGAGCTGGCGCGGCCACGTCGAGCCGGTCAGGCCGCCCAGGGTGACCAGGGGCGTATCCAGGGGCGAGAGCACTACTGTGGCCTGGCCGTCCGAGGCCGCCAGCCAGCGCTGCACGGCAAACCAGCCCCGGCAGGCTGAGGGGTGCTGGTCTTTGAGCGGCTCGGTGATGGCATCCGGATACTCGAGCCACAAACCGCCGCCGCCCAATTCGAGCGCGAACGGAAAGGCGATATAGACGGCCTCTTTGGCGTTGGTTTCCTCTTTGTCGAATTGGCAGGTGAGCTCAATCCGTTTGAGCCCCTGGTAGAGGCGCACCCGCAAAACAATCTCCGGGAGCTTTTCACCTTCCGCTCGGCTCTCCAATTCCCCGAAGACAGGCCCGTTGTGTTGCTCCACCCGCACGGCCTGCTGCCGGTGCACGGTGAACTTTGGCGGCGGCAACCCCTTTAAGTCCGAATGCACCGCGTAACTGCCCTCCCCGCCGCTCACGTAAAGCATCTCGCCCAGGGCATATTCGCTTTGCGCATCCACCAATTCACGCCCCGTTTCCTTGTCGAAAATGGATTTCACCCCGCCGGTCTTCGCATCGAGGCTCACCCGGTAAAACTCGTTCTCCATCTGGCCCTCGGCAAACCGGACGGCGTCCTTGCCAGGCCCGGCCGAGGCCACCTGGCGATAGCTGCGATAGCCAACCGAGGGCAGGTCCGCGGCGATAAAGCAACACCCGCCTTCGGGCAGCGCCTGGCACGGCAGCTCCTGTTTCGTCTGCCGGTCCTCAACGGCCCCGGTCGCTTCGGTCACCACCACGTCTTTGCGCGGCCAGGCCAGCGGATTAAAAACCACCAGGTCCGCCGCCGGGGCCAGGGCGGCCAGCCGGGTCATGCCCTCAGCCAGCAACTGACGCGAGGCGGCATCGGCCTTGCGCGCAAACGAGCTTTTGACCTCCCACTGGCTGCGCGTCTGTTCGGAGTGCGGTTCGGAAAGGCTGCACCATGCCCCCCAGGTATGCTCGTCGTAGAGCAGCACATTCCGCCACAACTCGTCGAACTCCGATTTCGGATAATTCGCTCCGCCCAGCACTGCGGCCAGCGAATGCAGCATCTCGGCCGTGACCGCACGCTCTTCCGCCCGCCGGCAAAGGGCTGTTTCCAGCGCGCTGGAGCCCGCGCCGTCTTCCCACCACGCGCCGAAGTCGGCCTTGAGCACGGGAATTTTCGCGGCGAAATTCTCTTCGACGTAGCGGAAGAAATCTTCCGGCCGCCCCAGGACCAACTTGGGATATTCCCATTGCGCATTCCATTTTTCGACCACTTCCGGCAGCCAGGGCGCCACCCCCTGGTTATCGCCGAAGGCGCCGTTGACCAGCACGGCGTCGTAGGGATAGCCGGGGTTGTCGTGGGCCGCCAAAAAACCGGGCAACCGCTCGCCGGCTTGGTCCACCGAGGAGAGCAAGCCGCCCGCCATGGCGTAGCCGCCGGCCACGTGGCTCAGCACGCGCGAGCCATCGGGGCCTTCCCAATAGAACGGATTCTTTAATCCCTGGGTGGCGTAAGGGGCGCGGTCGATGTTCACGCCCTCGATGAAGTACTTGATGCCGGCCTGGGCCAGCACCATCGGCAGGCTGCCGATGGCGCTGGGCACGTCATCCAGAATCACCGACGTGAAATCGAATCCGCCCTGGTTGGCCAGGTTGCGCGCACAAAGCGTGGCGCGGTTCAACGCCTCGTGCGAACACAGCCCCGTGAGCATGTTCCCGAAAAGGGCCGACAATCCCATGCGGCCTTCGCGCAGGCGCCGGAAAGCCGCCTCGGCCTGCTCGGGATGCGCCCGCAAAAAGCAGTCCAATTGCCAGAAGGTTTCGAAATCCCAATTGAAAGACGGATGCGCTTCGGCCAGGGCCAGCGCCTGCATCGTGTTCTCAGCGTGCCGCGCCATGACCCGCTCCTGGAAATCAGTGTAACCAATGTCCGTGTGCACCGTCGGCACGATGAACACACGCCACTTTCGGGTTGGCGCCAGGGTGGCGGCGGCCTTGAGCTCCTGGCCGCCGCTCTTGAGGCCCACTTCCACCGCCGTCGGCTGCTCTACCTCGGGCAGGGCGAGGGACAACTCGTTGTGGCCGAAACGCAGCTCCAGCTTTTCCCCGCCGGCGTTGGTTCCCGCCTTCCAAGCAATGGACGCCGACTCGCCCGCGTTGGCCAGATTCTCCACCGAAACTTTCACCACGCGCCGCAGGCCTTCCGCCGAACGCTTCAACCACGGCAGCGCCTCGACCCGCAATTGCACCGGCTCGGCCGGGGCCGCCGCGCCGCTCTCCAGTCGCACGTCGTCATAAATGGCCCAACTGCCCTGCTCGTTAATCAAGGTGATGGTGTTGGTCCCCGCCTGCAAAAGCGCCGAGGGGAAAAGCTGCGCCAGCGAAAAGTGCTTCCCCGCTTTGAAATTGCTCAGGGTCTCATCGCCGTGGCCGGGTGGAAGTCGGAATCTTAGCGACGTGCCGTTGATGGCGATGGCCAAGCCCGGCGGCAGCCCGGCGTGCGTGTCCACAAAGTCCACCACCAACTGGTAATACCCGGCGGCGACCTCCGGCAGGTCAAAGATGATCTTGAAGGCGTGCGGCCGGCCCCCGGCCCAGGAGTCAGCCGGCCCCGGGTGGATCCAGGGCCAGTCCTGTTTGGCCTCGCTCTTGCCCACCACGAACTCGACATCGTGCGGAAAAGTCTGCGCGTAAGCCGCATAATTTCCCGCCAGCGCAAATTCGCGGCAATCACCATCCGCCACGCCGATTTGAAACACGCTGGTTGCGGGCGCAGACGCTTTGTCCTGGGCCGGAGCAGCATAACTCCAGCCCAGGCAAACCAAACCGAGATAAATAAGTCTTTTCATGCGTTTCACGCCTTCTGGCCTCAGCCGCCTCCATGGTTTTGCTCTCTCGCTGCCGGATTCCACCCCTGCGTCCAGCTCGCTCCCTCGACGCTCGACGCCCGGTACTCGACACCTGCCTGCCCCTGCACCTGGAAACCGGTATAATTCTTGCCCGGCGCCTCGGCTTCTTCAGCGGTCAGCCCTTTTTGCCAGTGATGCTCGTCTTTGGCAAGCAACTTGCCCGCGGGTTCCGAAGCGGCTTGAGGGCTTTCCGGCCTTTGCGAATGGCGGTGGCGAAAGCGCGCCGGTTACCAGAGTCGCACGCGGGCATAGCTCATGGTCAGCGGCGCGCTGGCGCGCTGGCCCAGGAGTTCGAGCGTGTTCGAGGGCGGCGAGCCGCCCCGCACGCCGGCCGTGAAATAGGAAGTAAAAGGCTGCTTGAACGGGACCCTGACCGGCGCGCCGCTCTCGCCGTCAGGCAGCAGCTCCAGCAGCCGATTCTCCGACACCGCCTGGCCGCTGCCATCACTGCCCTGAACATAGAAGATGAGGAAAAGACGGTTGTCCGGCGTGACCTGGAAGCGAGGGGCGGAAGGGATTTCGTTGGACTTTCCCTCTTCAGCGACCAGGAGGGTGCGGCGAGCGGCGACTTTGCCTTCGCGCACAACGGCGTAGTTGAGGGCTTGGCTTTGTTTGGCCTCGGGAAAGAACTTCTGGCGCAGCCGTTCGTCCAGGGCGCGCTCGGTCCAGACGATGTGCGCGGCGCCATCGGGCGCCACCCAAAGGTCGCCAGGCGAAATCCAGCCGCAGGTCCGGTCGCGGCTGGCGATTTCGAGCCAACTGCGGAACTTGTCCCGGGTGATGTCCGGCGTCCAGGTATAAAAGAGCCGGCGGAAATCGTAGTCCCAGTCCCGGCCGGTGAGTTGCTTTTTGTAGGCGCGCCATTCGGGGTAGGGCTCGATGATATCGCTGACGCCGCAAAAATGCACGGCGCGGCTTTTCAGCGCGACATCCGGGTAGCAGACGCGGATGGGTTCGGGTTTGGGGTAGTCCGAGCCTGCTGGCCAGACCAATTGGCCCTGGGCCGCCCACTGGCCGGCGCGGTCCCGCAAGGTCCATTCCGCCCGCGTGTAACCGATGTTCTGGAAGAGGACCAACTCGCCGCCCGGTCCATCGGCGGCGAAACTGCGATATGAGTGCTCGGTAAAAGCCGGGCTTCCGTCCCAAGCCGGCAGGAGGCGTCGGGCGGGGGTCTGGGCGTCTTTGGCGGAGAATTGGAGGAGCTCGGGCCGCGCCGGCCCGCCGTAGGTGTTGGTGGGGGTGAGCGTCGGGTTGACGGACAGGAACAGTTGGCCGTCGGGAAAGCCGGCCAGCGGGCAAGGTTCCCGGGTTCGGCCGGTGCCATCCACCTGCGCGAGTTGCCAGCCGGCGCTGGTCCGCTGGAAGAGCAGCCAGCGGCAGTTGTTCAGGGGCTTGAGGCCTTTGAGGGTTTCCAGGCCGCTGGCCAAGAGTTGGCCGCCGCTGCGGACCAGGCAAGTGGACCCGCTGCACCAGAGCGGGCCGGCGCCGTTATCGGCGGGGGCGTAAGTGTAAACGTCCTCCTCGACCTCGACCACCGGCTGCAAAGCCGGGGCGGAGCGGACGGTTCCGCCGCAAAGGAGCAGCAGCGCAAGGCACACAGGAGCGATGCTCGGGCGGAGGTGGGCAGTCTGCATAGCCTGCAACATGGAGTCTGGTTCAGAGCCGAACCCCGCCTTCCTTCATTTTGGGCGCAAGCGGATGAGCACCACGCCGTGGCGGGGCACGGTGGCTTGGAACTGGTCTTCGTAACTGCCGAGGTCTTTCTGCCGCCAGAGGTCGCGCAGGTCTTGTTTGCCGGTGAGGCCGAGGTCGGCCCATTTGGCGACGACCGGGGCGGGCATTTCGCCGCGGTTAAACAGGCCGACGGCCTTGGCGCCGTCTTCGAGGTCCCTGGCCCACACTTCGCAGTCGTCCGCGCTGGCCACCCGCCGGCCGGGTCGGCCCAGCGGGTCCTGGTCCACGTCCAGGACCTCGTCATTGGCCAGGAGGCTCAGGGTGAACTCGTCCAGGCGGGTGATGTCGCCGCTCAAGATGAGCGGGGCGGCCACCAGGCACCAGAGGGAGACATGGGTGTATTGTTCGTTGGGGGTGAGGGGGGTGGGTGCGGTTTGGCCTTTCCAGTTGCTCAAGTAGCCGAGCAGCAGGTAATCCGGGTCGTTCCAGCCGCCGGGGCCGCCAAACTTGTGCAGTTGGTTCCGGGCATACACATCGAAGCCGTCGCGGAACAGGGCCAGGGGGATGCCTTCAAACGACCCGCCCAGGTCCCCGGCGGTGCGCCAACTGTGGCCGCCGACTTCCTTGCCCCAGGTCCAGACGTTGCCCATGCCGTATTGGCACAGGTTCAGCACCAGGTCACGGTCCTGCCGGCGCAGGAGGTCGCCCACCAGGCGGTAAGGTTTCTGCAATTCGGCTAGGCTGTTGCCTTTGGCCTTTTCGCCGTAGGAGCACCAATCGTACTTGAGAAAGTCGAAGCCCCACTCGACGAAGCGCTGGACGTCGAGTTGTTCGTGCTCGAAGGCGCCGACGTGGCCGCCGCAGGTGAGCGGCCCGGGCGAGGTATAGATGCCGGCTTTAAGTCCCTTGGCATGGATGTAATCGGTGAGGGCCTTCATGTCGGGGAAACGGCGGTTCGGGTTGACCTTGCCCTGGGCATCGCGCGGTTCGCCACCGAGGGTCGCGTCGTTCGCGCCGGCTTTCACCGCCCAGCAATCATCGATGTTCACGTATTGGTAACCGTGATTGATCAGGCCGCTGGCGACCATGGCATCGGCGGCATCCCGCATGATCTTGTCGGTCACGCGGCTCTCCCACACGTACCAACTGTTCCAGCCCATGTGGGGCGTCAGGGCCAAGGTGTCGCCGCAGACGATCTTGAACTTGCGCGTGGCCTCGCCCAGCCCGTTCGCGGCGCGGAAGGTGACCGTGTATTGGCCGGGGTTTTCGAGCCGGCCGGTGATCTGGCCGCTGTTGGCGTCCACGGCCAGGCCCGCCGGCAGGTCCTCGACGGCAAAGGTCATGGGGCGGTCGCCAGTGGCCGGAATGGTGAATAGGAACGGGTGCGCGGGCCGCACGCCGAAGATGCGGGCGCCGTTGATCCGGGGCGCGCGGGGCGGCTCGGGCGTGAGAATGACGGCCTCTTCGCGCGGCTGGCCGACCAGGGCGGGCCGCTGGCCGGTGACCAGCAATTTGGCCTCCGCCCAGTCGGCGTGGTCGAAGTCATTGCCGTCGCCGGCGGAATCCACCAGCAGGAGCAGGGTTTGGATGCCCTTGACCTCCAGGTCCACCGGCTGGGCCGGCTGGCCGAGCCGCATGACACCGGTTTTCCAAAGCGTCTTGCCGTCGCCGACGACCTTGAAGGAGAGGCTGGCGTGGTTGTCGCGCGCGTTGTCGTCCACGCCGACCAAGGCCGAGAACTTCACCGCCCCGCCCTGGAGGTCAAGCCGCGCGAGGCTGTCGGCATGGGTGCCCAGGCCCCGCTCGAACTTCCGCCCGGCGATGGACATCGGCGCGCCCGTGACCGACTTATCGGCCTGCGGTTTACCCCAGCCCTGGGTAATGGGCGAAAGGTCCAGCGAAGACAGCCAGACCGTCTCCGGTTCAGCAGCCAGGGCCTGGGGGATGGCTGTGGCCAGCGCCAGAGCGATGGCCCAGCGCCGCAGCGCCGCGACCAAAAGGTTAGACGAGTTGAACAGGTTAAATAAGTCAAATGCGTTGTGCGCCCGCCCAAGGAATTTGCGCCAGCCGGGAAAACTCTGATGGCTGGTAAGGAGCAACGAGGTGCTTTTCATGTTGTTCGCCTGAGGGTCAAGCTTTCACTGCAAATGTCCGGAGGCGTATTGTCCGCCGGCCTGAAGTGAAGTCAAACACGGAATGGGAGAGGGGGGCATGACCGCGGGTCTGCGACAGGATTAACAGGAGCAGAGAGAAGAGGTGAAGCGGGAGGCGTTGCTCGGAAGGAAACCTATGTCCGAAAGTGGTGAGAGGCACCCGGCCAATTGCGGGTTTCTTGCGGGGCAACAAACAACCGCCGTACTCGCTTGCCTATCCGCAGGCTTGCCACGACTCTCTTTGCGTGTTGGGCTTCCACGCCCTTGGAATCAGCCTTCAGTTGAGCGCGACGCCGCGGCGGACGTAGGTGGGGAGATCGAGGTTTTCGCCTTTGTGGATGGTCGGCTCGCCTTTAGCGAAGCGGCCTTTGGAGACGATTTCCAGGGGCAACTGGGTCTGGAGCGCGCGCGCGGGGTTTAAGCGCTGGCGTGAGCCGGCGGCCCCCCGGCGCGCCAGGAGTTGGTCCGTTTTGTCGGCGGGCAAGGCGGGCGGGGGTGGGACAAATCTGGAGCCGGGGCGCGCGGTGCGGGCGTGAGGCAGGAGTTGCTCCTGGAGGCCCTCGCCGCTGGACGGGGGTTGCGCTTCGGCCGGCTCGGTGTTTTTGCGGGCGGCGATGAGAGTGACGGCCAGGCGCTCGCGGAAGGCCTCGTCAATGGCCGCGCCCATGACGACCTGGGCGTGTTCGCAATGGCGGTTGATTTGTTCCATCACCCGGTTGACCTCGGCCATGGTCAAGTCGGGCCCGCCCATAATGCTGACCATGACGGCGTCGGCTTCGCCGAGCATCTGGCCGCCATCGAGCATGGGATGGGCCAGCAACTTGTCGGTGACTTCGCGGGAGCGGGTGGGGCCCATGGCCTCGGCAACGGCGAAGGCGCTTTCGGCGTGGCGGTCGCGGAGCAGTTCGCAGAAGTCGTCGAAATGAATCTCAATCAGGCCGGTGTGCGTCAGCAGACGCCAGAACCCGCACACGCCCTCGGCCAGGTATTCATTGGTGATCTTGAAGGTCTCCAGGGCGCTGGTGTTTTCGTCGATGAGCTTGAAGACTTTCTGGTTGGGGAGGCAGATGACGCCATCGGCCGCGGCTTTGAGGTCGCGGAGGCCCTGGAGGGCGAGGCGCTGGCGGCGGGCGCCCTCACAGTCGAAGGGGGTCAGGACGAAACCCAGGACCAGGGCGCCGGTTTGTTTGGCGGCGCGGGCCAGGACGGGGCTGATGCCGGTGCCGGCGCCGCCGCCCAGGCCGGCGACGATGAAAACGACCTCCATGGCTTCGCAGAGGGACTCGAGCCTGGAGAGGTTCTCTTCGGCGGCGGCGCGCCCGCGATCCGGGTCGCCGCCCGAGCCCAGTCCCCGCAGCAGGCGCGTTTCCAGGTGGAGTTTTTCGGGCGCCGCCGAGGTGGCCAGCGAAGCGGCGTCGGTGTTGACCGCGGCGAAGCGGACGCCGGCGAGGTCGCCGCGGATGATCGGCTCCAGGACGGTGACGCCGGCGCCGCCGACGCCGATGACTTTGATGGAAATCGTTTTCCTGGGAGAGGCTGGGGCCGGTTGTAATGGGGCGCTCATAGGTTGTGGACGGGCGGACATCGGGTCAGCTCCTGCGGAACAACTGGTTGATGGTGTTCTTGAGGCCTTGGGTCAGGGAGGCCTTGGCCGCCCGTTTGCGTTGTTGGAACGAGCCGAATTTGACCAGGCCGATGCCGGTGGCGAACTCGGGCTGGTCCAGGGCGGACTTGAGGCCGCTGATGGAATTGGTTTTGCCCAGGGAGACGGGCATTTGGAGGACCTGCTCGGCGAGTTTGGCGATCTGGGGGGTGCGGGCGCCGCCGCCGCACAGGAAGACGCCGGCGCGCAGATAATCGAGGGCGCCGGCCTGTTCGAGGTCCTGGCCGATCAGCAGAAAAATCTCCTCCAGGCGGAGGGACATGATGCGGCGGAGGTGTTCGAGGTTGACGACCTTCTGGGGCAGGCCGTGTTCGTTGGGGATGCCAATGGTCTGGCCTTTGAGGGAGTCATCGACCAAGGCCGAGCCGTGTTCGAGCTTGAGTTCTTCGGCGCGGCCAAGGGAGATTTTCAGGCCGTAGGCCAGGTCGTTCGAGACGTGGTCGCCGCCGACGGCGAGGACGCCGGTGTGTTTGATGATGCCGTTGGCATAGACGACGTATTCGGTGGTGCCGCCGCCGATATCAACCACCAGCGAGCCGAGTTCTTTTTGTTCGTTGGTCAGCAGCGCGAGCGCGGAGGCCAGGCCGTTGAAGACGATGTCATCCACCTCGAGCTGGAGGCCCTTGACGGCGCGGATGGCATTTTGCAGGCGGTTGAGGTTGCCGTGGACGACGTGGACATCGACCTCGACGCGGGAGCCGAGCAGGCCGACGGGGTTGGAGAGGCCGTCCTGGCCATCGACCAGGAAATGCTGGCGGATGGCGTGAACCACGTGGTTTTGGGCGGGGAGATTGATGGTCTTGGCGTTTTTGATGACGTCGTGCACGTCTTCTTCGGAGATCTCGCGGTCCGCCGAGACGACCGGGTGGACGCCGCGATTATTGAAGCCGCGCAGGTGGCTGCCCGTCACCCCGAGATAGACGCTGCGGATTTCGACATCGGCCATTTGCTCGGCTTCGACGATGGCCTGCCGGATGTCTTCCTCGGCCAGCGGGGCGTCGCTAATCTCGCCTTTGCGGACGCCCCGGGAGCGGGCTTGCCCCAGGCCCACGATGTTCAAGGCCCCGTCGGCGCCCAAATCGCCGACGACGGCGCAGACCTTGGAGGTGCCGACTTCCAATCCGACGATGATTGAGGAAGGCTCAAACATGTTTTTTCCTGGTGCGAAGGGGTTTAGGTAGTTTGGGGGCGCCGGGCGGCACGGTGCTGGCATCGAGCCAGCGGGCAGGGATGTTGTTGGTGACGGCGAGGTCGAGGGTGGCGATGACCTTGTTCTCCTTTTGTCCGCGGTCGTAGATTTGGCGCCAGCGGCGGAGTTGCCGGTCGATGTCCGCCAGGCCGAGGGTGATTTCGGCGCCCTGCCCGGTCGTGACGGTCAGGACCTCCGGGGAGGAGACGTCAACGCGTTTGAGGTCCACGAGGCTGGCCATAGGGGAGCGATCGAAGGAGACAAGCAACAGGAGCGCGGCGGCGAGCTGGGGGGTCTGGATGCAGCGGCCCGGCTGCACCTCGTTGGGGTTGAGGCCGCCCAGCAGCGGCAGCGGTTCGGCGGATGGAGCGGGGGTGAGGGAGCGCTCGTGCGGGGCGAGCGGGAGCATGACGTAGCCCTCCGCATCCATGTGAAAGACAGCCAACTCGATGCCATCGGCGCCCGGGCGCGGGACATTGATTTGAGCGATCGGCTCGCGCTCGAAGACGCGGATGCGCAGGGTATGGGGCGGGATGCGTTCGACCGAGGCGGACTCGATCAAGGGGATCAATTCCAGGTCCCGTTTCACCCGGGCAAGGTCAAGGGCCAGGAGGTTGTCGCCGGGCTTGATGCCGGTCCAACGGCGGAGTTGGTCCAGGGCGATGACGCCGTCGGTGCGGAGGTCGAATTCTTCGATGGCGAAGGCCTTGTTTTGGTAAACCAGGCGGTTGAGGGCCCATTGGCCGCCACACCAGAGCAGGTAAGCGGCCAGGCCGGTGGTGAAGAGCGCGCCCAGGCCGAGGGCGGCCAGGCGGTTGCGGGCGGCGCGGACCTGGCTGGAGCGCAGCTTGACATCCAGAACGTGCTCGCGTCCGAGCCGCCGGTTTTTGGATTTGCGTTGGAACCACATGGGGGCAGCAGTCAGGAGCCAGGAGGCCGTTCGAGCGCCAGGTCCACCATCCGCTGGCAGAGGCCGGCATAATCAATGCCTGCGGCGGCGGCGGCTTTGGGCAGCAGGCTGGTCTCCGTCATGCCGGGCAGGGTGTTGACTTCCAGCACGACCGGTTCGCCGTTGGGGCGCACCATCACGTCCACCCGCCCATAATCACGTCCGCCAATCGCTTTGAACGCGCTCAGCCCCGCCGCCTGGATGCGCGCAGTGGTCGCCGCGTCAAACGGGGCGGGGCAAAGGTAGTCCGTGCTGCCGGGGGTGTACTTGTTCTGGTAATCATAAGCGCCAGTCTTGGGTCTGACCTCCACCAGCGGCAAAGCTTGGCCGGCGAGGATGCCGACGGTGGCCTCGCGGCCGGCGATTTTCTCTTCCACCAAGACTTGCGAGTCGTAGCGCATGGCCTCGGCCAGGGCCTGGCTCCAATCGGCGACCCGCTCGACGAATTGGAGGCCGACGCTCGAGCCCTGCCGAATGGGCTTGAGGACGACTGGCGGGTTCCAGCCCCTGGGCCAGGGGGCGGCGGGGGAAGCGATGAGGGCGAAGCGGGCGTTGGGCACGCCGGCGGCCAGGAAGCGCTGCTTGGTGAGGAACTTGTCGAAACCGATGCGGCTCGCTTCCGGGCCGCAGCCCGTGTAGGGGACGCCCAATTCTTCAAGGCGACGCTGCACGGTGCCGTCTTCGCCATAGGTGCCGTGCAACGCGAGGAACACGACTTGAGTGTCCTTGGGCAGCTCCCAGGTTGGCTCCCTGGGGTCCAGTTGGCGGACCTGGTGGCCGAGCGAGCGCAGGGCCTCGGCCACGGCTGCCCCGGAGCGCAAGGAAACTTCGCGCTCGGCGCTTGGGCCGCCAAGCATCACGGTGATCTTCAAGGCTTTAGGACCCGGTTCCATAAAGGCATTCCCGCAGCGCAGACATTCCTGTCTGCCCTAGGCCTGCGCCCCATGACCGCCCTGGCCTCCACTCGCAATCCGTGAGCGGACTTGCCCAACGGCACACTTAGCCGTTGCTGGCATTGCTTGGCGGTTTTCATTCCCCGATAATCTCCACTTCCGTCTCCAACTCGATCCCCCGCTCCGTCCGGGCGCGCTCCTGGATGAGCGCAATCAACTCCAGGATGTCACGGGCGGTGGCGCGGCCGTCATTGACGATGAAATTGGCGTGCTGGAGCGAGACCGAAGCGCCGCCGACGCGCAGGCCTTTGAGGCCCAGTTCATCGATGAGCTTGCCGGCGGGCAGGGCGGCGGGGTTCTTGAAGGCGCAGCCGGCGCTGGGGGCGGCTGGCTGGGAGCGCCAGCGTTTCCGGCTGAATTGCTCCAGGCGCTGCTCGATCCGCTCCCGCGACTCCGGCCGGCCCCGCAGCACGGCGCTCAAGGCGATCTGCCCTTTCAAAGCCGGGCAATGGCGATAGCCGGCCTGCATTTCCCCGCCCGGGCATTCCCGCACCTGGCCGTGGCAATCCATCATGCGGAGCGACTCGACGGCCTCAAAGGTCGAGCCGCCCATGGCCCCCGCATTCAGGCGGAGGGCGCCGCCGATACTGCCGGGAATGCCCGCCAGGAATTCCAGCCCCGCCAGGCCCTGCCGCCTGGCCTCAGTGGCGACGTCCTTCAACCTGGCGCCAGCGCCGCAACGCAGGAGGCAGCCGCTCACTTCTATTCGGCAAAAGCCGGGCTGAGCCAGGCAGACCACCACGCCCCGAAAACCGTCGTCTTTGACCAGCAGATTTGAACCACGGCCGAGCACGAACCAAGGCAGCGCCCGGGCGCGGCAGAAGCTCAGCACCACGGCGAGATCCGGTTCCAGCGCCGGTTCGACGTAAAGGTCGGCCGGTCCGCCCACCCGCAAGGTGGTCCGCCGGGCCAGCGGCTCGCGGCAGCGAACCACCGTGCCGGCCGAGACCGACCTGACCAACTCGGCGGCCAGCGGCTCCGGGCCGGAAACGGGTTGCTCCAAACTGCGCGTCGGCTGGCTCATGAGACGAGCAGGGAAAGAACCGATAAGGCCCAGGTCACCGAGGCGGCGGCGGCCGGATCGGTTTGTTCCGCCTGGGGCGCGAATGTCCGAGCCGCGATGGTCTGGAGGATGGTTTCAGCGATTTGGCGGGCGGCGCGCGGGCGGTGCCACTGCGCCAAGGCTTGCTGCATCGGGACGCGCACGCCCGGATTTTCCACCAGGTCCCCCAACAGGCGGGCGAGCGTTTCCGGGGTGGCGCTGTTCTGTTCGAGCAGGCGAGCGGCGCCGGTCGCTTCCAGGGCGCGCGCGTTGTGGAGCTGGTGGTCGTCCGTCGCGGCGGGATACGGGACCAGCACGCTGGGCAGGCGCATCGCCGCCAGTTCCGCCAGGGAAGAGCCCCCGGCCCGGCTCAGGGCGGCAGTGGCCGCGCCCAGGGCCAACTCCATCGCGGCGAAAAAAGGGTGGACCAGGGCGAAAACGCCCGCCGCCGCATAGGCTCCTTTGACAGTCTCGACTTCTGCAGAGCCGGTGAGGTGAAACCACTGCCAATGAGGGGAGCGTTTGGCCAACAGGGGCAACGTCTTGATGACCAGCGAATTAATCCCGCTGGCGCCCTGGCTGCCGCCCATGACCAGCAAGACCGGGCGGGCCGGGTCCAGGCCCAGGGCGGCGCAGCAAGCGGCGGCCTCTCGCGGCTGGAAACCGGAGCGGACCGGCGTGCCGGTCACCGTCACGCTGCCGGTGCGCAGGCCCTGGCCGGCTGAGGGGAAACTAACAAACGCGCGGTGCACGAACCAGGAGAGCCAGCGATTGGCGCGGCCCGGGACCGAGTTTGATTCGTGGAGGAAAATCCGTGCGCCCAACCTTTTGGCGGCCAGCAGGGGCGGCGCGCTGGTGAATCCCCCCATGGCCAGGGCGGCGTGAGGCGGGCGCAGCTTGAAAGCCGCCTTTGCGGCGCGATAGGAGCGGGCGAAGCCGCGGAGGAAGGCGATTTGCCCGCCGCGCGTCAGGCCCACGCCGGGCAGGGTCACAATCGCCAGGTCGTGAGCCGAGCTTACGGCTTGCTGGTCCACTTCTTTGGGGGAGATGAGCAACGTAACGGCGCCGCCGCACTGCCGCAGTTGCTCGGCGACCGCCAGACCGGGAAACAAATGGCCCCCGGTGCCGCCGCAGGCGATGGCAATCCGAAGAGCTGGCGGCGCAGGGTTGGTCATAGGCGAAAGGCGCGCGGGGCCGGATGGGAAGTCCGAAATCCGAAGTCCGAAGAGCGAAGTCCCAGCCTCCGACTTCTCAAAGGCCGTGGGCCTAAAGGATTTGGCTCCTGGAACTCCTCCTCAGCGTCGGGCAGGTCTTCGAGGGCCTCGCCCGTCCGGCCCTGGCGGGCGATGCTGAGCAGCAGGCCGACGCCAGCCAGGAGGACCAGGAGATTGGAGCCGCCGCGGCTGATGAACGGCAGGGGGAGGCCCTTGTTCGGCAGGGCGCTGGTGACGACGCCGATGTTGACGGCGGCCTGAAAGGCGATCAGAAAACAGATGCCGGAGCCCAGGAGCAGGCCGAAGCTGTCAGACGCGTGCCAAGCGATGTAGAGCCCGCACCCGAAGACGGCCACGAAGGCAAGGACGACCAGGCCGGTGCCGACCAGGCCGAGTTCCTCGCCGATGATGGCAAAGATGAAATCAGTCTGGTGCGCCGGCAAGTAGCCCAGTTTTTGACGGCTGTCGCCCAGGCCTCTGCCGGTCAGGCCGCCACTGCCCAGGGCGACCATCGCCTGGTAGGCCTGCCGTCCCTTGTCCTGCTTGGTCTCCTCGACGTGCAGCCAAGCGTAAATGCGCCCCGACCGTACCGGGTTATAGTAGATGAACAGGCCAACGGCGACCAGGCCGATCAGCACCGGCGGCAGCAAGTACTTGAGCTGAGTGCCGGCGATGAGCAGCACGGCGCCGCTCACGGCCGCGAGCACCAGGGCGCTGCCGACGTCCGGCTCGCGGAAGATCAAGCCCACGACCAGGCCAATCGCCAGGCCCGGAATGATAATGCCCCGCAGGCACGTGCCCATCTGGCGCCGGCATAGCTCGCCGTACCAGGCCAGCGCAATCAGCAGGGCGAGTTTGGCGAATTCAGAGGGTTGGAAGCTCACCCCGGCGAAGTCGAAGATGAACCAGCGGCGCGCACCCCCGCGCAGGGTGCCGATGCCGGGCGCCAACACCAACCCGAGCATCACCACCGCAACACCCAGGAGCAGCCACCAGGCGCCCTTGAGCCAGCGGTAATCCATGAGCGCGGCCACCGCGCAGACCACCAGGCCCAGCCCACACCACAGCAACTGCCAAACGAGCTGGTGCAGACCATTCTGGGTCATGGTTGAGCTGTAAAGCATCACCACGCCCAAAACCAGCAGGGCGGCGACGCAAAAAACCAGGATGCTAACAGCCACTTTCATGGCGCACCTCGCCGGGCGGGCCGGCCTCCGACCGGCTCAGGCAAACCCTCGCGATGGCCCGCTGGTCTCATCTTCGGTTGGTCCGTGGCGCGAAAAGGCATCGGAGATTCTCCCCAGCCCTGCAGGCGGCGTGGCCGCGCGCCGGCGACCAGGCTGCGGCCCCCGGGCGCGCGGACAGTGATTACCGTCCAGGCAGTATCGCCGGCGCAGTCACGGAACCGGTTGCCGCCGCTCCGGAAGTGGCCCCCGCACTCGCCGCCGCCGGCGCCGCCGCGGTCCCGGCCGTCTTGGCGGGGATCTTCAGCTTTTGGCCCACCCTGATCTTGGCGCTCTTGAGGTTGTTGGCGGCCCGCAACGCCTCGACCTTGACGCCAAACTGGTTGGCGATCTTGATCAGGTAGTCGCCCGACTCAACGGTATAGACTTGTTGGCCGCCGGCGCCCTCGGTGGTGGCGGCCGGAGCGGTGCCGGTGCCGCCGGGGGCGGCAGCGGAGGTCGTCGCCGGCGGGATGTGGATCGTCTGGCCGATGTTCAGTTTGGTCGAGTCCACACCGGGATTGACCGCCATGAGGGCCTTGAGGGCGACATGAAACTTCCTGGCGACCTTGGAGAGCGTGTCGCCTCTGATGATTTTGTACTCGGTGGCCCCGGCCAGAAGCGCGCCGGCGGACACGTTGGTGTTTTCGGTGGGCAACGGCGGCTGCACCTGATTACTCGCCGCGGCGGCGGCCGCGGGAGCGGCGCCGGTGCCTGCCATCGCGGAGGCGGTCTCGGGCATGGCGTTGCTGGGCGGAGCGAAGCCCGGCGCCGGGTTGCTTGGCCCCATCTCCGCGGGGTTGGCCGCGGCCGTGTTCGAGGTCGGCGTCGTGGAGGGGGAGGTTGCGGTTTCCTTGCCGCAACCTTGCATCAGCAAGGCCAGCAGGCCGATGCCGTGCAGGCCCAGGACGAAGATGACCGCGATCTTGACGCGGGTACGGGTTTTGTTTCTTTGCTCCAGGAAGGAGCCCTGTGGAATCAATGGACTTTGGTTATTCATTTTGAGCTGCGCAACGGCGCCATTTTTGGGTTGAGGTCAGTTCGGTTTTCGGTTTGTTGCTCTGGGGTTTTTCCTCAAAAAAACCAGGAGCAAATTGGAGGGAACGTCTTCGGTTTTTGATTAGATTTTCAAAGTCGTATCGCTTATGTTGGGGTCCCCGCGGTGGGCACCCCAAGCTATTGAGTTCATCGTTTGCCAAAAGCATCCGCCGGAGTGTAGGAGTCTGGTCAATGCCGAACAATCCGGTAAAGTCAGAATGACATCGTTCGGGGCAGCTTTTCTCGCCGCTCCAACCACAGCTTCTAACAGCCAATCGGCGCCGATGCAAGGAGTAAAAAGGGCCGGAGCCAACAATTCAGCGCGGCCCCGGCGCCACCGCAGCGGAAAGCCGACCGAAAGATTTGCGACCGCGCCCCGGCCACCTCGCTTGCGGCTGCGCCGCGCTGAGTCTGGGCGGTCTATTTGCGCTTCCTTCTGCTGCATGACTACGGCTTGGTTGATTCTTTACATTTTCACCGACTCCGCACGACTGACCAGCAACGACTAACTGCTGACAACGGCCCGCCAACGACCAACCACCGAGCACCAACCACCGGCCACTCCCACCCGCCCCCGGGCGCCGGCTCCCGACCCGACTCCTACCGGATTTTCAACGTGCTCAGCGCGACCACGGCGCACAACACCCCGAGGATATAAAAGCGCATGACCACCTGGGATTCGGTCCAGCCCTTTTTCTCGAAATGATGGTGGAGGGGGGCCATCAGGAAGATGCGCCGCCCGGCCCCGTATCGCATCCTGGTATAACGAAACCACCCGGTCTGGACGATGACCGAAAGGGCTTCCGCGACGAAGACGCCGCCGGCGATAACCAGGACAAAAGGCTGATGGATGAGGACGGCGATGACGCCCAGGGCGCCGCCCAGGGCCAGCGAACCCGTGTCGCCCATGAAGACCTGGGCGGGGTGGCAGTTATACCAAAGGAAACCGAGGCCGGCCCCGATCATGGCGGCGCAGAACACGCTCAACTCACCGGCGTCCGGCACGTAAGGAATCTGCAAGTAGCTGGCCGCCCTGATGTTGCCGGCGGCGTAAGTGAGCACGACGAAGACAAAGGAGACGATCAGCGTGCAGCCAATCGCCAGGCCGTCCAGGCCGTCGGTCAGGTTGACGGCGTTGGAGCTGCCGATAATGGCGAGCATGGTCACGAGCAGGCCGGCCAGGCCGGCGCTGGTGGCGACCGGACGTTTGTAAAAGGGGACCATGATTTCGGTGATAAGCTGCTTGGTCGAGGGCTGGCGCCACAGGTAGAGGGCGATGAACAGCGCCAACGCGGCCTGGATGTAGAGCTTGAGGCTCGAGGCGGCGCCCCCGCCGCTCTGCTCCACGATCTTGGCGTAGTCGTCGTAGAATCCCAGCCCGGAGAGCACGACCACCGAGAACAGGGCCAGCAGCACCAGCGGGTTCAACCTGGCCCAGAGCAGCGTGGTGAGGTTGAGCGCCAGGACGATCAAAATCCCGCCCATGGTCGGCGTGCCTTTCTTCCTCTCGCCCCGCTCGTTCATGCCGCCCGTGGTGGCGGCCGCATCGGCATACTCCTGGCCAAATCTCAACTGCTTCAGCCAGGTGATGACCCTGGGCGCCAGCCACCAGCTCAACACCAGAGCCGTAATGGCGGCGCCCGCGCTGCGAAAAGTGATATAACGGAAAAGCCGCAGCGCGGAGAGCCGGTCGGCCCAGACGGTGTGCGCCGATGCACTGAGAATTTGTTGAGCCAGGTAGTAAAACATCAATTCCTTTTCACAACCTCGCCCCCGCGCAACCTTTCCGCAATCCGTTCCAGCCGGGTGGCGCGCGAGGCCTTGAGCAGAACCATGTCCCCCTTTTTGAGAAACTGTTTCAGCGCGACGCCCGCCCCTTCCACATCGGCGAATTCCAGCACCCGGCTCAGCCCGGCCCCGCGGGCGCCGCGGGCCAGCCAAGGGGCCATCTTGCCGACCGCGAAGAGCTGGCTGACGCCCAATTCGGCGGCGTGGCGCCCCACTTCCTCGTGGGCCGCCGCGCCCTGCGCGCCCAGCTCGGCCATGTCCCCGAGGACGGCGACGCGCCGGCCTTTGCAGGGCAGTTCCTGGAGGGTCTGCAGGGCGGCGAGCATCGAATCGGCGTTGGCGTTGTAGGCATCATCCAGCAAGCACACGCCGTTGAGTTCCCAGAGTTGGAGCCGCATCTTGGCGGGTTTGCAGTGGGCCAGGCCGCGCGCGATTTCAGCCCGCCCCAGGCCCAGTTCGCAGCCGACCGCCAGGGCGAACAGGGCATTGACCACCTGGTGGCGGCCGAGCAGGTTGATGCGGAACTCGCCCGCCAGGTCCGCGCGCGGCCCCTCGACCCGGAAAGTGACGCCTTGTTTGTCGGGGCGGAGGCTGCCGGCGCGCCAGTCGTTGGCCGGGGAGAGGCCCACGCGGACCAGGGCGGCCCGCGTGCGGCGCGCGATGGGGGCGGTCCATTCGCAGTCGCCGTTGGCAAAGAGGATGCCGCCGGCGGGCAGCATCTCGGCCAGCCAGCCTTCTTCCTGAGCGACGCCGGCCAGGTCGCCGAAGAACTCGAGGTGCTCGCGGGCGATGCCAGTGAGCACGCCCAAGCGCGGGCAGATCATGTTCAGCAGCGGCGCCAGTTCGCCCGGGTGGTTGGTGCCCGCCTCCAGCACGGCCGCCTGGTGAGCTGTCTCCAGCCCCAACAAGCTCAGCGGCACGCCAATGTCGTTGTTGAAGCTGCCTTCGCTCCAGAGGGTGGCCAAGGTCTGGCGCAGCACCGAAGCCACCAATTCCTTGGTGGTCGTTTTGCCGTTGGAACCGCCCACGGCCACGATTGGCAGGGAGAAATCCTGCCGATAGCGGGTGGCCAGCCGGCCCAGGGCGTGACGAGTGTTATCGACGGCGATGAGCGCGCAGTTGGGCAGGCTGGGCGGGGCTTGGCGGCGGGCTACGATGGCGGCGGCGGCCCCTTTGCTGGCGACCTCAGGCAGAAAAGCGTGGCCATCCAAGCGTTCGCCGGGCAAGGCAAAGAACAAGTCACCGGGCCGGACTTGGCGGGAATCGGTGCAGACACGGCTAATGAGCGTGTCGGGCGAACCGCTGAGTGGTTCGCCGCCACAGGCGGCCGCGATAAACTGTAGGGAACGAGCTTCCATGCTAGCCTCCTGTCAGCGCGGCAGGGCGCGCCCCGGGGCCCATCCGGGCGGCCCGGCGCTTCCTGGTGGTTGTGCCTGGCAGCATAGTATCACTTGGGGAACTGGTTCTGGCCCAGGGTGGCCGCCGTCTTCAGACCCTGCCCTTCGGTCAAGCCGGGCTCCGCCAGGCGGTCGGGCGGCAGGCCGAGGTAATTGCCGGCGCGCTCGGCGACCTGCTTGAAAACCGGGGCGGCGGCTTGACCGCCCAAATGACCGTTTTTGGGTTCATCCATCATGATGGAAATGCAAAGCTCGGGACCATCGGCCGGGAAAAAGCCCAGAAACGAGGAGAAGTATTTGTCGACGTAAACGCCGTGTTCGACTTTTTGGCCGGTGCCGGTCTTGCCGGCCACGGTGTAATGTTCCAGGGCGGCCTTGGGGGCGGTGCCTTCCGGGGAGACGACCGTCTTGAGGGCGGTGACCATCATTCTGGCGGCGGCGGGGCTCAGGACTTGGCGCACACGCTGGGGCGAATACTTGGCCACCACGTTGTGGTCGCGGTCCTCCAGGCGGTCCACCAACATGGGGCGCAGGAGCAGGCCCTGGTTGGCGATGGCGCACAGGGCCATGGTCATCTGCAGCCGGGTCACCGAGATGCCCTGGCCCATGGGAATCCGGGCAATCGAGACTTTGCTCCACTCCTTGACCGGGTGCACAAAGGAGCGGGCGCTGACTTCCCCCGGCAGCGGCAGCCCGGTGGCCACGCCGAAACCAAACCTTTGGATGTAATCATAGAGCCGCTCCCCCCCCAGTTTAATGCCGATCTTGGCGGCGCCGATATTGGAGGACTTGGTGATGATCTCTTCCACGGTGAGCATGCCGTAAGATTGACCATGGTCGTGCAGGGGGCGGCCCGCGTAATAGAACACGCCGTGTTCGCAGTCGAAGGCATCGCTCAAACCGACCACCCCTTCGTTGAGCGCGCCGGAAACGACCACGATCTTGAAGGCCGACCCCGGCTCCGCAACGTCGGCAATCACCCGGTTGCGCCACGCCTCCACCGCAACGGCCCCGGGATTGTTCGTGTTGTAGGTCGGCAGCGTCGCCATCGCCAGAATCTCGCCCGTGCGCGGACGAACCACAATCCCCGAAATGCTGATGGGCGTGTGCTTCTCCATCCCCTCGGCCAGGGCCGTTTCCAGGAATTGCTGGATGACGGAGTCAATCGTCAGGACCACGTTCAAGCCGTCGCGCGGCTCGATGTCCTGCTCGCGCCATTGGACCAACTCGTGGCGCAGGAGGTCGGTTTCGGTGAGCCGCCAGCCGCGCACCCCGGCCAACTGGCTGTCAAAGACCCGTTCAATGCCGTCCTGGCCGACAGTTTCATAGACGGGGCAATCGTCCACCACACGTGGTTTGCTCGAGGCGTAGCCCAGGACGTGCGCGGCCAGGCTTTGGTTGGGATAGACGCGCAACTGGTCGTTGCGGGCGAAGATGGCCTTGGTGCGGAGGTTGTGGTAAAACTTCTTTTGCGTCCTGGTGAGGTTGGTCCAGTTCATGCCCAAGCTGAGCTGGGCCATGGTCTCCCGGACCTTTTCCCAGGTCTCGGGTTTCACCTTGCGTTTGAGTTCGACGAAGAGGTTGGTGACGATTTGGCCTTTTTCGTTGCGGTGGGTGCGGAGCCCCAGGCGCTGGGCGAGGTTGGTCTCGCTCTCCTGGAGCAAGGGCGCCAGGGCGCGGGCGACTTCGGCCTGGTGGTTGCCGATGAAAACCGGGTTGGCGCACACGGTCTTGACCAGTTCACTGGTGGCCAGGAGATTGCCTTTGGCATCCAGGATGTCGCCGCGGCGCGGTTCGAGCAGGAACTGGTGCCGGGTATCGCGCTGGGCCTGGGCGCTGAATTCATCGTGGCGCAAGACCTGCAGCTCGACCAGGCGATAGCCCAGGCCCGCAAAGGCCAGGGCCAGCAGCCCCGCCATCCAAACCAGTCTCCGCAATTGCATTGCCTTGGCCATATTAGCCTGCCCTCCCAAAATATTCCGACCTGCCCTTCGCTATCTCAAATCCGCACACGGCCCGGGCGGTGGACCTGCCGCCCGGAGGCTGCTCGGACCCCGGCGGAGGTGGCAAGCGCAGCACCTCGGGCTTTGGCTCTCGGGCCTGGGATTTGAAACCTGGGATGTCGGAATTCCTGTGGCTGGCGCTCGCAGCCCCAAGCGCGCAGCCCAACTCAAGCTGCCGCCCGCCCGCGGCGATCGGTTCCTCATCCGATCGCGTCACGGGCGGCGGCAAAAGCTTTCGCTTGCCTTTCCAATTGCCTGGCATCGTTTTGGTTCAGTTTGCCGGCCGCCCGCGGCGATCGGTTCCTCACCCGATCGCGTCACGGGCGGCGGCAAAAAGCTGGTTATGGGCTCACAAGCTCATGGTTCCGGCGCGCGGCCGGCGGGCGGCCCTCCTGGGCGGCGTATTGCGGGTCGCGCGGCGGCGGGGGCCACTGGCGCGGCGGCTCGCTCAAATGCCAGACCTGGGTGGGCTGCGGCTGGACCAGGCCCAGGTTTAGTTCCTTGATGCGCGCTTCCAGGGAGCGCACCGAGCGCAGGTCGGCCAGCAGCCTTTCCCGGCTTGCATTTTCCTCCAGCAGTTCAGCCAGGCGCGCCCCCCGCTTATCGATCTGCTGGCTCAGGCAGTTGATCTGTTCTTTCTGCCAGACATAACCCACGCCCGAGCCGCCAATCACCACGCACAGCAGGAAGGCCTTGAGCACCGTGCCGAAGCCAATGGCCGCCGAACCATTTTTGCGATTTCGCGCCATGTTAACTCATTTCACCGGTTTAACTCAGACCTTCTCCATCACCTGCAACTGGGCGCTGCGGCTGCGCGGGTTGTCCGCCACCTCTGCCGCGCCAGGCTTGACGGCCTTGCGCGTCAGCACCTTGAGTTGCGGCGCCCGCGCCTGGCGCAACTCCGGCACGTCGCATGGGCCGGGGAACGTGTAGTCGCGCGCCCGCGACCGCCCGAATTCTTTCACGCTGCGGTCCTCGAGCGAATGAAACGTGATGACCGCCAGTCGTCCGCCCGATTTCAAAATCCTGAGCGCTGCCTCCAGGCCCCGTTGCAAAGAACCGATTTCATCATTCACGGCGATGCGCAGCGCCTGAAACACCCTGGTCGCCGGGTGCCTTCTCCTGCCCTGGCGCGGGGCGAGCTGTTCGATCAGCGCGGCCAACTGCCGCGTGGTTTCAAACCGGCGGTCATCGCGGCGCCGCACGATGGCCCGCGCCAAGCGCCGTGCCTGCCGCTCCCCGCCCAGTTCCAGGAACAGCCGGGCCAACTCCTCCGCGCTGGCGGAGTTGAGCAGGTCCGCCGCCGTCTTGGCCTGCCGGGTGTCCATCCGCAGGTCCAGCGGGCCGTCCTGCTGAAAGCTGAAGCCCCGCTCGGGGCAGTCCAACTGCGGCGAACTCGCCCCGAGGTCCAGCAGGACACCCTCGCAACTGCCCGGCGGCACCCAATCGGCCAGGTCGGCAAAATTGCCCTGGCGCAGTTCGTAGCGCCCGGCGAACTCGGCCAACCGCCCCCTGGCAGCTTCCACCGCGGCCCCATCCCGATCGCACCCGTACAACCACCCAGTCGGCGAGCTCGCCGCCAAAATGGCCGCCGCATGTCCAGCTCCACCGAGCGTCCCATCGGCATACCGCCCCCCAGGCCGCGGGCCGAGGGCGCCCAGCACTTCTGCCACCAGGACCGATTTATGGATGAAATCGGGCACGGCGCATTGACTCCTCGCCTGGTCAGGTTCGATTGACGCTGAAAAGCCCCAGCACCCCCCGTCCCCCGGCCGGGCCGCAAGGCGCGGCCTTTGCCAGGGCAGGCGAGGTCGGGCTTGCCGAGGCGGCCTTCCACCGGATCTGAACAATTTGCGGGCCGCTATCGCTCAAGTCGTTGCACACCACCCTCACGCGCTCCAGGGAAAGTTCGCCCTGGACCGGGGGCCTGGTGAGACGCGGGATGGCGGATTTCACCGGCCCAGGTTCCGAGCGAACAAACAGCGCCTGGAGTCTGTCCGTCAGCCGGCGCCCCGTGCGGCGCAGCTTCGACCCGGGAGCGGCCTGCGCCCAAGCGCCTGTCGGCGGCGGTGCCGGTTGAGCTTCCTTCGCCGGAGCCTCCCCCGTGCCGGTGGCCGAAGGCCTTTCCGACGGCCCGCCCTCCGCCCCGGGCGCGTGCCCTGGTCTCACCGTCGAGCAGAGCGGATTCTTGTCCAAGCCGAACTTGGGCAACAATCGCTGATCGGTCAGCCGGTAAGGGCTGGCTTGGCCCTTCAAGCCAATCATACTCTTTCCGGCACCAAGTAATTTTATCAGGCTCATAATTATCCTACGAGTTTGAGTGCTTCCGGCGCCATGAGGGCGTCGGCCATCATCACCTTCTTGAACCGCTCGGGGTTCCAGATCTCAAAACGATCCAGCAAACCCACTAACACCGCCTCATTCGTAATGGCGGCCTCCTTGGCCATATTCTCCGGCAGACATACCCGGCCCGACTTGTCCAGCGTCGCCTGTTCCGAACCACTGCCGATGAGCCGTTTGAGAGTGGCCTTCTGATCGCCATTGGGCATCACCTCGATGTCCCGCATCAACTGGGCCATCTGTTTGGGCGGCAGCACACGGAGGTAGGCCCCTCCGGCAGAGGCGGGCCAAAGGATCAGCGTCAACTCCACCCCGGGTTGGGCCGGCCGCCATTTGGCGGGGATCTGCACGCGCCTTTTCTCGTCGACACCGTGACGGTAAGACGAGTTATAATAGGTCGTCGGCTCGATAGTTTCGCCAGGTTCCATTATTTATTCGCAGCGGGGTTAGCCGTACACTTGCCCCACTGCGCCCCACTTTTAACCACTTTACCCCACCCGGTGTCAACAACAATTCAAAAAAAAGTTGTTCACAAGTTATTCACAGCCTCCGCCACCTTCAAAAAGCCCTGCAAGGATAGGACGATTAACGTTAAAGTGAACGGAACCGTGCTGACCCGAACCCAAATCTAGCCATTTATTGACAGTAGCATAACAATTCCAATCTAAGCCGCTCACTTGTTCGCCCGCCAGGGCATCTCGAAGTCCTTCTGCTCCAATGGCACGGTGTGCCACTTCAGCGGAACATCCAACCCCCGCCTCAGCACCAGCCGGTTGAGACATTTGACAACTTCTCTGAATTGGCCGCAGATTGGGCGGGCAAGAGCTTTGATTGGTTTTTGCGCCCCGCTGAGAATGCGAACTGCGGATTTTGATTTTGAAGTGCCGGCGGAGTTGATCGCCCAGCGGCCCGCGCCCGAACGCGATCAGTCGCGGCTGCTGGTGTTGCACCGGCGCACCGGCGCGATCGAGCATCGGCAGTTTCGCAGTCTGCCGGAGTATTTGCGCCGCGGGGACATCCTGGTGCTGAACGATTCGCGGGTGATTCCGGCCAGGCTCCGCGGGGTCAACCGCCAGACCGGGGGACACTTCGAGCTTTTGTTGTTGGAAGAGAACCGCGCCAATGATTGGTGGGTCATGCTGCGGCCCGCCAGACGGGCCCCAGTGGGCACGGAGATTGTGCTGTGGGACGCCCAAGGCCGGCCAAGCGAGGCGCGGGCCACCGTGGCGGAGAAAAATGAGGAGGGCCATCGGCGCCTGTGTTTCTCGGGCGTGCCCAACATCGCCCAAGGGCTGGAGGCCTGGGGCGAGGTCCCGCTGCCGCCTTACATCACCCGCCCGGACGCCGGCAAAACCGAAGAGGACCGGCGGCGCTACCAGACGGTCTTTGCGCGGCCGGCGGGGTCGGTGGCGGCCCCCACGGCGGGACTGCATTTTACCGAGGCGCTGCTCGAGGGGCTGCGCTCGCAGGGCGTCCAGGTCTGCTTCTTGACACTGCACGTGGGTTTGGGGACCTTTGCGCCGGTCAAGGCGCAGACGCTCGCCGGCCATAAGATGCACGAGGAGCGCTACGAAGTGAGCCAGGAAACGGCCCGCGCCATTACGGAAGGCAAACGCGCCGGCCACCGCGTGTTCGCCGTCGGCACGACCACCGTGCGGGTGCTCGAAAGCGTGGCCGCACGCAACCAGGGCCGGCTCGAGCCGGGCGCCGGCCGGACCAGCATTTTCATTTGCCCGCCCTGGAGTTTTCAGGTCGCAGACGCCCTCCTGACGAATTTTCACCTGCCGCGTTCGACGCTGCTGATGCTGGCCAGCGCCTTCGCGGCGCCAAACCAAACGCGTGGACGCGAGGTGATCTTATCGGCCTACGCGGCCGCCGTGCGGGAGCGCTACCGGTTCTTCAGCTATGGCGATTCGATGCTGATCCTGTGAGTCCAAAGTCCTCAGTTCGGCAGGCGCAGTCCGGCGGCGGGCGGCGGCCGTTTGTGCTGGTCAACATGGCGATGACGGCGGACGGGAAGATCGCCACGGCCAATCGGCGGGTGTCCTCATTTGCCAGCCGGCAGGACCAGGCGTACCTGCTGGAGTTGCGCGCGCGCGCGGACGCGGTCATGGCCGGGGCGCGGACGGTGGATTTGAATCGCGTCACGCTGGGCCCCGGTTCGGCGCAGCACCGGCGGCGGCGGTTGCGGCGCGGATTGGCCGAATACAACCTGCGCGTCATCGTCAGCGGCTCGGGCACGGTCAATCCCCGGGCGGCCATTTTCCAGACGAAGTTTTCTCCGCTCATCATTTTCGCGAGCGGCCGCGCGGCCCAAGGCCGGCTGCAGCGATTGCGCCGGCTGGCGGACGAGGTGAAAGTGTGCGGCGCGCGGGACCTCGATTTGCAAGAGGCCTTGCGCTGGCTGCGGGAGACCTGGGGCGTCAAACGCCTGGTCTGCGAGGGCGGAGGCGAACTGAACGACGCGCTTTTCCGGGCCGGGCTGGTGGACGAACTGCACTTGACGATATGCCCGAAGATTTTTGGCGGCAAGCAAGCGCCGACGATTGCCGACGGCCTGGGAATCGGCGTCCTGGCCAGGGCGGTGCGGCTCCGGCTCAGGTCCGCCAAACGCGTGGGGGGCGAGCTGTTCCTGGTCTATCGCGTGGCCCGGGCGGCCAGGCGAGCTTAGTGGGGCAGGCGTCTCGCCTGCCGACGCGGGCGTCTCGCCCGCGTCGGTTTCAAGGGCGAGACGCCCTCATGGCAGCCGTCCCGCCTGCCCCACTACCCCGCGGTTCAGGGTGCGGGCTTTTCTTCCGCCCCTCGGGCCAGGAGCCAGAGCCAATCGGACAGCCGGTTGAGATAGGTGATGATTTCGGGGTTCTGGAGCTGGCCGGCCTCGTGCAGGGAGCAAACGCGCCTTTCAGCGCGGCGGCAGACGGTGCGAGCCAGGTCGAGCGCCGCCCCATGCAGGCTCGCCCCCGGCATGGCCCAGTCCCGGCGAGAGACTCCGGCAGCCGGGAGGGACGCAATTGCTTGCTCGAGGCGGGCCGTTAAGTCCGGCGTCACGAGCCGGTGGCCGTCCCCCGCATAGCGGGGCAGGTCTTCCCCCGCCGTGGCGAGTTCGCCCATGAGGACGACGAGGTCCTTCTGCACGGCCAACAAGTGGTCCCGCGCGCTATCCACCGCTGCCGTCGCGCGCGCCAGTCCGAGCGCCGCATTCAGTTCGTCCACCGTCCCGCAGGCCTCCACACGAGGATGACATTTGGGCACGCGCCGGTTATACATCAGCGCGGTTGTTCCCTGGTCGCCGGTCTTGGTTACGACGCTCATTTCTAATTAGAGTTAAATCAGCTTAACAAGCTGAAAGCATTGAAGCGTTGAAGCTTTGAAGCGCCAAATGCCCTGTCGGGCAGGCCCCCGAGCCGCCCGGTTCCACGCCGGCCGGGATAGCCTCCCGACGCGTCCATCATTCAACATCTCGAACCAATTAGCAATGCGGAATCGAGGGCGGACGCAAATCAGGTTGCGTTTGCCCCTGGGATTGCCTACTGTCGCGGGCGCTGGTTTATGAATACGAAACTTTTGCTCAAGACGATCTTGCTGCTGGCGATCCTGCTGTTGCTGGTGATCATCGGGATGAACAATCATCAGAAGGTCGAGCTGGCGCTGCCACCGCTCCTGCCCAAACCCCAGCAGTTGCCCGCCGCGCTGATGTATTTCGCCTTCTTCGCCGTTGGCCTGCTCAGCGGCACGATCTTGACTGCCGGCAAGAAGGGCGGCGGCGGCAGTGGCAGGGCCAAAGGGCAGAACTAGTGTCAGACTGCAATGATAAGCGATGGAATGCATCGCCGTTCGCGGTCCGCGGCCCGGCCAGTTTTTTGGCAAAAATGGCCAATGTGGCCAATGCAGCCAATGTGGCCAATGCAGTATTGCGCCAGGTGGCGGTCCCGCCGCGGCGGGACGCCGCCGTGCTTCTCTGGCCTGGTTTGCTCGCTACTAATTCTCTTGGTTTAGAGGCGTCGGGAAAAGGGGTCTGGAGAGCAACGGCAGGGCCAGAAAAGGCTTTCGAGGTAATTGAGGGACCACGGCGGCCGTCCCTCACGGACCGTGAGGAAAATCACCCCGCTTTCCCTGTTGTGAAATTTTCGTGCATTTTCGCAACTTCCGTGACATTATCGCGCAAGGTTTGATCATGGCAGAGGCACCAAAATCCCTCCGGTCGGGGAGCCAGGTCTCCCTGCCGGGCTACTGCAAAGGGCCCGCTCGGCCGCAAGCCGGGCGCCCCCCGCCCAGCCGCCAGCGGCTTTGCGTCGCTTGCGAGCAATCCAGAATTCACCCCTGAACAAATGAGCGAATCGCCAAAAGGCGGCGAACTTTTCATCGTCGATAACAGCGAAACGGACTGGAAGGGCCTTCGCTACCTCCAGGATTGGACCGAAATCGCCAGCTCCTTCGACATCGCGACTGGCTTCTTTGAAATCGGCTCGCTCCTGGCGCTCGATGGCAGGTGGCAAAAGCTCGAAGCCATCCGCATCCTCATGGGCGGTCAGGCCACTGCCCGCACCCGCCAGGCTATCCTTGAAGGGCTCCGCAAAGACGCCTGCCAAAAGCTCGACGCCAGCCTCGAGGCCGAGAAGGAAACCAATGACATGCTCGTCGGCGCCGGGGCTATCCTCGACGCCATGCGCGGCGGCAAAATCCAGTGCCGCGTCTATGCCAGGCGAAAGTTCCACGCCAAAGCTTACATCACCCATCCCCGCCTCGCAGTCATTGGCTCGGTGGCACTCGTTGGTTCCAGCAATTTCACCGTCCCCGGGCTCACTGAAAATGTCGAACTCAATATCCAGATCCGAGCCCCGGGCGACGTCTCCCAGCTCCAGGCCTGGTATGAGCGGCACTGGCAGGAAGCCGAGGACATCACGCCGGATGTGCTCAAGGTCATCGAGCGGCACATAAGGGAATACCTCCCATTCGACATCTACGCCAAGGCCATGCAGGAGTTCCATCGCGGTCACGAGATGACCGACGACGAGTGGGAGAAGGCCGGCGCCCAGAACGGCGGCTCCGCGATGTACCCGCACCTGGATAAGTACCAGCAGGACGGCTACAAGTCGCTGATGAAAATCGCGCGCCAGCATCGTGGCGCCTTTCTCTGCGATGGTGTCGGCCTCGGCAAAACGTTCATCGGCCTCATGCTCATCGAACGCCTCATCCGGGACCGGCAAAGGGTTGTCCTCATCGTGCCCAAGGCCGCGCGTGGGCCGGTGTGGGACAGGGGGCTCCGCCGCTACCTGCCGAACATCAGCCGGGTCTTCACCAACCTGGAAATATTCAACCACACCGACCTGCTCCGCGGCGGCGAGTACCAGCAAAAGCTCGACGACATCGCCACCCTGGCCGACGCCGTGGTTATTGACGAGGCCCACCACTTCCGCAACCCAGGCACCCGTGGCCGCTCCCGCTACTGGCGGCTGTTCGACCTGGTCAAAAACAAGAACCTTTTCCTCCTCACGGCCACCCCGATCAACAACACCCTGCTCGACCTCCAGCACATGATCGAGCTGTTCACCCAGCGCCAGGCTGACTACTTCAAGGGCGCTCCCCTCGGCATCCACTCCCTTCCCGGCCACTTCCGCAAAATGGAAAAAGAGCTGGAGCGCCTGGTCACCGGGGAGGAGCTCGCGCAAATGGAGCTTATCCCCGAAGTCACCGGGGCCGAGGCCGGGAAAGTGCTGGCCGATGACGCTCTCTTCGGCCAGCTCGTCGTCCAGCGCAGCCGGGCCTACGTCAAGGCCAGCCAGGACCAAGGCGCCTCCGGACCAAGGGCCATCTTCCCCACCCGCGAGGACCCCCATGTCGCTAACTACTCCATCAAGAAGACCTACGGCGGCCTGCTAAAGATGGTCGAGGAAGCCTTTTCCAAGAAGAAACCCCTGTTCAGCCTGGCCATGTACTACCCGCTGGCCTACTACAAGGGATCCATGGCCGACATCGATCCGCTCTCCGAGAACCGTCAGAGGTCCGTCGTCGCGCTGATCCGCACCCAGTTCCTCAAACGCTTCGAAAGCTCCGCCAGCGCCTTCGAAATGTCCTGCGCCACGCTCATGCTCAAACTCCTGGCGTGGGCCACGAAACACAGCGTCACCGAGTCCGAAAAGAACCGCCTTGAACGCTGGCGGCGCCAGCACGCCGATCTCCTCGGCTACATCCACGAGCACCAGCTCGAGTTTTTTGGCGAAGAGCCGGTCGAGGAGGCAGACGAGGACATTGTCACTGACGAAATGTTGGAGGACATTGAGGCCCTCCCCCGCGAAGAATACAAAGTCGAGGAAATCCTCGCGGAAACCTCCCTCGACCTCGATCAGATCGCCAAGTTTTTGGGTGAGCTTGGGAAATTCAAGCCGTCCCACGACGACAAGCTCAAGGCGCTTCTCAAGCTCCTCAAAACCAACCCCGTCCTCAAGCAGCACAAAGTCCTCATCTTCAGCGAGTACAGGGCCACCGCGCGGTATCTGCGAAAGCACCTCGCCGAGGCCGGCGTTCAGGGGGCCGATGAGGTGGACAGCGCCGACAAGCGCGACCGGGGCGAGGTCATCGAACGCTTTGCCCCCTACTACAACGAGTCGTCAGCCGCCGAACTCGCCGCCCGCGGCCTGCCCGAAATCCGCGTCCTCATCTCCACCGATGTCCTCTCCGAGGGCCTCAACCTGCAGGACGCCACCCGCCTCATAAACTACGATCTCCATTGGAACCCCGTCCGCCTGATGCAACGCATCGGCCGCGTGGACCGCCGCCTCAACCCCGACACCGAAAAAAGAATCCTCGCCGACCACCCGGACCAGAAAGACCTCCGCGGCACGGTCGCCTACTGGAACTTCCTGCCGCCGGAAGAGCTTGATGACCTGCTCCGCCTCTACCGCACCGTCTCGCACAAGACCCTCCGCATTTCGAAGACGTTCGGCATCGAGGGCAAGAAGTTGCTCACGCCGCAGGACGACTTTGAAGCCCTCCACGAGTTCAACCAGGCCTACGAAGGCACTCCCTCGGCGACCGAGGGAATGCACCTCGAATACCAGCGCCTGCTCGAACAAAACCCCGGGTTGGAAGAGCGCCTTAACTCCCTGCCGGGCCGCGTCTTCAGCGGCAAGCAACACCCAGCCCCGGGCACCCGCGCCCTGTTCTTCTGCTACCGCCTGCCCGCCCCGGGCGTCGCCGCGCACGAAGGACGGGAAGCCGACCCCACCGTCTGGAGCGAGGAGAATGGCAGCACGGCCTGGTACCTCTACAACCTCGACACCACAAAGATACTCGAAGAGCCCGCTGAGATTCTGAACTTCATCCGCTGCCAACCCGACACCCCGCGCCGCCGCGCCCTCGAAGACAAGACCCTCGGCGACATCCGCAAGAAGGTCGAAGCGCACCTCAAAAACACCTACCTCAAAAAAGTCCAGGCGCCCCAGGGCGTCAAAGCCACCCTCAAGTGCTGGATGGAACTCGGCTAATCACCCATGCACCTGATAACCTGGTCCCGACCGACCCATGAACCACCGAACTGAAGCCGTCCCCGCCCCCGATATTGCCCGGCTCATCCGTTCCATCCGCGACCAGCGGGCCATCCTCGACAACGATTTGGCCGCCGTTTACGGGGTGCCGACCAAACGCCTCAATGAACAATACCGCCGGAATCTTGACCGCTTCCCGGAAGATTTTGCTTTCCACATAACTCACGACGAATGGGCAGCCTTGAGGTCGCAAATTACGGCCATCGAAGGAGGCCCAGACTTGAGGTCGCAAGATGCGACCTCAAGATCGCATGGTGGTCGGCGCTACCTCCCCGTCGCCTTCACCGAGCATGGCGCGCTCATGGCCGCCAACATCCTCAACAGCCCCCGCGCGGTCGCCATGAGTGTCTATGTCATCCGTGCCTTCGTCAAGATGCGCGAAGACCTCGCCGCCAACGCCGCCATCCTCAAACGCCTCGCTGAAATCGACAAAACCCTCCTCTTGCACGATGGCGCACTCCGCGACATTTACGGGAAACTCCGGCCGCTGCTTGAGCCGCCGGCAGCGCCGCCCAAACCCCAAATCGGCTTCCACGTCAAAGAGGATGCCGTCCCCTACCACGTCAAAAGAAAAACCGCCCGCCCGTGAACCCACCCAAAACGCCAGGCCACCCGCATCCTCGTCGCATTAACACGGTGCTTCCGCAGGGTGACAAAACCCGCCGCTCGTCGTTAACCGCTTCACCGCCTTCTGCTCACTGCCGGCACAGGCTCCGCCCTCCCCGCTATACACCCTCCACTTTATCTTATGCCCTCACAACCTGACCCCGATGACCCCGACCAACTCCGGTCCATCAAAACCTTCGCCTCCCTCGTCAAATATCTCTGCGAGAAGCTCGATTGGCCCATCGACCCGGATAGTGTCGACGATCTGACGTTTGATTACAGCGCCGACGAACTCGGCCTCGACCCAAAGCACGCCGTCAAGATCAAGGAAATAAAGCAACTCCGCCCGCTCGCGACCGGTCAACCTTGGGGTATCTTCTGGGTCAGCTTCGAGAAGAAGAGGCTGCCCATGGTCGTCCTTCGCCGCATCCTTGGCAACCTTATCACCAAGAGCCGCGCCAGCGCCAGCAAGGCCACCCGCCCCACCTGGCGCCTCAACGACCTCCTCTTCATTTCCTCCTACGGGGAGGAAGAACACCGCAACATCTCCTTTGCCCATTTCTCAGACAGCGGTGGCGAAGGCCATCTCCCGATCCTCCGCGTCCTCGGCTGGGACGACCAGAAGTCCATCATGCACCTGGACCGCGTCGCCAACCGCCTGAACAGCCACCTCCGCTGGCCGCAGGACCCCGCCCAGGTCGAGCCCTGGCGCCAACGCTGGTCGGACGCGTTCATTGACCGATACGGCGCCGTCATCCAGGACTCCAACCAACTCATCCAGCAACTCGCCTTTCTCGCCGGCAATATCCGCAAACGCGCCCGCGACGTGCTCGACGCCGAAAGTGAGCACGGCCCAATGCGCAAGCTCTTCGCCGCCGTCCGTGGCCTCCTCATTCACGACATGTCCGAAGACCAGTTCGCGGACATGTACGCCCAGACCGTCAGCTACGGCCTGCTCTCCGCCAGTTTCTCGCGCCAGGCCGACCTGACGCCCCAAAACCTTGTTCAACTCACCGCCGTCTCGAATCCATTTCTCGAAAACCTCCTGGAAAGCCTCTTCCGCCTTAATCACGGCAAATTCCATTTCGACGTGGATGAGGTCGGGATCAACGACGTGCTCGACTTGCTCCGCAACACCAACATCGAAGCGATCAAAGCCGCCTTCAACGACCTCAACCCGGCCGAAGACCCGGTTATCCGCTTCTACGAGGGCTTCCTCCGGGCCTACGACTCCGAGCAACGCATCAAGCGCGGCGTCTTCTTCACCCCGCGCCCGGTCGTCTCCTACATCGTGCGCAGCGTTCACGAGCTGCTGCAAAAGGAGTTCGGCCTCGAAGATGGCCTCGCCTCCACTGACACTTGGGCCAACGTCGCCGCCCTCATGGAGCGCCGCCGGGTCCTCGAAGCCGAAAAGCAGGTAGAGCGCGATGTCCCCGGCGCGCCGTCCTCCTCCCCCTCTCCTGGGGGAGAGGGCCGGGGTGAGGGCGACCGTAAATCCTCTCTCACTGAATTCAAAATCCCCGACGGCGTCTCGCCCGACGATCCGTTCGTCCTGATCCTCGACATCGCCACCGGCACGGCCACCTTCCTTCATGAGTGCATCGAAGTCATCGAACGCACCATGAAAACCAAGTGGGCGCGCGCGCTGGGCAAAAGCGATCCCGAATCGCCCCGCACTTGGCGCGACCCCGAAATCCTCGCTCGCTGGCGCGACTACGTGCCCAACCACCTGCTCCCGCGCCTCTACGGCTTCGAAATCATGATGGCCCCGTACGCCATCGCCCACCTCAAGCTCGCCCTCAAACTCGGCGAGACCGGCTACCAGTTCCGCGACGGCGACCGCCTCCACATCTACCTCACCAACACCCTCGAACCGCCCTCCGACATCGCCGACGCCAAACTCGCCGACCTTTTCGGCCCACTCGCCAGGGAGGCTCAGGAAGTAAACCGCATCAAACGCACCAAACGGTTCACCGTCGTCATCGGCAATCCGCCGTATGCCGGCCACTCGGCAAACAAGGGCGAATGGATTTGTCGCCTCGTTGATGATTACTACCTGGTGGACGGCAAGCCACTTGCCGAGAAAAATCCGAAGTGGCTGCAAGACGATTACGTAAAATTCCTCCGGTATGCGCAGCATTCCTTGACCGAGGCCGGCGTGGGCATCTTGGGTTTCATCACGAACCATAGCTTCATTGACAATCCCACTTTTCGAGGAATGCGCCATTCTCTGCTCTGTGCGTTCTCCGCCCTCCGTATTCTTGATCTGCACGGCAACTCGAAGAAGAAGGAGTGCGCTCCCGATGGTTCGTCTGATCAGAATGTTTTCGATATCCAACAGGGAGTTAGTATCTCATTGCACAGCCGCCTTCACACCGCAAAACAGGCAGAAGTGGCGCATTCCGACCTCTATGGGCTGCGAGAAAGGAAATACGATAACCTGCAAGGTAATTCAGTTGCGCGAACGACCTGGCAGGCCTCGATACCCTCGTCGCCCTTCTACCTGCTGATGCCTCAGGACGTCTCTCTCAAGGCCGAATACGAAGCAGGCGTTCGACTTCCCGACGCTATGCCAGTGAACGTGCTCGGCTTCCAAAGCCACCGTGATCACTTTGCAGTCGATTTTGACAGGTCCGCAGTTTTGCAGCGAATCCGAGTCCTCAGAGAGCCGGAGCATTCCGACGCAGAGATTAGGACGCAGTTTGGTATTTCAGATAATCGTGATTGGCAGTTGGCCTCGGCGCGAGCAGAAGTCCGAGCAGATAGGGATTGGGAGGGTAAGGCTCTCCGCTGTGCCTATCGGCCATTCGATTTCCGCTACTGCTATTTCAGCACCGTCGCGATGGACTATCCACGCCGAGAAATGCTCGACCACGTTGCAGGTCGCAAAAATCTTTGCATGAATGCAACGAGACAAACAAAGGCTGTAGACTGGCGAAATGCAGTGGCGAGTGACATCCCTTCTCCTGCTGTATTCGTTGAACTGAAGGACGGCTCAAATGTATTTCCGCTTTGGCTCTATCCCGAGCGCGGCGGTTTGGTCCTTTCAAAGGCCCGCCGGCCCAATTTCTCAGGGAGTTTCCTCAGTGCGCTGGCGGTCAAACTGCGAACAGAAGCGGCCGGCGCCTATGGCGTTCCCAGCGGCATGAAGCCCGAAGACATCTTCCACTACGCCTACGCGGTGTTTCACAGTCCGGAATATCGGCGGCGGTATGCGGAATTTCTGAGGATTGACTTCCCGCGCCTGCCGCTCACGTCCAGCCTCGGGCTGTTCCGCGCCCTCGCCTGCCTCGGCCGAGAACTCGTCGCCCTGCACCTGCTGGAATTTGAGGCAGGCCCCGATGTCCCCCGCGCGTCGGGGCAAGTGGAAAGAAAACCTTCCTACCCGCAACTGACCGAGTTCATCGGCGGTCAGAATCCCGAGGTCGAAAAAGTGTCGTGGTTCCAAAATACCGTCTGGCTGGACAAGGCGCAGGGCGCCGGCTTCAAAGGCGTGCGCGAGGACGTGTGGAACTTCCACATCGGCGGCTACCAGGTCTGCGAGAAATGGCTCAAAGACCGCAAAGGCCGCACCCTCACCAAAGACGACCTCGCCCACTACCAGAAGATCGTCGTCGCCCTCTCCGAGACCATCCGCCTCATGGCCGATATTGACGCCGTCATCGACCAGCATGGCGGCTGGCCAATAAAGTAGCCGCCGCGCAGGCAGGGATTTATCACGTCATGAGCCGAGCGGGCGGCGGGAGCACACTTTTGCCGCCCCTGGGGCGGAAGAATGCCGTCCCGCGACGGCGGGACGGGTAGAGGGGAATTTGGTGGCAGTGTCGGGATGCGCCCGGGTCGCCCGTCCCCCCTGCTGGTTTACCTTGCTCCTCGCCTCACTGACAGCCCCGGAATTTCACCATCTTAAATTAACTGAAAAATGGTCTGGACAATGGGGAGTCCCCCGCTCCAATTCCCTTCCCGCCTTCCTCGCGGCTCCTTCAGCGTTTGGCGGTCTTGAGGTCGTCGGCCGGCTCGACCAGGTGTTTGTAAGCGACCAGGCCCTCGACAATGGCGCGGGCGATTTGGCGGCGATAGGCCGGCTCCAGAAGCTTGCGGCCTTCCGCCGGGTGCGACATGAAGCCGGCTTCGATCAGGATGGCGGGCATGACGGCGTCGCGGAGGACGGCGAAGCGCTCGCGCTTCACGCCGCGATCGTGGGTCTCGAGGTTTTTGGTGAGGGACTTTTGCATCTGGTAGGCCAGACAGAGGTTTTTGTCATCAAACTGGTTGCCGGCGCACCAACTGGCATTGCCGGCCTCGCCGCGCGCATTGGTCGAGCAGGCGCCGGCGGGCGTCAGGCAATAGACTTCTGTCCCCTGGACCGAGTTGGGCGAGGCCTCTGCGGCGTTGAAATGGAGGCTGACAAAGAGGTCGGCATGGCGGCGCCTGGCCAACTCGGGCCGCGCCGGCAAGCCGACGCTCGAGTCCGAGTTGCGGGTGAGCGTGACCTTGAAGCCGGCGCGGGTGAGCTGTTGGCGAAGCTCCTGCGCCAGGAGCAGGGTGTGTCTTTTCTCCTCATTGGCCCCGACGCAATAGCCGGGGTCTTTGCCGCCGTGGCCCGGGTCGAGGCAGATGGTCTTGATGGCCCCGGCCCGGGGGTTGGGCCTGGGCGGAGACAGGATAGGGTGGAAGGTGGATTGCAGGTCTTGCTGCGCGATATAGGCTGTGCCGTTGCGAGCCGCGATGGGAGCCAGCAGCCACACCTCGATGCCGTTGATGCGGGCTTCGCAGGAGTCGACCGTCAGGAAGAGCCGGGCAGAACGGCTGCTGAGTTGGAGCGTTTCGTCGCGCTTGAGCCAGCGGACCTCCAGGCCATTGGTCCTGGCCCAATCGCTCAGCCGCAGGTATTCCTTGCCGCCGATCTGGACCTGCTCGGCGGGGCGCGGCCCGCCCTGGGCGCAGGCCAGGCCGCCGGCCAGTGCCAGCCCCAAAGCAAAAACCGACTTCATGCCTGGCCATCCTGCCCCGCCGCACGGGCTAATTCAAGCCGCTTTTTCGCGATTTTGATTGCCGGAGCGGCGGCAGTCGCATAATTTGCCAGCCCGTCGTGCCCTAACAAAAATGAACGTTCACGAATACCAGGCCAGGCAACTGCTGACGCGACATGGCGTGGCGGTCCCGCCAGGAGACGTCTGCGACACGCCCGAAGGGGCGAAGCACGTCGCGGAGGAACTCCTGGCGGGGGGCGCGCGGCTCCTGGCGGTCAAAGCGCAGATTCACGCCGGCGGCCGCGGCAAGGGCACCTTTAAGAACGGCTTTCAAGGCGGGGTTAAGCTCTGCCCGACGGCGGCGGACGTTTACGACAAGGCTAAAGCCATGCTGGGCAACGTGCTGGTGACCAAGCAGACCGGGCCGGCCGGCCGGCTGGTGAGCCAACTGCTGGTAGCGGCGGCGCCCGACATCCGCAAAGAGCTTTACCTGGCGGTCTTGCTCGACCGCGCCTGCTCGCGGCCCGTGATCATGGCCAGCGCCGAGGGCGGCATGGACATCGAGGAGGTGGCGGCCAGGACACCGGAGAAGATCGTCCGGGAGCCGGTTGACCCGGCGCTCGGCCTGATGCCCTACCAGGCGCGCAAAGTCGCGGTCGCCCTCGGCCTCAAGGGTGATTTGCTCGCCCAGGGCGCCAAACTCCTGCTGGGAGTTTATCAGACCTGGTGGCAGTGCGATGCTTCGCTGGTGGAAATCAACCCGCTCTGCGTCGTTCGGACCATCGAAGGCAAGGACGCGCTGCTGGCCGTGGACGCCAAGGTTGCGCTGGAGGATAACGGCCTGTATCGGCACCCGGACATCCAGGCGATGCGCGATTTGGCCGAGGAAGCGCCGCTCGAGGTTGAGGCCGGCAAGCACAATCTGAATTACATCAAGCTGGAGGGGAACATCGCCTGCCTGGTGAACGGGGCGGGCCTGGCCATGGCGACCATGGACATCATTCAGCATTTCGGGGGCCGGCCGGCCAATTTCCTCGATGTCGGCGGCGGGGCCAGCCAGGAGCAGGTGGCGGCCGCCTTCCAGATCATCCTCCGGGATGCGAACGTGAAGGGCATCCTGGTGAACATCTTCGGCGGCATCATGGATTGCGACGTGATCGCCACGGGCATCGTGGCCGCCGTGAAGGCCACCGGGCTGAGCCTCCCGCTGGTGGTGCGGCTCGAAGGCAACAACGTCCAGAGCGCCCGGCGGACGCTGCTCGCCTCGGCTCTGACCATTATCAACGGCAGCTCCATGGCCGATGCGGCCCAAAAGGTGGTGCGCGCTGTGGCCGCAAAACAGGGTTGACTCGTGCTCGACGATTCGCGCATCGAACAACTCTCCTCCGGCTACGTTTGTCCGCCCGATGCCGGCCCGGCCTGGCGGGCCGCCTGTGAATACGGTTTCGATATGTCGCTGGTCGAAGAGGCCCTGCGGCTGACGCCCCAAGCCAGGCTCCAGGCGCATCAGCGCGCCTTGCACGCCATTCTGGAGTTGAAACCGCCAATCACCGATCATGCGTCAGGATAACCAAACACTCCTGGGCCGGCTCAAGCAGCACGACGTCGAGTTCGTTATCATTGGCGGCGTCTGCGGCGTCCTGCATGGGCTGTCGCTGGTCACCTTCGATCTGGACCTTTGCTGCCGGTTCTCAGCCGACAACCTCAAACGCATCGAAGCAGCCGTGAAAGACCTGCATCCCTGCCACCGGCTGACCGCTGATAAACTGCCGTTTGCATTAACCGAGGAACTGGCCTCAAGATTGCGCAACCTCTACTTGCACACCGACCTTGGCCTTCTGGATTGCTTGAGCGAGGTCGCTGGAGTCGGAGACTACGAAGCGGTCCTGCGGCGCTCAGAATCGCACCAAGTCTCCTGGGGCGAATTCCGCGTCCTGGACCTGGATGCCTTGATTGACTCCAAAGAAGCCCTCGGCCGCGAGCGCGACCTTGCGGCCGTCAAGCAACTCCGCGCGATCAAAGAGAAAAGAAAAGGACCTTGATATGTCCATCCTCGTCACGCCGCAAACACGGGTCCTCGTCCAGGGCATCACCGGCAGCTTTGGCGCGCGCCATACGCGGCTGAGCCTGGCCTATGGCACCCAGATCGTGGCCGGGGTCACGCCCGGCAAGGGCGGGCTGCTTTTTGACGACCAGGTCCCGATCTTTGATACCGTCGCCCAGGCGATGCAGGAGACCGGCGCGACCGCCTCGGCGATCTTTGTTCCGCCCGCCTTGGCGGCGGACGCGATTCTGGAGGGGGTGGACGCCGGGCTGGAGGTGGTGGTGTGCATCACCGAGGGCATCCCGGTGAAGGACATGGTCAAGGTGAAACGGGCGATGGAGGGAAAGCCGACGCGGCTGATCGGCCCCAACTGCCCCGGCCTCGTGACCCCGGGCCCGGGGCAGGATTCCGAGGGCGGCTGCCGCATCGGCATCGCGCCGGGCTACATTCACAAGCCGGGCCACGTCGGCGTGGTGTCGCGCAGCGGGACCCTCACTTATGAGGCGGTCTGGCAACTGACCTGCCGCGGCGTGGGCCAATCGACCTGCGTCGGCATCGGCGGCGACCCGGTCAATGGCATGTCCCACCTGGAGGTCCTCAAGCTGTTCAACGCGGACCCGGACACCCACGGCATGATTATGATTGGCGAAATTGGCGGCTCGGCCGAGGAAGAGGCCGCGGAGTGGATTCGGCAGCACTGCCGCAAGCCGGTGGCCGGTTTCATTGCCGGCGCCACCGCCCCGCCGGGCCGGCGAATGGGCCACGCGGGCGCTATCGTCAGCGGCGGCAAAGGCACGGCGGCCGCCAAGATCGACGCCTTCAAGGCCGCAGGCATCGGGGTGGCGCCCACACCCTCGGAAATGGCGGAAACGCTATTGAAGATGCTCTAGGTCCTGGGGCATCCTGCGCCACCTCCCACGCGCGGCGCGTGACGCGTAAAGATGTCGCTGATTGATTTTATCCTGAACCTGGCCGGGCTGTTGCTCTGGCTGAACTGGCGCTCGCTGCGGTTCGATCCGCTGGCCCGGAGTTCAGCCGCCACGCTGGCGGGCACCCTCAGGCGCGCAGAACCGCGCCGGCTCCGGGCCTGGCGGTTCCTGGCCGGGCTGGCCGGGTTGCTGATGGTCCGCGCCCTGCTCTACTGGCAGATTGGCGGGGCGGCCGACTGGACGCCCAAACTGGACCTGATGAGCGTGGTGCTGGCGTTTCCTTGCGACCCGCTGGCCCTGCGCGCCGATGTGCTCGGCTCGGCGCTGCTCTATTCGGGCCTGAGCTTTCTGCGGGTCCTGGCGGTCTTTTATTTCTGGTTGTTGGCCCTGGCCCTCATCAATCGTCGGGTGGGGGAAACCCACCCGCTGCTGCAGTTGCTCCGCTTGCACCTGGGGCGCGTCGGGCGCTGGCCCTGGTTGATCCAGTTGTTCCTGCCCTTGTTCCTGGTGGCCGGCCTGTGGGTGGCCCTCCACCCCCTGCTGGTCTATCTCAACGTCACCGGCAAGGTCCAGTCCCAAGCCCACCTCCTGGCACAAGGTCTCCTGGTGGGCGGGGGGATTTACTTCAGCCTTAAGTACCTCCTGCCGGTCTGCCTGCTCCTGCACCTGGTCATCAGTTACGTCTATCTGGGCCGCAATCCCCTCTGGGACTTCGTGAGCGTGACGGCGCAAAACGTGCTCGCGCCCATCCGCCGGCTGCCCCTGCGCTACGCCCTGGTGGACTTCGCACCCCTGGCGGGCGCCGTTCTGATTCTCCTGCTGCTCCACGTGCTCCCGGTTCATGGCCTGCCCTGGATGGAAAAACATTGGCACTTGCAACTCTGGCCAAGCTGGCCCCAGTGAGCGGCCCCAACCACGCCAATCCCGACACATCGGGATTGCGGCCAAATCCGCCCTGCCTAGGCGGGACCTGGCCCGGGTTCTGGCTCGCCCGCTTTGGGCAGTCTCACGCTCACGGTGGTAGCAGAGCCTGGTTCGCTTTCGATGGTCAGGGTGCCGCCCTGCAGTTCGGTCAGGCGCTTGGCGATGATCAGGCCCAGGCCCAGCCCTTGCTGTTCGTGAAGCTTGCGGTCGAATTGCATGTAGGCGCCGATTCGGCTGATTTGCTCAGGGGGGAACCCGCGGCCATGGTCGGTGATCGCCAGGACCACGCCATTGGGGGCGGCCGAGAGCCTGACCCGGACGAGCGCGCCCGCGGCGGAAAACTTGAAGGCGTTTTGGACCAACTCATCGACGATTTTGGCCAGGTAGTCCGGGGAGATGGGCATCGGGTGGTCGGCCAACTCCAGGAGCAGATCGGGTGTGCGTCCGGCCAAGCGGGCCTGGGCCTGCGCGTGTTCAGCAACCAACTCGACGGGGAAGTCGATGCGTTGGGCGCGCAGGGCGTGGAGCCTTTGGGGGTCGGCGTGGAGCAACTCGATCTGAGCGTAAATGAGGAAGTTCTCGATCAGACGCTCCAGGCGTTTGCCCGAATCGTAGATGACCTGGCCCATCTCGGCGACTTCCTTGGGCGGCAGCACGCCGGCCTCGGCCGTGAGCATCTCCCCATAGGCCAGAATGCCATTGAGCGGCGTGCGCATCTCATGGGGGAGCATGAGGCTGATGTTGGCCCGCAAATCCGCCAGGTTCTTTTCCGCCGCCTGGCGCAGCGTCTGGGCTTTCTTGAGCCGCGCCTCCACCGCCCCGTAGAGCGCCTCAATGCTGAAGGGTTTGGGCAGGTAATCATCGGCCCCCAGTTCCATGCCGTGGCGCATGCCGGCCTGGTCCGCCAGGCCGGTCATGAGTATGAACGGGATCGAGGCCGTGGCCGGCTCGCTGCGCAGCACGGAAAGCGTGAGATAACCGTCCACTCGCTCCATGTTGACATCGCAGAGGATCAGGTCGGGCAACTCCTTGCGGGCGGCCTCAATGCCCAGGACGCCGTTCTCCGCCTGCAGCACCTCAAAGCCCTTTTGGCGCAGGGCCAACTGCACCATGTCCCGCAGCCATTCTTCGTCGTCGATCACCAGGATTTTTTTCATCTGCAAAGCGCCCGCCTGCACCGGCGGCCCGCGCGGACGCGAAGGCGGCAAAGATTGCCCGCTCCTTTCGCCGCACGCGACCTGCCAGTGTTCAAAAACCGCTCAAACTTAAGTCATTCATCGGCTACTTGTCCATTCGGTTTAGGCCCGCTCGCACCAGGGCAGACCTTCCCCTCTGCGCCCGATTCACCCGGAGGCCTTCCAGCCCGGCGCTGAGCTTCCCCCTCCCAACACATCCGCCACGCTCACCTCCGCAATGCCCGGCCGCACCAGGTCCGCCGCCCGGAGTTGCTCCGCAGAAAAGGTCTGCGCCAGCGCGATGCAACGCATGCCGGCCGCTTTGGCCGCCTGCACACCATGGACGGCGTCCTCGACCACCACGCATTGGACGGGCGCCAGCCCCAGCCTGGCGGCCGTGTCGAGAAAAATATCGGGCGCCGGCTTCTTGACTTTCACTTCTTCGCCAGTCACTACCAGGTCCCAGGTTTCCACCGGCAGGCCGATCTGGCGCAAGTTCGCGGCGATCTTGACCCGGTCGGCGCTCGAGGCGACGGCCACGCGCAGCCCGGCCTGGCGGCAGGCGGCCACCAGGGCCTGGGCGCCGGGGAAGGCCTTGAGCCGGGCAGGGACCAGTTCCAGGTAGATTTCGTAGGTGCGGCGCTTGGCGGCGGGGAGGTCGAGTGCGAATTGGTATTTTTCAGCCACGCCGCCGATGTAGCGGTCTTCCCCGGCCCCGACAAACGGCCGGAAATCCTCGGGCTCTACGGCCAAGCCCTGCTCCCGGAACATGGCGATGGCCGCGGCATTGATCAGCGGCTCCGAATCGGTGAGCACGCCGTCCATGTCGAAGATGACCGCGCGGATGGCTGCCGCCTGGCTCATGGGAAATGAGTTAAACAGGTTAAACAACCTAAATAAGTAAAATAAGTTACAGCCCAGTTCAAAACTAATCCCATTTAGCCCATCAAATCCGAAGCCCCAACCACTCGCGGACCTCGGGCTCCGGGTGTTGCTCGGCTGCCCACCGGCTCTCTCACCCGCTCACCCGCTCCCGGCAGCCTGGCGCCAGCATTCAGCCCTTGGCGCGGGTGCCGCCATCTCACCCAACCGGGCCAGCACGTCGGTGACGGGCAAGTTGCTCAGGCCGGCGGGGTGGCGGAGCACGACGACCTTGGGGCTGGGCGGGCGCCAGACCTCCTGGACCGTGTCGCCCCACAGGACGATGCCGGGCAGGCCCAAGGCGGCCGCGAGGTGCGAAATCCCGGAATCGGGGCCGATGAAGCCGGCGCAGCTTTGGAGCCGGCTGCCCAGTTCCGGGAGGGGCAGGCTTTGGGCGACGCGGAAACGCGCCGGGGGCAGGGCGGCGGCCAGGCGCTGCAGGCGTTCGGTCTCGGCCTCGCCGCCGACCAGCAGGAGGTGAAAGGAAGTGCCATTGACCAGGTGCTGGAGCAAGTCCGCCCAGTTGCTTTCAGGCCAATTCTTGCGGGGGCTGCCGCTGCCGGGCATCAGGGCCAGGTGGTTGAGCGTGGCCGGTTGATGCCCCAGGGTCAACTGCGGCACAGGGTCGGCATCGAAGATGGCCAGGCGCTCCAGCGGTTCGAGATAGACCTTCGCGGCAGGGAGCTTGGTTCTTTCGTCCGGGCGATGCGGGCCGGCGATGAATGGGGCGCCCGTGCAACGGCCCACGTTCGTCCTGAAGATTTCGTCCGGGTCGTAGAGGTAGGAAACGATCAAGTCGAATTCTGAAAAATAATCCCTCATCCCCTCGGCCAGTTCGCCATCGCGGGCAAAGAAGCCCGCCAGCGGGCGTGCTTCGATAAACCGCACGCGATCCACCAGGCGGGCGGCCACGGCCAACTGGACGATGTGCGGGTAGCCGAGGACTTCGAGCCAGGCCTCGGAGAATTGCCGGCGCAAGGCGGCAATCGCCGGCAGCGTGAGGATGAAATCCCCAATGGCGCCGCCTCGGATGACCAGGATTTTGCCCCGAAACGAACTCATTTTCTTTGAGTCCTAAAACCGCGTGAGGCCCAGCCCAGCCACAAACAGGCCGAAGACCAACCGCACCAGGCAGCCGACCTTGATGCGGGTCTCGTTGGCGGTGCCCCACTCCAGGAAATTGCGCAGCCGCCAGGGCGAGACGGTCAGCCACATCCCCGCCACCACGAGCACATAGGCCCAGGTTTGAATGACCAGCACCCACGGCGTGTCGCCCAGCCTGGGCCGCCCGGTGTCCACCATCAGCTTGGCCAGCAACAAGAGCACCACGGCCAGGCCGCGCACGGCCAGGAAGTCCTGCACAAAAACGCAGGCCCCCAGCCCCACGGCAGCGAACACCATGACCAGGATATGCTTGTAGGAGGCGAAATCGGAAATCGATTCCTCGCTCAGGTTATACAGAAACCAGGCCGTGCCGAGCAACATCAGGGCAAAGCCCCACGGCAGCGAGCGGGGAAACCGGCGCACCCCCGCGCCGAAGGCGGCGGGTCTGACCAGACCGTAAACCTGGGGCAGACCGAAGCCGAGGCCGAGGACGATGGCAAGGGTGGAAAGGCTCAGTGCGGGCATTGGCTAATCAAGCTTAAGCTTGGCGGGGTCGCCGTAAAGCGTGAACGAGCCGGCGCGCGTGATCCGGACCTCGAGCAACTGGCCCCGGTGCCGCTCGGCGCCGTCGCACACGACAATCTTGTTGCAACGGGTCCGGCCGGTAAAGCGGGCGGGGTTTTTCTTGCTGGGGCCCTCCACCAGGATTTGGACCTGCCGGCCAACGAAGCCCTGGTAGCGGCGGGCGGCGATTTCGTTGACCAACTGCAGCAGGCGCTGGTTGCGCTCTTCCCGGAGCGCCAGGGGCACCTGGCCCGGCATGACCGCGGCGGGGGTGTCGCGCCGCGGCGAGTATTTGAAGATGTAGGCCTGGTCAAATCCAACCTGCCGGGCCAGGCCGAGGCTTTGTTCGAAATCCTCCTCCGTCTCGCCGGGAAAGCCGACGATGAAGTCGGTGCTGAGGCCGATGGCGGGCTGGGCGCGCCGGAGTTTTTCGACCAGGCCCAGGTAGCGGTCGCGCGTGTAGCCGCGGCCCATCAGTTTGAGGACCCGGTCGCTGCCGCTCTGGACCGGGACGTGGGCGCTCTCGGCCAACTTCGGCAGGCGCGCGTAGGCCGCCACCAGGTCGTCGCCGTAGCCCTTGGGATGGGGCGAAGTGAACCGGATGCGCTCCAGGCCGTCGAGGGCATGGACCGCCTCGAGCAACTGGACAAAGCCGGACTGGCCGTGGCGGCGGGGGAGGTCGCGTTGGCCGTAGCTGGTGACGCTCTGGCCCAGGAGGGTGATTTCCTTGACGCCGCGCGCCACCAACTCGCCGCACTCGGCCACGATCTCGGCCACCGGCCGGCTGCGTTCCTGGCCGCGCGTAGAGGGGACAATGCAGAAGGTGCAGCATTGGTTGCACCCCTGCATGATGCTGACCAGGGCGCTGACCGATTTTTTCCCGTTCCCGTCCAGCAGGTGCTGGCGCAGGGCGGCCTCGCTCCCCGCCTCTAGCCCCACCTCCACCACTTTGTCGCGCCGTCCGGCCAGGATGTCCTCCAGATAATCGGCCGTGCGATGGAATTTCTGGGTGCCGACGACCAGGTCAATGTCCGGCAATCGGTCCAGCAGTTCCTGGCCGCGGCTTTGGGCCATGCAGCCCAGGAAGCCCACCACCGCCTTGGGGCGGCGGCGGCGCACCTCGGGGATGACGTTTTCCATTTTCCGGAGCGCCTTTTGCTCGGCCAGGTCGCGCACGCTGCAGGTGTTGAGCAGAACCACATCGGCGGCCGCCTCCGTCCCGGCCAGGGTATAGCCCTTGGCCAGCAGTTGCGCCGCCACCGCCTCGCTGTCCCGCTCGTTCATCTGGCATCCGTAAGTTTTGATATAGACACTCGGCATTATCCAGGGGCCGTCATAACTGTTCCAACATCCCACGGTTTCACGTCCCAAATCCGAAATCCGAAATCCTGACAACCCGCCGCCGATAGACAAACGCGCCAGCCGCTACGAAGGTCCAGGCAGAATCTCCGCCACCGGGAACTCGACGCCTGGAATGCTCGCACATCGTAGCGTGTCCTTTTCTGACAGCGTGGCCTTGGAAAGGTAGCCCTGGCTTGTCGGTTGGCGGTAAAGGTCCACGGCGCGGTCTTCAGGGCGGACCAACCAGTATTCGGGGATGCCGGCTTCGGCGTAGATTTCGCCTTTTCCCTCATCGAGCGCTGTGCTGGTGACCGCCACCTCCACCACCAGGTGCGCCGTCGAGGGATGCGCCGCCGCCCAATCGTCCGGCTTGCCCTGAACCACCGAGAGATCCGGCTCCGGCTCCGAGTCGCGCAAGGTCAGGGGGCCTTCCCGCCGCACTTCGAATCCCTTTGGGACTTTCGCTAACAAGTGTCTCATCAGCTTCTGCGCGACCAGTTCGTGAAGGGGGGATTTGGGCATTTTTGCGACGACGATTCCCTGCAGCAGTTCAACCTCCTCAGAAAGCATCCCCAGTTCGCCGAGCCGGTGATAGCCCTCAACCGACAGGCCCTGCACCCGCTCGCGAACGGCCGGCAACTCAAGCAGCGTTGTCATCGGCCCCCACCTTACGCCCGGGCCGCGCCCGATTCAAGACCCATTCCAGGGCAAACCACGCTTCGGGCGCATCTCCCCTCTATCGGAGCGCGGACATTCCTGTCCGCCGCCCGCCTGCCCGCGCCCGCCCACCCGCGCCGGTGGAATTTGAAATCTGAAATCTCAAATCTGAAATCGCGCCCGCCCGCCTGCGCCGCCTGCGGAGGGCGGACATTGCCCTGAAAATGGCCGATGCCCAAAGGGCGGGCTGTTCTGTGTTTCCAACCTACGCTCGACTCGCGGAATTTTCATCCCGAGTGCTGCCGACGCGTCAGCATGCCGGTCCTTGTCCCCCAAAACCGCGCCTAAGGATGGGCCAACGCACCCAAGACCAACAAAATGGGACCACGCCACATTTCATGCCAATCGACAATTAATAGAGAACCGCGGTTTCTCAAAAAGAGTCTTAGGCGAGGATTTGGGATCCTCTAAACCGCTTGCAGCGCCCTCCCAATCTTGCCATCCTGCCCTCCGCGCAGCTTTGCTGTCCGCCCGGCCAGGCGGCCGGGTGGAGCAAGAGCACTGTTATGGCCCGGGAAGCACTGAGGATTCTGCTCATCGAGCACGACCCCGCGTTTGCGCGGTACGTCGGCGAAATGCTTGGTCAGGCCCGCGAACTGCCGGCGGACCTCGAGCTGGCCGGGGAATTGCACGCCGGCTTGCGGGCGCTCCAACCAGCCAGGTTCGATGCGGTGCTGCTGGACCTCTGCCTGCCCGATGGGGCGGGTTTGGCCAATATTTGGCTCATCCGCGCCCTGGCCCCGGGGCTGCCGATCATCGTGGTGGGCGACGCGGACGATGAATTGGTGGCGATGGAGACGGTGCATGAAGGCGCGCAGGATTACCTGGTCAAAAGCCAGCTCACGCCCGGCGCGCTGGAACGTTCGGTCCGTTATGCCATCGAACGCTATCACATGGAGATGGCCCTGCTGGCCGCCGAGGAGAAATATCACCGCTTGTTCGATCGCCTGGTGGAGGGGATTTTCCAGACCACACCCGCCGGGCAGTACCTGATGGCCAACGCCGCGCTGGCCCGGATTTACGGCTATGGCTCCCCGGAGGAACTCATCCAAACCCTGACGGACATCGGGCGCAGCCTGTATGTCAAACCGGGCCGGCGCGACGAGTTCATCCGCCTCATGCAGGAGCAGGACACCATCGCCGATTTCGAATCGCAGGTCTTTCGCAAGGACGGCACGATGATCTGGATTTCGGAGAACTGCCGCGCCATCCGGGACGAGCAGGGCCGGCTGCTTTACTATGAAGGCACGGTTGAGGACATCACCCAACGGCAGCAGGCCGAAGAGAATTTGCGCCATTCCGAGGCCCTTTACCATTCGCTGGTCGAGACGTTGCCCCAGAACATTTTCCGCAAGGACCTCGCGGGGCGCTTCACCTTTGCCAACCAGCAATTCTGCCGCAGCCTTGGCCGCTCCCTGCCCGAGATTGTGGGCAAGACCGATTTTGACTTCTTCCCGCCCGACCTGGCGGCCAAGTACCAGCGCGACGACCGGCGCGTGCTCGAGACCGGAAAGAGCTACGAGACGGTCGAGGAACACCAGCCGCCAGACCGCCAGAAGATTTACGTGCAGGTGGTCAAGACCCCGCTGCGCGCCGCCGACGGCGCCACCCTTGGGCTGCAAGGGATTTTCTGGGACATCACCCCCCAACGGCTGGCGGATGAGAAAATCCGCCGGGTCAACGCCCTGCTGGCGCAGAGCCGCAAGGAACTGCGCGTCAAGAACCTCCAAATGGAGGACGAATTGAAGATGGCGCGGGAGATCCAGTTGACCATGCTGCCCCAGCAGTACCCGGCCTTTCCGCGCTCGGACGCGGCGGCGGAGACCGCCTTTCTATTCACCCACCGCTATCTGCCCACCGGCAGCGTGGGCGGCGATTTCTTCAGCGTGTCTTCGCTTTCGGAGACCCAAGCGGGGGTGTTTATCTGCGATGTCGCCGGGCACGGCGTGCAGGCGGCCCTGGTGACCGCCATGGTGCGCGCGCTGGTCGAGGAACTCAAACCCGTGGCCACCGAGCCCGGGCAGTTCCTGACCAAGCTCAACAGTGACCTTTGCGCCATCCTCAAGCACACCGGCACGCCGATGTTGACCACGGCCTTTTACCTGGTGGCAGACTGGCGCGCCGGCACAGCCCGTTACGCCAATGCCGGCCATCCCAAGCCGCTGCACCTGCGCCGCAGCGCCGGCCTGGTGCAACCCCTGGCCAATGCCTCGGGCAAAAGCCAGCCCGCCTTGGGCCTTTTCGATGACGCCAGCTATCAGACCTCCGAGGCCAAACTCTGCCCCAAAGACCTCATTATGCTCTTCACGGACGGCCTTTACGACGTCCAGGACCGGCACAACGAACTCTACAGCCAGGCCCTGCTGCTGGCCAGCGTGCGCCAGCGGGCGGCCCTCCCGGCCCCGCAATTGTTTGATGAGTTGCTCCAGGAGATCAAACTCTTCTCGGCCGGAACCGGCTTCACGGACGACGTCTGCCTGGTCGGCCTCGAGTGCGCGGAGGGCCCCGCCTAGCAGGCTTGCCTGGCGTGGTCGAGTGTGCTTATCTGCTTTGACGGCAGCCAGCTAGAGCCTGGCCCTGAACACTCAGCGGAATTGAAACATGAAAACCAGAGCCAATCGGCCGCCCGGCAGACGGGCGTTTACTCTCATCGAGTTGCTGGTGGTCATCGCGATCATCGCGATCTTGGCCGCCATGCTGCTGCCGGCCCTGGCCAGGTCCAAGGCCAAGGCCCAGGGCATCCACTGCCTGAACAATTTGAAGCAACTCCAATTGGCCTGGCACTTCTACACCATGGACAACCGGGAAATCCTGCCGGGCGATGATTGGCAGAAGGAGGCCAACCATGTGCTGGATGCGGGAAACTGGCTCACCGGCTGGCTGGCCCCGGACGGTGACCAGCAGAATAACACTGATAACACCAATACCGTCTTTCTGCTGGACCCGCGCTATTCACAACTCGGCCCTTTCCTTAAGAACCCAGGCGTCTATAAATGCGTGGCCGACCAGAGTGTGGCCCATATCTTTGGGCAGGTTTACCCGCGCGTCCGCAGCATGTCCATGAACGGCTGGATGGGGCCCAACGCGCCCGCCTGGAATCCCGGTTACCGCCTTTTCGCCAGGACGACCGACATCATCCTGCCTTCGCCCACCGACGCCCTGGTCTTTATTGATGAGCGGTCGGACAGCATCGATGACGGCTATTTTGCCATCGACGAGGTCGTGCAACAGATCGTCAATTTCCCCGCCGGCTACCACAACGGCGCCAGCGGCATCACTTTTGCCGACGGCCACGCCGAGATTCATAAATGGCGCGACCCCCGGACCTTGCCGCGGCTCCTGACCACGTTTCAAAAGTTTGTTTCCACGCCCAACAACCGCGACCTGGTCTGGTTGCAGCAACACGCTACCAGTAAGAACTAATGGCGTTTTCGCCCTCGTCGCCGGGCTGGGCGGGGCGGACCTTGATCCTCCCCCCGCGTAGTAGCGCAAGCTTTCAGCTTGCCGTGGCAAATGCGTGGCTCGGCCACGATCTGCCCGCCAGGCTCGTCTCCGGTGCAGTTATTCCAACGCGAATTGGAATTACTTCTCGTCGGTCAAAATGTCCAGTTCGGCGATGCTGGCGAACGGGTTGCCGTTGACCTCCGATTTGGCCACCACTTTCAGATAGCGCGCCTTGACCGGCGGCGCGAACTTCAGGGCCTGGAGCTGGTCGCTGTTGGGCCACTGGGCCTTGGCGGCCGGCGCCGACCAGGCCTTGGGTGCGTTGCTGCAAAAAACCTCGCACTGGGCAATGCGCCCGTTGGCCATGTCCTGGCGCGGCAGGTATGTGACCCCATGCAGCACGACTTCGCGCCCCAGGTCAATTATCAGGTGATGAGGCATCGGATCATTTTCCGGCGTCCATTGCGTGTGCCAGATGGTTGCCGCGTCGCCGTCGATGGCGTTGGCGGCCAGGTTGCCGTTGGCCCTGTCTTCACTGTCGGCCTCCAGCACTTTGGCCCCAAGCTTCACCAGCCGCGAGGGTGGGCTGAACTCGAGCAGCCGCGCCAGGGCGTCTTGGCTCACCTCGATCTTCGGGTTGAATTCCTTTCCGGCCACATAGGCTAATAGGCTCGTGCGGAGCTGGCGCGCCGCAGGCCGCTGCGCCAGCTCTCTCGCCAAATCGGCCGAGCACACCAGCAGCCGGCCTGGGCCGACGCGGCACTCCCACACCAGGCCAAGCTTGCGATTGGTGTTCCAATCGTCAATCACCTGCACCATCGGGCGCAGTTCCCTCGGCAAGTCATCCAGCACCATGGCCCGGCCGCCCGACACGATCTCATTCCACTGCCAATCCTGGTAAAACGCCGTGGGGAACTGCGCCAGGGCGGGATGTCTTGGATGGCAGAGCAGGCCGAGCGTTTGCCGCTCCTGGGTGTTGAACATATAGCGGTTCCAGAAAATGGGCTCGAAGCCCAGGCGCGGATGGGCGCCGGAGAGCTTGGGTGAAAGCAGCAGCACTTTGCCGCCGGCAGCAAGCTGCGCCAGCGCCGGCTGGTCCAGCGCCGGCGTGACCAGCGCCGCCGCCGGCTCGGAGACCGGCCCCTTCGCCGGATAGACCCAAATATTCCAGTCGTTTTCAAAAGGCGTGCCTTTCAAACCCACCACCAGCTTGTAGGCCTTGGGCGCGGCAAACTCCGCCAGGCTGACGGCGATCCTGCCTAACTGGATTCCTTGGCCCACCGGTATTGTCCTCACCTCCGCTCGCTGCGAAGCCCCGCCCCTGCTGCCTCCTCGCGCATTTCGCCCCCTGTTTAACTTATTCAACTCATCTAACCTCTCCGCCGATTCCTCGCGTCCTGTCTCCTCGCTCCTCAATTCTCCCTTCGCCACCACTGTCCCGTCTTCGCTCACCAGCCTCCACCTTGCCACCGCCTTCCCCAACGGCCCCGGGCCGAAGTGGGCCAGCTCCACCTCAGCCGAGAGGGTTTCCCCGGTCGTCCACACGCGCTTGAGCACCCGGGCCAGCGGCACGGTGGCATTACAGAACCGGCGGTATTCAGCGGCCGTGATGTAGCCCTTGCCATCCCAGAACGCGTCGAGCACGCCCACCAGGGCCGTGCCCTGGCCCGGAAAGTCGTGCAGGTCAAGCAACTCGAAGCCCCCGATGCCCGGCGTGCGCAGCGCGGCCTCGATTTCCTCCTTGTAGCAGAGCGCCTGGAGCTTGCCGGAGGCCCGCAGGAAATCCCGCCACTGGTCGAGCATCCCGTGCTCCGCCAGGCAATCGCGGAAGACCTCGAAGTTCTTCGCCTTGAGCGGGCCGGTGTACTTCCTGATTTCGTCAAAGTTCGGATAGACGCACCACTGCCCCATTTCGTGCACGATGACCGGCACCGCCAGCCCCTCCACGTCTCGCCGGTAATCCCGGCCCAGCCAGCCATGCGGACCCCGGCACGGGTAATAGACGTGAAACTGGTTCTCCGGCAGTTGCGGATAGGCCGAGCCGCTCGTGACCAGGCGGCGCGGGTCCCGCTGCTTCCAGTAATTGACCCAGCCCGCCAGAAAACTCTCGCAGTTCCTGCCGTGCGGCTCGTTGCCGTGCGTCAGCAACACGAACGATGGATGATTGCCGTAAGCCCGCACGATTCGCTCGCTCTCCGCGTAAATCCATTCCCCCAGCGCCTTAGCCTCGCCGGGGTTCGTCCACACGGCGCACTCCACCTGAAAATAGAAACCGAGCTCGTCTGCCGCCACGAACGCCGCCTCGGGCGGGCACCACGAGTGGAAACGGATCAGGTTCAGCCCGTGCGCTTTGCAGACGCCCAGCACGCGCTTCCACGACTCCACGTCCGTGGGCGGATAGCCGGTCAGCGGGAAGATGCAGCATTCCAGCGTGCCGCGGAAAAAGGCCGGCTGCCCGTTGAGGACGAATTGCCTGCCCTCCGCACGAATCTCGCGCAACCCGAACCTCACCGTCCGCTGGTCGTCCGCCTGCTCGCCTTTGAGCTCGAGCGCGAGCTTTTGGAGTGCGGGATGAAATTCGTCCCACGGTTGCGCGCGGTCGCCGAGCCGGACCTCCGTTTCGACGCTGCCCCCTGTTTCTTCCCAGCTCACCGGCACCTGGCGGCCGCCGAGGGTGAGCGTGCCGTGCCCAGGCACCCCCGTCGCGTTACTCTGAAATCTGAAATCTGAAATCTGAAATCTAAAGGTGAGGGTGCCGTGCCCAGGCAGGCCCGTCGCGTTGCCCAGGCGCGTCCTCACCAGGACGGACCTCTTCGCCACGTTCGGATAGACCTGCGCGTCCTCAATCCAGACCGGGCTGGTCGCCGACAGTTCGATGCGTCCGACCACGCCGTTCCAGTTTCCTTGGGTGTGGTCACTGACGCTGTGGGCCCAGGAGCCGACGTCGACCAGCAGGTGGTTGTCCACCCGGATTGTCAGCCTATGCTTGCCCGGCGCCAGGTTCACGCCCAGGTCATAGCGATGCGGCGTCGAGAGGCTGCTGTTGGTCCCCGCCGCCTTGCCGTCCAGCCAGAGCCGGGTCTCCCAATGGGCGCGCTCGAGCGTCAGCACCACCCGTTTGCCCCGCCAGGCTGCGGGCAGCTCGAACTCGCGCTGATACCACGCCACGCCCACGTAGTGCCGCTCCGGCTGCAGACAAAAGGGCACCTTGATGTTGCCGGGCTGCCGATACTTCTCGTATTGCTTGCCTCTCAACCAGGTTTCCACGTTCGCGGCCCCCGTCCAGTCGGTCTCCACCGATATCTCGTCGCCGAACCCCTGGTTTTGGAGCGCCCCGGGCAACTGGATGCGCAGCTTCAACTCCCGCTCGAACCACCGCTCCAGGACACCGCTGTTCTCGCGGTCCAGTTGGAAACGCCAAGCGCCGGCGAGCGAGATGGCCTCCTGCGCGGCCCTGGCATTTGTGGAGAGGCTGACCCCGAGCCAGACTGCAAGAACCCATTTCGTCATATCGTGTTGCCAGCCAGCATAGGCCGAGGGTGGCCCGCCCGACAACACTGGATTCTGGAGTCAAAATTCCTCGGGCGCACACCGCCACCGCCGCCAATTCCACTCTACCCGCGCGCAGCGCCGCATCCACGTCGGCCCGCGCCCGCAACGGCAAAGCCCTAATCCTAATCCTAATCCTAATCCTAATCCTAATCCTAATCCTAATCCTAATCTCCGTTGGCCCGCCCGCGCAAGGGCAAAGCCTAGTGGGGCAGGCCTCTCGCCTGCCGCTCCGCCCTGGGTAGTGGCGCGGGCGTCTCGCCCGCGAACCTCCCGTGCGCTCCGAGCGCATGGGAGGGGGGAAGGAGGGAGGGCTTCCGCCCGCGCTCGGGGGCGGTGTCAGGATGCGGTGCAGCCTTCGGTCTTTGACATGCTTGCAGGTGAAAGTCCTGCCTCGGCAATGGATGGTTGGGCCGAGTAGTTATAGCAGACCCTGGCCCGGGGA